>Ga0065165_1001298_pt1 | contig 28029 bp, 24 predicted proteins | sample AraplaMF_Cvi_mMF_FD_63813 | JGI IMG/M metagenome (GOLD analysis project Ga0065165, IMG submission 63813) | Arabidopsis root microbial communities from the University of North Carolina, USA - plate scrape MF_Cvi_mMF (version 2) (version 3) | ecosystem: Host-associated > Plants > Roots >... | reverse complement strand
CTTTGACGAAAAGGGCGAAATCCTGGGCTGGGACCACGTCATCGTCGGCCAGTCCATTCTCGCCGGCTCGCCGTTTGAAGCCTTCATGGTCAAGGACGGCGTGGACGGCACCATGGTCGAGGGCATGAAAGAGCCTTACGAGATCCCGATGCGTCTGTCGGTCCACCATCCCAAGCTCAATGTGCCGGTGCTCTGGTGGCGCAGCGTGGGCTCCACGCACACTGCCTACGTGATGGAAACCTTGATCGACGAGGTCGCGCGCGGCAGCGGGCAGGACCCTGTGGCCTACCGCCTCAAGCAGTTCGGCAGCAAGCACCCGCGCCACGCCGCCGCACTGCAGCTGGCGGTCGACAAGTCCGGCTACGGCAAGCGCACGCTGGCCCCGGGCCGCGCCTGGGGCGTGGCGGTGCATGAGTCCTTCAACACCGTGGTGGCCTATGTGGTCGAAGCCTCGGTCAAGGACAACACGCCGGTGCTGCACGCCATCACCGCGGGCGTGCACTGCAACCTCGCGATCAACCCGACCAGCGTCGAAGCGCAAATCCAGGGCGCGGCGCTCATGGGCCTGTCCATGTGCCTGCCGGGCGCGGCCATCACGCTGAAAGACGGCGTGGTGGAGCAAAGCAACTTCGGCGACTTCCCGGTGCCGCGCATCACCGACATGCCCACGGTGGCGGTGTTCATCGTGCCCAGTGCCGATGCGCCCACCGGCCTGGGCGAGCCCGGCCTGCCGCCGCTGGCCCCGGCTTTTGCCAATGCCATCGCCAAGCTCACCGGCAAGCCGGCGCCGCGCGAGTTGCCGTTCAAGCTGGCGTGATGGAAAAGGGCGGGCCCACGGTGTTGGTGCTGGCCTCGGGCCGGGGCGAGCGCTTTGCCGCCTCCGGTGGCGGCGCGCACAAACTGCAGGCCTTGCTGGCAGGCAAGCCGGTGCTGGCGCGCACGCTGGAGGCCGTGGCCGCCAGCGGCCTGCCCTGGCACCTTGAGGATGCGGGTCACCCCGGCATGGGCGACAGCATCGCGGCCGCCGTGCGCGCCACGCCCCAAGCCTCGGGCTGGCTGGTCTTGCCGGGCGACCTGCCGCTGGTGCAGGCCGCCACATTGCGGGCGGTCGCCGATGCGCTGGCGCGGCATGCGGTGGTGGTGCCTATGTACCAAGGCGTGCGCGGCCATCCGGTCGGGTTTTCGGCGGCCTGCCGCAATGCGCTGCTGGCTTTGAGCGGAAACCGGGGTGCGTCGCCCGTGGTCCAGGCACAGGCCGCGCTCAATGCCGTCGGCTTTATCGACGTGGCCGATGAAGGCACTGTCATCGACATCGACACGCTGCAGGACCTGCAGCGCGCCGAAGCGCTGCTTGCTCAGCGCTGAGTTCTAGACCAGCGCGATCACTGCGCAGGCCAGCCGCGGGCCGGAATTGCCGGTGGGCTGGGTCTTGAAGTCGTCCGGGTCGCGGTGCACGATCAGGCCCTTGCCCACGATGTTGTTCATGCCGCTGCCGATGGCAATGGTTTTGGATTCAAAGCTGAACTTCGCGATGCCGGCCGCGTCGGCCTTGAGGCTGGGCAGGTCGCCGGCATGGTGGGCGATATCCGAGTGGCTGCCGTGCGGCTGGCCGCCGGGGTTGAAGTGGCCGCCGGCGCTCATGCCGTCGCCGCTGGAGCAATCGCCTTTTTCATGCACATGAAAGCCGTGCTCAGCATTGGGCTTGAGGCCGCGGATCTCGCCCGAAACCAGCACCTTGTCGCCGCTCTGGGTGAAGTTCACGGTGCCTGCGGCGGTATTGCCGGTGGTGCTTTGCAGTTGGGCCACGGCGCGCGGGCCGCTCATGGTGGATGCGCAGGCGCTGAGCACGAGGGCGGCGGCAAGCGGCGCCAGACGGTAAATCATGATGCGGTCTCCTCAAGGATGGGTGGGTAGTGAAAGACGCCCACTTTAGGCTGCATGGCCCACGCTGGCAAGGATGAAAGAGTTCCTAGTGGTTAACCAGCGCCAGCAGCTTGCCCAGCGCATGGTCATGGATACCCAGGGTTTTCAGCTTGTCATAGGTGAGCTGCGCGTATTCGCGCGTGGTGCCGTAGCGCCCGCAGGAATCCGAAAAAATCCGCCGGTACACATCCTCGCTGAGCACGCCGGTGTGGCTGGGGCTGCGCTTGGATAGCGTGAAAGCCAACGCCCGCAGGTCGCCTTGTGCGGTCTGGCAGCGCAGCCACTTGGGGTCGTACACGCCGTTGGGCATTTCGCGCTTCCACAAGGCGGGCAGGGCGCCTTCCACCTGTGCCCGCGGGATGCGAAAAGCCATGCCCTTGCAGCTGCCGCCATGCAGCAGGCCAAAGACCAGGCCCGGGCATTCCGGCGTGCCACGGTTCACGCGGCTCCACATCTTGAGTGCGCGGTGGTAGCCGTGGATGGTGGCAAACCGCTCTTCCGCATGCTCAAACTCCGGCCGCCAGATCAGCGAGGCATAGGCGAATATCCAGAGGTCGTCCTTGCCGCCCCATTCGCGCATGACGGTCTCCAGCATGTGGTCGGGGTTGCGGGTAACGGAAAGGCCCATTGCGTCTGTTTGCTTGGCTGAATTTTCCACAGCCGCACTTTACAATGGGCTGAGTTTTTTTGACGGCTTATGTGACGGGAGTGGGGCAATGTTTTCTCAGGACGATGAAGGCCAGCAGGGCCTGGTGTTGGCGCTCGTTCTGGGTCTGGTGGTTTTTGTCATCACGCTGGTCATAGGCATCAGCCTGCACCGCTTGCATCGCGCCCAGCCTTCGGGCCCGCCACCTTCTTCCTCCATCGCGCTTGTCCCGGCGGTCCCCGCCCCGGTTGCTTCCGCGCCAGCGCCAGCCGTAGTGCCGGTGCTTCCCGAGGTCAGCCAGGCCATCCAGGCCTCGCAAGCCGCGGCCGATGCCGCCAGTGTGAAGGTCGAGCAGGGCGTGGTGCGCTTTTATTTCGCTTCTGGACAGGCTGAGCTCGCCGCCGGTGCGGTGGATGCCATGACCGACCTGGTCAAGGCCGCCAAGGGCGGACGCACACTGGTCATCTCGGGTTTTCATGACGCGACGGGCGACGCCGTCAAAAACGCGGCCCTGGCCCGGCAGCGCGCCGTGGCCGTGCGTGATGCGCTCAAGGCCGCGGGCGTTCCCGAGCGGCAAATCGAGCTCAAAAAACCCGAACAGCTGGCCGGCGGCAACGACGCCGAGGCGCGCCGCGTCGAGATCTCGCTGCAATAAGCTGCCGGGTGCGGTTCGGCGTAGCGGGCCGCTGACAAGCGCAAAGGCGCAGGGCTGACGTCCGGCGCGCCGCCTCGCGGGCAGAGTGTTTGGTAACCGTACCGTAACCACACTGGCGTGAAATGGCCGGTAACCCGTTACCATAGAGTCAGTAATAAAGTTACGGCGGCCCGGCGCCCACCACCACCAGACTCTATAAAGCCCCACCATGGCCCTTCATCCCAAAGTCTCAGACATCACCGCGCGTATCACCGCGCGCAGCCGTCCCACGCGCGAGGCCTACCTCGCGCAGCTGCATGCGGCTTCCACGCGCGACCCCGGCATGGACCGCATGGGTTGTGCCAATGTGGCGCATGCCTTCGCAGGCATGCCGCTGGACGACCGCTTCAAGGTCGTGACGCAGCGCGCGCCCAACATCGGCATCGTCACCGCCTACAACGACATGCTGTCGGCGCACACGCCTTTGCAGGCCTACCCGGCCTTCATCAAGGACGAAGCCCGCAAGCTGGGTGCCACGGCCCAGGTGGCCGGCGGCGTACCTGCGATGTGCGACGGCGTGACCCAGGGCACCAGCGGCATGGAGCTCAGCCTCTTCAGCCGGGACGTGATCGCCATGGGTACGGCGATAGCGCTCTCGCACGACATGTTCGACGCGGCGCTGATGCTGGGCGTGTGCGACAAGATCGTGCCGGGCCTCTTGATAGGCGCGCTGCAGTTCGGCCACCTGCCCACGGTCTTTGTGCCGGCCGGGCCCATGACCTCCGGCATCCCCAACAAGGAAAAAGCCCATGTGCGTGAGCAGGCCGCGCAGGGCCTGGTTGGCCGTGATGCCTTGCTGGATTCCGAGTTCAAGTCCTACCATAGCCCCGGCACCTGCACTTTCTACGGCACGGCCAACAGCAACCAGCTGCTGCTCGAAGCCATGGGCCTGCATGTGCCCGGCACCGCTTTTGTGAATCCGGGCAACGCGCTGCGCGAGGAACTCACGCGCGAAGCGGCACGCACCGTGCTGGGCATCATCAAGGCCAAGCGTTTCGCGCCCATAGGGCTCATCGTTGATGAGAAAGCCATTGTCAATGCCATGGTCGCGCTGCTGGCCACCGGAGGCTCCACCAACCACCTGATCCATTGGGTGGCGGTGGCGCATTCGGCCGGCATTGTGATCGACTGGAATGACTTTTCGGACCTTTCCGACGTGGTGCCCACGCTGGCCCATGTCTACCCCAACGGCAGCGCCGACGTGAACCAGTTCCAGGCCGCGGGCGGCCCCGGTTTCATCATTCGTGAGCTGCTGGACGCCGGCTTGATGCATGAGGACGTACTCACGGTGCGCGCGGGCGGTATCCGCGAATACACGCGCGAGCCGGCACTGGCCGGCGCGGCCCTGGCCTGGCATGAGGTGGGAGCCTCCAAGGACGAGACCATCGTGCGTTCTCCCGCCAAACCCTTTAGTGCCACCGGCGGCCTCAAGCTGCTGCAGGGTAACCTGGGCCGCAGCGTGATCAAGGTCTCGGCCGTGCCCGACGACCGCCATGTGATCGAGGCGCCGGCACGGGTGTTCGATTCGCAGGAAGCCCTGCACCAGGCCTTCAGTGCCGGCGAACTCAACCGCGACGTGGTCTGTGTGGTGCGCTGGCAGGGCCCGCAGGCCAACGGCATGCCCGAGCTGCACAAGCTCACGCCGCCGCTGGCCGTGCTGCAAGGCAAGGGCTTCAAGGTCGCGCTGGTCACCGACGGCCGCATGAGCGGTGCTTCCGGCAAGGTGCCGGCCGCCATTCATGTGTCGCCCGAAGCCGCCGCCGGCGGCCCGCTGGCCAAGGTGCGCGACGGCGACCTGATCCGTGTCGACGCCCTCACCGGCGAACTCAAGGTCTTGGTGGCAGACGCCGAATGGGCTGCCAGGCCCGTGGACACCATGCCCGCCGAATTGCGCGCAGGCAATGCCGTCGGCATGGGCCGTGAATTGTTTACCGGCATGCGCCGCCATGCGTTGACGGCTGAAGAAGGAGCTTTATCGTGGATGTGAACATCAAACCCGGCGACAAGCTGACCGCCCTGCAGGTGATGCAGGATGCGCCGGTGATACCCGTCATTGTGTTGACCGACGTGAAACAGGCGGTGTTGCTGGCGCGCGCGCTGGTGGCCGGCGGCATACGCATGCTGGAAGTCACGCTGCGCACGCCACAGGCTCTGGCCTGCATCGAAGCCATCGCGCGCGACGTGCCCGAGGCCGTCACCGGTGCCGGCACGGTGCGCAGCGCAGCCGACGCCCAGGCCTGCGCCATGGCCGGCGCGCGTTTTGCCGTGAGCCCGGGCTACACCCACGCCGTGGGCCAGGCTTGCCGCGATGCCGGCCTGCCCCTGTTGCCCGGCGTGGCCACCGGCAGCGAAATCATGATGGCCCAGGAAGACGGGCTGACCGAACTGAAGTTTTTCCCGGCCATGCAGGCGGGCGGCCCGGCCATGCTCAAGGCCTGGAGCGGCCCCTTCGGCGACGTGCGCTTTTGCCCCACGGGCGGCGTCTCCACGGCCAATGCCGCAGAATTTTTAAGCCTGCCCAATGTGGTCTGCGTGGGCGGCTCTTGGCTTACGCCGGCGGACGTGCTGGCACGCGGCGACTGGGCGCAGGTGACGGCGCTGGCGCAGCAGGCCTCGCAGCTGCGTCGCCACGCCGGCTGAGCGGCTGCGGCTTTGCGGCGGTCGGCGGCTGGCTGCCGATGAAAGCAAGGGGGGTGCGGCAGGAGTTGATTAATTGGTTAGTATCCGTCGACTACCAAGGACCTCCGCATGTTTTCTTCCGCTGTGCGCCGTAGCGCCGTGTTTGTGTGCCTGGCCCTTGCCGCCGCGGCGGCTTCAGCCCAGCCGGAGGGCGCGCCCTCCGTTGAAAGCTTCAGCCCGCAAGGCGAAATACGCGCCCCGCAGCAGATAGCGGTGCGCTTCAGCCATGACATGGCAAAGCTGGGCGAAGCCGATGCGAGCCCGCCCGTCGTCCTGAGCTGTGAAGGCACGGCGCTGCCTGCCCTCACCACGCGCTGGGTGGATACGCGGCGCTGGGTGGCCGAGTTCAAGACGGCACTGCCCGCCGGGGTGCGCTGCCAGGCGCGGTTGCGCGAAGGCCTGCAATCGCTTGCCGGTGCCGCGCTCCGCGAGCCGCGGCAAGCCTGGCACTTCACCACGGGCGGGCCCAAGGTCGACTGGTCTGAACCGGCCGAGGGCGCCCGCATCAAGGAGGACCAGGTTTTCCTGCTGCATGCCAGTGTTGCAACAAACCGCGAGGCACTGGCGCAAGGCCTGCGCTGTATGGTGGGCAACGCGGCCTATCCTGCTAAGGTGCTTTCGGTCCAACGGGCGCGCGAGGAATACCAGACAGCCGCCCAGCGGCATCGCTATCAACTGCCGAGTTTCTCCGAGGCCGAGACTTTTGCTGTCAACTGCGGGCTGCCATTGCCAAACGGCGCGTCGGTGCGGCTGGTATGGGGCAAGGAGATTGCCTCATTGCAGGGTGTAAGCAGCCGCGACGATCAATCGCTGGGCAACTACACCGTGCGCCCGCTGTTTCGTGCGGATCTGCGCTGCGTGCAGCTCGATGCGACGGAAGGCTGCGACCCGAGGCAGCCCATCCGGGTCGAGTTCACCGAGGATGTGGCGCTGGCCTCACTGAACCAGGTCGTGGTCCGGGACGCCGCCGGTGCGGCACTCCCCGTCAAGGTGGAGCGCAGCTGGATCAGCCAGGACCAGGGCCGTTCGGTGGCCACCGAACGATCGCCCTCCATCCCCGTGCCGGCGGAAAACTCGGTGCTTGTGGTGACCCTGCCCGAGGGCTTGACCGATGTCGACGGCCGAAGCCTGTCGAACCGGGATGCGTTTCCCTGGCGCGTGAAGATGTCCACGCTGCCGCCTTATGTGGGTTTTGCGCAAGGCAGCGGCGTGCTGCCCTTCGAGGCCGGCAAACCCGCGCTATGGCCGCTGGCGGTGCGTCGCACCGAGAAAGCCGTACCGGTGAAGCTGATGCGCATTGGCGGTGAGAGCCTGGACCGCAAAGCGGCGGGTGATGCGCTGGCGTTGCGCGCGGCAAGCTCGGCAAGTGCCCTGGCCTTGTGGCGCAGCATGCAGGACTGGCCGCAGACCTATGGGACACCGCCGCGGCCCTACCCGGTCAGCGCGCAGCAGCACAGGGAATGGGCGTCCACCAGCCTGCAGAACGTGCCCACGCAGGGCGCAGCGATGGAATTCGTGCCGCTCACCCTGACCGAACCCGGCTTGTACCTGGCGGAGGCCCACAGCAGCGCGTTTGCCGATCAGATGGCCGGCGCGGCGGACGCGCCCGGCGTGGAGCAGCGCCGGCCCCAGCAGCGCGCGGCCCTGATCGTGGTGACCAACCTCAACATCAGTACGCGCATAGGCCACGGCGGCCAGTCCCTGGTCTGGGTTACCGCTCTGGACAGCGGCCTGCCGGTGGCCGGCGTGTCGGTCGACGTGATGAGCTGCAAGGGCCGGGCGCTGGCCCAGGGCGACACCGATGCGAACGGCCTGCTCAGGATCAGCGAGCCGCTTACCGAGCTACCCCCGGCCGATACCTGCGCGGATCGCTACGGCTACGGCCGGGACCGGGTCTTGGTGGTCGCGCGCAAGAGCAAGGACCTTGCCTTGCTGGTCGACGACAGCGGCAGCTATCGCTACAGCTATGGCAGCCGGTCGAGTGTCGGCCACACCATCCTGGACCGCATGCTCTTCAAGGCGGGCGATACGGTCCATATGCAGCACCTGGTGCGAAAGCGGCTTGCCGGCGGCTTTGGGAACTTCCCGGCCGGGGTGGGCAAGGTTGAACTGCGTTTTGAGCGCGACCTGGTGGCCTCCCTGCCGCTGGCCTGGGATGCGGCGGGCCAGGCGCTCAGCCAATGGACGGTGCCGGCCAATGCCAGGCTGGGGATCTACAGGGCCACCGTGACGGGCCCGGACGGATCCACCCACAGCATGCATTTTTCGGTGGAAGAATTTCGCGCACCGGTGTTCGAAGCTGCACTCAAAGGTAAGGCCGTCTGGCACGCCGGAAAACAAAGCCTGCCGGCGAAGCTGAGTCTTGCCTTCATGGCCGGCGGTGCGGCGGCGCAGCACAAGGTCGAGCTTCAGGGCCGCTATATGTTGTATGCGCCGCCACCGGTGCCGAACTACAGTTTTGCCGATGTGCTGTTGCCGAAGGCGTGGGAACCGCCTTTCAAGTCCATCCCGTCACGGCTCGATGCCAAGGGTGCGAGGCTGCTGCTTGTCGAGCCGCCAGTGTTCGATCGTCCCGCCACGCTGTTTGCCGAAATGAAGTTCGCCGACCCCAACGGCGAGGTCCAGACCATCGCACAAAGCTTTGTTCTCTGGCATTCGGACACGCGGCTCGGTGTACGCGTCATGCCCCGTCTCGATGTGGCAAAAGGGACGGCCGTCCCGCTTGTGCGCGGCCTGGTTCTGGACGCCGATGACAAGCCGCTGGGCGGGCGCAAGCTCGCTGTGTCCGTGCAGCAGGCCCGGCAGATCTATGAGGGCGGCTCCAGGATTGAACTGGCCGGCAATGAGCAGGCGGTCTGCGCGGCGCAGACGGATCTCAAGGGCCAAATCGAGTGCGACGCCGTCGCGATGCCGCCTTTGCCTGAGCCGCGCGAACGCGCAAGTTCAGGCTGGCTGTTTCGCATCCAGGGTAGCGACAGCGCCGGCAAGGCGATCACCAGCAGCGTGTTCGTGAGCCAGTACGAATTGCATTCGCGTAACGAGCAGTTGCTGGCGCTGGTCGGCACGCAGCCGGTGGATGCGGCGCAGCCCGCGCAGATATCGGTACGCGCGCCCTTTCTGCCCGCGACGCTGCTGCTGACCGTCGAGCGTGAAAGCGTGCTGGACACGGCCGTGTACACGCTGACGCAGCCCGTCACCACGCTGCCGATCTCCCTGCGAGCTGAGCAGGCCCCGAATGTGCAGGTCCACGCGCGCTTCACGCGCGGCCTGGCCGGCCTGCCCGATCCGGTGGAGGGCAAGGCGCAGCCGCTTGCAAACAACGCGGCATTGGACGTCCGCATTCAACCCACGGTGTTCGCGCTGGACGTCAAGGTCGAACCCGGGAAGGCTGTGCTGCCACCGCGCACGGCCGTGACCGTGAAAGTCACCGCCGTTCAGCGCAAGGATGGTAGCCCGGCGGCGGGTGCGAAGCTCACCGTGGTGGCGGTCGACGAAGCCCTGCTGGCGCTGGCCCCCAACCCCAGCTGGAATCTGCTGGGCGCCATGATGTACCCGCGTGGCATTCAGGTCCATGGTTCGGGCCTTGAAAGCCAGCTGGCACGCTCACTGAGCTTTGGCGCACAGCCCGGCTTCTGGCCCAATGACGACCGGGGCCGTTCTGTGATTCCGGCCGCCGCGCCGGTTGCCGCTCCAGCCTCCATGATGAGAGGCTCCGATGAGGGCGGTGAAGGCGTCAAGGCGCGCAGCCAGTTCAGCACGCTGGCGTTCTGGAGCACAGAGGTGGTGCTGGACGCGCAAGGCCAGGCGCTGGTGACCGTGCCTTTCAACGACAGCCTGACACGTTGGCGCATCGTCGCCGTGGCCCAGCAGGGTGCGCAGCAGTTCGGCACCGGGGAAGCCGGCGTGCAAACCACGCAGCCGGTGCAGATTTTTTCGGGGCTGCCGCCGGTGGTGCGCAGCGGCGACCGTCTGGTCCAGCAGGTGACTGTCCGCAATGGTGGGCCGGCGGCGGTGTCTCTGCAGCTCAAGGCCCGGGTCGCGCTGAAGAGCGGCGCCGTGGCGGCGGAAGCAAAAACCGTCGCCGCGGATCGCACGGTCCGCCTGGCGCCGGGGCAGTCGCTGCCGGTCTCCTGGAGCATGGCCGTGCCGCAAGGCGCGAGTGCGCTCGCGTGGAGCATCTCGGCCGTCACCCCGGACGGTCGCGTGGCCGATTCCATGGATTTTGAGCAGGCCGTGCTGCCGGCGCTTCCCGTCACGGTGCGGCAGGCCACGTTGCTGCAGGTCAAGGGCCAGGCCAGCCTGCCGGTGGTGGCGCCATCCAACGCGCAGCCGCAGTCGGCCGTGGTCGGTGTCGCCTTGCGGGACAGCCTGGTCGACGCATCGCTGGCCGAAGTGCGGCAATGGATGGCCGCCTATCCCTATGCTTGCCTGGAGCAGGACAGCAGCAAGGCCGTGGTGGCCGGCGATGTGAAGGCCTGGGACGCGCTCATGAGCGATCTTCCGCGCTACCTGGACGCCAACGGGTTGGCCCGGTATTTCCCCGAAAACAGCCTGGCCGGCAGCGAGACGCTGACCGCGCACCTGCTGGACGTGGCCGCCGCCAAGGGTTGGGCCATCCCGGCCGCTTCACGCACGCGCATGCTGGCGGGCCTGCAGCAAATCCTTCTGGGCCAGCTGCCCGGCCAGGACTGGATGCCCAGCGGCGGCAACGCGATTGCCAGGCAACTGTCCTTGCAGGCCACGCTGATCGAGCAGCGCACGCTGAGCAACACGGCGGTGCTGCCGGTGCGCCCGGAAGACCCGGGCAGCCTGCCCACGGTCGCGCTCACCGACTGGGTGCGTGCCTTGCTGGCGCAGGCGCCTGAATCGCGCTCCAGCGCCGACCTGGGTAACGCCGCGGCGCTTTTGCGCAGCCGTTACGACGTGCAGGGAACACGCCTGAACTGGCGTAATGAAGAGCACGAGAACTGGTGGTGGTTTATGTGGAGCGGTGACCTGGCGGCCGCGCGCACGGCGCTGGTGCTGCAGCAATGGCAGGCCGTAGACCCAGGCTGGAAGGACGATGTGCCGCTCGTCATCACGGGCCTGACGGGTCGCCAGCGGCAGGGGCGCTGGTCGACCACGGCGGCAAATGCCTGGGCCACGATTGCCCTGCAGCGCTTTGCCGCAGGCACTGAGAAGGGCCCCGTCAACGGAAGCACGCAAATAAGCCTGGCGGGCGAGGCGAAAGCAGGCCGGACATTGGCGTGGCCCAAGCCGCCCGAGGCGCTGCTGCCGCTGGAGCCGCAGCGCGGGGGTGACAAGCTGCTCATCACCCACCAAGGCAGCGGCGCGCCCTGGGCGACGGTGAGCATCAAAGCCGCGGTGCGGCTCGACAAACCCCGGAACGCCGGCATGCAGGTCGAAAAAACCATCACGGCCGTGGAGCAGAAGGTCAAGGGCCAGTGGTCGGTGGGTGACGTGGCGCGGATACGCCTGACCATGCATTCGCAGGCCGACCTGACCTGGGTGGTGGTGCATGACCCCGTGCCTTCGGGCGCCACGATACTGGGCCGGGGCCTGGGGCGCGAAAGCGCGTTGGCCCAATACCACCAGAACACCGGCAGCGGTGTGTGGCCTTCCTATGTGGAGCGCGCTGCGGACAGCTACAAAGGCTACTACCGGTGGGTTCCTCGCGGAAGCTGGAGCACGGAGTACACGGTTCGCATCAACAACGCCGGCGAGTTCAGGTTTCCGGCAACACGGCTGGAAGCCATGTATGCCCCCGAAATTTTCGCGGAAACGCCGAACGCGGAGTGGGTCGTCAAGGAAGGGCCTGCGCGACGCTGATCAGTCATGAGGGCGCTGCGACAGCGCCCTCAGCCGGCTTCCTAACGCAGGCCCGCGCCCGCGGCGTACTCGGCGCGCTGGATCAATTCGATCTTGTAGCCGTCCGGGTCCGTCACAAAAGCAATCACCGTGGTGCCGCCCTTGACCGGGCCGGCTTCACGCGTCACATTGCCGCCCGCGGCCTTGATTTTTTCGCAGGCCGCATACACGTCCGGCACGCCCAGCGCGATATGGCCGAAGGCCGTGCCCATGTCGTAGCTGTCGGTGCCCCAGTTGTAGGTCAGCTCGATCTCGGCATGCTCGGGGTTGTTGCCGTAGCCGACAAAAGCCAGGCTGTATTTGTACTCGGGATTTTCCGAGGTGCGCAGCAGCTTCATGCCGAGCACCTGGGTGTAAAAATCAATGGAGCGCTGGAGATTGCCAACGCGCAGCATGGTGTGTAGGAGTCGCATAAGACGATGGCCTGGTGAGTCGTGGTTTGTCCATTGTCGCCAATCCTGGATTCCCTTGCAGGCTGCTCCCGGGGGGGCAAAGGCTGCGGCGACGTATACCTCGGGCATCCCGCTGAAATGGGCTTTGCCGTATCGAAATATTTCGCGGGCTACTGTGTTGCTGCCAGTGCCTCCAGCATTTTTCCTCGCAGCGACTTCATGTCCCCATTTTTCAGGATATAGCCGTTCATGCCCGCACTGAGGGCGGTTCTGACATCAAGCTCATCGGAGTTTCCGCTGAGTGCAAGGATAAAAATGCGCTGATGCTCCCAGTCCCGCGAACGGATCGCTTTTGTCGTTTGCACGCCATCCAGGCCTGGCATATTCATGTCCATCAAGATCAAGTCGACAGCCGGCGTATTGTTCAAATGGGCCAGAACCTGGCGTCCTCCTTCGGCCTCCAGAACCGTCAAGCCCCAGTCTTTCAGGCAGTCGCCTACCATCAAGCGGTTCAGTTCGTCGTCTTCGGCCAGTATCACGGTTTTGCCTTCCAGCGCATCGCTGGGGATGACCGATTTGGCGGCGGGGGGTACTGGCGCTTGCAAGGTCTCGGGAGCCTTGTTCATCCCGGTTTGCGGCGCCACCGGGAAGGTGAGCGTGAATTGTGTGAATTCACCCTGCACGGAATCGCAATGGATGTCACCCCCAAAGCTTTGCATGGTTCGTTTGCAATAAGAGAGCCCAAGGCCTGTCCCCTCGGATTTTCCCGAAGTCATGAAGGACTCGAACAGGTGAGCCAGAACCTCCTTGGAGATGCCAGGCCCCGTATCCCTGACGATCACCTTGTGATCGACCACCGTCAGCACGATGGTCTCGTCCGGCCTCTGCCCGAGGTAATAAAGCGCGTTTTTGATCAGATTGAAGAGCACAAAAACGTAGGGAGTCTCATCACCATAGAAAACGAAATCCTTTACGACACGCACCGTGACTCTGTCACGCAGATTGCCACGATCATCGCGGACGTTTCGCTCGATAAAACTGTATTCATCCACTGCTTTTCGCGTAGCCTTCGCGGCGGATATGTATTCAAACTTGCTGCGGTCTACCGCGCTGGATTTGAGTGACCCAAGAATCAGGTCAATCACCTGGTGGCCTCTGTGCACCGCAATTTCCCCCATATTGACGAATTGGCGCATACGGGAAACGTGCTCGGCGGGGATTGCGGTGTCTGCGGTAGGCAGCATCTTCCCGATGCTTTCCAGGCTCATCCTGGCTTGCCCCAGCGGATTGCGCATTTCGTGGGCAATCGAGCCGGCAAGGGAATTCGCGATACGCAGTTTTTCGGCATCTATCTGCCTTTCCGAGAGCTTGAACGCCGCGCCGCCGATAAGAATCAACAGGTAGGCCGGAAGTTGGGCCACCATGTCCATGGGTACCGAGGGGTGAGGCGTGACAGTGGCGTAAAGCAGTGTTGCCGCGCCTCCCCCGATCAAGAGCATGACAATCGTATTGCGCCAGTCGGTCAGCATGACCAGGAAGCTCAGCGCGATAAAACAATTGGAGATCGACGGGATGCCTCCGTGCCGCACCAGCGACAGAAATACATTGGCAAACGGCAGGCAAAAGATCAGTGCCCAGTAAGAGTAGGCAAAGTAGTATTTTTTAAATTTTTCGGGCCAATGGCTTCTTAACGCCAGCACGGTAAACAGGACAACAACCGGCAGCCGAATTGCAAGATCGTCGTAAGGGCGGGGATTCGGTTTCGTGAACCGTATCAGGTAAAACACCACATAGGTCAGCGCACCGATGATGCCGATGTACTTAAGCAGCGGCCTGCCATGCGCATGGTATGTCTCGTAGTAGCCAAAGAGCTTTTTGAACCAACTCATTTTTTTTTCAACTCCCCAGGTGCACAAAACTCTTTGAGCCAGGTGCCGGTTTTTTTGGGTGCCATGCGAAAGAGCGCCGTCCGCTATGGCGGCAACCCCCGGAGCGTGTGTATCAGCACGCCGATGCTTTCAGAACGTCCGAGACCCGTCCACGCATCAGAACATACAACCCGTCCGCTCCATCCACCCGCAAATTGTTGACGATGGTGGAAAGTCCAAAACGCCTGTACAAACGGCTCAGCACGGGCGAGCAAGAGGCAAAGAGGTGTTGCCCATCAGTATGCTGGGCGAAATACGAAACGCCGAGAAATACGCATCTCTTCACGAGATTGGGGCCGCTCCTGTAGTCGGGATTCAATACAAGGCGCCCGATTTCCCAGCTGCTTTGGCGGATTGCCGGGTCGATCAATTGTCTCTGCGCCAGCAGCTGTTCAAGTGATGTCAGTCCCTTGTGCATGGGAACCAGTCTTAAGGTACCGATTACGACCCGATGGACCTCGAACGCAAATACCAAACCCAATTCGTCTCTTTTTTTTCTTGCTCAAAGAACCGCTCGTCACGGCATCCGGACGGCAGCTTGATGTGGTCGCGAAGGCCCTGTACTTTTTCCAGTTTTGATGCGGTGTCCAGATGGGAAAGCGCGATTTCTTCGATGAAATTTTCCTGCTGGGATGAAACGAAGGGGTATCCCTCGTTGGGGAAAATGGCTCCCGCAGCATCCAGGGGCTGGCGCAGAGCTTGAAAGGCGGCCGGTGCGTGGTGGTTCATGGAGGTCGTCATTGCATCACTTCTTTTTTTGATGTTTGCGCAGTCTATGCGCCGCGCAAGGCTGAATCAAGCTTTACCCTGCTAGATATGACAGGGGGACCTCGCTTATTTCGCTTGAATAAGGGGTCGAGTCAAAAAAAACACGCTAAATTGTCCGCATGCGGACAGTCAATCGGGGTACCTGGCCTTGATGTAGGCCTGTTTTCACAAAGACCTTACCGGCACGAACTGCCCTGGGTCCGTAGGCGGTGTACCCGCGCATCGCGGGCTACGGCCGCCGCTTTTCGAGCAGCTCGTAGATCGCCATGCCGGCCAACATGGCCAGCACAAACACCGCGGCTTTGGGTTCTCCCATGCCCAGAGCCACGAGACCCGGGCCTGGGCAGAATCCGGCCAGCCCCCAGCCCGCGCCGAAAAGCAGGCTACCGGCCACCAGCCTGCGGTCGATTCGGCCCGCGGCAGGCAGCCTCATCTCGGCGCCCATCAGGGACAGGCGCCGTTTTTTGGCCAGAAGAAAGGCGAAGAAACCCACGGCGATAGCGCCGGCCATGACAAAGGCCAGCGAGGGGTCCCAGGGACCGGCCAAGTCCAGGAAGCCGAGCACCTTGGCCGGATTGGCCATGCCCGAGACGATCAGGCCCAGGCCAAACACCAGGCCGGCCAGCAGGGAGGACAACATCAGCATGGTTTTGCTCCTAAAGCTTGAACAGGTGGCGCACCAGAAACACCACCGCAAAACCGGCGGCCATGAAAGCCGCCGTGGCCGCCAGCGAACGCGGCGACAGCCTTGAAAGCCCGCACACGCCATGGCCGCTGGTGCAACCCGCGCCGTAGCGTGTGCCTATACCCACCAGCAATCCGGCGGCGATCAGCACGCCATAGCCGGCATCCACCTGGACGCGAGGCAAGGCCGAGAACGCGGCGTAGGCCCATGGTGCGCCGATGAGCCCGGCGACAAAAGCCACTCGCCAACCGACGTCGCCGCGCACCGGTTTGAGCAGCCCGCCCAGAATTCCGCTGATGCCGGCGATGCGCCCGTTGAGCAGCGCGAACATCGCAGCAGCCAAACCTATAAGCAGGCCGCCCGCCAGCGCGGGCCAGGGGGTGAAGGCGCTCCAGTCCAGGGTCATGGTTTTCCTCCTTGAGGGCAGTAGAGCCGGTAGAGCAGCGTCAGGATTTCCAGCGTCCCGGGTTTAGCTACGCTGTAATAGATGTTCTTGCCTTCACGGCGCGGGGTGATCATGCCTTCATTGCGCAGTACGCCGAGTTGCTGGGACAGCGTGGGTTGGCGTATGCCCAGGTCCCGCTCCAGTTCGCTCACGCAGCGCTCGCCCTGCGAGAGCTGGCAGAGCAGCAACAGGCGGTCTTCATTGGCCAGCGCCTTCAGCGCGCCCACGGCTTGCGCGGCAGCGTTGCGAAGTTGCCCGGTGTCTAAAACTGGAGGGGATGATTTCATGGTCATGCGCAGGGATGTGCTCAATATTATATGAAAATATATAATGTAAAGATACACGCCTTGAATGCGCCTTGAATGAAAGAACCCGGTCCATGCAAACCTCGCTCAATCCCCAGGCTTTTTTTGATACCGTGACCGGAACTGTCACCTATGTCGTGGCGGATCGCGGCACGGGGCAGGCGGCCATCATCGACCCGGTGCTCGGTTATGACTTCAAGTCGGGCCGCACCAGCACGGAGCTGGCTGACCATGTGTTGGCCTATGTGGAGCAACAAGGCCTTCACGTCGGGTGGATTCTGGAAACCCATGCACACGCCGACCATCTGTCGGCAGCCCATTACCTGAAGGCGCGCACCGGCGGCAGGATTGCCATTGGCGAACACATACGCGCCGTACAGTCAACGTTCAAGAAAATCTTCAACCTGGAGCCTCTATTCGCACCGGACGGCAGCCAGTTCGACCACCTGTTCAAGGACGGCGAGACATTCGCGATAGGCGAGGTGGAGATGACCGCGCTGCATGTGCCCGGCCACACGCCCGCGGACATGGCCTACCTGGCGGGTGACGTGGTGTTTGTGGGCGACACGCTCTTCATGCCTGACGTGGGAACAGCGCGCGCGGACTTCCCGGGTGGCGACGCCCGCCAGCTGTACCGCTCCATCCACAAGCTGCTGCTGTTGCCGGCGCAAACCCGGATCTTCGTCTGCCACGACTACCCGCCCGGCGAACGCGTCCCGCAATGGGAAAGCACCGTGGGCGAGCAGCGCAAGGCCAACATCCACGTGCGTGACGGTATTTCTGAAGATGCTTTTGCGGCTATGCGCGCGGCAAGAGACGCAACGCTCGAAATGCCCACGCTGATTCTTCCCTCCATCCAGGTCAATATCCGCGCGGGTGACTTGCCGCCGCCTGAGGGAAACGGTGTCAGCTATCTCAAGATTCCGGTCAACGCGTTGGGAGTTGCCTAGTTCCTCATCGATGCGTTGGCGCGCTTTTGTTCTTCGGCTGATTCGCGATTTTCAACATGGCTTTATAGGCGAATCCGCAGCCCCCTTCGTCGATGGGGGCGGATTCCCGCGTGACTGAAGTGAAGGATCAAATTCTCGCGTCACCGAGCGCCCGGAAGACGGCTTGGGCGCACTGCGCATTGTTGGCGAAGGTGAGCAGCGCGAGGGATTCCGCCTCGCTGCACCAACGAAATGCCTTGTGTTCGTGAGAGAGCCTCGGCTGGACTTTCTCCGGGACTACTGCGTAGAAGACCTTCTCCCGCACGTGTACGGGTTCCGGTCCGTACTGTGTGCGCCACTCCGGCCTGATGGGGAAAACTTGCTCGAAACCGGTGTCGCTTGCGCATGAGAGGTTGATAGCGGTTTCTTCATGCACTTCGCGGATCGCCGCTGCCTCGAAGGACTCACCCGGTTCCAGCGCGCCGGAAATGCCTTGCCAGAAGTCCGGCAGCGCCAGTTCCGGCCGCGCGTTGCGTTGAAGCAGAAGAACTGACCAGGCGGCGCTTTGCCTGGCGAGCAGAAACACCTGCACGGAAAATGGAAGCCTCATGTGGAGATTGCGCGCTAGGAGGCCAGGATGGCCCAGCGTTCGTGATCGCGCCAGCGGCCACCTATCTTCAGGTACCGCGGTGAATACCCTTCTTGCGTGAACCCGCAGGAAGCCACAAGGGCAATGGAGGCCGTGTTCGCCGGCTGGATATTCGCTTCCAGGCGGTGCAGCTTGAGTGACTTGAATGCCTGCCCCACGACGGCCTGCAGCCCCTGGCGCATGAGGCCTTGCCGCTCATGCCCCGCGAAAGCGTAGTAGCCAAGGTAGCCGCTGCGAAACAGGCCCAGGACGATATTCGTGACGTTGATGACACCCACCAAAGCGTGAGTGTCGCGGCGGCAGACGAGGAAAGCGCTGTTGGCTGGCAAGCCCATGCGGTCGATGTAGGCGCGAAACAGGGCCGGCGTGTCCGGCGGGGTTGTCCACGGATGATGAAGCCTGCGACTTGCGTGTACCGCGGAAAGAAATGCGCGCTCATCGGCAAGGGCGGGGTGGCGAACATAGATTGCGGCGTTCAATGCAGGAACTCCATCAGCCTGCAGGATTTTCCGATATGCATGGTTCCCCCTTGCGCTAAATACGCCCGTCAGGTTCCCGCGCGCGTGAGCCTGGTGCGCAGCGAAAACCGCTCGGCCGGGTGGTGTGTGACGCTGATTTCCACGACCTCGCCGTCTCGATTGAAGTAATGGCGGACAACGCGCAGCCCGGGCTCCTGCGGCTCGACACCGAGGCGGCGCGCCACTGCCGCCGGCAGGGGCACGGCGCATAAGTCTTGCACCATTTCCTTGACGTGCAGGCCGTAGTGCATTTCCAACAGCGTACTCACCAGCATGGCCGGCGATTCGCGCACCCGCGCTTCCAGCCCTTCGTGGTCGGGCGCCACATAAACCTCGGTCCAGCCGATAGGTTCGCCCTGCGGTTCCCCTGATCCGTCTCTTTGGCTGTCCAGGCGCAGGCTGGAAATGCGCAGCCAAGATGAACCCTCCGCGCAGTTCAGCAGGGCGGCCAGCGCCGCGGTGACACGCACGCGCTCGATGTTTTGCACCACCCGCGAATGGGTCGCCCCGTACTGCACCAGGTCCTCGATGGAGGCCAGCGACTGCTGAAAGCCGGCCGCCGGCGTGGCCGACTCGACCCGGGTGCCGGCGTTCTTGCGGCGCGAGACCAGGCCCTGCTGCTGTAGCTCCTGCAGGGCGGCGCGAACCGTATGGCGGCTGGTCTGGTAGTGCGCGCACAGCTCCAGCTCGGTCGGCAACAGGCTGCCCACGGCGAAATGGCCCGTGCGTATGGCCTCGCGCAGGTGGCGCGCGATGTCGGAGAAATGAGGCTTGGCGGGCTTCGCGGTCATGGCCCTAAGTGTAGGGCCCGCGGAAGGCGGGAGGCTTTGCCAGGGCTGCCAGGGGCTGCCAAAAGGACATACGGGTAACTACCAATCTTCAATATGTCCGGACTTATTAAGATAAATATGTCCGAACATATTCAAGACGATTTACCCAAACATGAAAACACCGCCTCTCTTCAGCGCCAGCACCGTGATGGACTCGGTCCTGTTTCGCGATGCCTTCGGCACGCAGGCCATGCGCGGCATTTTTTCCGACCAGGCGCTGGTCCAGCGCTATATCGACGCCGAGGTGGCGCTGGCGCGCGCCGAGGCGCTGCACGGCGTGATTCCGGCCGAAGCTGCCGAGGTGATCGCGCGCGAGTCCCGGCTGGACCGCATCGACTTCGACCTCATGCGCGAAGAAACCGACATCGTCGGTTATCCCATCCTGCCGCTGGTGCACCAGCTGGTCGCCATGTGCGGCGAGGCCGGGCGCTACGTGCACTGGGGCGCCACGACCCAGGACATCATGGACACCGCCGTGGCCTTGCAGGTGCGCGACGCACTGGACATCGTCGAGGCGGACATCCGGGCGCTGCGCGGCATCCTGGCCGGGCTGGCCGCTACACACCGCAATACGCCCATGGCCGGCCGCACGCATTTGCAGCAGGCCTTGCCGATCACCTTCGGCTACAAGGCCGCGATCTGGCTGGCCATGTTCGACCGCCACCAGGAGCGCCTCGCGCAGCTGCGCCCCCGCGTGGCGGTAGTGGAATTTGCCGGCGCGGCGGGCACGCTCGCGTCGCTCGGGGACAAGGGCTTTGCCGTGCAGGAGAGTATGGCGAAAGAGCTCGGCCTGGGCGTGCCCGCCACCACCTGGCATGTGGCGCGCGACGGCTTTGCCGAGGCCGTGAACCTGCTGGCGCTGGTCACGGGTTCGCTGGGCAAGATCGCGCTGGACATCATGATCATGGCCTCCACCGAGTTCGGCGAAGTCTACGAACCGTTTGTCAAAGGGCGCGGCGCCAGCAGCACCATGCCGCAAAAGCGCAACCCCATCTCCAGCGAGCTGATGTTGGCCGCGTCCAAGGCCGTGCGCCAGCATGCCGGCCTGATGGTGGATGCCATGGTGCAGGACTTTGAGCGCGCCACCGGTCCCTGGCATGCGGAATGGATCGCCATTCCCGAGAGTTTCATCCTGAGCGCCGGCGCCTTGCACCAGGCCAAATTCGCCCTGGGCGGGCTGGTGGTGGATGCCGAACGCATGCGCCACAACCTGGGCATCTCGCGCGGCCTGATCGTGGCCGAGGCCGTGATGATGGGGCTGGCCCCGCACATGGGCCGGCAGCAGGCGCACGACGTGGTCTACGACGCCTGCCGCACCGTGAACGAGCGGGGCGGCAGCCTGGCCGAGGCGCTGGCCGCGCTGCCGGCCGTCATGCAGCACCTGGACCGCGAGGCTGTCGACCGCCTGTGCGCCCCGGTGAACTACCTGGGACTGGCGCCGCAGATGGTGGATCGCGCGCTGGCCTTGTCGGCCAGGGCCTGAGGCCTGGCTTTCTTACCAAAACCCAAGGAGACTCTCATGCAAATGATCCGTGCCGCCCTGTTGGCCGCTACAGCCCTTTTGTCCCTGGCCGGGCCGATGGCGGCTCACGCCCAGGCCTATCCCTCCAAAACCATCAGCTGGGTCGTGCCCTTTGCCGCAGGCGGCCCCACCGACGCGCTGGCGCGCCAGATTGCCGAGCGTGTCTCGCGCGAGCTGGGCCAGCCCATCGTGATCGAAAACGCGCCCGGCGCGGGCGGCACCATAGGCGCGGCCAAGGTCTCCAAGGCCAAGGCCGACGGTTACACCATGCTGGTGGGCCACATGGGCTATATGGGCGCGGCCCCTTCGCTCTACAAAAAGCTGGCCTACGACCCCGTGAAAGACTTTGACGCGGTCTTCCGCTTCCCCGATACGCCCATGGTGCTGATGGTGCGCGCCGACCATCCGGTCAAGGACATCGCGGGCCTGGTCGATTTTGCGAAGAAGAACCCGGACAAGCTGTTCCTGAGCAACGCAGGGGCGGGATCCACCTCGCATCTGATGGTCGCCCTGATGGCCAACAGCGCTGGCATCAAGGTGCAGTCCGTGGCCTATCGCGGCGCCGGTCCCGCGCTGACCGACGTGATCGCCGGGCAGGTCGACGGCATGTTCGACCAGACCAACACCGCCATGCCGCATCTTGCCTCGGGCAAGGTGCGCGCCCTGGCCGTCACGTCCAGGGTCCGTTTGCCTCAGCTCAAGACCGTGCCCACGCTGAATGAAACCGTGCTGCCCGGCTTTGAGGCCAGCACCTGGTATGGCATTTACGCGCCCAAAGGAACGCCCAAGGCCGTGCTCGACAAAGTCCAGGCCGCCTACCTCAAGGTCATGAAAGACACGGGCTTTACCGGCAAGATGGCCGAGCAGGCCATCCAGATGCTGCCGCTCGAGCAGTACACCGGTGCGGCGCTGGCCAGGCACACCGAATCGGAAGTCCTGCGCTGGCGCGCCGTGGCGGCCAAATCCAGCCTGTCGCTGGATTGAGGCGGCAGGCCCCGGGCAGCTTTCACTGCGGAACCCATCGCCATGCGCCGCATCGCCCAGGAGGACCTGGTCCAGAGCATTGCCGATGCGCTGCAGTTCATCAGCTACTGCCATCCCCCGGACTTCGTGCAGGCCCTGCGCCGCGCGCATGATGCCGAAACCCATGCGCCGGCACGGGGCGCGATGGCGCAGTTGCTGGTCAACAGCCGTTTGAGTTACCACGGCAAAAGGCCGTTGTGCCAGGACACCGGTGTCGTGCAGGTCTTTGTTCGCCTGGGTGCCGAAGTGCGCCTGATCCGCCGCGACGGCCGGGGCCTGCAAGGCCTGCAGGCTTTGGTTAACGAAGCCGTGCGCCAGGCTTACACCCACCCCGCCAACCCGCTGCGCGCCTCCATGGTGCGCGACCCCCTGGGCGCGCGCGCCAACACCCGTGACAACACGCCCGGCATCGTGCAGCTTGAGCTGACGGAAGGCGACGCGCTGGAAGTGTTGGTGGTCGCCAAGGGCGGCGGCGGTGACGTGAAGGCGCGCTATGCGACGCTGAACCCCAGCGACAGCGTGGCCGACTGGGTGCTTGAGCAGTTGCCCGGCATGGGGGCGGGGTGGTGTCCGCCGGGCGTGCTGGGCGTCGGGATAGGCGGCAGCCCAGAGCAGGCCATGCTGCTGGCCAAACAAAGCCTGTTCACGCCGATTGATATCGACGTGCTGCGCGACCGCGGCGCCGCCACGCCCGAGGAAGCACTGCGGCTGGAATTGCACAGCCGCATCAACGCCCTGGGCATTGGCGCGCAGGGCCTGGGCGGCCTGGCGACCGTGCTGGATGTGAAGCTGGCCACCGCGCCCTGCCACGCCGCCACGATACCGATCGCCCTGGTGCCCAATTGTGCGGCCACGCGTTATGTCCGTTTCAACCTGGACGGCAGCGGCCCGGCCACATTCACGCCGCCTCCAGTCGAGTTGTGGGATGGCATCGCAGAACGTTTTGATTCGGTGCAGGCTACTCGCGTCAATCTTGACAGCTTGGACACGGCCCAGGTGGCCGGCTGGCGCACAGGCCAGACCTTGCTGCTCAGCGGCCGCATGCTGACCGGCCGCGACGCCGCGCACAAACGCCTGGTGGATTTGCTGCGGGCCGGCAAGCCGTTACCGGTCAGCCTCAAAGGCCGCGCCATCTACTATGTGGGCCCCGTGGATGCGGTCGCCGGCGAGGCCGTGGGCCCGGCCGGCCCGACCACCGCCACGCGCATGGACAAATTTGTGGATGAGCTGCTGGCCCAAGGTCTCCTGGCCATGGTCGGCAAGGCCGAGCGCGGCCCCGAGGCCATTGCCGCTATCCGCAAACATGGCGCGGCCTCGCTGGTGGCCGTGGGCGGCGCGGCCTACTTGCTGTCCAGGGCCATCACGCATGCCAAAGTCCTGGCCTTTGAAGACCTGGGCATGGAAGCCATCCACGAATTTGAACTCAAGGATTTCCCGGTCACGGTGGCGGTGGACGCTTCGGGTAATTCGATTCATCGCCATATCGGCGTGCGTACGACGACCTAGCTTCGACGCATGACCGAGGCCTACGGCGCCCGCGTTATTTTTCGCTACCTCGAATATCAGACACGTCGTGCTTGCTTGGATCGAGCTTGACATCTTGTTAGCTCACGAGGTACGTTCTGCCTTAGTCATGCACGCCCAGCCTGCGAGTTTCCGGCACAGGGGCGGCTGTTCAGCCTACCGTTGCGCTGGATCTAGATGAACTGCAAACTCATCGCGACGAAATTTGGAGCATTATTAAAGTTGTTTTGATTTTGACGAGGCCACTTGACAGGGTGGTCCGTGGCATAACCAGCTAAAGGGTGCTCAGTGGATCTGAAAGACATTCCAAAAGTAGAAAACTGGCTCACTCAATTTGAAGTACCAGATCTGTACTTGGTCGAACACATGTTGCGCCGATTACGTTATGTGAGCTTCGAAGAGCTCGAGACATGGTTGCACGGTTCGGTGAGAGGATTACTTGAGGACATCGAAAGAAAGGATGGCCGGGTTGCTGTCGCAATTTTCCCTGTTGCCAAACCTTTTATTCATGGATTTAACAAAGACAAAGAACTTAAGCTGCCGAATGACAGTGCTGGGCGCATAGCGCATTCTCTAAAAAACATAGAGCGCGATTTGCCAAAATTTGTTGAGTTGAGTCCACGTCTGGAGTCCATGCGTGAGCGGAAAGTTAAGCACATCATCTTCGTTGATGATTTTGTTGGAACCGGGAATCGTTTTTATGAGTCTTGGAAAACCATGGTTTCGCCTTCCATCAAATCTTGGTGCTCTAGGGGCTGGTGCAAGGTCTGGTTATTAGCTTTTGCCGCTCACAAATCTGGACTGAGTCGGGTGGTACACAAAGTGCGACCACTCTCACTGGACCAAGTTCGAGTTAGTTTGACGATTGAAAAGTCGTTCTTTTTGGAGAGTGAAGGGATGCGAACCGTGCTGCGGAAGTATGGTTCGCCTCTTGGGGGGGAGAAGCAGGCAATGGGGTACGGTGGGTTGGCGAGTCCTGTGGTATTCCAATATGGCTGCCCAAACAATGTTCCCCTTATGTTTTGGCTTCGCCCATCGCGAGCAAATCGTATCAGTTGGCGTCCGCTATTTCCTAATCGCAGTGTGGCGGATGATGTTTATCCTCTGTTTGGTCAGGATTTAGCGCGTGAAGCACTACCCGAAGAGCTGTGGGTAGCTGGGCATCATCGTTTGGCGGTGAATATCCTAGATCAAACCTCACGCCATGCTGAAAGTCATCAATTGCTGCTTGTCTTAGGACTGATGGCTAAAGGCCATAGTCTTGCAAAGATTAGAAACATCATGGTGCTTGGAAGTGCTGAGTTCGATGCCGTACTAAATGTGTTGAAAACTGGGGGGCTAGTTGATCAGAATGAAGCGGTGACCCGATTTGGACGGGATATCCTAGCCCGGACGGCTAAATCAAAGAGAAAGGATGTTGTAATTCAAGAGGAAAGAAATTTCTTTCCTTCAAGTTTTTTGGGGTTCCAGCGTGAAGCTTAGTCGTTGTGGATGGCTCAATAGTTCATCGACATCCGTTGATTACGTGGGGATTCGTTTATACGGTCTTTCAGGTTTTCATAGAGCACGGATTCCGTCGCTCGTTGTAGGTGCCGTCGCTAGAGTGGGTACTGATGTGCGCTTTTGCGCTCGTTCTCCACTTGCGCTACGAAGCCTGTGCGCAAAAGCGCACATCAGGACCTCACTTGCGTGAGGTGAAGTAAGTGACACACTGGAACCCCAATCTTTTTCGCAAAGAAGGAAATGCCAAGGGCTATGACCCCGAGTACTTAGACGCTTTAATTAAGCAAGGCGAGAAAACTATCTCTTTGGGTGTACCGGTCGTTTTTTCTTTGGCGCATTTGGCAAGTCTTTCGAGCACTCTATATGCTGACTTGCATGGATTTGTTGGTCGAATTGACATTCAGCGAAAAGATTTCCCCTACAAAAATTTTACGATCGCAAAACGAACGGGTGGAAGACGCTGGATTTCCATACCAGTGCCACCGCTGATGGCGGTTCAACAATGGATTAGTCAGAACATCCTCAATAGGGTTGTTCCACATTCAGCTGCCTTTGCCTATGTTCCTAAGCGAAGGCTTATTGAGCACGCGCAACGTCACTGCGGAGCTGATTGGCTTGTAAAAGTTGATATTAAGGATTTTTTTAGCAGTATCTCTGAGCGGCAGGTTTTTGATGTTTTTTTGAGTTTGGGATATCCCAAACTCTTGGCTTTTGAGATGGCACGCTTGTGTACTCGGGCTACTCCCAAGCGGATAGGAACGAGATGGAGGCGCATCGCAGAAGAGCATGTCATTTCTGACTACAGCTGTAATTTCATTGGAAGCCTCCCACAGGGCGCGCCTACAAGTCCCGCGCTTTCTAACTTGGTTTGCATTGAATTGGATAAAGAGTTAACACAACTAGCAATGACTAAATCAGCTACATACAGTCGATATGCCGATGATTTGTGTTTTTCTTTTATCGGAGGTAATCGTCAGTCTGCATTTGATTTGAAGCGTGAGGTGTCCAAAGTGCTGTGGACGCATGGGTTCTCAGAAAATTCAAAAAAAACCAGAGTCGTACCGCCTGGTGCACGAAAAGTGCTCACTGGATTGAACGTAAATTCCACTCAGCCAACTGTGCCAAAGGAAGTGCGAGATTTAGTGCGTATGCATCTCCATTACGCGAAATTACGAGGAATTGCCGAACACTGTAAGGAGCGAGGCTTTCGTTCGGTCATTGGATTTAAGAATCATCTTTTTGGTCTGATTGGATATGTTGCATCCGTAGATACAAATCGTGGGAGTGATTTTCTTCGGCAATTCAACAGCCTACCCTGGGTTAACTTTGACCTTTAGCTGATGCTCCAGGGAGATAGAACCCAAACAGTCAAGATCAAGAGATGAACATGTGTCATCTTAATTCCCTCACTAAGTCTGTTTGTAAGTTGTCGGAATCGCTTTGTGCCCCCCGTTTCGCCCGATCTGAACTATTTATGTGCAGCATCTTGAAAGCAGATTCAATGCCTTATCGGCAGCCATGAAATGCATCGACCATTGATCACCATCGCGCTTTAGCTTGGCACTTACTTCCCTTGGTTACTTCTGCCCGACCTCAAACACCAGGCAGGTGGTGGTCGCATGCGCATACAGCTTGCCGTCCGGCCCGACGATGCGGCCTTCGGCGGTGGCCAGCTGGCGGCCGCAGTGGATCACCGTACCTATGGCACGCAGCGGCCCGGTCTTGTGCGAGGCTGCGCGCACGATGTTGATGCTCAGTTCGGCCGTGGTGTAGGCCCGGCCCGCGGGCATCATGGTGTGCACGGCGCAGCCCACAGCGGAATCCAGCAGCGTGGCGTACCAGCCGCCGTGCACCGTGCCCAGCGGGTTGTAGTGCTTGAGCTGCGGCGTGCCCTGGAACACGGCCTTGCCGGGCTCGATTTCTATCAGCGCGAAGTCCATCGTGTCGGCAATGTGGGGGTAGGGCAGCTGGCCGGCCAGCATGGCGGTCATGACTTCCATACCGGTCTTGCCGGCCACGTCTTCCGGCCGTGCCAGGCCCGCCCGGCCGCCGCCGCCTTCCATGCGGGCGCGTGCTGCGGCGCCTTGTTCCATCCATTGAGTCAATGTGTCTTGTGGGGTCATGTTGTTCATAAGTGTTGCATATACAATAGTTGTAGCTACAATCAAATTATGAACGAGAAAACCCGCCTGTCAACCCAGGCCGAGCTCAAGGTGCAGGGCTGTACCAACCTGAAGCTGCGCCAGCTGATGCGCCGCGTGGCTCACCACTACGACCTTGAAATGGCCAAGGTGGGGCTGAAGACCACCCAGTATTCCTTGCTGACTTACGTACTCAAGCTCGGCCCCATGCGGCCCGGTGAACTGGCGCGCGGCATGAAAGTCAGCGCCTCCACGCTGACGCGCAACCTCAAGCCGCTGATAGACGCCGGCTGGATAGAGCTCACCGCGGGCAGCGACGCGCGCAGCCGCACCGTGGTGCTGACCGCCGCGGGCCGCGCCAAGCGCGAGGAGGCCCGCACGCGCTGGAAGGCCGCGCAGGAGCAGCTCAACGCGCTGCTGGGCGTCGAACGCGTGCTGGCCTTGCACACGCTGGTCAATGAATCCCTGGAACTTTTGTCCCCCATCGAACCCGGAGCCGATGATGAATAAACCCGTGCCTTCCAACCCCACTGCGTCGCCTTCGCCTTCCAGTGCCGGCCGCATCGCCATATGGCTGGTGCTGCTGGCCGCAGGCGGCACCTTTGCCCTCACCATGGGTGTGCGCCAGACCATGGGCCTGTTCCTTTCGGCGCTGAACACATCTACCGCGCTGGGCATAGGCAGCATCAGCCTGGCCTTCGCCTTCGGCCAGCTCTGGTGGGGGCTCACGCAGCCCTTTGCCGGCGCGGTGGCCGACCGCATAGGCACCGGCCGCGTGATCTTTCTGGGTGTGGTGCTGGTGGCGATTGGCACCATCATCACGCCACTCATGACCAGTACAGCGGGTTTGATTTTTGCCATCGGCGTGCTCGCCGCGGGCGGCGCGGGCATGGCCGGGCCCTCGGTGCTGATGGCCGCCAGCACGCGCTTGGTGCCACCGGAAAAGCGCGGCCTGGCGACCGGTATCGTCAATGCGGGAGGCTCTTTCGGCCAGTTCGCGATGGCGCCGATTGCCATTGGCCTTACCGCCGCTGTCGGCTGGGCGAGTGCCATGCAA
>Ga0065165_1001297_pt1 | contig 28055 bp, 23 predicted proteins | sample AraplaMF_Cvi_mMF_FD_63813 | JGI IMG/M metagenome (GOLD analysis project Ga0065165, IMG submission 63813) | Arabidopsis root microbial communities from the University of North Carolina, USA - plate scrape MF_Cvi_mMF (version 2) (version 3) | ecosystem: Host-associated > Plants > Roots >... | reverse complement strand
GTCGAAGCCGGATCGCGTTTTGCCATGTCGTTACTCCGGATGCGAATGCGCGGACATGGTCGCCGCCGTGACGTGATTCGTCCATGAAGCGCCGGACCTGCCCGGGCCGAAAGCGGCGCGAAAGCTTCGCTCCCCAGACTAATTGATACGTTATAACATTTTACGAAGTGAGCCCATGACCGCTGTTCGCCTCGCGTCCTGCATCGCCCTCGCCCTCATGGCCGCCGCCGCCCATGCCGACGATGCCCCTCCGCAGAAAGCCACCAACCTCGGCGAGGTCGACGTCACCGCCCGGCTGGACGAGGCACGTAACAGCCTGTCGCCCGATACCGGTAGCAGCCAGTACGTGATGGACCGCCAGACCATCCAGGCCCTGCCGCTCGGAGATTCCACGCCGCTGAACCAGGTGATCCTCCAGGCACCGGGCGTGGTGCAGGACTCCTACGGGCAACTGCACGTACGCGGCGACCACGCCAACCTGCAATACCGCATCGACGGCGTGCTGATTCCGGAGAGCATCGGTGGCTTCGGGCAGACCCTGGATGCGCGGATGATCCAGAACGTGAAGCTGCTCGACGGCGCGTTGCCCGCGCAATACGGCGACCGCACGGCGGCCGTGGTGGACATCACCACCCGCACGCCCTCGAAGGACGGCATCGGCGGCAGCGTGGGCGTGACGGGCGGCCAGTTCGGCACGTTGAATCCGAACGCCACGCTGTTCGGGCGCAGCGGCGCCTGGAGCTGGTTCCTCACCGCCAATTACCTCGAGAACGACGTCGGCATCGAAAACCCGACGGCGAGCCGCAAGCCGATCCACGACCATACGAACCAGGTGAAGGCGTTCGGCGATGTCTCCTACCTCATCAATCCCGATACGCGTCTCAGCTTCCTTTTCGGTGTCACGAACAACCGCTTCGAGATCCCGAACAACCCCGGCCAGGAGCCGGCATTCGGTTACCTCGACGTGACGAACTTCGATTCGGCGCAGTTGAACGAGCGCCAGCAGGAGAAGACGCGCTTCGGTATCCTGAGCCTGCAGGGCAAGCTCGGTGCCACCGCCTATCAGGTGTCCGCCGGACAGCGATACAGCGGTCTGGATTTCACCCCCGACGACATCGGCGACCTGATGTTCAACGGCGTCGCCTCCGACGTCCGTCGCGCCAATCGCGCCAGTACGTTGCAGGCCGACTTCGCCACCCCGCTGGGGGACAACCACACCTTGCGCTACGGCATGTACGCGTCGTTCGAACGGGCGAGCGCGACCAACGATGCGCTCGTGTTCCCTGCGGATGCCGACGGCAACCAGACATCGACCACGCCGCTGTCCATCGTCGATGCCAGCCGCATCCTCGCGCGCACCTATGCGCTCTACTTGCAGGATGAGTGGAGCATCGGCGAGAAGTGGACGGTGAACTATGGCGTGCGCGCCGACCGCTATGACGCCTTCCGTCCGGAGAGCCAGCTGAGCCCGCGCGTGGGCCTCGTTTACCAGCCAACGGACAGCACCACCGTGCACGCGGGCTTCTCGCGCTACTTCACGCCGCCGGCGTCGGAAATGATCAGCCCGACTTCGATCGCGAAGTTCGCGGGCACCACCAATGCCCTCCCGGACAACGGCAACGATACGCCGCTGGCCGAGCGTTCCAGCTACTACGACGTGGGCATTTCGCAGAAGCTGGGCAGCGCCTGGACAGTCGGTCTGGATAGCTACAAGCGCAACGTGTCGCGCATCCAGGACGAGGGCCAGTTCGGCACGGCGCTGGTGTACTCCACCTTCAATTACGACCAGGGCAAGGTGAAGGGCGACGAATTCACCCTGAACTACGACGGCGGCGCGCTCACCGCGTACTTCAACTTCGCGTACAACCGTTCCGTGGGCAAGCGCATCATCACCGGCCAGTACAACTTCAATCCCGACGACCTCGCGTACATCCAGGATCATTTCATCCACCTGGACCACGACCAGAAATACACCTCGTCGGGAGGCATCAGTTACGCGATCGACGACGATACCCGCATCGGGGCGGACTACCTCTTCGGCTCGGGCCTGCGACGAGACGGCATCGTGCCGAACGGCGACACGATGCCGGCGTATTTCCAGATGAACTTCAGCCTCTCGCACGACTTCCACCTCACTCCGGCGGGTGCCACGCACACGCAGCTGGCGTTGGTGAACGCGTTCGACCGCACGTACGAACTCCGCGACGGGTCGGGTATCGGCGTCGGGGCACCGCAGTTCGGACCGCGCCGCGGTGTGTTCCTGTCGCTGCAACAGGATTTCTGAGCCGGGTCTTGACCCGGCCGCGACCCTCATCCGTTATCCTGCGGGTTCGATCTCGAACCCGCACGGCATGAATCCGAAACTCCCCGAACCCGCCGCCGACGAGCGCGCCCACTCCGACCACCTCGCGGCGCTCCTTCGCGAGGAAATCGCCGCACAGGGGCCGATGCCGTTCTCGCGCTTCATGGAGCGCTGCCTCTACGCTCCCGGCCTCGGTTATTACAGCGCCGGCAAGGCCAAGTTCGGCACCGTGGGCGACTTCATCACGGCCCCCGAACTGGGCACGCTCTTCGCCCGGTGCGTCGCGCGCGCCTTCGAGCCGGTACTGGCCTCGCTGGGTCCGCAGGCCGACTTCCTGGAACTCGGCGGCGGTACCGGCGCTTTCGCCGAAGCCGCCTTGCTCGCGCTCGACGCCGCCGGCCGTGCACCGCGCCGTTTCATGATCCTCGAACCGAGCGCCGACCTGCGCGAGCGCCAGCGCGAGCGCCTTCGCGAAGCGTTGCCGCCTTCCCTGTTCGCCCGCGTGACATGGCTCGACGGTCCGCTCGAAACGCCATGGGACGGCGTGCTGTTCGCGAACGAAGTCATCGACGCCTTGCCCACCACACGCTTCACCACCCGCGACGGAGAGGTGTACGAGGAGCACGTGGTGCTGGACGGCGAAGGAAGGTTCGTTCGCAGCGACCGGCCTGCCGACAGTCTGGTAGGCGGCGCGGTGCGCCATGTCGAGCGTGACCTCGGCCGCGACTTCGAGACGGGATATCGCAGCGAGATCCTGCCGCAGCTGCCCTACTGGGTGCAGGCGGTGGCGGGCACGCTTCAGCGCGGCGCGATGATCTTCTCCGACTACGGTTATACGCGCGGCGAGTTCTACCTTCCCGAGCGCACGGATGGCACGCTGCGCGCGTTCTATCGTCACCGCACGCACGCCGATCCGTTCCTCTTGCCGGGCCTGCAGGACCTCACCGCGTCCGTGGATTTCACAGCGCTCGCCGAAGCGGGGAACAGCGCCGGCTTCGGGGTGGCTGCCTATATGCCGCAGGCGCAGTTTCTCCTCGCCTCGGGCATGCAGGAATTCTTCGAGAACGATTACTTCGCCCTCGACGACGAGGCGGCACGTTACCGGCTGGCGCAGGAAGTGAAAAAGCTCACGCTGCCCGAAGAGATGGGCGAGCGCTTCCAGGTGATGATGTTCGCCAAGGGCATCGACGCCGCGGCGCTGCCTGCGGACGTGATGGCGGCGGACCAGGGTTCGCGGTTGTAACCGGTCGTTCGGCCCCGGCGCTTGGCGACCGGTGACTGGTAGGAGCGCGCCCTGCGCGCGACAGGTTTTCGCCCTGTGTCGAAGCTTGCGCGCCAAATCCGGGGGGCGCGGCCTCAAAACATGTCGCGCGCAGGGCGCGCTCCTACAGTGGTTTCTCTACCAGAGATATGGCCTGCACCTGCGCCTTCCGCATCGCCTCGCCAATGGCGGGCCCTTGCAGGCCCTGTTCCACGAAAGGCTGCGAGGTGACCGAAGCGGCCGCGCCGCGGCATGCGCGCAGGAAATCGGCTTGCGGGTAAGCGGCATCCTCGCTGCCGAGCCTGCCGCGTTTGTCGGCCATGCAGGCGAGCAGGAAGGTTTCGAGGCGCTCGGGGCGACGTAGTGCGCCCAGGCTCTCCAGCAGGCGCAGGATCGTCGACGGTTTCAGTTCGAGCGCCATGTGCGCGTTGAGGTGGTGCTTGCACACCATCTCCGCCATGAATGCGTAGTCCGCCGGCACCTTCAGTCGCGCCGACATGGCTCGTACCGGCTCGATCCCGCGCTGCTCGTGCATGATGTGCCTTGGCAGGATGTCCTGCGGCGTGAGTGCCTTCCCGAGGTCGTGAGTGAGCGCGCACCATCCGACCAGCGCATCGCCGGGCGCGAGTCGCGCCGCGGCGTCGAGCACCAGCTCCACATGCACGCCGGTGTCCACCTCCGGGTGGAACTCCGGTCTTTGCGGCACGCCGTACAGCGCCTCCACTTCCGGGAAGAGCACGCGCAACGCGCCGCTTTCGCGCAGCACGCGCAGGAAGGCCGACGGCACGGGTTCGGCGAGCGCCTTGCGCGTTTCCGCCCACACGCGCTCGGGCACCAGGTGGTCGATCTCGCCGTCCTCCACCATGCGCCGCATGAGCACCATGGTCTCGTCGGCCACGGTGAAACCCAGCGGCGCGTATCGCGCGGCGAAGCGTGCTACGCGCAGCAGTCGCACCGGATCCTCGACGAACGCGGCCGACACGTGCCGCAGCGTGCGGGTTTCGATGTCGCGCACGCCGCCGAACGGATCGACCAGCGTGCCGTCTTCGCGCTGCGCGATAGCGTTGATGGTGAGATCGCGGCGCTCCAGGTCCTGCTCCACGGTGACGGACGGGTCGGCATGGAACGCGAAGCCATGATAGCCACGCCCGGTTTTCCGTTCGGTGCGTGCAAGCGCGTATTCCTCCTTGGTCTGACCGTGGAGAAACACGGGGAAATCCTTGCCCACCGGCCTGTAGCCGGCGGCGAGCATGTCGTCGGGCGTGGCACCCACCACCACCCAGTCGCGGTCGGTCACGGGGCGTCCGAGCAGTTGGTCGCGGACGGCGCCCCCTACCAGGTAGATATCCATGCCTGTCACTGGCGCGGCTCGTCCGGGCCGGGTGCCGACGAGGCGGTGGCGGGTGCCGGTTCGACGGCGGCCGGCGGCGAGGGCGGCGTGGGCTTCGCCACGGCGGGCGAGGGGCAGCTCACGGGCTTGCGCACCGCGCCGCTCGTGGGCAATGCATAGGCGCTGCCGATCGGCGTCATGCGGCTGGTCAGCGACAGCGCGTCGCCGTTGAGCCGCCAGTCGTAGATCACCGCGAACGCCATCACGCGGGCCACGTACTCGCGGGTTTCCTTGAACGGAATGCTGGCGACGAAAAGGTCCGGCGCCAGCCCGCCCCGCGCGGCCACCCATTGGTCGACCTTGTTCGGGCCGGCGTTGTAGGCGGCGCTGGCGAGCCAGGGCGCGCCGTTGTATCGCGCCGCCATCTGCGCGAGGTAGCGCGTCCCCAGCACGATGTTCGTCGTCGGCTCATACAGGCTCTCGCCGCCGCCCCAGGCCAGGCCGTTGCGCCGCGCCACCAGCTCTGCCGTGCCCGGCAAAAGCTGCATCAGGCCCCGCGCGTCGGCACCGGAGCGCGCATCGCTCATCCAGGCGCTCTCGGCGCGGATGATGGCGTACGCCCAGGGAGCCTCGATGCCTGCCTGGCTCGACTGCTCCACCACGCCGTCCTGCCGGGCGAGCGGGAAGCGCTGCTCGTAAAGACGCAGCGCGTCGCCGGACGAGAGGCCGAACACGGCGCGGTCGTACCAGCCCTTGCGGAACGCGAGGTCGGCGGCCAGCCGCCGGGTGTCGCTGTCGCGGCCGGCCAGCGCCGCGGTCCACTCCTGCCGGGCGAACTTCTGCAAGCCCACGGCGTACAGTTCGAAGGCGCGATCGAGGCCCGGGTCTGCCAGGAGCGCGGCTTCGCGGGTCTCGTCCGTGGCCATGCTGGCAGGGCAAATCGCATAGGCGGTGTTCACCCGATCGGCGGCCAGGAAACCGAAGTACGTGGCTTCCCCGGCCACGGAGCGGAACAACGCCTGCGCCTGTTCCTGCCGCCCGAGCTTGGCGAGTACGACGGCGCGGAAGTAGCGCCACTCTCCATCGTCCTTCTGCGCCTCGCTCAGAGCATCCAGAGCAGTCAGCGCGGCCGTCCAGTCTTCACGCGCGAGCGCCACGCGCACACGCCACTCCCGGGTGGCATCGGTTTGCGCGCCTGGGGCGAGGGCGGCCAGACGGCTGAGCGCCGATTCGTCGAAGTCCGTGGCATGGAACAACGCCAGGGCGTTCTCCACGGCGCCGCGTTGCTGCTCGCTGAGCGTGAAGCGGGGCCCGAGCGACTGCCAGGCGGCATCCGCCGCGGTGGACTGCTTGCGCGCCATGCGCTGCAGAGCCAGCGTCACTGCCTGCCGGTGACGCGGCGTATCGGGCCAAGCCGCAGCGTCGCGCAGGGCGCCGGCCGGATCGTTGAGGGCCTGACCGATGCGTTGCGCCGCGGGCGCGTCGGACGGCGGCAGCCACGGGGCGAGCGAGGCCACCGTGCCGCCCTTGCCGGCTTCGGCGGCGGTCTGGATGCGGGCCCAGAGCCGATCGGCCGTGAGCAGGCCCTGGTCGTGCGCGGCGGCGATGACAGGATCGCAGGCATTGGGCAGGCTGGGCTTTTTCCAAAGCTCGGCGAGGTCGCGCTCGAACACCAGCGGTTCGTTGCGCGCGAGTCTGGCCTGCAATGCGAAGCAACTCAGGCTGTCGCCGAGGCCTGGTTGGTACATCGCGGTGAAGGTGGTCCAGTCCTTGCGGCGCGCCAGTTCGCCGAGGAAGTCGCGGCGAAGGTCAGCGGCGGGAATCAGCCCCGGATACCTGGTGAGATAAGCCTCAACGCGCGCGCGATCGAGCGTGCGCAGGTCGTGTTCCAGCGCGGCGGCTTCCAGGTAGGGGAAGAGAACGTACTGCTCGAGGCCGGTGGCTTGCGCGCGCCATGCGTCACCCCCCTGTTGCGCGGCGGCGTATGCCTGGCGAAAACGGGCGCGCTGGGCATCCGTGCCCGCCGCCATCGCAGTGGTGGCCAGGAGCCCGGTGGCGGCGAGGGCGATGCAAGCCAAGGTGCGGAGGGAGCGGGCGGCGCGTCGCGATGCCGGAGCAGCCATCATCGGGGTTCCTTCACGAAGACATGTCGGTCGATTGTAGGGAATCCCTTGCAAGTCGGATGAACGAAGCGCGTTGGGGGGATTCGCCCTTGGCGGCGCCGCCCGCTAAGCTTGCGGCGCTTTCCCCTTGCTTCCGATTGGAACGGCATGACGCCTCACACCTCGTACGCGCGGCTTGCGCGACCGCTAGCATGGATCGTCCTGGTGCTCGCCGCCGTCTTCGGCGCCGGCTACTGGTGGTCGCTCGGCCGCCCGGTGCCCTTGCCGGATTCGCCGACCACCCGGATCGCCTGCGTGTCGTATGCGCCCTTCCGTTTCGCCGGCGAGACGCCCTTCGATCCGCACGCCTTCGTTTCGCCCGAGCGCATCGATGCGGACCTCAAGGACCTGTCCACGCGCTTCGACTGTGTGCGCACGTATTCGATGGGACAAGGGCTCGGCGCGGTGCCCGAGATCGCCGGCCGCTATGGCATGAAGGTGCTGATGGGTGTGTGGCTCGGGCGCGATCTCGCCGCGAACGAGCGGGAGATGCAGCTCGCGATGGCATCCGCGAAGAAACACGCCGCCAACCTGCGCGGCATCGTCGTGGGCAACGAGGTGCTGCTTCGCGGTGAACTGACCGAGAAGGCGCTGGCGGGCTATATCGCGCGCATGAACGCGGCCACCGATGTGCCGGTCACGTATGCGGACGTGTGGGAGTTCTGGCAGCGCCATCCCGCGCTCGCCAAGGTTACCGATTACGTCACGATCCACATCCTTCCCTATTGGGAAGACGAGCCAGTGGCCCCGGCGCAGGCCGTTCGTCATGTCGCCGACGTCTACCAGCGCATGAAGGCCGAGTTCCCGGGCAAGGCGGTGATGATCGGCGAGACCGGCTGGCCGAGCCAGGGCCGCACGCGTCGGCAGGCCAGCGCCAGTCTGGTGAATGAGGCCCGCTACATGCGTGAGTTCCTCAACTACGCCGCGACCGTCGACATGCCTTACAACGTGATCGAAGCCTTCGATCAGCCCTGGAAGCGCGACCTGGAAGGCACGGTGGGCGGTTATTGGGGCATTTTCGACGTGCAGGGGCGGCCGAAATTCGCCATGACCGGTCCGGTGGTCGAAGAACCTCGCTGGCACTGGGCACTGGGCGCCGGAGGCATCGCGGCCATCGTCTTCCTTGTTGTGGGGGCGTTCCGTCGCCGCTGGCGCGGTGCGGCAGGGTGGCTTTCGCTGGCCTTGAGCGGCTTTGCCACCGGTACGGCACTGGCCGCGCACGCCCGGCTGCTGGAGTTCGCCTGCCGCGACAGGCTGGAGTGGGCGGTAGGGATCGTCGTGGGTGCCGCAGGCTTCTTTACCGCGCTGTCGCTGGCGCGGGCGATCGCGTCACGTCTGGCGGCACCCGTGAATCCCGCGGATGTCGCGCCGGCACCCGCGGCGCGGCGACTCTGGGGCCTTGCATGGACGGATCGCTTCACGCCGCAGCGCTTCTTCTGGATGTTCGTGCTGGCGCTCTACGGCATCCTGATGGTTTTCAACGGCCGCTACCGCGACTTCCCCATCGGACTGTTCGCCATGCCGGCCGTCGCTTTCCTCGTGCTTGCGCTGCTGCGCACGCGCGAGGACCCGCTGAAGCCCCTGCTGGAAGAGCGGCTGCTCGCGATCTGGCTCGTGTTGTTGGGAGCCGCGGTTGTGGTGCAGGAAGTGGGCGCAAACGCCGTCGCCTGGGGCTGGTTGCTGCTGAATGCGGGCATGGCGCTACCGGTGCTGTTGGCTTGGCGTCGCGCCGGAACATAGCTTCGCGTGGCAGCCCTTCAGCGGCGATGAGAGCTCGCCGCTACGTTCCCGCTGCTGCGGGATCGCCGCCGAAGCGGCTCCCACCGGACTGTACGCGCGCCAGGCGCAGCGTGCCCACGAGCAGCGCGAGCGCACCACCCTCATAGCAATACAGCTGGAGCGCGACGACGCCCAGGCACACCGCCAGCGCGGCGGCGAACGTGTTCCGCCAGAGCACCGCCAGCAGCGCGGCAAGCACCGCCGCGTAGCCGTATCCGTAAGAGAGAAAGCCCTGTACGACAAGGTTGCGCGTGGCGCACCACCACGGCCCCGTCTGGACCTCGCACGCGTGCGCGATCTGCGGGGGCTCGATGAACGCATAACGCACGACGCTCGCTGCCAGTGCTACGCCGACGATGACGGCCCAGGGCAGGGCGGTTCGGAAGATGGATTTCATGTGCGTGGGGCGACCTCATCCGTGATTGCCGCGCCGGCGGCCTGCGCAAGGGACAGCGGCAGGCGGATTTCGGCGGCGAGCGGCAGATGATCGGAGAAAGCGCGGGGCAATGTCCACATCCGGTCGAGCTTGATGTCGGCGGACGTGAGGATATGGTCGAGCGCGCGGCGAGGTTTCCAGCTCGGGAAGGTGGGTGTCGCGACCGGGGGCGGTTGCAGCGCCGTCCGTGAGAAAAGCTGCCGCATCTCGCTGCTGCCGGGCTCGGTGTTCAGATCGCCCATGAGCACGGCGTGTGGGTAGGGCGCGAGCAGTTCGCCGATGAAAGCGAGTTGCCCCATGCGGGCAGCGGCGCCGAGCGAGAGATGAGCGATGACGACCACCAGCGCTTCCGTGCCTTCGCCGAAACGCACGAACAAGGCGCCTCGCCCCTTGATCCGGCCGGGCAACGGATAGTCGATGACTTCGCTGGGTTCGATACGGCTCAGCAATCCGTTCGCCGAATGCGCCACACGCGCCATCGGTCTGTTCGGCTGGTGGCTCCAGAAGGGCATGCCGGCGGCTTCGGCGATATAGCGCGTCTGGTTGAGGAAACCCGAGCGCAGGCTCCCCGCGTCCGCCTCTTGGAGACCCACCACGTCGAACTCATGGAGCAGTTCCGCCAGCGAGTCGAGGTTTGCCAACTTCGACCGGCCGGGCAGCACGGCGTTGACGCTGCGGGTGACGTAGTCGCTGTACCGCTGGACACTCGCGCCGGCCAGGATGTTGCAGCTCAACAGGCGCAGCGTGCGTTCCGGAGCGGGGAGGATGTTCGGCTTGGCGAGCGTCATGGGTGCTGCGTCTGTTCTCGGCTGGCCCAGGAGGCCAGAGGATGCCCCCCGCCATGTGAACGGGGGGCATCGGTCGGAGGCGGCTTACTTCCCGCCTGTCAGTTCCTTGTTCACCAGATACATGGTGACGCCGTTGAGTTCGTCAAAGTCCTTGATCTGGGCGCTGCGATACTTGCCGTTCACCACGAGGGTGGGCGTGCCGTCGATGCCCCAGCCCTGGATCAGCTTGCCGTCGGCGAGGATGCGCTGGCGGATACCGTCGTCCTTGGTGGCCAATGCCACGAACTTCGCCTTGTCGACGCCGTAGTTCGTCGCGTACCAGTCGGCCAGTTCGTCGATGGTGTGGATCGGGTAGTGGTCCGTATGGATCGCCTTGAACAAGGCGGCATGGGCCTTCTGCGCCACACCGAGCTTCTGCGCCGCATAGTAGGCCTGCGCATAGGGCAGCCAGGCGTCGTTGAACGCCGCCGGCACGACGCGGAACGTGACGCCCTTGGGCAGCTGCTTCTGCAGCGCCTCCGCATACGACTCGTAGTGCGCGCAATGGATGCAGCCGTACGAGAACACCTCGACGACTTCCACCTTGCCGTCCTTAGGATCGAGGCGCTGAGGCGTGGTGGTGGCCGCGTACTGCTGGCCTTCGGTATACGTGGCCGTGCCATTGTCGGCGGGACGCGCGCTGCACGCGGCAGTCAGCGCGAGGCCGACGAAGAGGAGCGAAAGGCGCTTGAACATGGATATCTCCGGCTTAGGGTCGAATCGCGGTCACTTGCCCGCGGCTTCCTTGGTGACGAGCCACTGGGTGAGTTCCACGGCCTGCGGGTAGCCGCCGGCACTGTTCGGGGTGAGGCGGTACTTGCCGTTCACCACGATCGTGGGCGTGCTATCGACCTCATAGGCGCGGATCAGTTCATCGGCGCGCTTCATCTTCGTGTTGATGGTGAAGGAGTTGGCGGTGGCGACGAATTCGTCCGGTTTCACGCCGAACTTCGCATAGAACTTGGCGACGTCGTCGATCGTGGGCCACGCGGCGGGCGGCTTCGGCTTGCCGGCCTTCTGATCCATGATGCCGAGTTCGCCGCTCTTGAAGACGGCGTCGAACATGGCGTCGTGGCTCTTCTGGTCGACACCGAAAGCCTGCGCCGTGAGGTAGGCGCGTTGCAGCAGCGGCCAGTTCTCGTCGGGGCGGAACGATGCCGGCGTGTAGGTCATCACCGTGCCCTTGGGCAGGCTCTTCGCCAATTCGTCCACGATGCCGTGGAACTGGAAGCAGGCCGGGCAGCCGTACGAGAACACTTCGGTGACCTCGATCTTGCCCGGGGTGCTCGTCGGCTGGGCGGGATCGATGCGGAAGTAGTGCTTGCCTTCCACCCACTTGCCGTCGTCGACGAAGGGCTTCGGCGCGGGGCGCTTGTCATCGGCATCGGCCGCCGGGGCCGCCGCCGCGGTACCGGCTGTGGCAGGAGCGGCCGTCGCGGCGGTGGATGCGGCGGCGGGAGGGGTGGCGGTCGTCGCCGGCTGTGCAGGGGCGGCCGGGGCGGCCGGGGCGGTCGTGGCGGTGGAAGCCGCGGCCGGGGCGTTCGCCGCCGTGTCGTTGTTGCCCCCGCCGCAGGCGGCGAGGCCGATCAGGGCGGCACAGAGGAGGGGAAGGCGCATACGCATGAGGGGTCCTTTTCTTACCTTCGTAAACAGGAACGGGCCCGAAGGCCCGTTCGATCTCAGACTGCCCTTAACTTTACCGCCTTCAGGGCGTGGCCGGCGCGGCAGCGGCCGGTTCGTTCGTGTGCAGGCCTTCGAGATAGCTCGCCACCGCGGCGATGTCCTTCTCGTCGAGCTTCTGCGCGATACCCGCCATGATCTTGGTGTGCGGGTCGTCGCTCTGCGTGCCGTTGTCGTGCCAGCCCTTCAGGCGCGCCTCGACGTACTTGGCGTGCTGGCTGGTGACCTGCGGGTAATGGGCGCCCGGGTTGCCGCGGCCGTCCGGACCGTGGCAGGCCATGCAGGCCGGAATGCCGCGATCGGTGTCGCCCTGGCGGTACAGCGTCTGGCCCTGTTCGACGAGGGCCTGATCGGCGACGCCGGGCAGGGAGGTCTTGGTGGCGAAATAGGCGCCGAGGTCGTGCATGTCCTGCTCGGACAGCGGCTGCGCGAAGCCCATCATGATCGGGTTCATGCGCTTGCCCGACTTGAAGGCTTCCAGCTGCGCGGCGATGTACTGCTCGCTTTGGCCGGCGAGACGCGGGTACTGCGGGTCGGTGGAGTTGCCGTCCATGCCATGGCAGGCGCCGCAGACGGCGGCCTTGCCCTGGCCGGCGGTGGCGTCGCCCGGCTTCAGTGCGGCGGCGGCTTCCGCGCCGGCCGGCGCGGTGGGGGTCTCGGCTTTCGGCATGCCCGGCGTGGCCGGATCCGTGGCCGCGTTCGCACCGGGCTTGGCTTCGGCGGCGGCGGGAGCCGGCGTGGATGCCGGCTTCGCGGGGGCGGCGGTCTGGGCCGCGGCTGCATTCATGACGAGCAACGCGGTGATGGCAGCGGCGGCGTGCCGAAACTTCATAAGTCTCTCCAAAGGGGAACCTTCCGGACCGGGGCGCGTTCCCTGCCGCGCCTCAACCAAAAGATTATGGCGGGCGCGAGAGAGCCCGGTCAAACCGCTTCGGCGGGCGCGCCGCGACCCGATCGCATACACTCCCGGACCTTCGTTATCGATGCACCCCAGGCGCTCCCGTACCCATGTCTTCGAATCCCCTGAACGGCGCGCGTTTCGTCCTGGCCGCCCACGAAATCACCCAGCTTCCCTACGACCAGGGAGCGGAGGTGGCCTTCGCGGGGCGGTCGAACGCCGGCAAGTCCAGTGCGCTGAATGCGCTGACGGGGCACAACGGCCTGGCGCGTACCTCGAAGACCCCGGGCCGCACGCAGCTCATGGTGGTGTTCGATCTGCCGCCGCTGACCCCGCTCGATGCACGTCTCGTCGACCTTCCCGGCTACGGCTACGCCAAGGTGCCCGAAGCGATGCGTCAGCACTGGCGGGGCGAGATCGACGCCTATCTGAAGATGCGCCGCAGCCTGCGCGGCATCGTCCTGATCGTGGACATCCGCCATGAACTGAAGGATTTCGACCGCACGATGCTCGAATTCTGCGCCGCCACGGAGCTGCCGTGCCACGTGCTGATGACGAAAGCCGACAAGGTGTCGCGCGGCCAGGCCTCGGCCGCCCTCGAAGCGTTGCGCAAGGATTTCCGGAAAAACGGGGTGCCGGGCACGGCGCAGATCTTCTCGTCCACGGCCAAGACCGGCGTGGAGGAGGCACGTGCGCGCATCATGGAACTCCTGGCGACCCCCCGGCCCCACGAGCTGTAGGAGCGCGCCCTGCGCGCGACATCTTTCCGCGCCAGTCTCCAAGATTGCGCGCCAGCTCCCGGTCACGGCCTCAAGACATGTCGCGCGCAGGGCGCGCTCCTACGGCGTTCCCGCCCGCTTTCTAGCCCAGCGTAGCCACGAACACCCGGCACAGCGCTTCCATGCCCTTGCGGTCCTCATCGTCGAAGCGCGCTACGGACGGGCTGTCCACGTCCCACACGCCGAAGAGGGTGCCGTCGGCCTTGACCAGCGGCACCACGATTTCCGAATTGGAGGCGGCATCGCAGGCGATGTGTCCGGCGAACTCGTGCACGTCGCGCACCACCTGGGTCTGACGCGTCTGCGCCGCCGTGCCGCACACGCCGCGGCCGAGCGCGATGCGGATGCAGGCCGGCTTGCCCTGGAACGGTCCGACGACGAGCTCGTTGCCGTCGAACAGGTAGAAGCCCGCCCAGTTGAGATCCGGCACGGCGTCGTAGACCAGGGCGGCGAAGTTGGCGGCGTTGGCGATAACGTTCGTCTCGCCATGCATCAGGCCTTCCGCCTGCTGGACAAGCTCGGCGTACAGGGCGGCCTTGTCGTCGGTGGCGATGGCCTTGGCTTCGAACATGGCGATACCGGTGCGATTCGTGGACAGAAGCCGTGTATGGTGCCACGTCCCCGCTTCCGCAAGGCCGCCAACCCATGCCCAGGCACCTCTTCGTCGCCGGTACCGACACCGGCATCGGCAAAACCCATGGCGCGCAGGCGCTCGTGCATGCGTTCCGCCAGGCCGGGGAGCGCGTGGCCGGCATGAAACCCGTGGCCAGCGGTTCCGCGCGCGTCGGCGGCAGCAGCCTGCGCAACCAGGATGCCCTCGACCTCCAGGCGGCGAGCCTGCCGCCTCCCGATTACGCCCTGGTCAACCCGATCGCCCTGGAGGAAGCGGTAGCGCCGCACCTTGCCGCGATCCGTTCCGGCGTCGCGATCGCGTGGCCGCCCCTGGACGACGCGTTCCACGCGCTTGCCCGCGACTACGAGCGCGTGGTGGTGGAAGGCGTGGGCGGCTGGATGGTTCCGCTGGGCGACGGCATGTCGATGGAAGACATCCCCCGGCGCTGGGACCTCGACGTGGTTCTGGTGGTCGGCATCCGGCTCGGCTGCATCAGCCATGCGCGACTCACGGCGCGCGCCATCGAGGCCGACGGATGCCGCTTCGCCGGATGGATCGCAAACGTGCTGGAGCCGACCATGCCGTTGCTGGAGGAAAATATCGCCACGCTGCGCGAATGCCTGTCCGTGCCGTGCCTCGGCGTGCTTCCCTACCGCGTCGCGCCAGCCTCCGCGGCCGTGATGTTCGACGTCGCGTCGCTCGCCTGACGGCCCCTTCACGCCGACCCGCTTAACTAGTTGACCCATGACGACCTACTTTCTCTCCGTCAAGGACATGGCAAAAGCGAAGGGCCCGGACCCCGAGCTTTCCTTCGAGGGCATCGGCCCCGACAAGCTCGCCGCGGACATCGCCGCCGCCATGCGGGGCGATGCCCTTTTCCAGCGCTGGCGCGCCAAGCAACCGGAGCCCGACGAGGTGGACCCGTCCTTGGGCGTCACCGATGCGGGTGCCTCGGCCAAGGGCGAGCTTTCCAACGGGCGTACCGACGTGCAGCTCACGACGTCGCTCCCGATGCGCATCGTGAAGCATCGCCTCAACCTGCTGATCGGATCGAGCTGGGAACTTCGCGACACGCGGTGACCGCGGGCCTGACCTGTGGCGGTTGTCCCCGGCCCGCGCGGGCCGCTAGAGTCGGTGCCTTTCACCGCTCTAGGGGACAAGCCCGTGCCGAAGCTTCGCCTGCTCGTGATCGCCACATCGATCGCCCTCACCGCCGCCTGTTCCTCGTCGAACGATGCCGAAAAGGCGGCCCCGGCCCCGGCTGCCCCTGGTAGCGCTCCCGCAACGCCGGGCACCGCCCCCACCGCACAGGTTTCGCATGTGAATCCGCTGCTGACCCAGAGCACGCTCCCCTTCCAGGCCCCGCCGTTCGACAAGATCGTGGACGCGGACTTCCAGCCGGCGATCGAAGAAGGCATGAAACAGCAGATCGCCGAAATCGACGTGATCGCCAACGCCCCCGACGAACCGACCTTCGAGAACACCATCGTCGCGATGGAGAAATCGGGCGTGCTGCTCAAGCGCGCCGAAGCGGCGTTCAGCGCCCTCACCGGTGCCAACACGAACGACACGCTGCAGAAGGTCGAGGAAGAGGAATCGCCGAAGCTCGCCGCGCACAGCGACGCGATCTATCTCAACGACAAACTGTTCAAGCGCGTGGAAACGCTCTACGACAAGCGCGATTCGCTGAACCTCGACCCGGAATCCGCGCGTCTCCTGGAAGTGACGTACAAGGATTTCGTGCACGCGGGCGCGAAGCTCTCGCAGGCGGACAAGGAGAAACTGAAGGCGATCAACAAGGAGGAGTCCACTCTCAGCACGAAGTTCACCAACCAGCTGCTCGCGGCCACCAAGGCCGGCGCCCTGGTGGTCGACGATCCGAAGGCGCTCGACGGCATGTCGGAGGGCGATGTCCAGGCCGCGGCTCTGGCGGCGAAAGACCGCAAGCTCGACGGCAAGTACGTCGTCACCCTGCAGAACACCACGCAGCAGCCCGCGTTGCAGGCGCTCAACGACCGGGGCACGCGCGAGAAGCTGTTCAAGGCGTCGTGGGAGCGAGCCGAACACGGCGACGCCAACGACACCCGCGAGATCGTCACGCGGATCGCCCAGCTGCGCGCGGATCGCGCGAAGCTCCTCGGATTTCCGAATTACGCCGCGTGGAAGCTCGACGACCAGATGGCGAAGACGCCGGACGCGGCCGAGAAGTTCATGGAGCGCCTCGCGCCCGCGGCGGTCGCGCGCGCGAAGGCGGAGTCGGCGGACATCCAGAAGGCGATCGACGCGGAGAAGGGCGGATTCCAGGTGCAGGCCTGGGACTGGGACCATTACGCGGAAAAGGTGCGCAAGGCCAAGTACGACCTCGACGAGTCGCAGATCAGGCCGTATTTCGAACTCGACAACGTGCTGCAGAACGGCGTCTTCTATGCGGCCAACCAGCTTTACGGCATCACCTTCAAGGAGCGCAAGGACATTCCGACGTGGCAGCCGGACATGCGCGTTTTCGAAGTGTTCGACAAGGACGGCACGTCCATGGCCTTGTTCTATTGCGACTACTTCAAGCGCGATAACAAGGGTGGCGGCGCCTGGATGAGCAACCTGGTCGACCAGTCGAAGCTCTTCGGCACGAAGCCGGTGGTATATAACGTCACCAACTTCACCAAGCCCGCGGCCGGGCAGCCGGCGTTGCTGTCGTTCGACGACGTGACCACGATGTTCCACGAGTTCGGGCACGCGCTGCACGGCATGTTCGCCAATTCGCAGTATCCGTCGCTCTCCGGCACCAGCACCGCGCGCGACTTCGTGGAATTCCCGTCGCAGTTCAACGAGCAGTGGGCAACCGATCCGAAGGTGTTCGCCAACTACGCCAAGCACTACCAGACGGGCGAGCCCATGCCCGCCGAGCTGGTGGCCAAGATCAAGAAGGCCAAGAGCTTCAACCAGGGCTACGCGATGAGCGAGCTGATCTCCGCCGCGCTCCTCGATATGCGTTGGCACATGTTGCCCGCCGGCGGCCCGAAGCAGGACGTGGACGCGTTCGAGGCCGATGCGCTGAAGCAGGCCGGCTTCACCCTGCCGCAGGTGCCGCCGCGCTATCGCTCCAGCTACTTCCAGCACATCTGGGGCAATGGCTACGCCGCGGGTTACTACGCCTACCTCTGGACGCAGATGCTCGATTCCGATGCGTTCGAATGGTTCAAGGAACACGGCGGACTCACCCGAGAGAACGGCCAGATCTTCCGCGACAAGATCCTCTCGCGCGGCAACACCGAAGAACTCGGCAAGCTCTATCGCGACTTCCGCGGCAAGGATCCGAGCATCGAACCCATGCTGAAGGATCGGGGCCTGAAGTGATCGGAGGGGGCCCCGCGAGGGGCCCCTTTCGTCCGTCGCGACGGCACGGTTCCGCGGAACTCAGGGATCGAGATGAATGTGGCTGAGCTTCAGGTTTCCACCGCGCCACACGATGCCCTGCACTTCTTCGAGCGCGGGCGCGCGGTAATCGATGGTATGGCGAAGACGGCTGCCTTCCTGGGTGCGCAGGGGCTTGGGGCGGTGCAGCGTGAATGCCTGCACTTCCGTCAGTGTGGTGTGCCGTAGCAGGCCGATATGCGCGTCCGCCGTCCGGTCCTCCACCTCGACCTGGAAGGACACGTGCTGGTAGGCGTGACGGAACAGCAGCTTGCATGCGCTGCGTAAGCGCGGTTTGCCCTCGTGGACGACGGTGAGCGCGAGTCCGTCGTCGTCGTCCACGATGAGCAATGGCTCCTCGCCGGTGACGATGAGGATCTCGCCGAGATCGTGCGTCTTGTTCGCTGCGAGCGTCCGCGACGCCGCATGATCGAACAGCTCGGTGTAGGGGGTGGTTGCGATGGCGTCCTTGCCGCTGGCCAAAGGCGACAGAATGCTCCTTCCGGAACGTGATTTCATGGTCATGTTGTAGCTTCCTTCCGTGGATGCCGCGCTCGTTGCGAGCATGGGCGAAGCGGTTCCTTCCGCCGGTACTATGAAAATACCCCTTCGCTCGAAAGGGAAGGGGCTCGAGGCAGCGCTGCCGGAAACGCGCCGCATTTGCCGGTTGCCGCTATTCGTCGGCCAGGTCGAACGCTTCCCGCGATGGGGTCACGGAGATGTTGTCCACATAGGCGCCTCGAAGCAGATGCAGCATGACCCGCTGGAAGGGCCCGTCGACAGTGCTGCGAAGCAGCTCGATCCGCACGCGGCGGCGGTCGATGTCGTGCCACATGAGCGTCGCGTTCGAAAACGGGGCATCGGGGTCCGCCCCGTACAGCATGAACAGCGAACGGATGTTCGATTCGGATGTCGGCGGCAAGACCAGGGAAAACGTGATACGCCGCCACGGCTGATCGAAGCGCAACATGAGGTGAGCGAGTGTCCAGTCCTTATCGGCCCCAAGCACCATGCCCGAGGTCAGTTCGTCGTCCTGATCGGCGCGGCGAACCACGGCCACACCACCCAGCGGAAGTTCCACCCGGAAATGATCGAGAACCAGCGGGTTCTCCGGCGTGATCTGCTGCGCGGAAAGGTGGTCGAAGCTTTCGCTGGCAGCTTGTGCCGCGGCGCCGGAACAAGCGAGTAAGGCCGTCATTGCGACGGCCAGGGTTTTCAACAACATGTGTTCTTGCTCTCCTGATTGCGGAACCTGTCGCGGCATCCGGCGCCAGACGCTCGAGACAGCAGGAAAGCGTATCCGCCGCCGTATTTGTGCAGTGCACGATTACGGCAGCGTATGTAGTCCCCGCGAATAACCAACTCAATAAACAAAAAGGCCGCGCCCTTGCGGGCGCGGCCTCTGGCTTTCCAGCGGTGGGATTTACTCGCCGATCGTCAGCAGCGACGCGTTGCCGCCTGCCGCCGTGGTGTTGACGGTGAGCGTGCGTTCGCCCGCGAAGCGCAGCAGATAGTGCGGGCCGCCGGCCTTCGGGCCCGTACCGGACAGGCCTTCGCCGCCGAACGGTTGGACACCGACGACCGCGCCGATCTGGTTGCGATTGACATAGCAGTTGCCGACGCGAGCACGGCTCTGGATGAACTCGATGGTGTCGTCGATGCGGCTGTGCACGCCCAGCGTGAGGCCGAAGCCCGTGCCGTTGATCTGGTCGATCACCTGCTCCAGTTCGGAGCCCTTCCAGCGGATCACGTGCAGCACCGGCCCGAAGATTTCGCGGGTGAGCGTCGCCAGCGAGGGGATCTCGTACGCGCGCGGCGCGAAGAACGTGCCATGCGCCGTGCTTTCCGGCAGGGGCACTTCGGCGATCTTCTTCGCTTCGCGCTCCATGCGCTCGACGTGCTCGACGAGGATCTTGCGGGCGTCCTCGTCGATCACGGGGCCGACGTCGGTGGAGAGCAGGCCCGGATCGCCGACCTTCAGTTCCGCCATGGCACCGGCGAGCATCGCGATGACCTTGTCGGCGATGTCTTCCTGCACGAACAGCACGCGCGCGGCAGAGCAGCGCTGCCCGGCCGACTGGAAGGCGGAGGCGATCACGTCCTTCACGATCTGCTCGGGCAGGGCGGAGGAGTCGGCGATCATCGCGTTCTGGCCGCCGGTTTCGGCCACGAGGGCGGCAATCGGCGCGTTGCGCGCGGCGAGCGCGCGGTTGATCGCCCAGGCGGTTTCGGTGGAGCCGGTGAAGGCCACGCCGGACACGCGCGGGTCCCGGGTGAGCGCCGCGCCCACGGTGGCGCCGTCGCCCGGCAGGTACTGCAGAACATCGGCCGGCACGCCGGCCGCGTGCAGCAGCTTCACCGCCTCGTAGCCGATGAGCGAGGTCTGCTCGGCAGGCTTGGCGATGACCGAGTTGCCGGCAGCGAGAGCCGCGGCCACCTGGCCGAGGAAGATCGCCAGCGGGAAGTTCCACGGGCTGATGCAGACGAAGACGCCGCGGCCGTTGAGGAACAGCTGGTTGCTTTCGCCAGTGGGGCCGGGCAGTTGCTCCGGTTGGCCGAACAGGCGGCGCGCCATGGTGGCGTAGTAACGCAGGAAGTCGGCGGCCTCGCGGATTTCGGCGATGGCGTCGGGCAGGCTCTTGCCTGCCTCGCGCACGCACAGCGCGATGAACTCGGCGCGACGGTGTTCCAGCTGTTCGGCGGCGTGTTCGAGGATGGCCGCGCGGCTCGCGGCCGGAAGGCGGTCCCAACCCGGCTGTGCCTTCACGGCCGCGGCCAGGGCCTTATCGGCCATGCCGGCGTCGGCGTTCTCGACGGTGCCGACGATGCGGCGACGGTCGGACGGATCGGTGACTTCGATCTTCGTGCCGGTGCCGGCGCCACCGGCGACGAGCGGCACGGCGTTCCACGGACCGCTGTGGCGGTTGACGGCATCGGCGAGTTCGTTGAGCTCGTTGTCGTTAGCGAAGTTCATGCCCATGGAATTCTTCCGAAGTTCACCGTAGAGATTGACCGGCAGGGGGATGCGCGGATGGGGGATGGAGGCGAAGCCGCGGACGATCTCGCAGGGATCCGCCACGAGGTCGCGCACCGGCACGCTTTCGTCGACCACGCGATTGACGAAGCTGGTGTTCGCGCCGTTCTCGAGCAGGCGGCGCACGAGGTACGGCAGCAGATCCTCGTGGCTGCCCACCGGCGCATACACGCGGCAGGGCACATTGAGCTTGTCCTTGCCGATCACTTCTGCGTAGAGATCGGCGCCCATGCCGTGCAGGCGCTGGTTTTCGTACGGACGGCCCTGTGCGATGTGGTGAATCGCGGCGATGGTGTGGGCGTTGTGCGTGGCGAACTGCGGATAGACCGCGTCCGGACCGGCCGCGAACAGGCGCCGCGCGCAGGCCAGGTAAGACACGTCGGTGTTGGGCTTGCGCGTGTACACCGGATAGCCCGACAGGCCGCCTTCCTGGGCCCGCTTGATCTCGGCGTCCCAGTAGGCGCCCTTTACCAGGCGCACGAACCAGCGGCGGCCGGTGGCGCGGGCTTTCTCGGTGACCCAGTCGATGACGAACGGCGCGCGCTTCTGGTACGCCTGGATGACGATGCCGAGACCGTTCCAGCCTTCCAGCGAGGGGTGTTCGAAGACGTCGCCGATGATGTCGAGCGAGAGTTCGAGACGGTCGGCTTCCTCGGCGTCCACCGAGAGCGCGATGCCGTTCTTGAACGCCAACTGCGAGAGCTCCAGCAGCTTCGCGCCGAGTTCGGCGCGGGCGCGGGCGCGATTGCCCACTTCATAGCGCGGATGCAGGGCGGAAAGCTTCACCGAGATCGACGGCGCTTCCAGGTTGTTCGGGAAGGGGCCGCGTGCGCCGAGCGCATTGATGGCGTCGCGGTAGTCCTGCTGGTAGCGCTCCGCGGTGGCCTGGGTGAGGGCCGACTCGCCGAGCATGTCGTAAGAGTAGCGGTAGACCGCGTGTTCCTTTTCGCTGGAGCGGTCGAGCGCTTCCTTGATGGTGCGGCCCATGACGAACTGGTGGCCCATGATCCGCATGGCCTGGCGCACGGCCAGGCGCACCACCGGCTCGCCCGCGCGGCCGACCAGGCGGCGCAGGGCGGACGTGAAGTCGTGGCGGGTTTCCTCGGCGAGGTTCACCAGGTGGCCGGTGAGCATCAGGCCCCATGTGGAGGCGTTGACGAACAGCGACTCGCTCTGGCCGAGGTGCTTCTTCCAGTCCGCTTCGCCAAGCTTGTCGCGGATGAGCTTGTCGGCCGTGGCCTTGTCGGGAATGCGCAGCAGCGCCTCGGCCACGCACATCAGCAGCACGCCTTCCTCCGAGGAAAGGTCGTACTGGCGCATGAAGGATTCCACTGCGCTCTGGTCCTTGGCCCGCGCACGAACGCGCGTGACCAGGCCGGCGGCCACGTCGATGACCTTTTCGCGCTCGGTCGGCGGTAACGTGGCCTGCGCCAGCAGGTCGTTCACGGCCTCGGTTTCGTCGCGCAGCCAGGCGGCGGTGATGCGCGCTCGTGCCGGCTCTGCGCCGGCCGGAAGTTCGGGACTGAGGATGGAGGGGTTCACGTGTAGGCGGTCGGGGCGGGGAAGACCGCTTATTGTAGGGGAGGTTGCGGGGGCGTGTGTGTGGGTGGGGGATGGGGGTTGGGAAGTGGGGGCGCTCCGTTCGAGCGGACTACGGAACTGGATGCGTAGCGAAGGCGGTCCTGTTTCTCGCGCGCCGAGGCCCCCTCATCCGCAGGAACATGCGCCCCGCTTCCCGTCTCCCATCTCCCGCTCTCCCGCTCTCCCGCGCCCATCTGCGACAACGTGTCCCTTCCATCCTTGCCGCTTCCCCACCAGCGCCCTATCATCCCAATGTTCCAGGCACGCTTAGGCTCCCATGATCGTGCTTCGACCGACCGCCGCGGGTCACCCGCGCGTGTTGTGGCTGCGGCCCAACCGTGCGCTGGACAGGCGCGGTCTGCGTCGGCTGATCATCGGCCTTGCGGCGATGGCCCTGGCGACGGCGACACTCGGTGCGTGGCAGGGGAATGTGTTCGCCCCCTTCTTCGCCCTGTTGGAGGCCTTCACCGTGGGTTTCGCGCTTGGCGCGGCCTGGCGGGCCGGCGGCAGGGGTGAACGCATCGCGGTCGGTCCGGATACGCTGGAGGTGCGCGCCGTGCCGGGACGCCGGACGGTTCGCTTCCAGACGTACTGGGTGCGGGTCGGGCTGAAACCGGGGGACGGACGACAGCGTCTGTTGCTCACGTCGCACGGCAACGAGCTGGAAATCGGTGCCTTCCTTGGGGAAGAGGAAAGGACCGAGGTGTCAAGGAAACTCATGGTGCTGCTGTCCGAAGTCTCTGGCCAGACGCGCAGGTAGGTTCAACAAAGGTGCAAGACATGACATCTGGCGGCATCGGACGATCTGTATCGGCGTGGGCGGCGGGCGCCTTCGCGCTGTTCGGGGGAGCGGCGTGGGCCAATCCCGAACCGAACCAGCTGAACATGACCAAGGGCGTGGCCGAGTGGTCGCCCTATGCCATGCACATGGTGGCCCTCTGGGTCTGCGTCGTGATCGGCATCGTCGTCTTCGGCGCCATGTTCATCGCGATGTTCCGCTTCCGTAAGTCGCGCGGCGCCGTCGCCGAGAAGTGGTCGCACAGCACCAAGCTCGAAGTGGTCTGGACGGTCATCCCCGTCATCATCCTCATCTTCCTGGCCCACCTGGCCACCGGTGGCCTGACCTCGTTCGCCGACACCACGAATTCCGAGATGACCATCAAGGTCACCGGTTACCAGTGGAAATGGCGCTACGACTACGTGGATTACAAAGGTAAGGGCGTCGACAAGGTCGGCTTCATGTCGAAGCTGGAGGAAACCTCCAACCGCGCCCGTCAGCTGAAGTCGAACCTCGACCCGGCCAAGATCCAGGTCGACGGCTATTCCACCTATCTGCTCGACGTGGACAAGCCGCTGGTCGTGCCCACGGACACCAAGATCCGCTTCGTCATCGTCGGCGGCGACGTCATCCACTCCTGGTGGGTGCCGGCGCTGGGCTGGAAGATGGACGCCATCCCGGGTATCGCCAACGCGGCCTGGACGAAAATCAAGGAGCCCGGTGTGTACCGCGGCCAGTGCGCCGAACTCTGCGGCCAGGACCACGGCTTCATGCCCATCGTGGTGAAGGCCGTGCCCAAGGCCGAGTTCGAACAGTGGCTGGCCGCGCAGGAAGACGAGGCCCAGTTGCAGAAGGCCGCGCAGACCGCCCAGGCCGCTCCCGCCCCGGCCCCCCAGGGTTAACCCGAACGTTTAGGTAGAGGTAAGGCCATGGCGCACGCAGCCACCCACGACCACCACGATCACCACGGGGCCCCCAAGGGCTTCTTCCAGCGTTGGGTGATGTCCACGAACCACAAGGACATCGGCACGCTGTACCTGATCTTCTCGCTGACGATGTTCTTCATCGGCGGCGCCTTCGCGATGGTTATCCGCGCGGAGTTGTTCAAGCCGGGCATGCAGCTCGTGCAGCCGTATTTCTTCAATGAAATGACGACGATGCACGCGCTGGTGATGATCTTCGGCGCCATCATGCCGTCCTTCGTGGGCCTCGCGAACTGGATGATCCCGCTCATGGTCGGCGCGCCGGACATGGCGCTGCCGCGCATGAACAACCTGTCGTTCTGGATCATGCCCTTCGCGTTCCTGCTGCTGCTGTCGACGCTGTTCATGCCCGGCGGCGGCCCGGCGGGCGGCTGGACGATGTATCCACCGTTGTCGCTCCAGGGCGAGTCGGTGGCCTATGTGATCTTCGCCGTCCACCTCATGGGCATCAGCTCGATCATGGGCGCGATCAACATCATCGCCACCATCCTCAACATGCGCGCTCCGGGCATGGACCTGCTGAAGATGCCCGTGTTCGTGTGGAGCTGGCTGATCACGGCCTTCCTGCTGATCGCGGTGATGCCGGTGCTCGCGGGCGCCGTCACCATGCTGCTTACGGACAAGTATTTCGGCACCAACTTCTTCAATGCCGCCGGTGGCGGCGACCCGGTGCTGTTCCAGCACATCTTCTGGTTCTTCGGGCATCCCGAGGTGTACATCATGATCCTGCCGGCATTCGGGATCATCTCGGAGATCATCCCCACCTTCGCCCGCAAGCCGATCTTCGGCTACCGCGCGATGGTGTTCGCCATCGCCTCCATCGCCTTCCTCTCGTTCATCGTCTGGGCGCACCACATGTTCGCCGTGGGCCTGCCGATGGGCGCCGAGATCTTCTTCATGTACGCCACGATGCTGATCGCGGTGCCCACGGGCGTGAAGGTGTTCAACTGGGTGTCCACGATGTGGGGCGGCTCGATGACCTTCGAGACCCCGATGCTGTTCTCGATCGCCTTCGTGATCCTGTTCACCATCGGCGGTTTCTCGGGCCTCATGCTCGCGCTGGCCCCGGCCGACTTCCAATACCACGACACGTATTTCGTGGTGGCGCACTTCCACTACGTGCTGGTGACCGGCGCCGCCTTCTCGATCATGGCCGCCGCGTACTACTGGCTGCCGAAGTGGTCGGGCAACATGTACAGCGAGACCTGGGGCAAAATCCACTTCTGGTCGAGCGTCATCTCGGTCAACGTGCTGTTCTTCCCGCAGCACTTCCTGGGCCTTGCCGGCATGCCGCGCCGCATTCCGGACTACAACGTGGCCTTCGCCAACTTCAACATGATCAGCTCCATCGGCGGCTTCTGGTTCGGCGCCTCGCAGCTGATCTTCCTGGGCGTGGTCATCCACTGCGTGTTCTTCTCGAAGAAGAAAGCGGCCGACCGCTCGTGGGAAGGCGCGAAGGGCCTGGAGTGGACGGTTCCGTCGCCGGCGCCGTTCCACACGTTCGACGTTCCGCCGGTCATCCACGACGACGAACTCGCCCACGGCAACACGGAACACTGACCGATGCAGGGCACGACGGACATCGCATTCGAGGCGCGCCGCAAGCGCGCCCGTCGCACCGCGCTGATCGCGGGTGGGTTCGCGGTGGCCGTGTTCGTGCTCTCCATCGTGCAGATGCTGAAGGCCTGACCGGCCAAACCAAGATATCCACGGGAAACCACCATGGGTCACCAGCAACAAGACGTCTACTTCGTACCGAGCAAGAGCTACTGGCCCATCGTGGCCGCGGTGTCCATGTTCGTCACCGTGTTCGGTGCCGCGCACTGGCTGAACGCGCAGCCGGGCGAGGGTGGCTTCGGCAAGCCGCTCTTCTGGGTCGGTATCGCCATGATCCTGGGCATGTTCTTCGGCTGGTTCCGCTCGGTGATCAACGAATCGATGGCCGGCAACTACAACGGCCAGGTGGACCGCTCGTTCCGCATGGGCATGATGTGGTTCATCTTCTCCGAAGTGATGTTCTTCGGCGCCTTCTTCGGCGCGCTGTTCTATGCCCGTATCTTCTCGGTGCCCTGGCTGGGCGGCGAAGGCCACGGCGTGCTCACCCATCAGTTCGTCTGGCAAGGTTATGAAGCCGCCTGGGGTGCCAGCGGCGGCGGTGGTCCGGAGAAGATCGGCGGCGCGTTCCAGACGATCGGCGCCTGGGGCCTTCCGCTGCTCAACACGCTGATCCTGCTGTCCTCGGGCGTGACCATCACCATCGCGCACCATGCGCTCAAGGCCGGCCATCGCAAGGCGCTGCTGATCGGCCTCGGCGCCACGGTGCTGCTGGGCTGCCTGTTCCTTTGGTTCCAGGCGCACGAGTACGCGGAAGCGTACGAACACTTCAACCTGACCCTGGGCAGCGGCGTGTACGGCGCCACGTTCTTCATGCTCACGGGCTTCCACGGCATGCACGTGACCCTGGGCACGATCATGCTGGCGATCATCTGGGTGCGCTGCGCGAAGGGCCACTTCACGAAAGACGACCACTTCGGCTTCGAAGCCGTGGCGTGGTACTGGCACTTCGTCGACGTGGTCTGGCTCGCGCTTTTCCTCTTCGTCTACGTGCTCTGATCCGAACGAACCCGCCGCAAGGCGGGTTTTTTTTGGCTTAGCCCACCTCGAACACGCAATCGAATAGGATCGCGCAGGCGCAGGCACCCACTTCCGCCACGTTCGCCGATGCCACGATGCCGCCGAGGCGCCGCGCGGCGGCTACCGGATCGGCGCCGACCGGCGACTTGTCCAGGGACTGCGCTACGACGACCACGCCCCAGGTACCGCGGGTCACTGTCCTGGGCAACGCCAGCGCGGTGCTGTAGTACTGCGAGCGAGCCTTCCAACGAGCCGGATCGAGCTTGCGCTTGTCCACGCAGATGCCGGCGAGGTAGCAGTCGCCAGCAGCCGCAGCCACTGTCACGCGCACGATCTCCGGTCCAGTCAACACAAGCGTCTGGGCGAGCCCAGGCGAGGACGAACTCACCGCCTGGTCGATCGCCGCCCCGTTCGCGCTGTAGGCCGTGGCGTGTACCGGTTTCTCCGACGGCACGACCTCGATCTCGACATAGGTACTTGGCGGACAGGCGATGCTGATCCCCGAGGGTGTGGGTAGGCGGAGCCAGTTGCCCTTGAGCACGGTGGCGTCGTCCCCGCTCCAGAGCCGAAAGACACTGGTGACATAGGGAAACCCTATCTGCGCAATCCCTTCCACTTGCGGCTTGAATCCATGCACGCAGATCGGTGCGGCGTTGTGGCCGATACGGGCGTCGTACTTCTCACAAGGGCCGCCGGTGAGCATGATGCGCTTGGTCGTGCTGTCGGGACTGGCCAATGGGAAGTAATGGGCGACCACGAAGTATTCCTCGTCCTTGCGCAGCGCGGCCGACCACAGTTCGGCGCATGTCGTGACCGTTCCACCAGCCGCGTAGGAGGTGCGATCCGTGAACACGCGTTTGCCGATCAACACATGTTCGTTTGGCCTCTCCTCGGTGCTGGTGCCATGGGTGACACCTGCCGTGGTGTGCCGCGCATAGTCCCAGCGGGCTTTCGTGGCCCACTGCCTCCCGGGAAACGGCATGCGCGGCAGCGCCGCCTCGGCGCCCATCTGCTCGTGCGTCGTCAGCGTGCCCGCCGGAGGGACGGCGGTCGTGCGTTGTCCCCATCGCGTGGGATCCTCGGCATCGGAAAGCGCGGCCGCCGTCCAGGCAGCGGCCGCGGCGGTCGTCAGTATCCCTGTCGCCGGGCTCGGCGCAGTCCATGTGAATACATAGAACGCCGGGCCGCAATAAAGCACCTCGAGAGCGGCGGCGAGGTAGTTGCTGATCGACAACCACGGCTGGATCACGTCGTTGCCGGTTTCGTCGCCGTATACGTGGGCGTTGGACAGCGCCATCGACCTTCCGTCCGCAGCGTCGAAGCAGATGCCGCCCAGCGTGCCGTATCCGGTGGGAAAGGAGTGAAAATCGCTCAGCACCGTGGTGGACGTGCCGCCGACGAGCGGGTCTTCCTTGTCGCCGCCGCGGCCTCCGGTGGGCGCCTTTTGCGATGGGCCGGCGGCGATGCGCCACAGCTTCCATTCCGCCACGTCGGTCGGATAGCCTCCGACTTCGGCCGGTACCAGGTCGCTGCCCGCGGCGCGAACCTCGGCAGCGCTGCCGTGTTT
>Ga0065165_1001296_pt1 | contig 28110 bp, 23 predicted proteins | sample AraplaMF_Cvi_mMF_FD_63813 | JGI IMG/M metagenome (GOLD analysis project Ga0065165, IMG submission 63813) | Arabidopsis root microbial communities from the University of North Carolina, USA - plate scrape MF_Cvi_mMF (version 2) (version 3) | ecosystem: Host-associated > Plants > Roots >... | reverse complement strand
CGGTCCGGACCGCTCGTGGTTGATCTACACCTACACGTTCGAGGTCGGGCCGTCATGGCTGCGATGGCTGCTTGAGCCGATCGTCGTGCGGATGTTTGATTGGCAGACGCTGAGGCGCTTCGCGAGGCTTCACGCGTACATTCAGCGCCATCGCGAAGAGATCGAACGCTGGCAGGCGACGCGAGCCTGAGGGCATCCGACGATCACTTCGACAGGTTCGAGGAGTTTCAACGATGAAACTGCTGCTGCTCGAAGCCTCGGGCTTGGTGGGAAGCAACGCGCTGGCGCTCGCGCTTGCCGATCACGCGATTTCCGAAGTGATCGCGCCGACTCGCAAGCCGCTGCCGCCGGCCGACAAGCTGGTGAATCCCGTCTGCCCGCGACTCGACGACTTCGTTCCGATGCTGGCGTCATACGGGCCGCAGGCCGTGATCTGCGCCCTAGGAACGACTCAGGCCAAGGCCGGATCGAAAGAGGCGTTCCGGCACGTCGATCATGAACTCCCCGTCGCGCTCGGAAGGGCCGCGCGCGACGCAGGCGCAGAGAGGTTCGCCCTTGTGTCTGCCGTGGGCGCGTCGGCGACATCCCTGTTCTTCTATACGAGGACGAAGGGCGAAGTGGAACGGGACATCCAGGCCATCGGATTCCGATCGCTGACGATCTGCAGACCGAGCCTGATCGGTGGAGAGCGCGCTGAGGTGCGACGCGCAGAAGGCGCAGCGATGGTGTTGACTCGGCTCTTCACGCCGGTGCAGCCGAAGAGGTATTGCATCAATCCAGCGAGCAGCATTGCTGCGGTGTTGCTTGACGCTGTCGCGGAGGCAAGACCTGGATGTCACTGGATCTCGTCGGAAAAGATGAACTGATGGTCTCTGCAATGAAGGACAGATGCCATTTCAAGAATTTTCAGACAGAGCCAGGGCTGGTTCACAACACGAGGCTCGCAGCTTCGTTTGCTCTAGTTGCGGAGCATGAGCGCACGAACGAGGTAAGGTTTGCCACATGGCGACTTGAGTCGAATATGCCACTGTCAACGAAAGTCGTCTTCGACACCTTGTACTTTGACGATATGCGTCCCACATAGGACCCGCCAGTTCGCGGCACGAGAAAAAACGGTGCGCGCGCTCCTAGTCGACACCATCACTGCGCTCGCCTAGCTCCGCTCATCGTGTGGGTCGCTTGCTTGACAGATGCGACAGGATTTTGCACGGTTTCGGCTTAACCTTCTACGCCATCGACAAGAAGTGTGGTGGAGTCGGTCGTTGCTATAGCAGCGAAGTGAAGCTGTCTAGGCATTAGACGTCCATCAATCACTAAGCTTGTCGCATCAAGTCGGCCAGTTCCGCGCCAACATCACAACGCCCCATGTAGCGATAGCACTAAGGGCAAAGATGTGTCTCTTCAGTAGACTTCATTGAATCTCTGGGAGGGGACATGCAAAAGATCGACAAGTCGCGCTCTATCTTTGCGCAGATCAGGGAATTCGCTGAAGTCCACAAAGATCGAATCGCCACGGAAGCAGACGCGCGCCTGCAACTCATTGATCGCATACTACTTGAGGTTCTAGGCTGGCGCCGGGACGGCGTTAGTGCCGAACCCCCCACTGAATCGGGTTACATCGACTATCTCCTAAGCTCCGGCGGCCGGAACGTATTCGTAGTCGAAGCAAAACGTACTTCTCAATCGATCGTCTCCACGAAGATTGCGGGACATCGCTTTTACAAAGTTGGGGGCGCAGCGCTTCGAGATGCGCAAAATGGCATTTCTCAAGCCACCGGCTACTGCGCCAGCAAGTCGGTCCCCTTTGCAGCATTGACAAACGGTCAATCTTGGATTGGATTTCGCGCAATCCGTGTGGACGGAATAGAGATTAGCGAAGGCGTGGCTGCAGTATTTCCGGACCTAGCAGCGATTCAAGATCGCTTTGCAGAATTCTATGACCTCTTTTCGCAAGAGGGAGTTCGGGCTCGGTTATATAACGTCTATCTCGATAGAGAAGAAGGCAGCGCCCTGAGCGAGGTAGACCCCTTGACCACAGTCATGTCCCCAAGCGATATATATTTAATGAAGAAGAATGACCTTGCCCGAGACATGGAACAAGTCTTCAACGAGTTCTTCAAAACATTGACAGGCGATACCGATGAAGAACTGCTCGCAAAGTGCTTTGTCGAATCGCCCGAGAGTCACGAGGCCGACCGCACACTGGAGAAAATTACTAGAGAGTTGGTTAACTATGTGCAATCCATAAAAGGGGGCGCTGGCAACGAGCTTCTTCGGGAAATCGAATCATCAGTCGAGACCAAAAAAGGTCAAATGGTTGTGATTGTTGGAAACAAGGGATCTGGGAAAAGCACCTTTATCGACCGCTTCTTCAAGTTCAAGCTAGATCGCACCTTACGCGAAAAATGTTTAGTACTTAAAGTCGATCTTGCTGAAGCACCCGGAAGTGTTGATGGCCTACAAGAATGGCTAACTGACCGCCTAAACCACATTACGGAGCACGTACTTTATGGGGGACGCAACCCTTCATATGAAGAATTGCTCGGGATTTTCTTTTCCGTGTATCAGCGCTGGTCAACCGGCGAACACAAGCACCTGTACGAAACAAATATTGATGCGTTTAGAATTAAGTTTGGCGAATATGTTTCCGACCGCCGAAGAGACAAGCCGCATACATACTTGGAATCAGTATTAAAGCGAGCAATTCGCCAGAGACTCATAATCCCTTGCATCATCTTCGACAATGCAGATAATTTTCCAATTGCATTTCAGGATGCGGTATTTCAGTACGCTTACGCACTATTCCGCGCCGTTGCTCCCTCTGTCGTAGTTGTGCCAATCACTGATCGGACAATTTGGCGCTTATCTAAAGCCGGCGCGCTGCAATCCTATTCTGCAAAAACTCTTTATCTTCCGGTACCGTCAACAAAAAGTGTTCTTGAGAAAAGAGTAACCTTTATTAAGCTGAAGCTTGACGAAGGAATGGAAAAGTCGCAACAGTATTTCACGTCCAGGGGGCTAAGAATAAAAATGGAAAACCTCCCAGCATTTGCTGCATGCGTGGAAGAAGCCTTCATTAAGACCGACTATATTGGCCGTCGCATAGGCGCTCTAACAAACTTTGATTTGCGACGCGGCTTAGAGCTCTCACAAAAAATAATCACCGCGCCAATTCTAAAAGTAGAAGAGCTAGTTTCAGCCTATTTCGCTTCGCGAAATGTAAATATTGCAGATAAGCGGATTGTCCAAGCACTCCTTTTCGGCGACTACAACAAGTTCAAGCAGGAAGCGCATGAATATATTCTAGACCTATTCACTCTAGAGACGGGTTGCATGAACTCTCCATTACTAAGGCTTAGCATTCTCCGGCTATTGATGGACAAAGAGAATGCAGCTTCAGACGAACTGGGAGCCTATATTTCCTTCGAAGAAATCGACCACTACTTCGAAAACATGGGCGTTGCAACGCGACATGCGCTGGCGGCGGTCGAGATGATGGTCAAATACCGCTTAATTGAGCCGTATGACCCGAACATCGACGCCATTAGCCCTACTACGCGATTGGCCGTCACTCCATCAGGTCATATGCATTTTGAGATGGCTTTCACCGAGCCAGCCTATGTCGAGCAAATGGCGCTTACGACAGCAATTCGATCGGAAGACTTCATTCGTGGCACGCGAGACGTTCTCAATCAGAAGATGGGAATAGGAGAATGGGCTGCCATTCGCCACGAGTTCGCCCTGTACTGCCTTAACGAAGACTCTAGGCTGATGAATTTTCCTTCCCATATCGACTACAGGTCTCAGGTCAATTTACGCCGAGAGTTTCGAAAGTGGCTTACTTGACCTCAAGTTCTAAGTAGACGTTCTTGGAAAGGCGAATCCATTGAGTGAGCTGCTCCTGCTGTCCGTCGCGGCAGGATTCAAGCACGTGATTCATCTTCCGCACAGCCATTCGTCATGCCCTCGCAAACCCGGTCGGGTTGGCGCGCAGGCGGCCCCTATGCTGCCGGCACTCTTCATCCCAGGGTGCCCCATGACGAACAAGATGCTCACGAAGCAGGCTGCGCTGTCGCTCCGTTCCGCCGCCTTCCCCGTCACGCCCGCCCGCGCGGGCGTGATCGCTTTCGGCCTCGCGCTGCAGGCCGCCGCCTTCGCCGCCGACGCCCCGGCAACGCCTGCCCCCGCCGCGTCCGCGCCGGTTGCCAAGTGGAGCGTCAACCAGCCCCCGGGCGAGAAGAAGACCGCCTCGCTCGACGTCCGCACCGGCACCTGGATGTCCGTCGACGTCAGCCCCGACGGCACGCAAATCGTCTTCGACCTGCTCGGCGACCTCTACGTGATGCCCATCGCCGGCGGCGAGGCCAAGGCCCTCACCCACTCCATGGCCTGGGAGATGCAGCCCCGCTTCTCGCCCGACGGCAAGCAGATCGCCTTCGTCTCCGACGCCGGCGGCGGCGACAACATCTGGGTCATGAACGCCGACGGCGCCAACGCCCGCGCGATCTCCACCGAGGACTTCCGCCTGCTCAACAACCCGGTCTGGCACCCGAGCGGCAAGTACATCGCCGCGCGCAAGCACTTCACCGGCACCCGCTCGCTGGGCAGCGGCGAGATCTGGCTCTTCCACGTCGACGGCGGCAAGGGCCAGCAGCTCAACGAGAAGCCCAACTGGCAGAAGGACCTCGGCGAACCCGCGCTGTCGCCGGACGGCAAGTACCTCTACTACTCGCAGGACAGCACGCCGGGCCGCCAGTTCGAATACAACAAGAATTCCAACGGCGAGATCTTCCGCATCTACCGCCAGGACCTCACCGACGGCAGCAGCGAGGCCTTCGTCACCGGCCCCGGCGGCGCGATCCGCCCGACGCCCTCGCCCGACGGCAAGTACCTCGCCTTCATCCGCCGCCTGCGCGACGCCTCGGGCAGCCGCACCACGCTGTTCCTCAAGGACCTGAAGACCGGCCGCGAGTTCCCCGCCTGGACCGGCATGGAGCGCGACCTGCAGGAATCCTGGTCGGTGCACGGCGTCTATCCCGGCATCGCCTGGATGCCCGATTCGAAGCAGGTCGTCGCCTGGGCCCAGGGCAAGCTGTGGCGCATCGACCCGTTCAAGTCGAGCGCCGTCGAGATCCCCTTCCACGTCAAGGACGAACGCCAGGTCACGCCCGCCGTGCGCTTCGCCCACGAGGTCGCCCCCGCCACCTTCGCCTCGAAGATGCTGCGCTGGGTGAAGGTCTCGCCGGACGGCAGGCGCGTGGTCTTCTCGTCGGCCGGCTACCTCTACACGAGCGAGCTGCGCGACGGCCAGCCGGTCGGCGAGGCGAAACGCCTCACGACGCAGGCCGAGCGCTTCGAATACTTCCCGGCCTTCTCGCGCGACGCGAAACAACTCGTCTACGTGAGCTGGAACGACGCCGACCAGGGCCGCGTGCGCGTGCTCGACCTGGCCGGCGGCCGCGACACCGTCGTCACGCCGGAGCCGGGCAAGTACCTGTCGCCGGCGTTCTCGCCCGACGGCAGGACCGTCGCCTACCAGAAGGCCAAGGGCGGCTTCCTGACCTCGCCCTGGAACAGCCTGGAGCCCGGCGTCTACGTCGCCGCGGCCGACGGCAAGGGCCAGCCGCGCCGCGTCACCAAGGACGGCGAGGCGCCGCAGTTCGGCACGGACGGCGACACGCTCTACGTGACCCGCAAGCAGACGACCGGCGAGGTCGATTCGAACCACCAGCTGGTGCGATTGAATCTCGTCGAGCGCAGCGAACTCGCGGTCGCCAAGAGCGAATTCGCGACCCGCTTCACCGTCTCCCCCGACGGCCAGTGGCTGGGCTTCACCGAGCGCTTCCACACCTACGTCACGCCGCTGGCGCCGGCGGGCAAGCTGCAGACCGTCGGCCCGAAGGCCGAGGCGATGCCGGTGAAGAAGCTAGACGTCAACGCCGGCGACGACCTGCAGTGGTCGGGCGACGGCAAGTCGCAGCCCTACGCGCTGCACTACGCGCTGGGCAACGAGCTGTTCACCGTGCCGCTGGCGCAGGCGCTGCAGCCGGGCTTCAAGCCGGCCGAACGCGGCGCGCCCATCCAGCTGACGCTGACGGCCGACAAGCCCAAGGGCCGCATCGCGATCGTCGGCGCACGTCTGGTCACGATGAACGCGGGCAAGCCCGACGAGGTGATCGAGGACGGCGCCATCCTGGTCGACGGCGACCGCATCGCCGCGATCGGGCCGCGCGCGTCGGTGACGATCCCGGCGGGCACGCAGACCATCGAGGCGGCGGGCAAGACGGTGATCCCGGGCCTGATCGACGCGCACTGGCACGGCACGATGGCCGAGAGCGAGATCGTCCCGCAGCAGAGCTGGATCAACTACGCCTCGCTGGCCTTCGGCCTGACGACGCTGCACGATCCTTCCAACCGGACGAGCGACATCTACACCCAGTCGGAGATGCAGCGCACCGGGCGCGTGGTCGGACCGCGGATCTTCTCGACCGGCACGGTGCTGTACGGCGCGAAGGCCGATTTCTCGGCGGTGATCAACAGCCTGGACGACGCGCGGACCCACCTGAAGCGGTTGAAGTCGGCAGGCGCGATCAGCGTGAAGAGCTACAACCAGCCGCGTCGCGACCAGCGCCAGCAGGTGCTGGAGGCCGCCCGCGAGACCGGGATGATGGTGGTGCCGGAAGGCGGCTCGCTGTTCCAGATGAACATGAACATGGTCATCGACGGCCACACCGGCATCGAGCACGCGCTGCCGGTGGCCAAGGTCTACGACGACGTGAAGCAGCTGTGGCCGCAGACGCAGGTCGGCTACACGCCGACGCTCAACGTCGCCTACGGCGGACTGGACGGCGAGCACTACTGGTACGCGCGCACCGACGTGTGGAAGCACCCGATCCTCAGCCAGTTCGTGCCCAAGGCGGTGCTGGAGCCGCGCAGCGTGCGCCGCGAGACGGCACCGGAGGAGGACTTCAACGTCATCCAGGTCGCGAAGACCGCGACCGAACTGCAACGCGCCGGCGTGCCCGTCAACATCGGCGCGCACGGCCAGCGCGAGGGGCTGGGCGCGCACTGGGAGATGTGGATGATGGGCATGGGTGGCATGAGCTCGCTCGAGGCCATCCGCACCGCGACGCTCAACCCGGCGCGCTACCTGGGGCTGGACAAGGACATCGGCTCACTGGAGCCGGGCAAGCTGGCCGACCTGGTGATCCTCGACGGCGACGTGCTCAAGGACATCCGCCAGAGCGACAAGATCAGCCAGGTCATGCAGGGCGGCCGCGTCTTCGACATCCCGACGATGAACGAGGTCTGGCCGGCGAAGAAGCCGCGCAAGCCGTTCTTCTTCGACGGCGCGAATGCGAGCGCGCCGGTGGATGCGGAAGCGGCGGGCGTTGAAGAGGGGCACGGGCACGGGGATTGAGCCGTCAGGCAACGATGAGGCGTGATGCCGGCGCCAACGCCTTCCTCAGCGCGACCGTAGCAGCCCCAGCGCCGCCTCGGCGATCGCCTCGATCTGCGCCTGCTGGTCGAAGGTCGCATGCCGCTCGGCGAAGGCACGCGCCTGTGCGATGAACGCGGGCTCGTGCAGCAGCCGCTGCACGGCCGTCGTCAACGGGCCGGGGCCCTTCATGCCATTGGCATCGATCGCCGCGCCGCTGCGCGCGACCCGCGTCGCCATCAGCGCCTGCTCCCGATGCAAGGGCAGCATCAGCACCGGCACGCCGGAAGTCAGCCCCTGCACGACGGTCGCCTCGCCGGCATGCGTGACCATCAACCGGGCGTCCTTCATCGCCGCCGCGACGTCCACCGGCGCCTTCGCGTGGCGGATCAGCGGCGAACTCACGGGAGGCGCGCGTCCCGCGGCGACCTCGGGCATGTAGCACAAGGTCCGGCATCCCACCGCGACCAGCGCCCGGAGCGCATCGGCGCTGGCCGGGTGCCCGGCCTTCAGATAGGCGAAGGCGCGTGGCCCGTCTCCGTCGTTCCACACGGGCGTCTCGCCGCCGCGGGTCATGAAGCTCGGCCCCAGCCATCGCTGTCCGGGTGGCAGCGCGCCTCGGCCGTAGTGGTCGAGCTCCGGCCACGTGCAGAGCATCGGCGCGTCGCCGCAGAACAGCGTCGATACGCGCGCCAGCGGCGCGCGCGCCGCCGCGCCCAGTACCGCGTTGACCGTCGCGAGCACGCGCGCGTCCGCCTGCTGCAGCCGCTGCGGTGGCACGGCCGCGTCGGTCAGGAAGGACGGCATCGGATGCACGTCCGGCGGCATGTAGAAGCCGAGGCCCACCGTGATGGACGGCAGGCCAAGCACGCGCGCCGCGAGCACCGCCGTGGGCGCGTAGTCGCCGATCACCGCGTCCGCGACGATCGTCTCCAACGCCGAGGTCCAGCCGTCCACCAGTCCGGACAGCGTGGCGGCCTGCAGGTAGCCCTGACCGAGCAGGATCTCCGACAGGCTGACCCGCGGATCCGGCAGACCGGCAACCTGATGCAGCCAGACCGGCGCCTGCAGCGCCAGCAGTCCTTGTTCGCGCAGCAGCCCACCCGACTGGACCAGGTCCCGCAACAACAGCACGCAACGATGGCCACGCGCCTCCAGGGCCTTCGCGATCGGTACCAGTCGCCCCACGTGCCCCAGCCCCGCCCCGAGCTCCCAACACAGCACGAAGGTCTTCACGCCGACGCCTCTCCCCGTTTTGAAACACCAGCGCATGGCGGGCACGGGCACGGGGATCGATCATGGAAAGATCGCGTCGGGAGGTGGAAGCCGCAGAGGGAGTGCAGGGATCTCCGGACTCCTGAATTCGAAATCCAACCCCGCCGACGGCTCGGACACATTGCCCGCAGCGTCCGTCTGCGTCGCGTTGCGGATGAACATGTTGGGATATGGCCGCCAATCCGTTTTCAGCGGGAGCTCCAACGACTCACCGGTCATCGAATGAGATGAGGCTCCCCGTTCTCCGGCTCGCCCACCATACATGAACCAGTTCATGCTGCTTCCCTGTTCGAAACCGTCGAAAACGATCACGGGGTCGGTAGAGAACGGCTCGCCATGTTCGTTCATCCCCTCGGAGGATTTCAACCTTGGGACGACGGGCTTCACCTCGGTGTCGAGGACAAAGGAGAGAGACGACAGTCCGCTGTCCTTGTCTCCGTCCTGCTGCTTGACCCACACGGTCTTCTGCCCGTCCGCGCCCATTTCGCGAGCCGGAATCTCGTTGCCCTCGCCGGCTCGCCACGATCGCCCCTCATCGAGGCTGAACTGCCAGATCGCCCCCTCCTTCAGGCCGGAGACGTCCAAGGTCCCATCCCTGGTGATGCCATCGCGATCCAGGCCGCTCTCGATGACCGAGGCTTCAGTCTTGTCATCCCAATAAGTCCGGCCGGTGTCGTTCCTCAGGCTCAGCGTCGGAGCGCCGGTGTCCAGCCTGAATCTCAGTACCGCGGCCTCGCTGCTGTTGCCTGCCGTGTCGGTCTGAACGACTTGCGCCTCGTGGTTGCCGTCGGACTTGATATCCGAGATTTCCGACCCGTGACCCACGTGCCATGTCTTGCCTCCGTCCAGGCTGTAGCGCCAGGTGGCGCCCTCCTCCAGGCCGGAAACCGTGATCGTCGAGTCGCTCGTGATCCCGTCGGTGGTGTCCGCGCCCGTGTCGCGCTTCAGCTCGAGCGCGGGGCGGGCCGGAGGAGTCGTATCGATCTGAATCGGCGGCTCGATCTTCGAATCGACCTTCGAATCCGCCCGCGGATCGACCTTCGGCAAGACCTGCGGATCGATCTTCGACTCGACCTTTGAATCGATCTTCGACTCCATCTGCGGATCGGCCTTCGGCAGGACCTGCCGATCGATCTTCGACTCGACCTTTGAATCGATCTTCGACTCCACCTGCGGATCAACCTTTGGCAGGACCTGCCGATCGATCTTCGACTCGACATTTGAATCGATCTTCGACTCCACCTGCGGATCGACCTTCGGCAGGACCTGCCGATCGATCTTCGACTCGACCTTGGAATCGATCTTCGGCTGGGCCTTCGCGCCACCGCCCAAGCGGCCGCTCATGCCCGCCACCGCCGTGCCGACGAGGCCGACGCCTGCCAGGCCGATCAGGCCCTCGACCGACTCCGAACCGCGTCCTTCCGACTCATGCTCCGAGGTGTTCGCTGGTGGCGGATCCTGTTCGACACGCCTCTCCGTTTCGGCCGCCGAGGCGACTTCTTCTCCATCCGCCCCCGGCTTGCGCTTGCGCACCCGCTGCGCGCGCTGGATGGTGGGGGTCACTGCTTGACGTTCGGGCATCGGCTTCGGCTCTCAACGATTGGAAGACGATGAGTGTGTCGATGCCACCGTCGTCAGCCAATCGCTGGTATGCACGCTTCCCGGCAGCAGGCACACCCCGCCGCAGGGGGTCGATCACGGCGACGTGCCAGTCGTGTTCGACCTCGACACCCCAGGCGTCGCGTCGTTCCGTCAGGCGCCCGGCGACGGCCCCGACCTAGCCGTTCAGCAGGGCCGCATCCTCAAGCCGCGCGCGCCGGTTCAACAGCGGATCGACAGCGGATCGACGGCCGTGGATCAAGCCTTGCCGGTCGACCCGAACCCGCCCTCGCCGCGCGAGGACGCGTCGAAGTCGTCGACGACCCGGAAGCTCGGCTGCACCACCGGCACGATCACCATCTGCGCGATGCGCTCCATCGGCTGGATCGTGAACGCGTCCTTGCCGCGGTTCCACACGCTGACCATCAGTTGGCCCTGGTAGTCCGAGTCGATCAGGCCGACGAGGTTGCCCAGCACGACGCCGTGCTTGTGGCCCAGTCCCGAGCGCGGCAGGATCATCGCCGCCAGGCCCGCGTCGCCGATGTGGATCGCCAGGCCCGTGGGCACCAGCACCGTGTCGCCGGGCGACAGCACGATCGCCTCGTCGAGGCAGGCGCGCAGGTCCAGGCCGGCGCTGCCGGTCGTCGCGTAGGCGGGGAGTTGCTCGGCCATGCGGCGGTCGAGCACCTTCAGATCGATGGTGGTCATGGAATCAACAGGAAAGGGAATCCGGAAGGGTCAGGCGCTGTAGGTGGTCAGCCGCTGCGCGATCTCGCGCACCAGCTCGCGCGCCAGCGTCAGCTTGTCGGCACGCGACAGCTCGCGTTCGCCGCGCGCATCGACCAGCGTCAGCGCGTTGTCGTCCTGGCCGAAGGTCGCCGGACCGACATTGGCCACGATCAGCGGCACGTTCTTGCGCTGGCGCTTCTCGCGCGCATGCTTGATCAGGTCCTGGCTCTCCGCCGCGAACCCGACGCACAGCGGCGGTTGCGGCAGCGCGGCGACCGTCGCCAGGATGTCGGGGTTCTCCGCCAGCGCCAGCACGGGCGCGACCGCCTCGCCGGCCTTGGCGTTCTTCTTGATCTTGTGCTCCGCCGCCTGCGCCGGCCGCCAGTCGGCGACCGCCGCCGTGGCGACGAACACCTGGTGCGTCGTCGCCCGCGGCAGTACCGCCTCCAGCATCTCGCGGGCGCTCTGCACGTCGATGCGGTTCACGCCGAGCGGCGTCGGCAGGTGCACCGGCCCGGCCACCAGCGTCACCTCGGCACCGGCCTCCGCCGCCGCGCGCGCGATGGCGAAACCCATCTTGCCGCTCGAGCGGTTCGTGATGCCGCGCACCGGATCGATGGCCTCGTAGGTCGGACCGGCCGTGATCAGCAGCTTGCGCCCGGCCAGCACCTTGGGCTGGAAGTGCGAGACCACGTGCTCCAGCAACTGCACCGGCTCCAGCATGCGGCCGTCGCCGACCTCGCCGCAGGCCTGGTCGCCCGACCCGACGCCCATGACCGTCGCGCCGTCCGCCCGGACCTGCGCCAGGTTGCGCTGCGTGGCCGGATGCGCCCACATCTCTCGGTTCATCGCCGGCGCCAGCAGCAGCGCGCACTTGTGCGCCGGTCGCGCCAGCGCGGTCAGCGACAGCAGGTCGTCCGCGCGGCCCTGCGCGAGCTTGGCGATGAAGTCGGCGCTCGCCGGCGCGACCACCATGACGTCGGCCTCGCGGGTGAGGTTGATGTGCGCCATGTTGTTGTCGGGCCGCGCATCCCACTGGCTGGTGAAGACTGGACGGTTGGACAGCGCCTGCATCGTCACCGGGGTGATGAAGGCCTCGGCGGCCTCGGTCATGATCACCTGCACCGTGGCGCCGGCCTTCACGAACAGCCGCGTCAACTCGGCGATCTTGTAGCAGGCGATGCCGCCGGACAGGCCCAGCAGGATGTGCCGACCGGCGAGGGAGTTGGATTCGGACATGGAGGGGACTCTACCAGCGCGACCTTTTCGCGTTCCCTGAAAGCCCTTGCAGGTTCGACCGTGCCTGACCTTCGTCACGACGGTCCGCGCCCTGCCGGGCGGGACGGGTCAGGCCTTGCGCTGGAAGACCAGGTCCCAGACGCCGTGGCCCAGCTTCAGGCCGCGGTTCTCGAACTTCGTCAGCGGGCGGTACTCGGGCTTGTCGGCGTAGCCGTCGGCGCGGGCCGAGGTGTTCTCCAGGTCCGGATCGGCGCCCAGCACCTCCAGCATCTGCTGGGCGTAGGGCTCCCAGTCGGTCGCCAGATGCAGGTAGCCGCCGGGCGCCAGGTGCTGCACCAGCTTGGCCACGAAGGGCGGCTGCACCAGCCGGCGCTTGTTGTGGCGCTTCTTGTGCCAGGGATCCGGGAAGTAGATGTGCACGCCGGCCAGCGAGCCCTTGGGGATCATGTGGTCCAGCACCTCGACGGCGTCGTGCTGGAAGATGCGGATGTTGGGGATGTCCTGCTCGCCGATCAGCTTGAGCAGCGCGCCGACGCCGGGTTCATGGACCTCGCAGCCGATGAAGTCGACTTCCGGCAGCGTCCGCGCGATCTGGGCGGTCGGACCGCCCATGCCGAAGCCGATCTCGAGGACGACGGGCGCCTGGCGGCCGAAGGTGGCGGCGTAGTCCAGCGCCTCGGGCTTGAACGGCAGCACGAACTTCGGGCCGAGCTCGGCCAGCGCCTTGATCTGCCCGGTGCCCATGCGACCGGCGCGCACGACGAAGCTGCGGATGCGCGCCTTCGGATGGTGGACGCCCTCGCCTTCGGGAGCGTCGTTGGAGTCGATGGAATCGGACATGTCGGAAGTCGGCGGGATCAGGAAACGAGGGCGATGATTCTACCGACCGCGCTCGGTGCATTCTCACTCCCTCTCCCGCTTGCGGGAGAGGGCGGGGGTGAGGGTTGGGGTCTGGGCAGGACGGTTGGGGCGGCGAGTGTTCGACGTCCGCTGGCCCTCACCCCTACCCTCTCCCGCAAGCGGGAGAGGGAGTCCACGACCGAGGTGGTCGAGGAGATGAATCAGCCGAGTTGGGCCATGACGAGCGGCGTCGGCGTCCAGGACGTGGCGTCGCCGATGGTGATCGCGGCGAGCACCTGCGCGATGGCACGCTGCGCTGCGGCTTCGTCGGCGGCATGGACGAAGGCGACAGGATCGCCGGCAGCCACGTCATCGCCGAGCTGCGCGAAGCGGTCGAGGCCGACGCGCATGTCGAGCGCGTCGCCCGGCAGGCGGCGGCCGCCGCCGAGTTCAACGATGACGAGCCCGAGGTCGCGCGTGTTCATGCCGACGAGACGGCCCGCGCGCGGTGCCAGGATCGGACGGACGACCGGCGCGGTCGCCAGATGCGCCTCCGGCTTCTCAAGCAGATCCGCCGGCCCGCCGAGCGCCGCGACCATCCTCGCGAAACGTTCCGCCGCCGCGCCGCTGTCCAGCGCCGCCTGCAACCTCACGCGCGCCGCGCCGGTATCGGGCGCGAGTCCGCCCAGCACCAGCATCTCGGCGCACAACGCGAGCGTGAGCTCGTGCGTGCGGGCCTCGCGCCGGCGCCCGGTCAGGTAATCGATCGCGCCGCGCACTTCCAGCGCGTTGCCGACCTCATGGCCCAGCACCTGGTTCATGTCGGTGATCAGCGCCCGCGTGCGCAGGCCCGCGCCGCCGGCCACCTCGACGATGCTCTGCGCGAGTTCGCGCCCGAACTCGGGCGTCGCGGCGAACGCGCCGTTGCCGCACTTGATGTCCATCGCCAGGCCCTGCAGCCCCGCCGCGAGCTTCTTGGACAGGATGCTGGCGGTGATCAGCGGCACGCTCTCCACCGTGGCGGTGATGTCGCGCACCGCGTAGAAGCGCTTGTCGGCCGGCGCCAGGTCGCTGGTCTGGCCGATGATCGCGCAGCCCAGCGTGCGCACGATGCGGTCGAAGTCGGCCGGCGCCGGCGTCGTCGTGTAGCCGGGGATGGCCTCGAGCTTGTCGACCGTGCCGCCGGTGTGCCCCAGGCCGCGTCCCGCGATCATCGGCACGTAGCCGCCGCAGGCCGCCACCATCGGCGCGATCATCAGGCTGAGCTTGTCGCCGACGCCGCCGCTCGAATGCTTGTCCAGCACCGGGCCCGGCATGTCCGGCCAGCGCATCACGCGGCCGCTGTCCATCATCGCGCGCGTCAGCGCCACGGCCTCGTCGCGGCCCATGCCGCGCAGGAACACCGCCATGCCGAGCGCGGCCACCTGGCCCTCGCTCCAGCTGCCGTCCACCAGCCCGCGCACGAAATGCCCGATCTGCGCCTCGTCCAGCGCCCGCCCTTCGCGCTTGGCGCGAATGATTTCCTGAACCAGCATGTCAGTACGCCGCGCTGACCGCCGCGCTGCCCTGCCCGGCCAGCACCGCCTCGATGTCGCCGAGCAGGCCGCTCGCGCCGAAGCGCATCCGCCGCGGCGTCAGCGCGCCCTCGCCGAGCGCCTCCGCGGCCAGTTGCAGGTAGGCCCGCGCATCGGCCACCGAGCGGATCCCGCCCGAGGCCTTGAAGCCGGCGTTGCCCAGGCCGCTCGCCGCGATCTCGCGCAGCATGGTCGCGGCCGCCTCCGGCGTCGCCGACACCTTGGTCTTGCCGGTGCTGGTCTTGACGAAGTCCGCGCCGGCCATCAGCGCCTGGCGCGTCGCCTCGGCGATGCGGGCGGCCGAGCCCAGCTCGCCCGATTCGATGATGACCTTGAGCGTCAGCGGCCGCGTCGCATGACGGACCTCGGCGAGGAACTCGCCGACCTCGGTCGACTGTCCCGCCATCAGCGCGTGGTAGGGCAGCACGACGTCCACCTCCTGCGCGCCGGCCTGCGCGATCGCGTCGATCTCGGCCAGCACCGGCGGCAGGTCCAGCCCGCCGTCCGGGAAGTTGGCGACCGCCGCGACGCGGATCTCCGCCGGCAGCGCGGCGCGCGCCTGGGCGACGAACTTCGGCCACACGCACACGGCGGCCACCGGGCCCCGCCCCGTCGCGCCGATCGCGCGCGCGCACAGCGCGTCAATGTCGGCGGCGGTGTCGCCGTCGTTGAGGCTGGTCAGGTCCAGGCATTGCAGCGCCGCGCGCGCCGCTTGTTCGAGACTCATTTCGGTCTTCATCGACTACTCCCTACTGCTCCCACCCGACGGCCCTGCCGCGCGGCAGCGGCACGGACGCCTCGCGCCGCGCCGCGACCGGGGCACGCCCCCGATCTTGCGCTCCGGGCCTCAGCCCTTCAGCCCTTCAGCCCTTCAGCGATTCCAGCGTCGCCAGCGAGGCCAGGTACTGGCCCAGGAAGGCCGCCGCGCGCTCGCCCGAGAGCTTGGCCTGCTGCAGCGTCAGCGCATGCGTCAGCGCCTCGTCGGACATGCCGGCGGCCATGTTGGTGATCAGCGCCAGGCCGGCCACGCGCAGCCCGGCGTGGCGCGCCAGGATGGTCTCCGGCACGGTGCTCATGCCCACGGCGTCCGCGCCCCAGGCGGCGAACATGCGGATCTCCGCCGGCGTCTCGAAGTGCGGCCCCACCGCCCACACGTACACGCCCTCGGTCAGCACCATGTTGTGCTCGCGGGCGACCTTGAAGCCCTGCTGGCGCAGCTCGGCGTCGTAGGCGACGCTCATGTCGCAGAAGCGGTCGCTGCCCGGCAGGCCCGTCAGCGGCGACCGCTGCGGGGCGTTGATGTGGTCCGAGATCAGCATCAGGCTGCCCGGCGGCTGGTGCGAGCGCAGGCTGCCCGACGCGTTGGTCAGCACCAGCACCTTCACGCCCCAGGACTTCAGGCTGCGGATCGCGCCGGCCATGCCGGTGCAGTCGCCGCTCTCGTAGGTGTGCGCGCGGCCGCGCAGCATCGCCACGCGCTGCTGGCCGACGCGGCCGACCGCGATCTCGGCCACGTGGCCTTCGACCTTCGGCTGCGGGAAGGCCGGCAACTGCGCGTACGGCAGGTGCGTCACGTCCTGCAACTGGTCCACGGCGCCGGACCAGCCGGACCCCAGCACGACGGCGACTTCGGGGCCCTGCTCGCCGAAGGTCGACTTCAGGGTGGCGATGCTGGCGGTGATGGCGGCGTCGAGCTCGGCGCCGTGCAGCGGGATGGACATGGTGCTTTCTCCTGTCGCGGCCGCGCGGGCCGCGTCGATGGGGGTGTTCAGGGCTTAAGATGGTCCGGGCCGAAGCTGGCGGGCAGCAGCTGCTCCAGGGTCCAGTGCGCGCGCACGCCGGAGGCGTCGCCCGCGATCACGATCAGGTCGTCGGGCCGCGCGAACTCGCGCAGCTTCTGGCGGCAGCCGCCGCAGGGCGTGATGATTTCCGAGCCCGCGCCGGTGACCATCACCGCGCGCGCCACGCGCCCGCCGCCCATGATCATGTGGCCCAGCGCGTTGGTCTCCGCGCACCAGCCCTGCGGATAGGCCGCGTTCTCGATGTTGCAGCCGGCGTGGATGCGACCCTGCTCGTCCAGCACCGCGGCGCCGACGAAATACTTCGAATACGGCGCATGCGAATGCTGCCGGGCGTCGAGCGCGGCCTTCAGCATCCGCTCGACGAGTTCGGCCGGCAGGCCCTTGGACGCGAGCGAGGCGATCAGCGCCTGGGATTCCGGGGACGTCGCCATGCTCAGCGCTCCTTCACGTAGGGCTTGCTCAGCGCCTTGGGCGCGATCGCCTGGCCGATGAAGCCGGCCAGCAGCACCACGGTCAGGAGGTAGGGCAACGCCTGGATCAGTTGCACCGGCACCTCGCCGATGCCCGGCAGCGACACGCCCTGCAGGCGGATCGCGACGGCGTCCAGGAAGCCGAACAGCAGGCAGGCGCACAGCGTGGGCACCGGCTTCCACTTGCCGAAGATCATCGCGGCCAGCGCGATGAAGCCGCGGCCGGCGGTCATGTTGGGCGAGAACGAGGCGTTCTGCGCCAGCGTCAGGTAGGCACCGCCCAGGCCGCACAGGATGCCGTTGAGCGCCAGCGCGGTGTAGCGCAGCCGCGGCACCGAGACGCCGGCCGCGTCGACCATGGCCGGGTTCTCGCCGACCGCGCGCAGGCGTAGGCCGGGGCGCGTGCGCTCGAGGAAGAACCACACGACGACGACCAGCGCGAACGCGAGGTAGACGAGCGCGTTGTGGCTCAGCAGGCCGTGGCCGATGACCGAGGCCATCCAGCTGCCGGGCGTGGGCTCGGCCCACTGCGGCAGCAGGCCGGTGATGCGCTGCTCGGCGGCGATCGGCGGCGTCTGGCCGCCCTGCGCGAACCAGGCGATGCCCAGCACCACCGTCAGGCCGGCGGCCACCATGTTCAGCGCAACGCCGGAGACCACCTGGTCGCCGCGGTGCGTCACCGTCGCGAAGCCGTGGACCATGGACATCGCGATGGCCACGCCGATCGCGGCCAGCAGGCCCAGCGTCGTCGAGTGCGACACGCTGGCCACCGCCGCCGCGGCGAAGGCGGCCGACAGCATCTTGCCCTCCAGACCGATGTCGACGACGCCGGAGCGCTCCGACAACAGCCCGGCGAGCGCGGCGAACAGCAGCGGCGTGGTGACGCGCAGCGTCGACGCCAGCACGGAGCCGATCAGGACCTCATCCATTCGACTTCCCTCCAGCGGCGCCCGCGCCGCGCCTGCGGGCAACGGCCGCATACAGCCTCGCGAACATCGGCGCGCTCACCATCGCCATCGCGCCGGCGAACAGCACGATCAGGCCCTGCACCGTCACCACCATCTCGCGGCTGAAGCCGGGGACCTCGAACGAGACCTCGACGCCGCCCTGGTACAGCGTGCCGAACAGCAGCGAGGCCAGCACGATGCCCACCGGATGGTTGCGGCCCATCAGCGCCACGGCGATGCCGGTGAAGCCGGCGCCGGCGACGAAGTCCAGCGTCAGCTTGCCCTGCACGCCGGCGATCTCGTTGACGCCGACCAGGCCGGCCAGCGCCCCCGACAGCCCCATGGCCGCCAGCACCTGCCAGCGCGGCTTGATGCCGGCGTAATGCGCGGCGCTCGCGTTCGAGCCCACGGCCCGCAGCACGTAGCCGGCGCGACTCTTCCACAGGAACCACCAGACGAAGACGCAGGCGGCCAGCGCCAGCAGGATCGACAGGTTCAGCGGCGAGGACGGCCAGTCGATGCCGAGCTTCGCCAGCAGTTCATGGACCGCCGGCATCCGCGCCGAATCGGCGAAGGCATCGCTCTCGACCGACATCGAGCCGTTCGGGCGCAGCCAGTTCACGAGCAGGTAGCCGTTGAGGCTGGCCGCGAGGAAGTTGAACATGATGGTGGTGATCACCACGTGGCTGCCGCGCCAGGCCTGCAGGTAGCCGGGCACCGCGGCCCAGGCCATGCCGAACAGCGCGGCCGCGACGATCGCCAGCGGGATCATCACGACACCGGGCAGCCGGGGCGCCAGCCACAGCGACAGCAGCGCCACGCCGATGCCGCCGAGCGTCGCCTGCCCTTCCCCGCCGATGTTGAACAGGCCGCCGTGGAAGGCGACCGCGACGGCCAGGCCGGTGAACACGAAGGTGGTCGTGTAGTACAGCGTGTAGCCCAGGCCGCGCGCGCTGCCGAGCGCGCCCTCGAGCAGCACCGACAGCGCCTGCGTCGGGCTGGCGCCGATCAGCAGGACCACGCCGCCGGCGACCGCCAGCGCGATCAGCAGGTTCCACAGCGGCAGCAGGACCAGGTCCATCCACCGCGGCATCTGCAAGGCTTGGGCGCTCATGGGGCCACGGCCGCGCCAGCGGCCTTGTCAGGGGTCGAGGACGTCGCCGGCGGCATCGCGGCGGTCGAGGGGGAGGCGGACATCAGCAGGCCCAGGTTCTTCTCGGTGCACTCGTCGATCGCGAGCTCGCCGGTGATGCGGCCGGCGTTCATGACGATGACGCGATCGGCCAGCGCCAGGATCTCGTCGAGCTCGCTGGACACGACCAGGATCGCGCAGCCGGCGTCGCGCAGGCGGCGCAGCTGGTTGTGGATGAATTCGATCGCGCCGATGTCGACGCCGCGCGTGGGCTGGCCCACCAGCAGCACGGCCGGCTGCTGGCCGATCTCGCGCGCCAGGATCAGCTTCTGCTGGTTGCCGCCGGAGAACTTCGACGAGCCCAGTTCCGCGTTGCGCGGCCGGACGTCGAAGCGTTCCATCATCTCGGCCGTCTGCGCGCGCAGGTGGCGCTGGTTCATGCCCAGGCCCAGCGGGCCGGCGCGGTAGGCGTCCTGCTCGTGGTAACCGAGCGCGGCCGTTTCCCACGCGGGGAAACTCAGCACCATGCCCAGCGCGTGGCGGTCTTCGGGCACGTGCGCGAGCTTGAGCTCACGCGCGGTGCGCGGATCCATCCACGACGCGGCGTGGAAATCGCGCCCCGCCACGTGCAGCGTGCCGGCGTCCGGCGCCCGCATGCCCGCCAGGACCTCCAGCAGTTCGCTCTGGCCGTTGCCGGAGACGCCGGCCACGCCGACGATCTCGCCCGGGCGCAGCGACAGCGTGGCCTGGCTCAGCAGGTGCACGCCGGAGCCGGTGTCGGTCGCGACGGTCAAGCCCTCGGCCCGGAGCACCGGCTGGTCCGAGCGCGGCTTGGCGGCGCCGCCGTCGCGGCCCAGGTTGACCTTGCGGCCGACCATGCTCTCGGCCAGGTCCTCGGGACCGGTCTCGCCGATCGCGCAGGTCTTGACCACGGCGCCTGCGCGCATCACGGTCACGGCGTCGCACAGCGCCATCACCTCGCGCAGCTTGTGCGTGATCAGCAGGATGGTGGTGCCGCGCTCGCGCAGGCGGCGCAGCACCTCGAACAGCTGGTCGGTCTCCTGCGGCGTCAGCACCGCGGTGGGTTCGTCCAGGATCAGGATCTTCGCGCCGCGGTACAGCGCCTTCAGGATCTCCAGCCGCTGCATTTCGCCGACCGGCAGCGCCGCCACGGTGGCGTCCAGGCGCACCGTCAGGCCGGTGTCGCGCATCAGCGCCTCGAGTTCGCGGCGCACCTGGCGCTTGGCGCGCGACAAAAAGAACGCCGGCTCGGCCCCCAGCATGACGTTGTCCAGCGCGGACAGCGTGTCCACCAGCATGAAGTGCTGGTGCACCATGCCGATGCCCAGCGCGATCGCCTGCTGCGAACTGGCGATGCTCACCCGCTGGCCGTCGACCTCGATGTGGCCCTCGTCGGCATGGTAGTAGCCGTAGAGGATGGCCATCAGCGTGCTCTTGCCGGCGCCGTTCTCGCCGACCAGGCCGTGCACCGTGCCGCGCTCGACGGCCAGGCTCACCGCCCGGTTCGCCTGCACCGCGCCGAAGCGCTTGGAGATCTCGCACAGACGGACCGCGGGCGCGGCGGCGCCGCGTGGGGACTGTGTCATGTCAGGGACGCTCTCGCGAAGGGGTCAGTTCTTGCAGGCGTTGTCCGCCATGTAGTCCGCGACCTTGATCTTGCCGGCGATGATGTCGGCCTTGTACGCGTCCAGCTTCGTCTTGATCGCGGGGGCGATCAGCTTGGCGTTGTTCGCGTCGACGGCGTACTCGACGCCGCCTTCCTTCAGGCCCAGCACGCTGATGCCGGGCTTCCATTCCTTGAGCACGTTGTAGACGGCCACGTCCACGCGCTTGACCATGGAGCTCAGCATGGTGCCGGGCTGCAGGTGGTTCTGGTTGCTGTCGACGCCGATGGCCAGCTTGCCGGCGTCCTTGGCCGCCTGGTACACACCGACGCCGGTGCCGCCGGCCGCGGCGAAGACGACGTCCACGCCCTTGGCGAACTGCGCCTTGGCCAGCTCGCCGCCGCGGGTCGGGTCGTTCCACGCCGACGCGGTCGTGCCGGTCATGTTCTTGAAGACCTCGGCCTTGGGATTGGCCGCCTTGGCGCCCTGCTCATAACCGCACTCGAACTTGCGGATCAGCGGGATGTCCATGCCGCCGACGAAGCCGACCTTGCCGGTCTTGCTGGTCAACGCGGCCAGCGCGCCGACCAGGAAGCTGCCTTCCTGCTCCTTGAACAGCACCGACTGCACGTTGGGCTGGTTCACCTTCTCGTCGATGATGACGAACCGGGTCTTGGGAAAGTCCTTGGCGACCTGGTTCAGCGCCGAGGCCTGGGCGAAGCCCACCGAGATGATGGGGCTGGCGCCGCGCTCGGCCATGCGGCGGATCGCCTGCACGCGCTGGGTCTCGTTGCTGATCTCGAACTCGAGGTACTTGCCGCCCGTGTCCTTCTTCCACTGCTCGACACCGCGGTACGCGGCCTCGTTGAACGACTTGTCGAACTTGCCGCCCATGTCGAAGATCACCGCCGGGGTGGTCTGCGCAGCCGCCGCGCCACTCGCCACGGCCAGCACCAGGCCGGCAGCGATCGAGAAAACGGTCGGAGAGAACGACAGGGGGTGCTTCATCATTTGCGGTCTCGGTGCGAAGGGATAAAGGGGCAGCCGGGCATTCTAAGAAGGCGCGAGTGTAAGCCACGTCAAGGAAAACGCTAAACGTTTGCGGGGCCTCCAGATCGAGAGTCGCCTCCCCAGGCGAAGGCATTGCACCGGCTTGGGAATACCGCTATCTGCAAGCAGGTCCCGTGCCCGGACCGTGGCGCCGCCGGGCGGGAAAAGAACGGGGCGCCTTCGACCCGCCGGGGTGATGAGCAAGGAGGCCCCTCGCGTGACCGGGCTGCACCAGTCCCGGCCATGGCGGATGCCATGCCCGGGCACTTCAATGCCTGAGGGCGGCGCATGCCGCGCAGCCGCCCTGAAAGGACGCTCGTGCCCCTCCGCAACATGCCCTCGCATCGCCTCGCCTGGCTGGCCGCCTGGCTGGCCGCGCTTCCCCTCGAGACCCTCGCCCGCCCGGAGGTCGAGCTTTGCGGCGGCGAGCCCATGCCTGCGCCCGAAGCGCCGTACACGGTCCGCTGCGCGGTCGACTTCGGCATCGTCGGCAACCGCACCGATGTCACGCAGCCATTGTCCGAGGCGGTGACCGCGTTGCAGCAGGAGAAGGCACGCCTCTTCCTGCCGGCCGGCGCGTATGGCATCAGGGAGGGATTGACCCTGCCGGCCGGCACCGGTTTGATCGGCAGCCCGACGGGCAAGACCCGGCTGACCAACCACATCGAGCCGTCGCTCCTCTCCGCCGACACCGGCCGACTGTTCCTGGACGGCTCGCCGGCATCGACGCACAGCACCCTCATCCAGGACCTGCATCTCGAGAACGTCGCGGTGGTCGTCTCCTCGCAGGCGCACGCGGTCATCCGGCACAACCTCTTCCGAGGCTTCCGGAGCCGGGTGACACAACTGCATCTGGACGGTACGGGACAGCGCGTCGTCGAAGACAACGTCTTCTGGCGCGAGCCGTCCGCCGACGGCGGCGCGGGCATCGAGCTGTTCGTCGAGCCGGGCGCGACCGGCCTCGGTCGCACGACGATCCGGCGCAACCTGATCGGCGCGGTCGACCCCGACCGGCTCCGGCCAGGACAGGCGGAAAGCGCCAGGCAGCTCGCCAGGCAGGCGATGGGCACGCAAGCGCCCGCGAGCCTGGGCCACTACGCTTCGGCCATTCAATTGCTGGGCGCCGGGAACACACGGGTCGAGGGCAATGTCATCGCCTCCCGCGCGCCCACCCCGGCGGGACGGTCGCACCCCTTGCGCTCCCACCCGCTTGCCCACTTCGTGATGGCCGAGAGCCTGGCGCTGGTCGCCAATGCCTTTCAAGGCGGCCCTGGCCGCGCCGTGGTCCTGAGCGCCATGTCCGGCGTCGAGGTTCGGGACAACACCTTCGTGAAGGCGGCCTTGCGCATCAAGAGCTTCAACGGTCGTCCGACAAAGCGGGTGGTCGTGCAGGACAACTGGCTCAGGGGCCAGGGCATCGTCGTGGACGTGGCCGTCAACGGCGCCGGGGAGGATCACACCACCCCGGACGATGTGCGGATCGCCGACAACCTCGTGACCCGCGCCGCGAAGGCCGGCACGGCGCAGGCGTGCGGCTACCGCTTGCGCCAGCCCCTGGTCGGCACGAAGAACTTCACGGTGGAACCCGGTCGCGGCCTCACTGTCGAGAAGGCGGCCATCGAGTCCGGACCCGGTCCGACGCGCCGGACGATCAAGCTCGGGGGCACGTTGACGTCAGTCTGCACGCGCTGAAGACATCCGCCGGACCAAGGCAGGGTCCTCCGTGCGAGGCGCCCCTCGCCGGGCGCCGCACGCATGGGCGAGTCGCAGTGCGCCCTCGGGTTCACCGAACTGTCACCCTGGTTCGGCAGAGCAAGTTGAGAATCACTATCATTTAGAATCTCCCGCTTCGCAAGCCCGCAGGCCCCTCGCACGACATGAGCGCTGTCCTCTCCGTCCCCACCCTCGCGCAGGCCGCCATCGGCCAGGCGCATCGCGTCAAGGCCTTGCAGGCGCCGGCCCATGCGCCGGAATGGAAGCAGATGCTGGAGGAGCTGGGCTTCGTCGCCGGCGAGCACGTCGCCGTACTCGCACGCGCCATGCCCGGCGCAGATCCGCTGGTCGTGCGCATCGGCCAGTCGACCTTCGCGCTGCGCCGCGCCGAGGCGGCATGCGTGGAGCTCGAGCACACCTCGACCGGCGGACTGACCGCGGCCGCCGGCACCGGCCCGGCCGGCACGGGAGCGGCCCATGCGTGAGTCGGTCGTCCACATCCACCCGGCCGGTCCGCTGCTGGCCCTGGTCGGCAATCCGAACTGCGGCAAGACCGCCTTGTTCAACCGCCTGACCGGCAGCCGCCAGAAGGTCGCCAACTACGCCGGCGTGACCGTCGAGCGCAAGGAAGGCCGCCTCAAGACCGCCGCCGGCAAGCTGCTGCGGGTGCTGGACCTGCCGGGCACGTACTCGCTGTATCCGCGCTCGCCGGATGAACGCGTGACCGTCGACGTGCTGGCCGGCCGCGCGCAGGGCGAGAAGCGCCCCGACCTGATCGTCTGCGTGCTGGACGCGACCAACCTGCGCCGCAACCTGCGCCTGTTCCTGTCGGTGCAGCGCCAGGGCCTGCCCTGCGTGGTCGCGCTGAACATGGCCGACCTGGCGCAGCGCCGCGGCATCGTGGTGGACACGGAGAAGCTGGGCGCGCTGCTGGGCGTGCCGGTGATCCGCACCGTGGCCACGGACGGCGAGGGCATCGACGACCTGCGCGCGCTGCTGGACGAGCCCGAGCGCTGGCGCCAGGGCAGCGTCCCGCCCGAGGGCGAGGATACGGCGCGCATCAACCACATCCTCAAGGAGCTCGGCCTGGACACGCTGCAGGGCGAATTGCCCAGCGACAAGGTGGACCGCTTCGTGCTGCACCCGGTGCTGGGACCGATCCTGCTGGCGGTGCTGCTGTTCTTCCTGTTCCAGGCGGTGTTCGCCTGGGCCGAGGCCCCGATGGGCTGGATCGAGGCGGGCACGGCCTGGCTGGGCGAGCAGGCCGGCGCGCTGCTGCCCGAAGGACACCTGCGCAGCCTGGTCGTCGACGGCCTGATCGCGGGCGTGGGCGGCGTGCTGGTGTTCCTGCCGCAGATCCTGATCCTGTTCTTCTTCATCCTGATCCTGGAAGAGTCCGGCTACCTGCCGCGCGCGGCCTTCCTGCTCGACCGGCTGATGGGCTCGGTGGGCCTGTCGGGCCGCAGCTTCATCCCGCTGCTGTCCAGCTTCGCGTGCGCGATTCCGGGGATCATGGCGACGCGCTCGATCGCCAATCCGCGCGACCGGCTGGTGACCATCCTGATCGCGCCGCTGATGACCTGCTCGGCACGGCTGCCGGTGTACGCGCTGCTGATCGGCGCCTTCATCCCGCGGCGCGAGCTGTGGGGCGGCATCGAGCTGCAGGGGCTGGTGCTGTTCGTCCTGTACTTCGCGGGGATCATCTCGGCGATGGCGGTCGCGTGGCTGCTCAAGCGCTTCACCGACGCCGGCCGCCAGGTGCGTCCGTTGATGATGGAGCTGCCCAGCTACCACTGGCCGCATGCGCGCAACGTCGCCATCGGCCTGCTGCAGCGCGCCGAGATCTTCATCAAGCGCGTGGGCGGGGTGATCCTGGCGCTGACGCTGCTGCTGTGGGTGCTGTCGACCTTCCCCGGCGCGCCCGAAGGCGCGACCGGCCCGGCCATCGAGTACAGCTTCGCCGGCTACCTGGGCCGCGGACTGGCGACGATCTTCGAGCCGATCGGCTTCAACTGGCAGATCAGCCTGGCGCTGGTGCCGGGCATGGCCGCCCGCGAGATCGCGGTGAGCGCGCTGGGCACCGTGTACTCGCTGTCGGCCACCGGCGACGAGGCCGCGCAGGCGCTGACACCGCTGATCGCCTCGACCTGGGGCCTGCCGACGGCGTTCTCGCTGCTGGCCTGGTTCGTCTTCGCGCCGCAGTGCCTGTCGACGATCGCGGCCGTCAAGCGCGAGACTGGCGGCTACAAGATCCCGGCCATCATGCTGGGCTACCTGTTCGCGCTGGCCTATGCGGCGTCCTGGCTGACCTTCCACATCAGCCGGTGGCTGCTGACCTGACGGCCGGGCTGATGCGAGGCTGATGCCGGACCGAGCCGGCATCGACACACGGGGGCGCGGTTCGCATCGAACGGCGCCCCTTTGCTTTCGGCACGGGTGTCCCGCGCGTTCCGGCGCGGCTATGCTCGCGCCCCATGACGAACCGCTCCACCCGCTTCACCCTCTCCGCGCTGGCCCTGGCCGCGCTGACCAGTCTCGGCGTGCTGTCCGCCGGCGCCGCGGCCGCCGCCGACGCGCCCCAGCCGACGCGCAACGTCATCAAGCCCGAGCCCGATGCGGCCATCGACGCCGACACCCGTTTCCAGCGCCTGGCCAACGACTACATCGAGGCGCTCTGGCGCCTGGACCCCGATGCGGCCATCGGCGCCGGCCGGTATGAATTCGCCGCCGAGCTGCCTGCCCCGGACCGCGCGATGCGCGCCCGCTCGCTGGCCTTCGCCAACGACTGGCTGAAGCGTTTCGAGGCGGTCGACGCGAAGGCGCTGGGCGCGGCCTCGCGCACCGACCTCGGGCAACTGCTCAACAAGCTGCGCAGCGACCGCTTCCAGCTGACCGAGCTGCGCGAGTACGAGTGGAATCCATCCTTCCTCAACATCGCCGGCCCGATCGACTACATCCTGGCCACGGACTACGCGCCGCCGCCGGTGCGGTTGAGGACGATCTCCGCGCGGCTGGCGCTGGTGCCGGCGTACTACCGCGCGGGTGCGGCGCTGCTCAAGCAGCCGACGCTGGAGCACACGCAGCTCGCGATCGACCAGGCGCCCGGCGTGCTGAGCGTGCTGGACGAAGTGGCCAAGGCCGCGAAGGGTCCCGACGCCGCGTCGCTGACTGCCGTGGAGCGCCGGCAGCTCACCGATCGCATCGCCGGCGCGAAGGCGGCCGTCGAGGGTTACCGCGCGCGGCTGACGCAGTTGCTCGCCGAGGGCAAGGCCAGCGGCAAGGCGCGCAGCTTCCGCCTGGGCCAGCCGCTGTACGACCAGAAGTTCGGCTACGACATCCAGTCGGCGCATTCGGCCGAGCAGATGTACCAGCGCGCGCTGAAGGCCCGCGAGGCGCTGCTGACGCAGATGGCGCAGATCTCGGACCAGTTGTGGCCGCAGACGATGGGCGACGCGCCCAAGCCGGAAGACCGCTTCGCCAGGATCGGCGCGGTGATCGGCAAGCTCAGCGAGCGGCATGTCAAGCGCGAGGACTTCGTCAAGGAAATCCGCGCGCAGATCCCGCAGCTGGAGCGCTGGATCACCGAGCACGACCTGCTGACGCAGGACGCGAGCAAGCCGCTGATCGTGCGCGAGACGCCGGTCTACCAGCGCGGCGTGGCCGGTGCCGGCATCGAGGCGCCCGGCCCCTACCGGCCGCAGGACCGCACCTACTACAACGTGACGCCGCTGGACGACCTCACGCCGGAGCAGGCGGAGAGCTCGCTGCGCGAGTACAACCACTGGATCCTGCAGATCCTCAACATCCACGAGGCGGTGCCCGGCCACTACACGCAGTTGGTGCATGCGAACAAGTCGCCATCGCTGGTGAAGACGCTGTTCGGCAACGGCGCGATGGTCGAGGGCTGGGCGGTCTACGGCGAGCGGATGATGCTGGAGTCCGGCTACGGCGGGAATGCGCCGGAAATGTGGCTGATGTGGGGCAAATGGAACCTGCGCAGCGTGACCAACACGATCCTGGACTACAGCGTGCATGTGCTGGGCATGAGCGAGGCGCAGGCGCTGGACCTGCTGCAGCGCCAGGCCTTCCAGACCGAGCGCGAGGCGCGCGAGAAGTGGCGCCGGGTGCAGCTGACGTCGGTGCAGTTGACGAGCTATTTCAGCGGGTACAGCGACATCATGGAACTGCGCGACCGGCGCAAGGCGGCGCTGGGCAAGGACTTCAAGCTGAAGGACTTCAACGAACAGTTCCTGAGCTACGGGAATGCGCCGGTGTCGGTGATTTCCGAGCTGATGTCGCAACCGGTCGCGAAGGCGCCGCAATGAGCGACGAGGTCCGGATCCTCGAGGCCCGCATCACGGAGCTGGAGATCAAGGCCAGCTTCGCGGAAGACCTCGTCGACCATCTGAACGCGCAGGTCGCGAAGCAGCAGGAGCAGATCGACGCGCTGGTGCGCGAGGTCATGCAGTTGCGCCGGCAGGTGCCGGAAGGCCGCGGCGACGGTCCCGGCAATCTGCGGGACGAGTTGCCGCCGCATTACTGACGCGGCCGCTGGCCCTCACCCCTGCCCTCTCCCGCAAGCGGGAGAGGGAGCAAGAAGAGCGCCGCACTTCGGAGACCCCGCGCGCTGCGCGCGCCCCTCACCCCTGCCCTCTCCCGCAAGCGGGAGAGGGAGCC
>Ga0065165_1001294_pt1 | contig 28122 bp, 18 predicted proteins | sample AraplaMF_Cvi_mMF_FD_63813 | JGI IMG/M metagenome (GOLD analysis project Ga0065165, IMG submission 63813) | Arabidopsis root microbial communities from the University of North Carolina, USA - plate scrape MF_Cvi_mMF (version 2) (version 3) | ecosystem: Host-associated > Plants > Roots >... | reverse complement strand
GGCAAGCGCCCGAAATGGCGGACAAACCGGCCGCTATTCCCGCTTATGTTTCAGGAGGCGCTGCCCACAATCCTTTCACATCGCCCATGGCCTCGGCACCCACCGACGCCGCGGACCGAAAGGACACGCCGCCATGCTGAACAAACTGACCAACTCGCTCGATTTCCAGGGCTCGGCGCTTGCGCTGCGCTCGGAGCGCCAGCGTCTGATCGCCAGCAACATCGCGAACGCCGACACGCCGGGCTACGTGGCCCGCGACATGGACTTCGCCCAGGCGCTGCGCGAGGCCACCGGCAGCCAGCAGAACGCGGCGGTGCCCGCCACCACGCAGGCCGGCCACATCGGCATCGACAGCGGCCTGACCGGCGCGCGTGCCGAATCGAACCTGCTGTACGCCACCGCCAGCCAGACCAACCTCGACCGCAACACCGTCGACATGGACCGCGAGCGCGCCAACTTCGCCGACAACTCGGTGCACTACGAAGCAACGCTGCGCTTCATCAACGCCAACGTGCGCACGATGCTCGAAGCGATCAAGGGGCAATGATGAGCATGTTCCAGATCTTCAACGTCTCCGGCAGCGCGGTCAGCGCGCAGTCGCAGCGCCTGAACGTGGTGGCGTCCAACCTCGCCAACGTCGACACCGTGGCCGGCCCGGACGGCCAGGCCTACAAGGCGCGCCAGGTCACGTTCCAGACCGAGATGATGGGCCAGCTCGGCCAGCCCGGCGCCGCCGCGGCGGCCGGCGTCAAGGTCAGCACGATCACCGAAGACCAGACCCCCGGCCGCAAGGTGCACGACCCGAAGCACCCGCAGGCCGATGCCGAGGGCTACGTCACCTACAGCAACGTCAATGCGGTCGAGGAGATGGTCAACATGATCTCGGCCTCGCGCTCGTACCAGAACAACGTCGAGGTGATGAACACGGCCAAGACCTTGCTGATGAAAACCTTGCAGATGGGCCAGTGAGCCCGACTGAAACCGAGAGCACACCATGGCCGTCGACACCGTCACCAACAACTACACCGCGCTGAACACCAAGTCGACCACCGACCCGAGCGCGACCACCGCGGCCGAGAGCTCGGAGCGCTTCCTGAAGCTGCTGGTCGCGCAGATGCAGAACCAGGACCCGCTGAACCCGATGGACAACGCGCAAGTCACCAGCCAGATCGCGCAGATCAACACCGTCAGCGGCATCGAGAAGCTGAACGGCACGGTCGGCAGCCTGTCGACGCAGTTCCTGCAGATGCAGGCGGTGCAGGGCGCCTCGCTGGTCGGCCGCGAGGTGATCGTGCCGGGCAACAAGATGGACATCGCCGACAAGGTCGGCCAGGGCGGCTTCCAGATCGATGCCGCCGCCGACAACGTGAAGATCGAGGTGCAGAACGCCGCCGGCCAGACGCTGCAGACGCTGAACCTCGGCGCGCAGAGCAGCGGCATGCACAGCTTCGACTGGGACGCCGGCGCTTACGACAACAGCAGCGGCATCACCTTCAAGGTCACGGCCACGAGCGGGGCCAACACCCTCAAGAGCACCGCCCTGATGCGCGACAAGGTCAACGCGATCAGCACGGCCAACAACAGCCTGGTGCTGGACCTCGAGAAGGCCGGCGGCGTCACCTACGACCAGGTCAAGGCATTCAACTAAGGACACCACCATGGGCTTCCAGCAAGGTCTCTCCGGTCTGAACGCTTCGAGCAAGAACCTCGAAGTCATCGGCAACAACGTCGCCAACGCCAACACCTTCGGCGCGAAGGCCTCGCGCGCCGAGTTCTCCGACATGTACGCCGCCGCGATGAACGGCTCCGGTGCCAACAAGATCGGCATCGGCGTGAACCTGGCCGCGGTGACGCAGCAGTTCTCGCAGGGCAGCATCACCACCACCGAAAGCTCGCTCGACGTGGCGATCAACGGCTCGGGCTTCTTCCAGCTGAACGACAACGGCACCACGGTGTACTCCCGCAACGGCCAGTTCCAGGTCAACAAGGACGGCTACATCGTCAGCAACGGCGGGCTCAAGCTGATGGGCTACAAGGCCGACGGAACCGGCACCATCCAGCCCGGCCAGGCCGTGCCGCTGCAGCTGCCGACCGCCGGCATCGACCCGGCCGCGACGAAGAACATCACGCTCGAGATGAACCTCGACTCGCGGGCCGCGACGACGCTGCCGGCGACCACGCCGCAGATCAACCTGACCGATGCGAAGACCTACAACAACGCGACCTCGCTGACCGTCTACGACGCGAAGGGCCAGGACGTCGCGCTGACCTACTACTTCCAGAAGGCCGGCACCGACCAGTGGAACGTCTACGTGACGGCCAACGGCACCTCGCTGGCGGTCGACGGCGCCGGCGACCCGGCCCCGGTCACGACGCTGCAGTTCCCGACCAACGGCGGCAACCCGACCGCCCCGGTCGGCGCGGTGACGCTGGACATCCCGGCGACGACCAATGCCGCCGGTGCCGAGACGCTGGCGATCCCCGGCGTGCAGCTCGACCTGGGCAGCGCGACGCAGTACGGCGCCGGCTTCGGCGTGACCGACCTGAAGCAGGACGGCTACGCGCCGGGCCAGCTGTCGGGCCTGTCGATCGAGGACAACGGCATCGTGATGGCGACGTATTCGAACGGCCAGTCGAAGCCGGCCGGCCAGATGGAGCTCGCGAACTTCCGCAACGCGCAGGGCCTGAAGCCGCTCGGCGGCAACAACTGGTCGCGCAGCTACGAGTCGGGCGACCCGATCCTGGGCGTGCCGTCGGAAGGCAACATGGGCGTGCTGCAGTCGGGCGCGTTGGAGGAATCGAACGTCGACCTGACCGCCGAGCTCGTCAACATGATGACTGCGCAACGCACCTACCAGGCCAACGCGCAGACCATCAAGACGCAGGACCAGGTGCTGCAGACGCTGGTCAGCCTGCGGTAATTCGCTGAGGCATAGACAGCGATGTCACCCAACGTGCAGCCGGCCGAGCGCCGGGCCGCTCCCAAGCCGGCCGGCATCCCCTCGGGGGGTCGGCGGTTGTACTCAACCGACGAGGGGTTGTCATGGACCGGATGATCTACCTGTCGATGTCGGGCGCGAAGGCCATGATGCAGCGGCAGGACACGCTGTCGCACAACCTCGCGAACGCATCGACGCCGGGCTTCAAGTCCGAGCTGGCGGCGTTCCGCGCGGTGCCGGTGCTCGGCAGCGGCGCCAGCACCCGTGTCTATGCGCTCGAGACCACGCCGGGTTACGACGCGACGCCGGGCCCGGTCACGGCCACCGGCCGCAACCTCGACGTGGCGGTGAAGGGCAACAGCTGGCTGTCGGTGCAGGCACTCGACGGCACCGAGGGCTACACCCGCGGCGGCTCGCTCGACATCACCGCCGACGGCACGCTGACCACCCGCAGCGGCCTGCCGGTGCTCGGCGACGGCGGCCCGATCCAGGTGCCGGCCAACACCGCGATCTCGATCGGCGCCGACGGCACCGTCAGCGCCAAGGGCGTCGACGGCAAGATCACCGCGGTCGGCAAGCTGAAGCTGGTGACCGCCAGCGCAGACACACCGCTCGAACGCGGCACCGACGGCCTGTTCCGCGCCCCCGACGGCGACCTGCAGGCCGACCCGGCTGCCCGCGTGCAGGACGGTGCGCTCGAAGGCTCGAACGTCAGCCCGATCGAGACCATGGTGTCGATGATCGCCGCGGCGCGCCAGTTCGAATCGCAGATGAAGATGCTGCAGACCGCGGAGGGCGACGAGAAGGCCGCCGCGCAGCTGCTGTCGATGAATTGATCCTCCCCGGAACCTGAAGGAACCCCACCATGTTGAATTCACTGTGGACGGCCAAGTCCGGCATGGAGGCCCAGCAGGCCCAGCTGGACGCCATCTCGCACAACCTCGCCAACTCGGCCACCAACGGCTACAAGAAGTCGCACGTGGTGTTCGAGGACCTGATGTACCAGAACCTGCGCCAGGCCGGCTCCAACAGCAGCGAGCAGACCACGCTGCCCACCGGCTACCAGGTGGGCCTGGGCACGCGCGCGGTCGCGACCTCGCGCAGCTTCAGCCAGGGCAACCTGCAGCAGAGCGGCAACACGCTCGACGTGGCGGTGCGCGGCAGCGGCTTCTTCGAGATCCAGATGCCCGACGGCACCAACGCGTACACCCGCGACGGCTCGTTCCAGGTCGACTCGACCGGCAAGCTGGTGACCAACAACGGCTACACCGTGCAGCCCGGCATCACGATCCCGGCCAATGCGCAGAGCGTGAGCATCGGCAACGACGGCACCGTCACGGTGACGCTGCCGGGCCAGTCGGCCCCGCAGACCGTCGGCCAGATGCAGCTGACGAACTTCATCAACCCGGCCGGCCTGGAGCCGAAGGGGCAGAACCTGTTCACCGAGACCGCGGCTTCGGGCACGCCGAGCGCCGGCACGCCGGGGCTGAACGGCCTGGGCCTCGTCCAGCAAGGCTTCGTCGAGACCTCGAACGTCAACCCGGTCGAGGAACTGGTCTCGATGATCCAGACCCAGCGCGCCTACGAACTGAACTCGAAGGCGATCACCACCTCCGACCAGATGCTCCAGAAATTGAGCCAACTCTGAACACCGTCATGAAGCGATTCGCCCTTCTCGCCGTGCCGGCCCTGCTCGCCGGCTGCAGCACGCTCTATCCGCTGCCCAAGGTCGACGTGGCCGAACCGACGCGTGCGCGGCCGGAAGCGGTCGCGGCGCCGTCGGTCAACAACGGCTCGATCTTCCAATCGGGCCAGTACCGGCCGCTGTTCGAGGACTACCGCGCGCGGCTCGTCGGCGACACGCTGACGGTGCAGATCGTGGAAAAGGTCTCGGCCAGCCAGAAGAGCACCAGCACGATCGACAAGAGCGGCTCGGTGGCCGCCGGCGTCAGCGCGCTGCCGCTGGTGAACCCGAACGCGCTGCTGCGCTCGAACGCGGCCGGCAACTCGGCCAACACCTTCGCCGGCAAGGGCAGCACCGAGAACACCAACGATTTCTCCGGGATCATCACCGCGACCGTGACGGAAGTCCTGTCGAACGGCCACCTGGTGGTGGCCGGCGAGAAGCAGATCGGCGTCAACCAGAACGTCGACGTGCTGCGCTTCTCGGGCCAGGTCGACCCGCGGGCGATCCAGCCGGGCAACAGCGTCGCGTCGGCGCAGATCGCCAACGTGCGCATCGAGCACCGCGGCCGTGGCGCGCAAGCCGATGCCCAGGGAATAGGCTGGCTCGGGCGGTTCTTTTTGAACGTTCTGCCGATTTAAGTTTGCTCAGAATCGGTTTCATCCTGCGATGAAGCCGATATGCAAACCAACCACGCCACCGTCACCGAAAAGCTCCTGCGGCTGCTGATCAGCCTGACGGTCGTCGCGGCCAGCGCCGCGCTGTGGTGGCCGATGCCGTCGCAGGCGGCCCGAATCAAGGAAGTCGCCGCCGTCCAGGGCGTGCGCGCCAACCAGCTGGTCGGCTACGGCCTCGTCGTCGGCCTCGACGGCACCGGCGACCAGACCACCTCCACCCCCTTCACGCAGCAGAGCCTGAACGCGCTGCTGCAGCAGATGGGCGTGACCGTGCCGCCGGGCACCACGATGCAGGTCAAGAACGTCGCCGCGGTGATGGTGACGGCGCAGCTGCCGCCGTTCGCGCAGCCGGGCCAGACGATCGACATCAACGTGTCGTCGATGGGCAATGCCAAGTCGCTGCGCGGCGGCACGCTGATCGCGACGCCGCTGAAGGGCGCCGACGGCCAGATCTACGCGCTCGCGCAGGGCAACCTGATCGTCGGCGGCGCCGGTGCGTCGGCGGCCGGCTCCAAGGTGCAGATCAACCACCTGAGCGCCGGCCGGGTGCCCGAGGGCGCGACGGTCGAACGCGCGGTGGCCACGCCGCTGAACCAGGGCGAGTTCCTGCAGCTGGACCTGAACGCCAGCGACTTCAGCACCGCGCGCGAAGTGGCACGCACCATCAACGCGAAGATGGGCGCCGACACCGCCCACGCGATCGACGGGCGCGTCGTGCGCGTGCGCATGCCGGCCTCGCCGGACGCGCGGGTCGGCTTCCTGGCCGACATCGAGAACCTGCCGCTGGAGCTGGCGGCACCGGCCGCCAAGGTGGTGATCAACGCACGCACCGGCTCGGTGGTGATGAACCAGACCGTCACGCTGAGCGCCTGCGCGGTCGCGCACGGCAACCTGTCGGTGACGATCAGCACCACGCCGGTGATCAGCCAGCCGTCGCCGCTGTCCAGCGGCGGCACGACGGTGGCGAAGGAAAAGGCCGACATCACGATCAAGCAGGAGCCCGGCGCGCTGATCCAGCTGCCGGCCAGCGCGAAGCTGGCCGACGTGGTGAAGGCGCTGAGCGCGCTCGGCGCGACGCCGATGGACCTGCTGGCGATCCTGCAGGCGATGAAGACCGCCGGCGCCCTCAACGCTGAACTCGAGGTGATCTGATGGCGATCAACCCGATCCAACCCGGCCTGCAGGGCCAGAGCCTCGCGAGCGACACCAAGGGCGTCGATGCGCTGCGCTACAGCGCGTCGAAGGACCCGAAGGCCGCGATCAAGGAGACCGCGAAGCAGTTCGAGGGCCTCTTCATGCAGCAGCTGATGAAGAGCATGCGGCAGGCGACGCTGAGCTCGGGGATGCTCGAGAACTCCGGCACGCAGATGGGCACCGAATTGCTGGACACGCAGCTCGCGCAGTCGCTGAGCGGCCGGCCGGGCGGGCTGTCGGAGATGATCGCGAAGCACCTGGAGCGCCAGCTCGGCGAGCCGCTGGCCAACATGGCGAAAGACGCCGCGTCGGCGCAGACGGTGGCCGCCACCGGCCAGACCGGCACCGCGCCGCTGCCGGCCGCGCTGCAGGGCAAGGAACGCCAGGTCGGCTTCCTGAAGCTGCACGACAGCGCCGCGAAGGCGGCCGAAGCCGAGACCGGCATCCCGGCCACCTTCATGGTCGCGCAGGCGGCGCACGAATCCGGCTGGGGCCGGCACGAGATCAGGAATGCCGACGGCAGCAGCTCGTTCAACCTGTTCGGCATCAAGGCCGGCAAGGACTGGACCGGCCCGACCACGACGGTCACGACCACCGAGGTCGTCAACGGCCAGCCGCACAAGGTGCAGGCCAGGTTCCGCGCCTATGCCAGCTACGAGGAGTCGTTCAAGGACTACGCGAAGCTGATGAAGGACAACCCGCGCTACTCGAAGGTGGTGGCGGCTGGCAACTCGGCCCAGGGCTTCGCGCACGGCCTGCAGCGCGCCGGCTACGCGACCGACCCGGAGTACGCGAAGAAGCTGACGAACATGATCAACACGACGCTGCGCCTGCAGCGGGCCACCGCGTAAGCGAAGGATCCGACGCATGAGCTCCTCGGCACTACTCGGCATCGGCACGCGGGCGATGTTCGCCAACTACGCGGCGCTGCAAGCCACCGGCAACAACATCGCGAACGCCAACACCGAGGGCTACTCGCGCCAGCAGGTGGTGCTGGAGACCGCGAAGGGCCAGTTCACCGGCGCCGGCTTCTTCGGCAAGGGCGTCAACGTGGCCTCGGTCACGCGCTCGTACAACAGCTTCCTGACGACGCAGGCCTCGGCCACCAAGGCCACGGCCGCCGGCGATGCCGCGCGTGCCGAGCAGCTCAAGCAGGTCGAGGCGGTGTTCGGCACCGGCAAATCGGGCGTCGGCTACTCGGCCGGCGAGCTGCTGAACGCCTTCGTCGACGTCGCGAACCAGCCTGCCGACTCCTCGGCGCGCCAGGTCGTGATCGCCCGCGCGAAGGAGCTGGCCGACAAGTTCGCCGCCGCCGGCGACCAGCTGCAGAGCATCCAGACCGGCATCACGCAGGACATCAGGAGCTCGGTCGACACCGTCAACAGCCTGGCCCAGCAGGTGGGCAAGCTGAACGAGCAGATCCAGGCCCTGAACGGCACCGGCCAGCCGCCGAACGACCTGCTGGACAAGCGCGACAACCTGATCAGCCAGATCAGTGGCTACATCGGCGTGACGACCATCAAGGCCGACAACGGCAGCATCGGCGTGTTCGTCGGCGGCGGCCAGGCGCTGGTGCTCGGCGCCAACGCGAACAAGCTGACCACCGTGGCCGACCCCTACGACCCGTCGAAGGTGCAGCTGGGCATCAGCGTGGGCAGCGGCCTGTCGTCGATGATCCCGCAGGACGCGCTGAGCGACGGCTCGATCTCCGGCATGCTGCGCTTCCAGAACGACGATCTGGTCGACGCGCGCAACCTGCTCGGCCAGATGGCCGCGGCGATCAGCGGCGCGGTCAACCAGCAGCAGTCGCTCGGCCTCGACATGGGCAAGCCGGCCGGCCCCGGATCGCCGCTGTACGCGGTGGGCGCGCCGCGCTCGCTGCCGGCCGCGAGCAATGCGGGGGACGCGGCCTTCGGCGTCACGCTGACCGACACCACGCAGGTGCAGGCGAGCGACTACGAATTGCAGTTCGATGGCACCAACTACTCGCTGACCCGGCTGTCGGACAACACGGCCGCGGTCGGCAGCCCGTTCAGCGCGGCGCAGATGGCGGCTGGCATCACCGTCGACGGCATGACGATCCAGATGACGGCCGGCACCTCGGTGGCGGGCGACCGCACGCTGCTGCAGCCGGTGGCCGACGCGGCCAAGGACATGCGCGCGGTGTTGAGCGACCCGAACGGCATCGCCGCGGCGTCGCCGGTGACCGCGACCTTCACCGCCACCAACAAGGGCACGGCGACGCTGGCATCGCTGGCCGCGGTCAGCACCTCGCTGGACCGCACGCTGACGGCGAACGTCAGCTTCACGTCCGACACCGGCGACTACAACTGGGAGCTGCTCGACTCGACGGGCGCGCAGGTGTCGACCGGCACCGGCACCTGGACGGCCGGCTCGCCGATCGCGCTGAACGGCTTCGAGCTGAAGCTGAACGGGGTGCCGAAGAGCGGCGACACGCTGTCGGTGGCGCCGACCACGTCGACCGAGGCGAACAACGGCAATGCGCTGGCCTTCGTCGGCATCGGCACGCGCAACATCGTCGGCGGCAGCACCGCGGCCAACGGCTCGGTGACGCCCGGCAAGACCATCACCGATGCGTATGCGAGTGCGTTGTCCGACATCGGCGTGCGCGTGCAGAGCGCGCAGACGGCGTCGAGCATCTCGGACTCCGCCGCGGCGCAGGCCGAATCGGCACGTGCCAACAAGTCCGGCGTGAACCTCGATGAAGAGGCCGCCAAGCTGATCCAGTACCAGCAGAGCTACCAGGCCGCGGCCAAGATGCTGCAGGTCGCCCAGCAAGTGTTCGACACGCTCCTCCAGACGGCCGCAGGCTGACCAGGAAACACCCCATGCGAATCAGCACCGCCAACTCCTACGACGCTTCGCTCCAGCAACTGATGACGCGCCAGGACAACCTGAGCGCCGCGCAGGAGCAGCTCACCACCGGCAAGCGCGTGAACCGTGCGAGCGACGACCCGGCCGCGGCCGCGCGCGCCGAGCGGGCGCTCGCGGCCGAGAACCGTGCCGTCGCGGGCCAGCGTGCGGTCGATGCGAGCAAGAACGCGATGACGCTGACCGAAAGCGCGCTCGGCGATGCGACCGACCTGCTGCAGCAGGTGCGCGAGACGCTGATCGCGGCCGGCAACGCGACCTACACCGATGCCGAGCGCAAGGGGCTGGCCGACAAGATCGGCGAGCTGCGCAAGCAGCTGGTCGCAGTGGCGAACCGGGCCGACGGCGCCGGTACCTACCTGTTCGGCGGGCAGGGCAGCGGGCAGGCGCCGTTCCTCGACGCCGCCGGCGGCGTCGTGTACCGCGGCGGCACTGGCGAGGCCGTGGTGGCCTCCAGCGAAACGCTGCCGATCACCACCAATGGCGACCAGATCTGGATGCAGTCCCGCTCCGGCAACGGCGTGTTCGACGCCAACGCCGTCACCGCGACCGGCACGGCGTGGATCGACAGCGGCCACGTCACCAACCCGTCGGCGCTGACCGGCTCGACCTACAGCATCCAGTTCAGCGTGGTCGCCGGCGCCACCACCTATTCGATCCTGCAGGACGGCGCGCCGACCGCGCAGGTCGGCATGCCCTTCAAGCCGGGCCAGGCGATCGAGATCGACGGCATGGCCGCCACCATCGCCGGCAACCCCGCCGACCTCGACGAGTTCACGCTGACGCCGTCGACCAGCAGCCAGACCGTCTTCGACACGCTCGACAAGGCCATCGCCGACCTGAAGACGCCGCTGCGCAGCGGTACGCAGATCGCGCAGTCGAATGCGGACAACCTGGCCAACCTCGACCAGGTGATGGCCACCCTCTCGGGCGCGCGCACCCGGGTCGGCGAGACGCTGAACCGCATCGACGGCGTCACCGGCCGGCTCGACTCGCTGAAGCTGTCGAGCAAGACGGCCCGCTCGGATGCCGAAGACCTGGACATGACGAGCGCAATTTCGGACTTCGCGAACCAGCAGACCGGGTACGATGCCTCGCTCAAGGCGTACACGATGGTTCAGAAGCTGTCGCTGTTCAATTACCTGAACGGCTGATCGAGCGGCTGTTGCGCCATCGTCGCCTGCATACTTTCCCTGGAGATTCCGCGTGACTGACAACGCCACACTCGGGCAGGTCGCCCTCGGCTATTCGCCGTTCATCGACCGCAGCCGCGCCGTGACGGCCACCCGCCTGACGATCTACCCGCTGCGCCCCGAGCTGAAACCCGATGTGGCGCAGTTGCTGCACGCCGTGGGCGGCGTGTGGCCGGCCGACGGCGGCCGCGCGTCGCTGAACATCGTCAGCGAAAGCCTGCTGCAGGACCTGATGGGCGCGAGCCCGTCGGCCAACCTGATGATCGAGATCCCGGCGTTCATGGCCTGCGACCAGGCCAACGTCGAGGCGCTGCAGACGCTGCACCGGGCCGGCAACACGCTGTTGCTGAAGGGCCGGCCGATGAAGGAACTGCCGCGCGAGCTGCTGCCGTGCTTCAAGTTCTCGCTGATCGACCTGGCCGACGACCGCCGCGTCAATGAAAGCGGCAACGTCGCGCCGGCCGGTGTCACGCGCAACATCTCGCACGTGCAGTCGGGCGTGCGCAACCTGGCCGACATGGAAGCCAGCTTCTCGCGCGGGGCCGCCGCGGTACTGGGCTGGCCGATCGACGACGCCATCCAGGAAGCGCAGGCCAAGGGCAAGTCGGCGGTGCAGATCGACCTGCAGGTGATCGTCGAGCTGATCCAGCGCGTGGACGCGCAGGACCCGATCGAGAAGCTCGAGAACACGCTGAAGCGCGACCCGTCGCTCGCGTTCAAGCTGATGCGCTACATCAACTCGCCGGCCTTCGGGCTGCGGGTCGAGATCAGCTCGTTCCGCCACGCGATCATGATGCTCGGCTACCAGCGCCTGAAGCGCTGGCTGGCGCTGCTGCTGGCCACCGCCGGCAAGGACGTCAACATGAAGCCGGTGATGTTCGCGGCGGTGCGCCGCGGGCTGCTGATGGAAGAGCTGGTGCGCTCGTCGGGCGACGAGGAGATGCGCAACGAGATGTTCATCTGCGGCGTGTTCTCGCTGCTCGACCGGATGTTCAAGCAGCCGTTCTCCGACCTGATGAAGACGATTCCGGTGCCCGAGCGGGTGTACCAGGCGCTGGTCGACGGCACCGGCCCGTACCAGCCGTACTTCGACCTGGTGCAGGCGGTGGAGCATGAGTCGCTGTACGACTTCCGCACCGCCGCCGACACGCTGATGCTGAGCGTCAGCGAGATCAACCGGGCGGTGCTGGGGGCGTTGACGTCGGCGTCGCAGATCGACTGAGGCGTGGCGTTGCGCGCGGCTGGGCGCACGCCGTGTCATCTGGCCTGAACTTGACGGAAATCCGGCACGTGACGCTTCATCCAGGCCATTGCATCGATTCTGGCGTTCTCGATGCTCGCGGCGACGTCCTGCTGGCTGAGCAGGCCGCGCCGCACACAGGCGGCTCCCAGTGAATCGGCGGCTCGGCGTTCGCGGGCATGGACTTCGTCGTCGCAGGCCCAGCGCGCAACGGTGGCCCTTCGGTGGCGTGCGGTCAGCGTTTTGACGAGCCCTGCATACCTGACCGGGCGGGCCACGGCCTGGGCCAGTCTGGAAACGATCAGATGACCTGGGCGCAGGTCCGCCATGGTGGTTCCATAGGCGGCCAGTTCCCCGCCGAGGTCCGGTGGCAATCCCCAGCTGGCGGCAAATCCCTTCAATGCGCCGTCACGCCATCCAGACGCCGCGGTCCGGCAGTTGCGCGCCGTGATCCGAAAGCATTCTTGGTGCTGTGAAGCCGTGGGCTTGATGTGAACGCCCACGCGTCGATTCACCGAGAGCACCTCGAAGGAAACGGACGTCAGGCTCTCGTTCCCGTCGCGCATGGCCTCGAGTACCTCGGCCACGCCGATGTCGAACCGGCGACAGGGTTCGGCACAGTGTTTGGCGACGACATCCAGGGGCTCGTCATTTTCCGAGGCCATCCTGCGGATCAGGTCGTCGAAGTCCACCTGCATGTCGAGATCGAGTCTCTGCAACTTCTTGCTGCGCCTGACGAGGCTGGCCACGATTTCTCCGGCCTGGGAGCTGTAGGGCATGTCACTCAGGATCAACCGAAGTGTGGTCAGTCGCTTCACGGACAGGCGAGCCAGCGTCGCCAGCGTCGAGCAATGTGGAGTCTTGTTGGCGGGTCGCAGAGATGCACGCACGGTCAAGCCGTGGAGAGAGGCCTGTGTGCTCTCGGACAGCGCTTTGGCCAGGCGTTCGAAATCGTCGGCGTTCAGCGGCTGCCGGCTTTCGCCCACCCGCAAGTTCAACGCGATGCGTTGGCTCGCCAGCTCCCGGATCTGCTCGAACAATGCCGTGCATTCATCGGCATCCGCAGGCAGGCTGTTGATCACCAGGGTGACCGTTGTCAAAGCGCGCAGGCCGCGCAGGCAGTGGACCAGCGCGGCGGCTCGCGCTGCATCGAAGTCCTGGGGCCCGATCCCATCGAGGTCGACCAGCAACGTGGTCAGGTTGGGCGTGTCATTCAATGCATCCAGGAATTGGTCCAACCGAGCTTCGTCGGCGAGCGCATGACCGCGTCCGCAATGCATCTCGAGCGAGTGCACCAGGCCGCGTGCCAGCGCCACCAGGGCAAGCGCCGCGGATCTGTCGTCATCGACGCACAACTTGGCCGTGCAGTCGGCCGACGCCAGCGTCAGCACGAGTTCCTCTTGCTTGTCGAGGGCAACGCCGGATGACGGCGGCGGAGTGATCTCGTGCGGCGCCGCCATCCACGGTTGCCGCTTCGCATAGGCGATCAACGAGCGTGGCTTCTTACCACGAAGGAAATCGTTCTCGAGCTCGATCTCGGCCTTGGAGATTCTTCCGTCTCGCAATTCGCTGTTTCGCTGCAGCAATTGACGCAGTGCCGGCTCCTGCCAACCCACCGGTCCGTACGACGGATAGCCGCTCTGGTTCGCGCTGAAGCAGGCCCCGACCAGGGTGCCGTTGCTGAAACGAAGGGCGTCAATGATCCGCTTGAAGCCCGGCGCCGCGATGACAACGCCGTGCTTGCTCGACACCCATGGTGCCGTGAGGTTCTGCCGCACCAGGTCGGGATTCAGCCCGATGGCGAGGTCCAGGCGCAGCAACTGTGTGGTCTTGCGAAGCAGGTCGGCCAGGATGTCCCCGATGGCGTCGCTCGGCGCCAGGTTCTCCAGGTGCAGACGCAAGTCGACCAGCTGCTGCGCGTTCAGCGCTGCAAGGCGTCGCAGCGGGTTGCATGTCGCATCGTCCGAATCGACGTTCCTTGCGCACACTGCCAGGCCGCGAAGAGGGGGTTTCGTCTGGGTGAGCCAGTCCGAGAAGGTCTTCAGCTCCTGCTGGTTCAGCGCCTCCTGCTCGCCCATGTGCAGCAGAACCTGTCGCCGGGTCAGCGTTGCCACCGCGTCGAGAAGGCGCCGCCCGCCGCCGGCGAACCACTTCAGCTGCGACAGATGGATGCGAATGTGCTTCAAGCCGGTCGCGGCCTTCAACGTCTTGATCAACCGCCGGGCGCGTTTCTCTGCACCCGCCGTGTCGGCGGTGGGCTGCGTTCCCACGCTGAGTGTCACCTCTGCCAGCCACGGGCTGGCCAGCAGCGCGCCCAGAAACCCTTGAAAGACCGTGTCATCGATGTCGTGGCCCAGGATCACGTGCACCGAATGCAGCTGCTTCCAATGCAGTGCTGTCGTGGCCAGCGCGAAATCTGCCGACGTCGTCGCCACGAAGGCGTTGAGATGGCATGGTGAGTGGCCGGGAAGGACCGCGCCGGGCGAGAAAGGCTCGCCCACGTGCTGATCGATGCGAGGGTGCTTTGGCCGGTCGATCTGTGGCGGGTCGGCAGGCGGCCGCTTCCCGCTCGCCGCCGATGACGTTCCTTGCATCGGTCGCTCCCGTGTGCTTGACCCGGTGTGAGTAACGGCACCCCTTCTTCGGTTCCTTCGACCGGCTGATGCCTGGTTCCCCGGCATCCGCTGGGTACACTGCGCGCTGCCCTGTGCTGCGCCCCCCGATGTTCGATCCCCAGGCCCTGCGCCAACTCCTCGACGTGCTGTCCGACGCCGTGCTGGTGCTGGACCGCAGCGCGCGCGTCGTCTTCGCCAACACGGCGGCGCTGCGGCTGATCGCCGGCGAGCCGGCGCGGCAACTGGCGCAGCTCGCGCCGGTGCTTGGCGAGCCGTTGGTGCTCGCCGCGACGCATGCGCTGGCCGGCGGCACGCCGGCGCAGCTTCCGGACGCCATCACCTTGAACGACGGCCGCCGCTTCGGCGTCGCGCTGGTGCCGCTCGACGCCGACCGCCACGCGCTGCGCCTGGCCGCGGCGATGGCCGCGCCGGCACCCGAGCCGGCACCTGCAGCCGACGCCGCCCCGCCGCCGGCCATGCCCGACATGGGCACGATGTTCTGGGACGCGCCGTTCCCCGTCACGCTGCAGGACGAGCACTTCAAGCTGATCGACGCCAACGACGCCTACCTCGAGTTCACCGGCTTCACGCGCGAGCAGCTGGTCGGCCACGACCCGCTCGATCTCCAGCCGCCCGAGGACCGCGCGCTCAACCGCGCCTACCGCCAGCAGATGAGCGCGGCCGGCACCACCCGGCTGGTGCAGCGCCGGCTGATCCATGCCGATGGCCGCGAGCGCTGGTTCCGCGCCGCGTGGCGCGTCGGCAGCGATGCGCAGGGCCGCGCGCGCACCGTCAGCATCCTGCAGGACAGCACCGCCGAGCACATCGCGCGCGAACGCGCCGACCGCTCGGTGCGCGAACTCGACGACTGGTTCGAGCTCAGCCCGGTCGGCATGGTGCTGTTCGACGAGCAGGGCCTGCTGGTGCGCAGCAACCCGGCCTTCGAGGCGCTGGCGGGCGACGTGCCGGTGCTGATGTCCGAAGCATCGACTGGCATCCAGCAGCTGATGGCCTGGCAGGACGGCAAGCCGCTCGCGCTGCTGCGCCCCGGCTCCAGCCCGGTCGAGACGCAGGCGTGGGTGGACCAGGGCGGCCAGCCCGACGGCACGCCGCGCCGCCTGCGCGGGGTCGTGCGCTGCTACCAGAGCGGCAGCGGCCAGCGTCGCTACATGGCGATCGTCGAGGACCGCAGCGTCGAGGAGGAACGCGACCTGGCGCAGATGCAGATCGGCGCGCTGATGGACACCGCCGGCGTCGGCCTCGCGACCTTCCAGGAATCGTCCGGCTGGGTGCAGCACGGCGCGGTGTTCGGCAGCGCCGCGGAGTCGGCGGTCGGTGCGCCGGCGCTGCAGTCGATCCGCCGCGACGTGGTGCTGCCCGAATCGCTGCCCGAGTACGACAAGCTGCAGCAGGCGCTGCGGCTGGCCCAGCGCGCCGAAGTGCGCTATGCGATCCGCCACCCGGAGCACGGCCTGCGCTGGCTGCTGACGCGGGTCGAGCCGGCGACGCTCGCGTCGGGCAAGCGCACCACCTCGGTCGTCACGCTCGACATCACCGACCAGCACCAGACCCAGCAGCGCAGCGAGATGCTGCTGCGCGAGCTGACCACCATCCTCGAGAGCACCACCGTCGGCATCGCCTACCTGCGCGGCAACCTGCTGGTGCGCTGCAACCGGCGCTTCGAGGTGCTGCTCGGCTTCCGCGCCGGCGACGTGGCCGGCTGCAGCCTGCAGGAGCTGCTGGCCGCGCAGCCGCAGGTGGCGCAGCTGGTGGCGCAGATCGACGAATCGCTGGCGGCGGGCCGGGTGCACGAGACCGAGATCGCGGTCGATACGCGCGGGCGCCCGCGGCACTGGTGCTCGCTGTCGGTGCGGCGCGCCGGCGAGGGCGAGGACGGCCAGGAGCTGATCGCGGTGCTGACCGACATCACGCGGCTGAAAGCGCAGCAGGCCGAGCTCGAGGCGCTGGCCAGCGAGGTCGCGCTGCAGGCCGAGCGCACGCGTGCGATCCTCGATTCGGTGCTGGTGGGCATCGTCACCGTCGGCACCGACGGCATCGAATGGATGAACCGCTCGGCGCGCCGCATGTTCGGCGGCGACCTGGAGGATTTCGTCGGCCAGCCGATGGCCACTGTCGCGACGCCGGAGCCGGAGCATCCGTTCCTGCGCACCGAGTACCTCGACGACCTGGTCGAGGGCAGGGCCGAGACCTTCGAATGCCGCGTGAAGGCGCGCGACGGCCGCGAGTTCTGGGTGGTCGGCAATGCGGTCGTCACCGGGCGGCAGCTGACCTATGCGCTGCTCGACATCGAGCGCCGCCGCCAGGCCGAGGCGCGCATCGCCGAGGCGCAGTCGTCGCTGCAGCGCATCATCGAGGCCGCGCCGCTGGCGATCACGCTGCGCGATGCGCAGACGCTGCGCATCCTGCAGGTCAACGAGGTGGCGGCGCGCAATGCGTCGACCTCGCCGGCGCAGCTGATCGGCCGCACGCCGGAGCAGATCTTCCCGCCGGAGATCGCCGCCGAACGCCGCCGCGACATGGAAGACGCGCTGGCCGCCGGCCGCGTGACGCAGCGCGAGTACCGCAGCGAGGTCGACGGCCAGGTCCAGGTGTGGGATGCGCGCTACCTGCCGCTCTCGGCCGACGGCCTGCCGGCCGACCAGCTGCTGATGGTGGCCACCGAGGTCACCGAGCAGCGCGCCGCGCAGGAGGCCCGCTTCGAGGCGGCCATCGCGCAGCGCGAGATGCTGGTGAAGGAAGTGCACCACCGCATCAAGAACAACCTGCAGGGGGTGGCCGGCCTGCTGCAGCAGATCGCGACCCGCAAGCCCGAGGTGGCCGGCGTGATGGCCGAGGTGGTCGGCCAGGTGCAGGCGATCGCGCAGGTCTACGGCCTGCAGGTCGGCATGAGCGGGCCGCTGCGGGTGCGCAGCGTGCTGGAGGCGATCACCGGCTCGGTGCAGCGCACCTTCGGCCGCACGATCGTGTTCGACGTGCAGGGGCCGCAGCCGGAAGCCTGGGCGTTGCCGGAGGCCGAGTCGATCCCGATCGCGCTGACGGTCAACGAGCTGCTGACGAATGCGATCAAGCACAGCCCGGACGATGCCCCGGTGAGTTGCACGCTGGCATGCGGCGACGACGGCGTGCAGATCTTGATCGGCAACGAGGGCCGGCTGAGCGAGGGCTTCAGCCTCGCGCAGTTCCCCGGCGGGGTGTCCGGGCTCGGGCTGGTGCGGGCGCTGCTGCCGCGGCGCAGCGCGAAGTTGTCGATCGAGGCGCAGGGGACGCGCGTGGTGGCGGTGATCGACCTGAAGCCACCGGGGGTCGCGCGGGCTCAGCCGGACAGCGGGAAGCAGATGACCCTGCCAGAGTCGGGGTCCCGGTAGAAGCGCATCAGGATGCCGGACTTCGAGACGCCGTCCCAGGGGCCGGTGCCGGTGGCGAAAGCGTCGCCGTGGCGCAATGCGCTTGCGATCTGGCGGTGTATTTCGCCGCGTGTCCATGCCGATGGGAAGAACGTGGAGGACTCGTGCTTCGGAATCCATGGGTTCAGTCCTGCGCGCTTGATGTCGACGTCGACCGTGAAGGTCCCGTTGGGATGGACCGTGGCGGATGCACCCGGCCGCAGGCGCAGCCGGTTCCGGTTGGCCGTCAACAGTGCATGGCCGCCGACAGCTTCGCCGACCAGATTGATGTTGCCATGCAGGACATGGTCCAGGTCGACGTGGCGGCTCTCCAGGTAGTGCCTGGCGGCCGGAGCGAGTTCGGGCAGCGGCGCCTGCGGCACCTGCCGGCGTGCGGGCTGCGAGGCCCGGTCCAGCGCTGGCGAGATCGAAGCGGGCAACGGGTCGCCTGCCGTCGACTTCAGCCATTTCAGTACTGCGGCGGCTGCCTTGGGCGGGGCCTGGTCGCCGAGGAGGGCGGTCCACAGGGCCTCCTTCTGCGACGAGGTCCACGCTGTCGTTTCCGCCAGCGCGGTGGTCAGCGGGCTCAACGCATCGAGGCCGGACGGCGCGAGGCGCCACAACAGCGTCTTGTCGCCCTGCGGGCGCGACGCCAGCGCGGTTGCCAGCAAGTCGACCACCACGTCGGTGTCCCCCTGCAAACCCGTAAGGCACGCCATCAGGAGGTCGAGCGCTTTGCCGCCGCCTGCATCGACCACGGCCTGGATGAGGGTGCGACCGGTGCCGTCGGCGGCCAGCAGTCTGGCCGGATCCGCCGCATCAAAGCTGTCGATGACGAAGGCCAGCAAAACGGCCGGTCCTTTCTGCGGATCGTCGGCGGCGGCGACATCCAGAAAGGCAGCCAGCACACCCGGGTTGCCATGGTGGACCGCCTCTTCGAAAGCCGTCCTGCCGTCCTGGTTGCGGGCGCCGAGGTAGGTGGCGAGGGCGTCAGGCGAGACGACGCCCTTGCGCAACAGCTTCGAGCAGGCCTTCAGCCGAGGTCGGGCGATGTCTGCCGACTTCATCGCGGCCACGATGTGAAGCTGCGTCCGAAGCGTCGACGTGTCGGGGCGGGTCAGCATGTCGACCAGCACCCGCTGGGCCGTTTTCCAGTCGTCGCTGCATGAAGACGCGTTCACTGCCGTCAAGACCGGCGACGCGGCCCGCTTTCGATCGACCGTGTCTCCGGTCATCTTCAGCAAGGTGGCCAACAGTCGTTGCTTGCGGTCTTCGCTCAGCCGCTTCGTTGCCATCAAACGATTCAGCATTCCATTCAGCACCGTGCCATGCGCGATGGCTTCGACGAGCAGCGAAGGACCGCAGTAGGCACTCCGCAGGGCTTGCGTCCACAGTTGCTCCAAGGTGGTCTCGTGGAAATTGCGAGCCAGCAACGCATCGGTCACGAAGCTCAGGGCCTCATGCAGATTGTTGCCGGCCAGGATGTGAAGCAGCCCCCGGCCGTCGTTGTCGCGGGTCGACACCATCGCTTCGAGTCGGCCGAGTTCCGCCGTGCGAACTCCTTTCTCGATGCAGCGCACGAAGCCGCGGGCGGGCTTGTCCGACGCCTTGCCGAGACGCGCGGCCAGGTTCAGGAATGCAGCGGCAGCGGTCAAGGCCTTCGCATCGATGGCGGCCCAGAAGGCGGTTCGCTTGCGATGATCCTGAGCGTCCCACAGCGTGGACAAATCAAGGGGCATCGGGCACTTCAATGCGCCGGTGACGAAATGGTCGACATCCCTGCTCTGATTGCGCGATGCGCACCGGTGCAGTGCGGTCGCGCCGGCGCGATCACGAGCGCACAGGTAGCGCGCGACCACCTTTTCATCAACCTGCGACCCGGCGCGCTGCGCCAGGATGAAAAGGAATTCCACGGGAGACGGTTCGTCGGGTTCGTCATCGTTGACCGTGGCTTGCGAGTGAATCAGCAGCGCTTCGGTGTTGTCGTCGCAGCACGTCAGGCAATCGATCAGGACTTCCAGAACCCGGCGGCTCCGGTGATCGAGCTCCGAGGCCGCCAGAGCCGCGAAGGCGGTGGCCCGCACGATGCCGGCGGCCGCTGCGCGAGGCTGTTCGATGTGCAGAAGGGCGGCCCACCAGGCGATCTTGACCGAGAAGGGGGATCCGGCGTCTGCGAGCAGCTGTTGAAAAAGCGCCTGCAAGCCTGCGCAGACCTGTTCGCCTCGCGCAGCCGCGTGCCACGCCAGCGTGTCGCCGTCGTGCGTCGTCATGGCCAGCGCGGCGAGCAGTTGGCCGATTCGCTCGGGGGATTTCATCGCAAGCATGATCTCGATCAGCACGCTCGCTGCGTCGGTCCAGCCTGCAGCCGCTGCGACGTGGAACACCGATCGCCCCGCAGGATCGGGATGCATGAGTGCACAGAAGCCCGTGGCGACATTCTGCGACAGCACCGCCTTGAAGAAGTCCTCGAATCTGGCTGTGTCATGCAGCACCCAGTCGTGCAGTGCAGGGTTGATCCCGTCGACGCGTGGCAGCAGCCAGGTCCCGGCATGCCGCAGCGCAAACGCGGTGACGCCATCGAGCTGGTCGTCGGGCAAGGCGTCGAGGATGTCGGCCACCAGGCCGGGCAGCAATCGATCGGCCTCGGTCGGCTGACCCTGTCGAATCGTTGCGAGCGTCAGCAGTTGTTCCCTTTCGGACGCTGGCAAGTCTTTGGCCGCCAGGACCATGCCGACCAGGCGCTTCAGCGTTCCTGGGGGATACCTGCCTTGTTGCACCTCGTGGAACAGCGGAAGTCCCCGTTTGGGATCTACGGGCGCGCACACTGCGCCGCGAATCAGCTCGTGGAGTTGGATCTTCGACAGCGTTCCGCCGCGTTGAAGAAGGTTCATGCCGCGGCCCTTCCTGGCTGTCTTCAGCATGCGTTGCTGCACACCGCGGGACGCCTGCTCAAATTCGATGGTGTCGGTTCCGCGTGCGTCGCGGGCCAGCTGATGCTGGTCCGTCGGCAGACCTCTTTCATCATGTCGACTGACGAACAAGTGGTCCGGCCGATTCGAATCCAGGAACTCGAAGCTGTCAAAGTTGCGCAACGCGAGGTGCAGCGAGAACGTGGGGAGCTTGATGCTGAGTCGGATCAACAACGGCCTGAACTGACCGCCTTGTACGCAGGCCCCCTTGAAGTCCGGCAACGTGATGGTGGTCAGGTGAGGCAGTCGGCGAACACCGTCCGGCACGGTCGCCATGCCGCAGGGAAAGACGATGGCGTGCACGACGGGGGCTTCTGGCGCCGACAGCCCTTCCCACAAGGCATCGAGCGCCCAGACCGTGGCCGGCGGCAACGTGTCGAGCGTCAGGGTTCCGGTTGAATCAAGGGCGCGCCGAAGATCGTCTGCTTCCTGTGTGGTGAGCGGGATCCCGAGGGAACCGACCAGGTTGCCGAAGGACGGCGCCAAAGCGTCGTGCTGGCCTGGAACGATCACGTCGCTGGGTTGAATGAGTGGCCTGTTTGTTGGTGTGGGAAGCATGTCGAGATCGAAGTCATCAGTGCATGCGCTTGGTAACGCCCCGGCGCGATTCATCGCCGCACATTTGCAATCCACCCCGCACAGATCGCCTTTCGGCCACAATCCGACCCCACCATGACGAACAAAGGCAAGATCCTCGTCGTCGATGACGACCGCCTCGTGCTCGCGACGCTGTCGCACGGGCTCGCGCAGGCCGGCTACGACATCATCGACGCCGACAACGGCGACGACGCGATCCTGCTGGCACGCGAGCACCGCCCCGATCTCGCGCTGCTCGACATCCGCATGGAAGGCAAGAGCGGCTTCGACGTCGCCGTCTACCTGCGCGACTACTGCCAGATGCCGTTCATGTTCCTGTCGGCCTTCTCCGACGACGACACCGTCGCGCAGGTGAACGCGCTGGGCGCGGTGGCCTACCTCGTGAAGCCGCTCGACATCCGCCAGATCGTGCCGGCGGTCGAAGCGGCCTTCGCACAGATCGAGCGGCGCAGCGGCGGGCCCGCGCCGCTGGCCGGCGCGCTCGCGCACGAGGCGCTGGCCCAGCCGGTCGCGATGGCTGTCGGCGTGCTGATGCACCGCTATTCGCTGTCGCGCGGGCAGGCGCTGGAGCGCTTGCAGCGGCTGGCGGCGAGCGAGGGCAACCCGCTAGCGGTGCAGGCCGGGCGAGTGCTGGACGCGGTCGAGCTGCTGGCGAGGTCGGCCGAGCGCTGAGGCTGGCGTCAGGGTTGGCCGGACGGTACGCCCATCTTCCTGAGCCAGCACGCCGTCTGGCTGTCGTCCAGGATCGGCGAGTTCCGCAGCAACGCCTCCACCCGGTCTGCCATCCCGCCCTTGCCGCAACGAAAGGCCTCGCGCCACACGGCGAAGCCCTCGCCGTTCGGCGTGAACAGCAGCTTTTGCAGCACCCGCACTTTGTGCGAGCGCGGCAGCGGGTGACGGGCCAGGGCCGTGAACAGCAGGTCGAGAACATCGCCGCGCTCATGCTTCACCGCGAGGTGGATCAAGGTCTGGCCCTGGCGGTCGAGCCTGTGCAGGTAGCGGGGAACATGAACGTTGCACGGGTCCAGCAGCTTGCGCACGATGCGGCGTGCGTCTTCCGGTTCTGCCGCTTCCAGCGACTGGGCGAACACGGTGCGGTCGGCGCCTTGGTGCGGCAGCATCAGCATCGCGAGGTCGGACAGTTCGTCGGCGAACAGCGCGGCCTCGGGTGTGGCGATGCGATCGCTCAACGCGTCGAAGATGACCGCCTGCACGGCGGCCGCGGGGTTGGCCGGCCAATGGTCGGGTCCCGGTGACAGCAGGGCCACGAGCACGCGAAACTTGTCCGCGCTGCCGATGCTCGCTTCGTCCTTGGCCATCAGGTCGACGACGAACTTCACCACCGCGTCCATCGTGTTCTTCTGGAATGCGTGCCACAGCAGTGGGCGTCCGGCGTCATCGGGGCGGCTCACGAAGTCGATCAATGGCCGGCACGGTGGGGCAACCAGCCGGCGCGCCGGCCCTCCGACGCCTGGCCCGGCGACGACGGTGCGGACGTTCTCGTGCATCGCCGTGCGATCCTGCTGCCGGGCCCGGCACCAGAATTCCTCCTGAACCTTCGTGCGCAGGACCAGGGTGTCCCGCCGTGTCGCCGTTTCACAATGCTCGAAGGCCTGGGCGATCCACCAGACGACCTGGTCCCATGCCTGTCTCCGCGGCCTGGGCGGTGGCGACGAGAAACGCAGCAGCAGGCTGCAGCGCGTCGCCACGCTCAACGTGTGGGCATCGATGATCAGCACCAGCGCGGCCAGGACACACCGGCGCACGTCCTTGTCCGAGAAGTCGGCTGACCACAGCGGCGTGCAGCCGTCGCGGGACTTGGCACCGAGGAGTCGGCCGAGCAGCGGAATGCAAGCCGGCTCGACCTCGTGCCGTCCGAGCAGCAGGTGGACGATGTCGAGGCCCAGTCCCGCGGTCTGCCCGTTCGCCAGCACCTGGTGCAGCAGCGTTCTGCGTTCGCAGTCGCGTTGCAGCAGATCGGTGAATGCACCCGGGCCTGCATGACCGTCGAGCGAGATGAGTGCACTGCGCAGTTCAACGATCTCGTCGGCAGCGAGCGCCTGCCGGGACCAACGCGTGCCGGGCGACAGCGATCGCCGCGAGAAGTAGGTGAGTTGCGGCAGCAGCAGGTCCATGTAGGCGTGGTAGCGGCCGTCTTGCGTCTGGTTCAGCGCCTGCAGGACGGCCATGCGCAGCGCATCGCGGTGATGAGGTTCGCCGCTGATGTGCCGCAGTACCCAGATCATCATGCGCAGCTTGTGAAGCGGCTCCAGGCCAGATCCGAACAGCGAATCCAGCGCAGCGCGCAGGGCCTGCGCATCGTCTGCAGCCGATGTGAGCCAGCACACGCCGTGCTCGTCGCGGACGTCGAGCGCGTTCATCAACTGCTCGCAGGCGTCCGGGCTGGCCTTCAGGGTGATGGCTTGAATGACTCGTGGCAGCGCGGCCGGGTCGATCCCGACAATCGGCGGGCCGGAATGAGCAGAGGTGACGCAGTTGGCGCGGCCCCGTGTGGGATGCATGAACGACTCGGTACGGAAGCGATGGGCCCCGTGGGTGAGCCGCTCGGCCGAAATCGTTCCGTCGCTGTGGTGAGCCGGTCCCTATGGCAGCCAGAACTGGAAGCGGGCGCCGCGATCCACCTCGCCCTCGGCCCAGATGTCGCCGCCGTGCCGGCGGATGATCCTGCGCACCGACGCCAGCCCGACGCCGGTGCCCTGGAAATCGTTCGCGCTGTGCAGCCGCTGGAACACGCCGAACAGCCGGTCGGCGAAGCGCATGTCGAAGCCGGCGCCGTTGTCGCGCACCGTGAAGGCCGGCCGGCCCTCGTGCACGCCGGCCTCGAACCAGATGTGCGCGTCGCGGCGCTTCGAGGTGTATTTCCACGCGTTGCCCAGCAGGTTCTCGAGCGCCACGCGCAGCAGCGTCGCGTCGCCCTGCGCATGCAGGCCGGGCTCGATGTCGACCTTCACATGGCGCTGCGGCGACTCGCGCCGCAGGTCGTCGACGATGTAGCCCACCAGTTGCGACAGGTTGATCGGCTGGCGCGCCAGCGGCCGCGCCGACAGCTGCGACAGCGCCAGCAGCGAATCGATCATGCTGCTCATGCGCGCGGCGGCGCCCAGCACCCGGTCGAGGTGGTCGTTGCCGATGCGGTCGAGCAGGCGGCCGTAGTCTTCCTTGACGATCTTCGTGAAGCCCTCGACGACGCGGATCGGCGCGCGCAGGTCGTGCGACACCGTGTAGCTGAACGACTCCTGCTCGTCGGCCGGTGTCGCGGTCGCCGCGGCCGCCGCCTGCGCGTGGCGGTGGAAGATCAGCAGCAGCTCGGCACCGGCGCGCGGCAGCGCCGGCGACAGGCGGTGCACCTGCAGCTCCCAGCCCTCGGCGCTGCCGCTGGCGGCATCGGCATGCAGCGACGGCGAGATGGCCTGCTCGGCCAGTGGCCGCAGCCCGGCCGGCAGCCGCTGCAGCAGCTCGGGCCACGGCGGCAGCGCGGTGGGGTCGGCGATGTGCAGCCAGCGTTCGGCGGCCGCGTTGGTTTCGTACAGCACGCCCAGCTGGCCCGGCGGCGGCAGGGCGATGCGCAGCACCGGGTCGGCGAGCGCCTGCAGCAACTCGCCAAGGCGCTGGTCGCCCGGGTCGGTCAGCTCGCGGGCGGTGCCGACATAGCCGGCGAAGCGGCCCTGCGCGTCGAGCAGCGGCTCGCCGCGCAGCGACCAGGGGTGGCGCACGCCGGCCGATCCGGCGCGCCACAGCGCGGTGGCGCTGAGCGGCGCATGCTGGTCCATCGCGGTACGCAGCGAGCGCACCAGCGTGTCGCTGGCCTGGAAGTGCTGCCACAGCGGCGGCGCGTCGTCGGCGCCGGCCCAGTCGGCCAGCGCCGCGCCGCGCGGCGGGCGCCACTGCACGACCCGGTGCTGCACGTCGCTGCGCCACTGCCAGCAGTCGAGCGATTGCGCAACGGCCTGGCGCTCGGCCCGCTCGTGCTGCAGGGCCTGCTCGGCGTCGCGCAGCTGCCGTCTCGACCGGGCCGCCCAGGCGCCGGTCGCGAGGGCCGCCAGCAGCAGCAGTCCGGCCGGCAGCACGGTCTCGAGATTCATCCGATCGATTGTAAGGAGTGGTTGCGCCGTGACATTGTGGAGGCCGACCCGGTTTCCAATGTGTCGGATGCCTCAAGTCGGCTGGAGCGGCACCGAAAGTGCTGCGAAGACCCCGCTCCCTGGGCGGGGTCCCCATTGGTGGGCCCACAAGGCTGTGCAATTTTCCCGGAAGTACGTTGACCCATGCCTGCTCCGCTGTCTCGTCTCGCCCAATGGTTCGGTGCCCGCCAGGCGCGCAAGGCGCTGAAGTCTTCGACGGCTGCGCCGGCGGACGTGTCGCCGGCCGCGCCGGTGCCGGTGGCCCCGACGGGGCCGGCCGGCGACGACTGGCTGGGCCTGCTGCAGCAGGTCGCGATCCAGGTCGATGAGGCCGACACGCTGGCCGACGCGCTGCACGCCGCCGCCGGCCTGCTGGCGCAAGGCCTGGAGGCCGAGGGCCATGCGGTGTTGCGCGTGCTGTCGGTCGCCGGCGACGCCGCCCAGCTGCAGGCCTGGACGCAGCACGACGACCCGCAGTCCGGCCGCTTCACCGTGCACCCGCGGCTCAGCGCGACCGGCCGCGCGGTCGCCGAGGGCCGCATCTGCCTCGCGCCGATGCAGGCTTCCGGTGCCAGCGTGATGGCCTTGCCGGTGCATGGCCGCGACGGCACGGCCGCGGTGCTGGAGCTGCACGGCGTGCCGGCCCGGCGCGACCTGGCGGCGCTGCGCCGCGTGCTGGACACCGTGCAGCGTCTGCTGGACCTGCGCGCCGCGCGCGCCGACACCCCCCCGCCCGCCACCGTTCCCATTCCACTGGCTGCCCCGATCCTGCTGCCCACGACGCCCGCGCCGGCCAGCGCCGAGCCGGAGCTGCTGCAGCTGCTGATGGAGAACCTGCCGGCCAGCCTGTTCGTGCTGAACGCGGCCGATCGCCGCATCGTCGCGGTCAACACCCATGCCGAACGCGAGTTCGCGAAGGGTCGCGAGCAGGTGCTGGGCAAGACGGTGCGCGCTGCCTTCGGCAACGGCATCGCGGTGCTCGGCGAACCCGCGATCACGCGCGCGCTGGCCGAGCAGGGCACGGTCGAGAGCGAGGTCGAAGTGCAGGGCGAGGGCGACGGCGCCCCGCGCATCGTCAGCGCCCGCTGCTTCGCGCTGCGCCACGCCGACGGCACGCCGCGCCTGGTGATCGTGCTGGCGCGCGATGTGACCCGCGAGCGCCGCGCCGAGCGCGAGCTGCAGGAATCGCAGAGCCGGTTGCGCGAGTTCGCGCACACGGTGGAAGACAGCCTGTTCGTCACCAACCCGGCGCGCGACCGTTTCCACTTCCTGAGCGAGAGCAGCTACGACACCTGGGGCACGCCGCAGGACGAGTTCGAGCGCACGCCGAATTCCTTCCTGTCGCGCGTGCTGCCGGAAGACCGCCACCTGCTGCTCGCCCGCCGCGAGCTCGAAGAACAGCTGCAGCCGGCCGACATCCGCGTGCGCATCCAGCACCCGGTGAAGGGCATGCGCTGGCTGCGTTCGCGCACCCGCTCGCGCCGCATGCCCGACGGCGAGCTGCGCGTCTACGGCCTGGTGTCCGACGTCACCGAGGAGCTGGAGCGCGAGAACGAGCTGAAGCGCGCGCGCGACACCGCCGAGGCCGCGAGCCAGGCCAAGAGCCAGTTCATGGCCAACATGAGCCACGAGATCCGCACGCCGATGAACGGCATCCTCGGGATGACCGAGCTGCTGCTGGGCACCGCGCTGAACGACCGGCAGAAGCGCTTCGCGCAGGCGGTGTACCGCTCCGGCGAGGCACTGCTGGAGATCATCAACGACATCCTCGACTTCTCGAAGATCGAGGCCGGGCGGCTGGAGCTCGCGCCGGTCGATTTCTCGCTGCGCTCGGTGGTCGAGGACACGCTGGAGCTGCTCGCGCCGCGGGCGCACGAGAAGGGCCTGGAGCTGAGCTTCCGCGAGGAGCCAGGCATGCCGAGCCACGTGCACGGCGACCCGCTGCGGCTGCGCCAGGTGCTGACCAACCTGGTGGCCAACGCGATCAAGTTCACCGAAGCCGGCGAGATCGTCGTCGACGTGCGCATGCCGATGCCGGCACAGTCGGCCGACCGCGCGCTGTGGCTGGAGTTCGAGGTGCGCGACACCGGCATCGGCATCGAGGACGACGTGCTGCCGCGGCTGTTCAGCGCGTTCACGCAGGCGCACGGCGGCATGTCGCGGCGCTACGGCGGCACCGGGCTGGGCCTCGCGATCTCGAAGCAGCTGGTCGAACTGATGGGCGGCGACATCGAGGTGCAGAGCGCGCCGGGCATCGGCTCGCGCTTCATCTTCAGCATGCCGATGGCGCATGCCGAGAGCGCCGGCGGCGACACCACCTCGGCAGGGCTGGAGCCGACGCAGATGCCGGCGCTGCGCGTGCTGGTGGTCGAGGACCACGAGACCAACCGCACCGTGCTCGACAACATGCTGGGCGCCTGGGGCATGCAGGTGGTGCTGGCCGAGGACGGCCGGCAGGCGCTGGCGATCCTGTCGGGCGCGACGCCGATCGATCCGCGCTTCGACCTGGCGCTGGTCGACATGCACATGCCGCGCCTCGACGGCATGGGGCTGGCCCATGCGCTGCAGGCGCTCGG
>Ga0065165_1001293_pt1 | contig 28127 bp, 25 predicted proteins | sample AraplaMF_Cvi_mMF_FD_63813 | JGI IMG/M metagenome (GOLD analysis project Ga0065165, IMG submission 63813) | Arabidopsis root microbial communities from the University of North Carolina, USA - plate scrape MF_Cvi_mMF (version 2) (version 3) | ecosystem: Host-associated > Plants > Roots >... | reverse complement strand
CCTGGATTCGAAGCGCAGCGCCTACCTGGACTGGTGGCCGGACTTGAAACGCATCCTGCGCGCGGGGGGACTGCTGGTGGTCGACAACGCCACCTCGCATGCGGACGAGATGGCGGACTTCACCGCCGCCGTGCGCAATGACGGCGGGTTCACTGCCAGCCTGGTACCGGTCGGCAAAGGCGAGTTCCTCGCGGTGAAAGCTTAGAATCCGGCCTTCGCACGCAGCTTGCGCCGCACATGCTTGCCGGCGCGCGGCAGCGTGTCGACGGCGCGCTCGGCCAGCACGCCCTCGATGAAACCGAGCAGCGCGAGTTCCTGCGGCACGCGCTCGCGCAGCTGGCCAATCAGTTCGCGCGCCACCACGCCATCGTTCAGCAGGCCCAGTTCGTCCTGCATGCCGGTCAGCATATCGTGGCGGCGTGCCTCTTTCTTCCCCGCAGTCTTCCCATGCGTGAGGGCTTCGAAGAACTCGCGCGCATAGCGCTCCTTCTTGGCGGCGATGCGCACCCGGTGCAGGGTTTCGGGATGCTGCAGGTCGACGCCGCGGGCACGCTTGCGCACGCGCGCGGCGGCATGCCGTACCAGGCCGGGCGCCGTCTTGCCGACCTTCTGCTCCAGCCCGGCCGCAGGCGGACCTTCCGCACGCCACCCTTGCCCGGCAATCCAGGCGCCCAGGCCCAGCATCAAGCCGGTATAGCGCGGGCTGCCGACCGCCGCGCGCACGCGGGCGCGATGCCGTTCCGCCTCCTCGCGCGCCGCCACCTCGACCCGCGCCAGCGCCGGCTTGTGCGCTTCCGGCACCGGCAGGCCGGGCAGCAGCGAGTCGATGAAGACGTCCCAGTTGCGGGCGTCGCCGAGTTCGCCCGCCAGCCATTCGACGTCGGCCGCCAGCGGCGCCGGCAGCTGCACCAGGTCCTTCACCATCGCCATCGCCGCGCGCAGGCGGCGCAGGCCGACCCGCATCTGGTGCAGGCTCTCGACCGCGCCCGCCAGCACGCCCTGCTCGTTGGCCTGCATCTGCTCCAGGCAATTGCGCAGGATGCTGGCCAGGGCTTCACCCATGTTGGCCTTGCGCTTCAGGGGCACCGAGGTCGCCTTGACGGCGCGCGGCGCAACGGCGCCGGCCAATGCATAGCCACGCTCGGCCTTGCTGATGTTTTCGATCCGCACCGGCACCGCCTCGTGCACCTGGCGTGCCAGGTCGTACAGGCGCGCCGGATCGCCTTGCTTCATCTCGAGCTCCAGTTCGCGCACCGGCACCGTACGGTCGCCGCGCTGCAGCTCGCCGGTGTCCAGTGCGCATTCGACCTTCACGCCGTCTTCCAGCTCCAGTATCCAGGCGGCGCGTTTGGTCTTGTTGGCGAACACGGGCTCCAGCTGGGCCGGGTGCGCGTTGAACTGTTTGGCCAGTCCCGGCAGCACATCGCGCAGCTGGCGCGCGAACAGCGCAGGGTCAGGCTCATCCGACGGGATCTCATCTTCCAGCTCGACGCGCTGGTGCAGGCCGGCGACGACCGTGCCGCCGCCTTTCAGCGTCTGCACATGGCGCGTGCCTTCGCTGCGCACGCGCAGGGCAAAGCCGTGCTGCCACAGCGTGAAATCGGCGGTATCGAAATAACGGTCGACGTGTTCTTGCTCCACCGGCTTGGCGCTGCCTTGCGGGCGCAGGAGGGGAAGTTTCTTGATTTGGCTGGCGCTGGCGTTATCCAGGCCCAGCTTGATTTCGCATTCCATGGGGTCTCCTTCGAACATCGTCACTGTAGCGCTTCCCGCGTCAGGCGGGCACACGTATCGCCGCCCCATGCTAGCGGCGCAATGTGTCAGGACGATGTCAGGCCGGCACGCCGATGATGACGCTGGACGCCTTGAAAATGGCCGCCGCCTGCCCGCCGACCGCCAGGCCCATGCTCTCGCTGCTTTCGCGGGTGACGATGGCGGCCACCGAGCCGCCGCCCGCCAGGTCGATCACGACTTCCGTGTTCACGGCGCCGGGCTCGACGCGGGCGATGGTACCGGCCAGGCGGTTGCGCGCCGAATAGCGGGTGCTGTCGTCGCCGGTGACGAGGATGATGGACGAGGACTTGACCAGCGCGAAGGCTTCCGCGCCGACCTGCAGGCCGAGATTGTCCACGCTCTCATGCGTCACGATGGCGGCGATGGTGTTGCCGCCTGCGACTTCCAGCACGATCTCGTCGTTGACGGCGCCGCGCTTGAGCTGCGTGACGGTGCCGGAAAACTGGTTGCGTGCGCTGGTTCTCATGCTCATCTTCCTGACCAATAAATAATCGTCGGCGATGCCGTCCGCGTGTTCGCTCAAGCGTTTGACGAAGTTGCGGTGTTCGCGTTCGATCAGCCTGAAGTTGGCCACCAGCTGTTCGCCGCGCGCGGTGAGGCGGGTGCCGCCGCCGCCCTTGCCGCCGGCCAGGCGCTCGACCAGCGCTTCGCCGGCCAGGTTATTCATCGCGTCGATGGCGTCCCAGGCTGCCTTGTAGCTCATCCTGATGGCCTTGGCCGCCTGGGTGATCGAGCCGCACTCGCCGATCTTCGCCAGCAGCGCGATCCGCCCCGGGCCGCCGAGGTTGGCGCCGCCGACCGTCATCCAGATTTCGGCGTCCAGTCCGATTCCGCTCATGTTCACGCTCTATTCATTTGTTCGACGTCGGCCGCCGGCGCGATCCGGCCCTCGCGCAAGTCGACCACGTGGTCGCCGAACACGGCCGCATCCTCCGGGTCGTGGGTGATCAGCACCATCGGCACTTGCAGGCGATGCTGCAGCTCCTTCAGCTCGTTGCGCATGAGGGCGCGCAGGCCCTGGTCGAGCGCGGCAAAGGGTTCGTCCAGCAGCAGCGCGCGCGGATGCGTGACCAGGGCGCGCGCCAGCGCCGTACGCTGCTTCTGCCCGCCCGACAGTTCATGCGGATACTGGTCGGCCACCTGGCCCAGCTGGAAGGCCTCGCACCAGTAATCGACCTGCTCGTGCCGCTGCTGGCGGCGTGGATTGAGCCAGCCTTTCAGCAAGGGGAAGGCGATGTTCTGGCGCACGGTGAGGTGCGGGAACAGCGCATAGTCCTGGAACACGTAGGCCAGTTCGCGCTTCTGCGGCGCCAGGTCGATGCCTCTGGCCGCATCGAACAGCACGTGGCCGTCGAGGCGGATGTGGCCGGCGTCGGGCCGCAGCAGGCCGGCAACCGCCTTCAGGGTCAGGCTCTTGCCGGAACCGGAAGGCCCGAGGATGACGATGCGCTGGCTGTCCGTTTTCAGGCGCACGTCGAGCTGGAAGCTTTGCTTCCCGGCGCGCATCAGCTTGCGGATGTCGAGATCGAGCAGCATGCCTGTCCTTCAGCGCCCAAGCAGGCGGCCCGGTGCCAGCCGTCCCGCGGTCAGCAGCACCGCCACGCACACGAAGGAGGTCAGCAGCACCATCAGGTTGGCGGTGTCGTCCTGGCCGGCCTGCACGGCTTCGTAGACGGCGATCGACAGGGTCTGCGTGCGGCCGGGAATGCTGCCGGCCACCATCAGGGTCGCGCCGAATTCGCCCAGCGCGCGCGCGAAGCCGAGCAGCACGCCGGCGAGGATGCCGCGCCAGGCCAGCGGCAGGGTGACGCGGAAGAACAGCGCGGCCTCCGACACGCCGAGTACGCGCGCGGCCTGTTCGAGCTGGCCGTCGACGGCTTCGAAGGCGGCGCGCGCCGGCTTGAACACGAGCGGGAAGACGACGACGGCGGCGGCGATCACGGCGCCCTGCCAGGTGAAGATCAGGTTGATGCCGAAGCTGTTTTGCAGCCAGGCCCCCAGCCAGCCGTGGCGGCCGATCAGCACCAGCAGGTAGTAGCCCAGCACCGTGGGCGGCATCACCATCGGCAGGGTCAACAGGGTGTCAAGCAGTTCACGGCCCGGAAAGCGCTTGCGCGCCAGCAGGAAGCCGACCGCGACGCCGAGCACGAGGTCGATCAGCGTGGCGCAGCCCGCGACCTTCAGCGACAGTGCCAGCGCCGTCCACGCATCCATGTTCATGGCTTGAGGAAGCCGTATTTCGCCAGGATCGCCTGTCCGTCCGGGGACAGCACGAAATCGATGAAGCCTTTGGCGTCGGTGGGATTGGTGGCGGCAGCGGTGCGCGCAATCGGATAGCGGATGGCGGCGTCGAGCGGCACCTCGAAGACCACCTTCACTTTATCCTTCATGACGGCAGCGTCGGTACCGTAGACGAAGCCGGCGTCGACCTCGCCGCGCGCGACGTAATCGAGCGACTGGCGCACGTTCTGGGTGTTGATCGCCTTGGCTTCGACGCCGGGCCACAGCTTCGCGGACGCCAACGCATGCTGGGTGTAGCGGCCGGCCGGCACGCTGGCCGGATTGCCGATGGCGATCTTCTGCACGGCCGGCTGGGCCAGGTCCTGGAGGCGGTTGACGGTGAGCTTGCTGTCGCGCGGGACGATCACGACCAGGCTGTTGCGCGCGAAGTTGCGGCGCTCGCCGGCGATCAGGCGCTGCTTTTCGGCCTGGTCCATGGTTTCCATGTCGGCGGAGGCAAAGACGTCGACGGGCGCCCCCTTCACTATCTGCTGCAACAGGGCGCCGGACGCGCCAAAGTTCAGCAGCACCCTGGTGCCAGCGTGCCGGGCTTCGTAGCGTTCGGCGATGTCCTTGAAGGCGTTGCTCAGGCTGGCCGCGGCGGAGACGTGCAGGTCGCCGGCCTGCGCCAGGCTGGCGGCCAGGGCGATGGCAATCGCGGCGGCGACTTTTTGCATGAGGGCACTCTCCGGTGGATGTGATCGAAACCGCAATATACACGAATATATAGCGCCACGTGAGCCGGTCCTGACGCAGAGCAGACTCATCCATCGCGCATAGGTCTACCGTACGCATTGCGCATCATTCACGGGAGATCACCATGGCACGTTTCGGTGTCGAGGCGATCCGCTATTTCAACCACGCGCGCGCGGCGCACGTGGACACGGCGGGCGACCTGACCTACACCTTCAATCGAAGTAACGGCCTCGATGCGAAGCTGCGTTCGGCCGGGCACACGCGCGCCTTCTACTGGGCGAATACGAACGTGTTCGAGACCGACCTGCGCGACAGCGGCCAGGGCGGCGACGACCGCCACTGGGCCGACGACGTCGACCTGTTCTGGATCGAGACCCACGGCAACCACGATGCCGCCGGCCATGCCACGCTGCTGTACGACACCCCGGCCACCGAATGGGTCGGCAACTCATCCAGCTGGCAGCTGGGCGAGGACTGGAACAACGAATGGGTGATGGCCTATTCCTGCGACACCGCGGCCCTGCCGACCATCACCGGCCTGTGGAACATCTTCGCGCGCATGCACATCTATTGCGGCGCCTGGGACCTGATGTGGGACGGCATCACCACCGACGAATGCGGCGAGGACGTGGGCGACAACCTGACTTCCGGCGACACGGTCTCGCGCGCCTGGCACGACGGCGTCTCGGACTGGTACGTCGACAACCACCCGGTCACGGTCTGCGTGGGCGACGCCGCCACCTGGAACAACGGGAACATCCGCTGGGAGCGCAGCACCATCAACCGCGATCACCTGTGGGGCCACGGCAGCGTGGACCCCGACCTGGCGCCTGCCCAGCAGGCCTGCCTGCTGTGGTACTGGACGGAGGGCTGAACCATGAACATACACACCCTGGCGGCATCGCTGCTGGACGCCGGCACGGGCGCCGGCAAGCCGCCGGCACAGGCCGACGTCGTGCTGCTGCAGCAGCTCTCGCGCGAACAGCTGCAGGCACGCGCGCGCCGCTTCGTCGGTTTGCTGCGCGAGCAGGACGGCTGTCCAAACGATGACGGCGGCAGCTGGAAGCAGACCGACGGCCATACCGTCATCCACCTGGCCGGCGGCGCGCGCGCCGTGCTTTATCACGCCTCGGGCGCGCTGCGCTACGTGTCCGGCCTGGCGCCGGCATCAACGCCCTTCGTGCGCGGCACCGAACAGGACGCCCTGCTGCGGCAGCTGCAGGAACGCGCCCTCAAGCTGCGGCTGGCCGACTGGGCCGGCACCAACGGCGAGCTGCGCTTCGAGCACCTGTTCCGCACCCTGGGCCGCGGCACCGACCGCGCCGGCAAGCAGTCGGAGGCGACGCTGTTCCGCGCGATCGGCGCCTACCGCCAGTACGTCGGCGGCATCCCGGTGCTGGGCGCCGCCTCTGCCGCCGTGCAGCTGGCAGGCGACGGCCAGCTCGACACGCTGGCCATCCTCACGCGGCCGGGCAATGGCGAGGTGCTGGAGCGCGCCGCCGTGATCGCACCGGAAGCGGGCGCGCGCCAGATCCTGGCGCAACTATCCAGCCTGCTCGGCCAGCGCGAGATCCCGGGCAACACGCTTGAATCGGCCACCATGCAGTTCGGCTACCTGGACCTCGGCAAGCGCAAGCCCCAGCGCGTACTGGCCCCGGCCTATGTTGCGAAGATCGTGCTGCGCCACAAGCGCGTGCGCCAGGCCTATGTGCTGGCGGCGGCGGCGACCGAGCGGCCCTATCTGGAGATTCCGGTGTATGGCAGCGAGGCGCCGGTGACGCGCGGCAGGACCGATGTGGGGAGGTGTTAGACCTTGCCTTGGCAAGAAGTGAGATTCTCGCCAAATGTCACAATTCAAGAACGAGCTGCGCCCTCCCGGATTGGCGTCGGGATGGCGCATTTCCCTCTAAGAATAGCCCGGATCAACATGGCTATACAAGCAATATTGCCCGATTAGTACATATCTACAACACTCGCCAAGTTAACAATTGTCCATACCCTGCCGGGGTCGCTAGACTCATCCTCCCCGCACACCATCGACGAGAGAATCAGGATGACAAAACAGACCGTCTTGCCCGGCTTCACCCGCACCCTCCTCGCTTCTTCCCTCCTGCTGGCCTTCGCGCCGGCCTGGTCCCAGCAGACAACCGACACCCCCGCCCCCGCTGCTTCCACCACGCAGCAGGCCACTGACGCGGTCACACCGTCAGTCGTGGTGCTCGGCTCGCGCTCGGGCGCGCGCACGGCCCTGGACTCGGCCGCGCCGGTGGGCCTGATCGGCACCAAGGACATGCAGATGGCCGGTCCGCTGGAAGTCGGCAAGCTGCTGCAGACGCTCGACCCGTCCTTCAATTTCTCGTCCACCTTCATCAGCGACGGCACCGACATCATCCGTCCCGCCACCCTGCGCTCGCTCGGCCCGGACCAGATCCTGGTGCTGGTGAACGGCAAGCGCCGCCACCAGCAGGCCCTGGTGAACGTGCAGCAGACCATCGGCCGCGGCTCGGCCGGCACCGACATCAACGCGATCCCGATGTCGGCGATCCAGCGCATCGAGGTACTGCGCGACGGCGCCGCCGCGCAATACGGCTCGGACGCGATCGCCGGCGTCATCAACATCGTGCTGAAGCAGCAGACCAACGAGACCCAGCTCTCCGGCACCGTCGGCGGCACCAGCGAAGGCGGCGGCCAGCTGTATTCGGCCAGCGCCAACAAGGGCTGGGCCATCGGCGACGGCGGCTACGTCAACCTGACGCTCGAGGGCCGCCACCGCGGCGAGACCAACCGCGCCGGCGTCGACAGCCTGCGCGTCGATCCGCCGCGCGTGACCCAGCGCATCGGCGACAGCCTGGCCAAGGACAAGTACTTCTGGTGGAACGCGGCCATCCCGACCGGCCAGGACGGCGAGTTCTACAGCTTCGGCGGCGTCTCCCACCGCACCGGCGATTCGGCCGGCTTCTTCCGCTCCGCCGGCGACGGCCGCAACGTGCCGTCGGTGTACCCGAACGGCTTCCTGCCGAACATCCGCACCACCGTCAAGGATCAATCGCTGGCGCTGGGCTATCGCCGCGACCTGGCCAACCAGTGGAAATTCGACGCCTCGGTCAACCACGGCCGCAGCGAACTCGATTTCCACGAAAAGGAAACCATCAACATCAGCTACTGGTACGAGCCGAAGCCGGGCGGCGGCCTGTATAACGAGTCGCCGTTCGAAGCCGACACCGGCGCGCTGAAATTCCGCCAGACCACCGTCAACCTCGACCTGCGCGGCCCGGTCAACCTGGGTGGCCGCGAGCTGTCCTTCGCCACCGGCTTCGAATACCGCCGCGACGGTTATGCGATCGAGGCCGGCGATCCGGTGTCCTACCAGTACGGCCGCACCAACAACCCGGCCATCGTGATCCGCGACCAGACGGGCGGCATCGCGGCCTCCGGCACCCAGGGCTTCCCCGGCTACACGCCCGGCACCGCGGTGGACGACAGCCGCCACAACATCGCGCTGTACGCGGACCTCGAACACAAGCTGACCAATGAGCTGCTGCTGGGCGCCGCCGTGCGCTGGGAAAAATACTCGGACTTCGGCAGCACCACCACCGGCAAGCTGAGCCTGCGCTACGACCCGAGCAAGACCGTGGGCTTCCGCGGCACCGTCTCGACCGGCTTCCGCGCGCCCAGCGTGCAGCAGAAGTTCTACAGCTCGGTGTCGACCAACCTGAACGCGGCCGGCGTGCTGACCGAAACCCTGACCGCGCGCGAAGGCAGCCCGGTCACCAAGGCTTTCGGCATCCCGAACCTGAAGGAGGAAAAATCGAAGAACGCCAGCGTCGGCATCGTGCTGCGCCCGGCTTCGAACTTCTCGCTGACGGCCGACCTGTGGGGCATCAACATCGACGACCGCATCGTGTTCTCGTCGAACATCGCACCGGAATCAGGCGCCTGCGCCACCGCTGCGGCCTGCCCGATCAAGGCGATCCTGGATCCGCTGAAGGTGGGCCAGGCGCAATTCTTCACCAATGCCATCGACACCGAAACGCGCGGCCTCGACATCGTCGCGGAACACACCACGCGCTGGGCGGGTTCGACGCTGGTGCTGTCCGGCCAGCTGGACTTCAACCGCACCAAGGTGGCGGGCCGCCATTCGCTGTCGCCGGTGCTGACCGGAACCCAGCTGTTCGACGACGCCCAGGTGACCCTGATCGAACGCGGCCAGCCGCGCCAGCACCACGTGCTGTCGGCCGACTACACGACGGGCGCCTGGAACGGCAACCTGCGCGCCAACTACTACGGCGAAGTACAGGGCCAGGGCTTCACCGCGCCCTTCGTGCAGACCTGGGAAGCCAAGTGGATCGTCGACGCCACGCTGCGCTACAACTTCAGCAAGGCCACCAGCCTGACGGTCGGGTCGAACAACATCTTCAACACCTTCCCGACCAAGTGGGACCCGGTCAAGGCCGCGCCCTTCCCGCAGCTGGGCTTCACTTACTGCTGGGAGACCTGCCCGTTCGGCATCAATGGCCGCTCGTGGTATGCGCGGGTGGATGTGAGCCTGTAAGCGGCTGCAAGGCAGGCTGGGACGTTTTACCAGCCTGCCTTGCTGTCGAAAAAATTTACACCAGGCAAACAGTCGTTTCCTATCCGTTTCCCTATGTACTTGATATTGCGTGAGATTTGGTGATCAGGCACGGACATTGCTTAGGTTCAATTGTCACTAAAAATTTACCTAGGGGTCCTCATGAACAGCAAATACAAAGCAGGTTCGACATTCGCAGCTGCGGTACTGGCTCTGTCAGCGGCAGCATCGGCACACGCCAACGTCGTCACGGTCACGCCCGGCTCGCCGCTGTGGGCGAACCCGCCCAGCGAAAACAGCAACGGCGGCAGCAGCACCATCACCAACACCATGGCGCGCTCGGGCAACGGCTCGCTGGAGATGACCGGCGACCGCACCCGCATGTTCGGCCTGGGCAATCCCTACTCCGCCGCCAGCAACCTCGGCCTGCTGGACCAGCTGAGCCGCCTGACCTTCGACTGGGCGCTCTCCAACGCTGGCACCGCGTACAGCCCCGACTACACCCCGGCACTGCGCGTGACGGTGTTCGACCATGGCGTTCGCAGCGAACTGATCTGGGAAGGCGCCTACAACGGCACCTACGGCAACACCGCCCTCGACACCTGGTACAGCAGCGGTGTCAACGACCTGTTCTACCGTAACGTCGCCGGCCAGGGTGTCACGCTCAACAGCGGCAGCCAGGTGAACATGTCGCTGGCGGGCTGGGAAGCCAGCAACTACTACAGCAACGACGCCTACATTTCCGGCTTCAGCGTCGGTGTCGGCAGCGGCGCCAGCCCCGCTTACCTGGCCTTCGCCGACAACGTCACCATCGGCCTGAATGGCGTGTCGACCACCTACAACTTCGAAACCGCCAACGTGCCGGAACCCGGTTCGATCGCCCTGCTGGGCCTGGGCCTGCTGGGCGCCGCGGCAGCGCGCCGCAAGCAGCGCAACAAGCAGTAAATCCCTCTCAGGCCACCGGCGCCGGATGCAGATCCAGGCGCCGGCCGGCCTTGACGATCTGGCTCGGCACTTCGTGGCCGACCAGGTCCTCCAGCTTGCGGGCCGACGTCAAGAGCAGGCCCAGGTCGACGCCGGTGTCGTAGCCCATCAGTTCCAGCGCGTGCACGATCTCCTCGGTGCACACATTGCCGGTAGCGCCAGGCGCGTACGGGCAGCCGCCGATCCCACCCAGCGAGGCGTCGAAACGGTCGGCGCCGGCCTCGATCCCGGCCAGCACATTCGCCAGGCCCATCCCGCGCGTGTTATGGAAGTGCAGGGTCAGTTCCGTGTCCGGCCAGCGTTCGCGCACCTTGCGTGTGAGTTCAAGCACCTGGCTCGGATAGGCCATGCCGGTGGTATCGCACAGCGTGATGCCCTGCACCTTCAATTCGTCGACGAAGCGGGCGCACCAGTCCAACACCGACTGCTGCGCGACATCCCCTTCCATCGGGCAGCCGAAGCTGCAGGACAGCGAGACGTTCACTTTGATGCCATGACTGTGCGCCAGCGTCGCCACGTCCTTCAGGCCGGCGAAGGACTGCTCGCGCGTCATGCGCAGGTTGCTCAGGTTGTGGCTTTCGCTGGCCGACATCACCAGGTTCATCTCGTCGACCCGGGCGCCGATGGCGCGCTCGGCACCGCGCAGGTTGGGCACCAGGGCGCTGTAGACGACGCCGGCTTTGCGCGCGATCCCCTCGAACACCTCGACGGCATCGGCCAGCACCGGCACCGCTTTCGGCGATACGAAGGAACTGGCCTCGATCTTCGCCAAGCCTGCTTTGGAGAGCGCATCGGCCAGCGCGATCTTGTCAAGCGTCGGCACGAAGCGGCACTCGGCCTGCAGGCCGTCGCGCAGGCCGACTTCCTGGATGTGGATGCGCCGTCCGGCGCCCTGCCACGCGCTTTTCAGCGCACTCATGCCACCACCTTCCTTTCGCGCAGCGCCACGATCTGCTGTTCGGTGAGGCCGATCTCGCGCAGCACCGCATCGGTGTCCTCGCCCAGCCGCGGCGCGGCCGAGCGTACCGCCCCCGGGGTACCCATCAGCTTGGGCACGATTCCCGGCACCTCGACTTCGTAGCCCTCGCGCGTCTGCTGGGTGAGGATCATGTCGCGTGCGCGGTAATGCGGGTCTTCGGCAATGTCCTGTGCGGTATAGACCTTGCCGGCCGGGACCCTGGCCTCGCCGAGCACGGCCAGCACCTCGGCCACGCTGCGGGTCGCGGTCCAGACGCCAATGGCGGCATCGATCTCGGCCACGCGGGCGACGCGGCCGGCGTTGTTCGCCAGGTCCGGCGCTTCGCCCAGGTCGGCGCGGCCGATCACTGCCATCAGGCGCTTGAAGATGCTGTCGCCATTGCCGGCCACGAGCACGTAGCCGTCGCTGCAGCGGTAGGCATTCGACGGGGCGATGCCCGGCAGCGCGCTGCCCGCGGCCTCGCGCACGGCACCGAAGGCGCTGTACTCGGGGATCAGGCTTTCCATCACGTTGAACACGGCTTCGTGCAGGGCGACGTCGATCACCTGGCCTTTGCCGCCATTCACCTTGCGGTGGTAGAGCGCGGTCAGCACGCCGATGGTGCCGTGCAGGGCCGCCAGCGTGTCGCCAATCGAGATCCCGCAGCGTACCGGGACCCTTCCCGGCTCGCCGGTCAGGTGGCGCAGGCCGCCCATCGCCTCGCCGATGGCGCCGAAGCCCGGCAGGTCGCGGTAAGGGCCGGTCTGGCCGTAGCCGGAGATGCGCAGCATGATGAGGCCCGGGTTCAGTTCGGACAACACCTCCCAGCCCATGCCCCAGGCTTCCAGGGTGCCGGGCCGGAAGTTCTCGACCAGCACATCGGCTTCCGCGATCAGCTTGCGCGCGATCTCCTGGCCTTCGCTGCTGCGCAGGTCGAGCGCGATGGAGCGCTTGTTGCGCGACTGGACCTGCCACCAGACCGAGGTGCCGTCCTTCATCATCCGCCAGTTGCGCAGCGGATCGCCCGCGCCCGGGGCTTCGATCTTGATCACGTCGGCGCCGAACTCGCCGAGGGTCTTGCCTGCGAAGGGGCCGGCGATCAGCTGCCCCATCTCGATCACGCGCACGCCTTTCAATGCCGCGTCATGGATCATGTGTGAAGCCATCATGGTCTTACCTCTTCAATTGTCGGAATGTTCGCGCTGGCGCAGCTGCTGCGGCAAGCCGAAGGCCAGCACCGCCGCACATACCAGGCTGAGAAGCGCGATCGCATACAGCGCCGGCGTCGTGCTGCCGGTGAGGTCCTTGATGCGCCCCACCATCACCGGGCTGACGATGCCGCCGAGCTGGCCCAGCGTATTGATCAGGGCGATGCCGCCGGCCGCGCCGGCGCCGGTCACCAGCTTGGGCGGCAGCGCCCAGAATGCCGGAATCGATGCGACCACGCCAGCTCCCATCACGGCCAGGGCCGCGACCAGCATGCCCGGCTGGTGGTCGAACAGGCCGGCGCAGCAGAAGCCGATGGCGCCCAGCAGCACCAGACCGATCACGAACTTCGTGCGCTCGCCGCTGGCGTCCGACAGCCGGCCGACAGTTACCATCGCGATCGCACCGCACAGATAAGGCACTGCCGTGAGCAGGCCGATCGTGGTCGGGTTGGTGGTGCCGGCACTGCGGATCATGTGCGGCGCCCAGAAGTTCAGGCCATAGGAACTCACCTGGATCAGGAAGTAGACCAGGCCGAGGGTCAGGAAACCGGGCGTCTTGAGCGCGCCCAGCAGCGAATGGCTGCCGATGTGACGGTTCTGCTCGGCGATACGCGCGGCCAGCAGGCTGCGCTCCTGCGGCGCCAGCCAGGTGGCATCTTCGACCCGGTCCTTCAGCGACAGGAACACGATGGCGCCCAGTGCGATGCAAGGCAGGCCGCCGACCAGGAACAGCCAGTGCCAGCCGGCCATGCCCAGCGCACCGTCCAGGTGTCCCAGCACCAGCCCGGCGGCCGGCGCACCGACCAGGCCGGAGAAGGCCGAGGCCAGGAACAGCATCGAGGTGATGCGGCCGCGGTAGGCGCTCGGGAACCACAGCGTCAGGAAATACAGCACGCCCGGCGCAAAGCCGGCTTCCATGGCGCCGATGATGAAGCGCAGCGCGTAGAACTGCCACTCGTTCTGCACCAGCGCCATCAGCGCCGTGGCCACGCCCCAGGACACCATGATGCGGGCGATCCAGCGGCGCGCGCCGACCTTGTACAGCATCATGTTACTCGGCACTTCGAACAGCACGTAGCCGACCGAGAACAGGCCGGCGCCGAGGCCATAGGCGGTATCGGACAGCGACAGGCTGCTCTGCAGGGCGAACTTGGCGAAGCTGATGTTGATGCGGTCGAAGAAGGCGAACAGGTAGCAGACCATGATGAGGGGCATGATGCGCCATGCCACCTTGCTCACGATCTGCGCCAGTTCCGGGCTGGCGGTGGCTGCCGGGCCTGCGGGGCCGTGCGCCGATAGGGTCTTGTCCATGATGTCTCCGATGTTGAATGCCGTGGCGACGCTCTATGACGTCATGGTGCGATTCTGGCACCGGCCATCCAGGCATAGAAGCGCAAAGGCGTGAAGCCAGCTTTCGCAAAACGCGAAAGCTCATGGTCGCCGGGGTCAGGCGTGCGGCGGCTGCGCCAGGTGCTCGACCAGCTGGCGCGCGTGGCGCGGCAAGGTCTCGAGGTCGCGCACGCCGATCAGCAAATGGCGCCGGGCCCATGCGTCCTTCAGCGGAATCTGGCGCAGGTCGAGCGAGCGCACCAGGGCACGGACCGCATCGGCCGGCAGCACGGCCACGCCCAGGCCGGCGTACACCATCTGGCACATCGCATCGAAGCTGCGCACCTGGATCCGCAGCTTGAGGCGCCGCCCCATCGCCTCGGTCTCGGCTTCCAGGCGGCGCGCCAGCGACGTGCCCTGCGACAGGCTGACGAAGTCGTAGTCGAGCGCCTCGTCGAAAGCCAGCGCGCGGCGCCGCGCCAGCGGGTGCCTGGCCGGCACCACCAGCACCAGCCGGTCTTCCCGGTAAGGCATCAGCTGCAGCCCCAGCGCCGGCGTGCGGTCGGCAAAGATGCCGATATCGGCCCTGCCCTCCAGCACGCCGAGCACGATCTCGTTGCTGTTCAATTCTTCGAGCTCGATGCGGATTTCCGGATTGGCACGCGAAAACGCGGCGATATCGGCCGGCAGGAACTGCGTGATGGCGGAGGTGTTCGCCCACAGCCGCGCCACGCCGACGATGCCGCTGGCGTGGTCGTGCAGCTCGGCCGCCAGCAGGTTGACATCGCCAAGGATGCGCTGCGCATGGCGCGCCAGCGCGTCGCCGGCGGCGGTGGTGCGCACACCGCGCGCATGCCGCTCCAGCAGCGCGGTGCCAACCGCCGCTTCCAGGTCCGAGATGCGCTTGCTGGCGGCACCGACCGCCAGGTGCGCCGCCTCCGCGCCCTTGCTGATGCTGCCCGAACGGACGATGTGGCTGAACAGGGAGAGCGAGACGAGGTCGAGGCGGTGGAGATTCATGGCGACATGCTACACTCATCTCATGTTGAATCGCCCATTCCACCTTGGAGCATGTCACGGCTGGCCTTAGAAGCTAGCCGAACGCGTTTTCACGTCCATAGTTTCCAAAGGCCGCAAGAGAATCCTCTCCTGCGGCCTTTGTCTTTTCTGGAGCCCCGATGAGCCTGACCTTGTACGACACCTACGAGCGCCGCCTGCGCCCCTTCGACGCCCTGCACCCCGGCCGCGCCGGCTTGTACGCCTGCGGCCCGACCGTCTACGACTACGCTCACATCGGCAACCTGCGCACCTACCTGTTCGGCGACACGCTGCGCCGCGTGCTGCGCTTGAACGGCTACGAGGTCCGCCATGTGGTCAACATTACCGACGTCGGCCACCTGACTTCGGATGCGGATTCCGGCGAGGACAAGATGGAAAAGGGCAGCCGGCGCACCGGCCGCACGGCCTGGGACATCGCCGCCTTTTATACCGGGGCCTTCCAGCGCGACCTCGAACGCCTGCGCATCCTGCCGCCGACCATCTGGGCGCGCGCCACCGACCACATTCCCGAACAGATCGCCTTCATCGCCGACATCGAACGTGCCGGCTTCACCTATCGCACTGCGGACGGCGTCTACTTCGACACCGCGCGCCTGGAGCGCTACGGCCACCTGGCGCGGCTCGACATCGCGGGCCTGCGCGCCGGCCACCGTGTCGATCTCGGTGACAAGCGCTCACCGACCGACTTCGCGCTGTGGAAGTTCAGCGGCGACGAACGACGGCAGATGGAGTGGGATAGCCCGTGGGGCCGCGGCTTTCCCGGCTGGCATATCGAGTGCTCGGCCATGTCGACCCGCTACCTGGGCGCGCTGTTCGACATCCACATCGGCGGCGAGGATCATGTGCCCGTGCACCATTCGAACGAGATCGCCCAGCACGAGGCCTGCCACGGGCATCCGCCCGCGCGCTATTGGCTGCATGGGTCCTTCCTGCGGCTGGCGGATAGCGAGAAAATGTCGAAGTCGGATGGGAGCTTCATCCGGCTCGATACCTTGATTGAGCGTGGGTTCGATCCGCTGGCTTACCGCTATCTCGTCTTGAGCGCGCATTATCGGTCGAAGCTGGTGTTTTCGTGGGCGGCGCTGGAGGCGGCGCAGACGGCGCTTGGGCGCTTGCGGCTTGCCTATTACCGGCTGCCGGCTGGCGGCATGCCCGATCCGGCTTATCGCGAGCGGATGCTGGCGGAGCTGAACGATGATTTGAATACGCCGCGGGCGCTGGCGCTGGCTTGGGAGGTGTTGAAGTCCTCACTGCCCGGCGATGTGCAGAAGGCGACGCTGGGCTGGCTGGATGAGGTGCTGGGGCTTGGATTGGAAGGGTGGCGGCCGGAGGAGCATGCGCTGCCGGACGCCGTGCGTGCGTTGGTGGAAGCACGCCAGTTGGCACGCGCTGAAAAACGCTGGGGCGATGCAGATGACTTGCGGGTGGCGATCGAGGCAGCGGGATTCACCGTGCGCGATACGACGGATGGCCCGGTGGCGGAGCCGCTGCCATGCTGAGCTGATCTTCCGTGTGCGCCTCAAAATCCTGACGTCAGCACGATCGCCGGCACCGCATGTGTGCCGGCTTTGAACCGATGCCAGGTAACAGACCTGCTTCAGTCGAACTTGCTGAAATCTGGCTTACGCTTCTCAAAGAAGGCCGTAAACGCCTCTTTCGCCTCGCCACCCACCAGCATCGCACTGAAACGCTCGTTCTCCACCGCAATGGTGTCCTTCACCAGCGCCGCACGCGAGCGCTTCATCAGCATTTTGGTGGTGCGGATCGAAGCCGCCGGCAGCTTGACCAGCTTGGCGGCCTGGCCCTGTGCGAAGGCCAGCAGCTCGGCGGCCGGCAGCACTTTCGCCACGATGCCCATCTCGAAGGCTTCCTGGGCCGGGAAGGCTTCGCCCAGCATCAGCTTTTCCGCAGCGCGGGTATAGCCGGCGGCTTGCGCCACCAGCAGAGACGAGGCGAATTCCGGGCACAGGCCCAGCTGGCTGAAGGGCATCGAGAACTTGGCGGTGTCGGCGGCGTAGACCAGGTCGCAGTGCATCAGCATGGTGGTGCCGATGCCGACGGCGGCGCCGGCGACCGCTGCGACCACGGGCTTGGTGCAGCCTTCGAGCGCCTGCATGAACTGGAATACCGGGCGGTCTTCCGTCATCGCGCCTTCGCCGACGTTGTTGAGGAAGTCGTCGAGGTCGTTACCGGCGGTGAAGATCTCCGGCTTGCCGGTGATGAGGATGGCGCGCACGGCCGGGTCCTTGTCGGCGCCGCGCAGGGCTTCGGCCATGGCGGTGTACATGGCGCCGGTGATGGCGTTCTTGCGCTCGGGGCGGTTGAATTCGATGGTCAATACGCCGTTGGCGGTGGTGGTCTGGATGTCCATTCAGGGGTCTCCTTATAGTGAAAAAGGGTGGGACGGATTTCCGTACCCACCCTTCTTGATTTGCTACGCGGGGATTACACGCGCTCGATGATGCCCGCAGCGCCCATGCCGGCGCCGACGCACATGGTCACCATGCCGTACTTCAGGTTGTTGCGGCGCAGGGCGTGCACCACGGTCGCGGCGCGGATGGCGCCGGTCGCGCCCAGCGGGTGGCCCAGGGCGATCGCGCCGCCCATCGGGTTGACCTTGCTGGTATCCAGGCCGAGGTCGCGGATCACGGCCAGCGCCTGCGCGGCAAACGCTTCGTTCAGCTCGATCCAGTCCAGCTGGTCCTGGGTGATGCCTGCTGCTGCCAGGGCGGCCGGGATGGCGACCTTCGGGCCGATGCCCATGATCTCCGGCGGCACGCCGCGCACGGCGAAGGACGAGAACTTGGCCAGCGGGGTCAGGTTGTGCTCTTTCAGGATCTTCTCGCTGACGACGATCAGCGCACCGGCGCCGTCCGACATCTGCGACGAGGTCGCGGCGGTGACCGAGCCCTTGGCGGCGAACACCGGCTTCAGCTTGGCCATCGATTCCATGCTGGCGTCGGCGCGCGGGCCTTCGTCCAGGTCGACGGTGCGGCGCTTGACGGTGATCTCACCGGTGGCCAGGTTCGGCGTGCGGGTCACGATCTCGACCGGGGTGATCTCGTCCTTGAAGTAGCCGGCCTGCTGGGCGGCGATGGCGCGGCGGTGCGATTCCAGGCCGAAGGCGTCCTGGTCTTCGCGGCTCACCTTCCACTGCTGTGCCACCTTCTCGGCGGTCAGGCCCATGCCGTAGGCCAGGCCGACGTTCTCGTCCTTGAAGGTTTCCATGTTGATCGACGGGTGGTGGCCCATCATCGGCACCATCGACATCGATTCGACGCCGCCGGCGATCATCACGTCGGCCTCGCCGACGCGGATGCGGTCCGCGGCCATGGCCAGGGCGGTGATGCCCGAGGCGCAGTAGCGGTTGACGGTCACACCGCCGACGGTATTCGGCAGGCCGGCCAGCACCACCGAGTTACGGGCGATGTTGAAGCCCTGCTCCGCTTCCGGGAACGAGCAGCCGACGATGGCGTCGACAATCAGCGCCGGGTCCAGGTTCGGCACGGCCGCCATGGCGCCCTTGATCGCATGGACCAGCAGGTCGTCCGGACGGGTCTTGTTGAAGAAGCCGCGCGGCGCCTTGCCGATCGGGGTGCGGGTCGCTGCGACGATGTATGCGTCTTGAAGTTGTTTGCTCATGTCATTAGTCCTTAATGTCCGCGTCGCGATCAGTTACGCACCGGCTTACCGGTCTGCATCATGCCCATGATGCGTTCCTGGGTCTTCGGATTGTTCAGCAGCGAGATGAAGGCTTTGCGCTCCATGTCCAGCAGCCACTGCTCGGAGACGAAGCTGCCCTGGTCGATGTCGCCGCCGGTGACGATTTCGGCGATGGTGTCGCCCAGGTGGTAGTCGTAGGCCGAAATGAAGCCGCCGTCGCGCATGTTGACCAGCTGGCCGCGGATGGTGCCCCAGCCGTAGCGGCCCGTCACCGGGACCGGGCGGCGCAGCGGTGCGCGGTAGCCGGCATCGAACATCGAGCGCGCGGTGACCTTCGCCACGTGCAGCAGTTCGTACGGGTTGAAGACGATGACGTCGTCGTCCTTCAGGTAGCCCATGGCCTTCGCTTCGAGGGCCGACTTCGACACCTGCGCGGTCGCCGCGTTGGTGAAGCCGGTCTTCAGGAATTGCAGGATGTCGTTGCCCTTGGCTTCGTTGGCAGCGCGGACTGCCGCTTCCTTCAGGCCGCCGCCGGCCGGCACCAGGCCGACGCCGACTTCAACCAGGCCGATGTAGGACTCGATCGAGGCCACGCGCTTCGATGCGTGCAGCGCCATCTCGCAGCCGCCGCCCAGGGCCAGGCCGGCCACGGCCGCCACCACCGGGATGTTCGAGTACTTCATGGCCATGAAGGTGTCCTGCAGCTCGCGCACGATCGGCTCCATCGCCTTCGCGCCGCCGGTCATGAAGGCCGGCAGGGCCGATTGCAGGTCGGCGCCGGCCGAGAAGGCGCCGCCTTCGGCTGCGTCGGTGTTCCAGATGACCAGGCCCTTGTAGCCCTTCTCCGCTTCTTCCAGGCCGCGCTTGATGCCCTTGATGACGCCGTCGCCGATGACGTGCATCTTGGTCTTCAGCGAGATCACCAGCACTTCATCGTCCGAGTGCCACAGGCGGACCGAGTCGTCCTCGAACACGGTGGTACCTGCAGTTTTTGCATCGACCGTGGTGCTGCCCACGACCGGTGCGCGGAACTGCTGGCGCTTGTACACCGGCAGGTCGGACAGCGGCACGTAGGCGTTCTTGGTGACCGAGTACGAACCCTCGGCGGTGTGCACGCCCTTCTCCGACACCGGTGCGCTGAACACCCAGCTTGGGAGCGGTGCGCTCGACAGTGCCTTGCCGGCATCGATGTCTTCCTTCACCCACTGGGCGATGGTGTTCCAGCCGGCGGCTTGCCAGGTCTCGAACGGGCCGACGCTCCAGCCGAAGCCCCAGCGCATCGCGAAGTCGACGTCGCGCGCGTTGTCGGCGATGGTGTCGAGGTGGAAGGCGATGTAGTGGAAGGCATCGCGGAAGATCGCCCACAGGAACTGCGCCTGCGGGTTGGTCGATTCGCGCATGGCCTTGAATTTCTTGACCGGGTCTTTCTCTTTCAGGATGCGCGCGACGATGTCGGCGGCTTTCGCGCCGCTCGGCACGTATTCGCCGGTGGCGAAGTCCAGGCGCTGGATCTCCTTGCCGACCTTCTTGTAGAAGCCGGCGCCGGTCTTCTGGCCCAGCGCGCCCTTTTCGATCAGCTTGGACAGGACTTCAGGGGTCTTGTAGACGCTGAAGAAGGGGTCGTCCTGCAGGGTGTCCTGCATGGTCTTGATCACATGGCCCATGGTGTCCAGGCCGACCACGTCCGCGGTGCGGAAGGTGCCCGACTTGGCGCGGCCCAGCTTGGCGCCGGTCAGGTCGTCGACCACGTCCACGGACAGGCCGAACTGCTGCGCTTCGTGGATGGTGGCCAGCATGCCGAAGATGCCGACGCGGTTGGCAATGAAGTTTGGGGTATCTTTTGCACGCACCACGCCCTTGCCCAGGGTCGAGGTCAGGAAGGTCTCGAGCTGGTCGAGGATTTCCGGGCGGGTGCTGGTGGTCGGGATCAGTTCGACCAGGTGCATGTAGCGCGGCGGGTTGAAGAAGTGGACGCCGCAGAAGCGTGCCTTCAGTTCTTCGTCGAAGCCTTCGGCCAGCTTGTTGATCGACAGGCCCGAGGTGTTCGAGGCGAAGATGGCGTTGGCGCCGATGTGCGGCGCGACCTTTTTATACAGGTCGTGCTTCCAGTCCATGCGCTCGGCGATGGCTTCGATGATCAGGTCGCAGCCGGCCAGCACGTCGAGGTTGTCCTCGTAGTTGGCGACTTCGATCAGGGCTGCGTCTTCCTTGTTGCCCAGCGGGGCCGGCGACAGCTTTTTCAGGTTCTCGATGGCCTTCTGGACGATGCCGTTCTTGTTGCCCTCTTTTGCGGGCAGGTCGAACAGCACGACCGGGACCTTGGCGTTGACGCAGTGCGCGGCAATCTGCGCGCCCATCACGCCGGCGCCCAGCACGGCGACTTTCTTGACGATGAAGTTGGACATTCTCGTTATCCTTAGTTTGAATCGTCGTTCCCGCGGAAGCGGGAATCCATGCTGGGCTTCCGAACTCGGTTCCTCAGTATGGATCCCCGCTTTCGCGGGGATGACGGTAACGGTTACGTGATGGTGTTACTTAGAACAGGTCTGCGTCCAGCGCCAGCAGGTTCGAAGCACCCGAACGCGCCTGACGGATCAGCATTGCGGTTTCCGGGTACAGGCGGGCGAAGTAGAAGCGTGCGGTTGCCAGCTTGGCTTCGTAGAACTTGTCGCCCGAATCCTGCTTGGCCAGCGCGATCTTCGCCATCTGCGCGAAGAAGTAGCTGAACACCAGGTGGCCGACGACGCGCAGGTAAGGCACGGCGGCGGCGCCGACTTCGTCCTGGTTCTGGAAGGCCTTCATGCCAATTTCCATGGTCAGCTTGGTGACCTTCTCGCCCAGTTCGCCCAGCGGGGTCACGAACTCGGACAGGTTCTCGTCCAGGCCGTTCTCTTCGACGAAGTTCTTGATCTTCTCGCCGAAGGCGCGCAGCTTGGCGCCGTTGTCCATCAGGATCTTACGGCCCAGCAGGTCCAGCGACTGCACGGTGTTGGTGCCTTCGTAGATCATGTTGATGCGGGCGTCTCGCACGTACTGCTCCATGCCCCACTCGCTGATGTAGCCGTGGCCGCCGTACACCTGCATCGCTTCCGAGGTAGCGATCCAGCCGTTGTCGGTGATGAAGGCCTTGACGATCGGGGTCAGCAGCGCGACTTCGCCGGCGGCTTCCTTGCGCACTTCTTCGTCCGGGTGGTTCAGTTCGCGGTCGATCTGCAGCGCGACGTACGAAGTCAGCGCACGCGCGCCTTCGGCGTAGGCCTTGGCGGTCAGCAGCATGCGGCGCACGTCCGGGTGCACGATGATCGGGTCAGCCGGCTTGTCCGGTGCCTTCGGGCCCGACAGGCTGCGCATCTGGATGCGGTCTTTTGCATACACCAGCGCGTTCTGGTAGGCGACTTCGGTCAGGCCCAGCGACTGCATGCCGACGCCCAGACGGGCGGCGTTCATGAACACGAACATCGCGTTCAGGCCCTTGTGCGGCTGGCCGATCAGGGTGCCGACCGCGCCGTCCAGGTTCATCTGGCAGGTCGAGTTGCCGTGGATGCCCATCTTTTCTTCGATGGCGCCGCAGAAGATCGGGTTGCGCTCGCCGATCGAACCATCGGCGTTCGGCAGGAACTTCGGCACCAGGAACAGCGAGATGCCCTTCGAGCCTTCCGGTGCGTCCGGCAGGCGCGCCAGCACCAGGTGGACGATGTTTTCCGACACGTCGTGTTCGCCGGCCGAGATGAAGATCTTCGAGCCGGTGATTTTATAGGTGCCGTCGGCTTGCGGCTCGGCCTTCGAGCGCAGCAGGCCCAGGTCGGTACCGCAGTGGGCTTCGGTCAGGCACATGGTGCCGGTCCACTCGCCGGAGACCAGCTTCGGCAGGTAGAACTTCTTCTGGTCGTCGGTGCCGTGCTCCTTCAGGCACTCGTAGGCGCCGTGCGACAGGCCCGGGTACATGGTCCAGGCCTGGTTGGCCGAGTTCAGCATCTCGTAGAAGGAGTTGTTCAGCGAGACCGGCAGGCCCTGGCCACCGTATTCCGGATCGCAGGCCAGCGCGGCCCAGCCGCCTTCCACATACTGTTTATACGCTTCCTTGAAGCCCTTCGGCGTGGTGACGGTCTTGGTGGCGGCGTCGTAGTGGCAGCCTTCGCGGTCGCCGGAGTGGTTCAGCGGGAACAGCACTTCCTGCGTGAATTTCGCGCCTTCTTCGAGCACCTGGTTGATGATGTCGGCGTCGATTTCCTGGTAAGCCGGCAGGTTCTTGAATTCCTCGGTGACGTTCAGGAATTCATGCAGAACGAACTGCATATCCCGGATTGGCGCGACGTACTGACCCATGTTGTTCTCCTGACGAAGGTAATGATTGGTTAACTGATGGTTATTTGGCGGGATTGCGGTAATTCTCGATCAGGCGCGCGAAGCCGCGGTGTGCGCGATCGACGGCGCCGGGAATGCGCAGGAAGCGGGCATCGTGGTGCACTGCCAGCACCAGGCCGTACATTTCGTAGACCAGCTGCTGCGGATCGGTGTCGGCCTTCAGGTCGCCGCAATCGACGGCCTGCTGGGCGCAGCGCACCAGGGCGCTTTGCCAGATCTGCACCATGCCGACCAGCTCGTCGCGGATCGGGCCCGGGCGGTCGTCGTATTCGACGGCGCCGCTGATATAGATGCAGCCGGAGGCGATTTCGACCGACACGCGCTTGAGCCAAAGGTTGAACATCGCCTGCAGGCGCGGCAGGCCGCGCGGCTCCTTGACGCTGGGCGCGAACACTTCCTGCTCGAAGCGGCGGTGGTAGAGTTTCAGCACTTCGATCTGCAAATCTTCGCGCGAACCGAAGTGGGCGAACACGCCCGATTTGCTCATGCTCATGCGATCGGCCAGCAGGCCGATCGTGAGGCCCTCGAGGCCGTCGCGGCTGGCGAGTTCGAGCGCAACGTCGAGAATCGCTGCACGCGTCATCTCGCCCTTGCGCATGACCATGGATTTGGCTGAAGTGTTGATACGAGACCCCCGTCTGAAGCGAGAAAAAAATCCGAACGCTCGTACTATTATCTACCAGCCTAGAAATGTCAAACGGGAAGTTTAGAGTTGCGGTTCTAGTGCTCGTCGCCGGCGCGCTCGATTGCGCGGCGGTCACGCTTGGTGGGCCGTCCCTTGATTGTACTGCTGGGCTCCGGGAACAGGCGGCGCGCTTCCTGGTCGTTGGCGCGCTTCTGGATGCTGACTTCGGTTTCGCGGTAGAGCGCCTGCGCCACCGGGGCCGGGCCGCGGGTGCCGGACAGGCCCTGCACGATGACTTCCCAGCGGGTCGAGCCGTTATCGATCAGGATCTTGTCGCCCACCTTGACGGAGCGCGCCGGCTTGACGTTCTCGGCGTTGATCTTGATCCGTCCACGGTCGACCGCCTCCGCCGCCAGCGAGCGCGTCTTGAAGAAGCGCGCCGCCCACAGCCATTTGTCGATCCGTACGTTGTCGTTTTCGCTCATAACACTAGTTAATAGTTTCTACTCATGCATAGCCGATCGTAAAGATCCGCATCGTCAGTTTATACAAAAGATAGGCGATTTCGTGGCCGGTGCGTCGCACCCAACTCAATTGCTTCAAATCATCAAGTCCGACCGGCACGCCATCGGCGATGCCACCTTCGATCTGGGCCGCCATGCTGGACGCGAAGCCGGCGTCGCGCACCACCACATTGGCCTCCTGGTTCACGAACAATGACAGGCCGTCGCAATTGCTGGAGCCGACCGTGGCCCAGTCGTCGTCGACCACCGCCACCTTGGCGTGCAGCTGGGTCTTGCGGTATTCGACGATGCGCACGCCGGCCGCCAGCAGCTGCGGGTAGAAGGAACTCGCGACCGCATCCTGCATCCGGAATTCGCCCACGCCAATCAAGAGGCAGACGTCGACCCCGCGCCGCGCCGCCTGCGCCAGCGCCTGGCGGAATTTCAGTCCCGGCGCAAAGTAGGGCGTGGCCATCAGCACCCGCTTGCGGGCGCGGCCGATCGCCTGCAGGTAGGCGCGCTGGATGGTGCGGCGGTTGCGCAGGTTGTCGCGCACCACGAAGCCGGCGCGCATCGGACGCTCGCCGAGTCCCGGCGCCTGCTTGCGCGTTTCGCGGAACAGGTGGTAGCGGTGCTTGATGTTCAGGTGGCCGGCGCGGGTCCACTGGGCCTGGGATTCGCGGTGGATGCGTTCCACCAGCGGTCCGCGCACGCGCACCGCGAAATCCCAGCGCGGCGCCGGCAGCGGTTTATAGGGCGCGTAGTCGCACAGCGAATCGTCGTTGGTGTTGATGCCGCCCACAAATGCCGTCTCGCCGTCGATCACGCAGATCTTGCGGTGGCTGCGCGCCACGCCGCGCTTGAACCAGGGGTTGAACATGCGGTAATGCACGCAATGCTGGGCAAACTCCTCGCCCAGCCGGCAGGCGGTGCGGCGGCCGCTGCCGAACCAGTCGACCAGCACGCGCACCTTGACCTCGCGTTTGGCGGCGCGGATCAGGGCGTCGGTGACGGCCTGCGCGGTGGCGTCCTCGGCATAGATATAGGTTTCGTAGAGGATCTCCTGCTTGGCCGAATCGATCGCGGCCAGCAGCTCCTTGAAATAGCTGCCGCCACTTTCCAGCAGCTTGACGTCGTTGTTGGCGACGTAGGGGACCGAACGCATGACCTTCAGGACAGCTGCAGGTTGGCGACGATGGGCGCGTGGTCCGACAGCTTGGCCCACTGCGGGCCGTGCAGGACCTCCGCGTGTTCGACCTTGAAGCCGCGCACATAGATCCGGTCGAGGCGGAACCAGGGCATGGCGGCCGGGAAGGTCCGCGCCGGCACCAGGCGCCGTTCGCGTCCGGCCACGCTGCGCACCATATCGCCGATTTTCGAGGAACGCCGCTCCAGCTCGTCGAATACTTCCACCACGCCCAGCTTCAGGCGCAGGCAGTCGCTCAGGGTATTGCGCCAGTCGTTGAAATCGCCGGCGATGATGACCGGCTCGCCGTTCGGCGCCGAATCGTTCACGGCATTGATCAGGGCATCGGTCTGGCGCCGGCGGCTGCCTTCGAACAGGCCAAGGTGGACCACGTAGCAGTGCACCTTCCCCACCGGCGTTTCCAGCACACAGTGCAGGATGCCGCGCTGCTCGTAGGCGTGGTCGGAGATGTCGTGGTTATGCTCGTTGGCGATCGGGTAGCAGGACAGCAGCGCATTGCCATGGTGGCCATGGTCGTAGACCGCGTTCATGCCGTAGGCGGAATGCAAGCCCTCGCCGGCAAAGAACTCGTGCTGGGCCTTCTCCGGCCAGTGGTGATGGGGGCTACGCAGCTTTTCGCCATAGCGCGCCTGGTAGCGGTCGTGCCGGCCCTGCACTTCCTGCAGGAAGACGACATTCGCATCGAACAAGCCGATGGCCTTCTTCAGCGCCACCACACGCGGCGTACTGCGGAAGGACGAGACGCCTTTATGGATGTTGTAGGTCGCAACACGAATTTTCATGGGAACATTTTAACCCCATCATTCCGTGTTCTTCCGTTAAGCGCGCCAATCGTGCGGCGCGCTAAGGATCAGATACTCATGGCGGGCAGCGATTTCTCGGCAGCCGAACGCATTTCACCCTGAACAGGGTCACGGTAGATGGGATTGGTACGCAGCGGACCTGTCAAGCGCAGACCGTTCAGCAATTCGATGCACAGGTAGTCCTCATCGACGCTGACGTCCTTGACCTTTTGCTCGTGCGTGCGTTCGCTCATAGTTCCTCCACTATTCCTTGTTGGACATTGCAAAACGAAAATTCGCCTTAGGCGACTCATTGACCTTAATCAAATCGTTTCCCAGTGTCAAACAATCAAATCTATTGTGCGGACGCATTTGTTCAAAATTTAATTCTGTACAGGCAGCAAGTCTGTAGGCACAAGCTGACAGCTCGTTAGGAATCCGCCTAAGCAAATTTTTTAGGCAGCCGAGAGCGTGTGATGCATATCCAACACGTGCTCGAGAACTTGTTTCTCGATGGCACCGAAATTGGCGGAGCCGCGCTCACGTGGACGCGCCAGCCCGACCGGCAAGTCGAGCGCCAGACGGCCGTTCTCGATCAGCAGGATGCGGTCGGCCAGCACCACGGCTTCCTGCACGTCGTGGGTGACCAGCACGGCCGTGAAGCCGCGCGCGATCCACAGGCTTTCGATCAGCTGCTGCATTTCGATGCGGGTCAGGGCGTCGAGCGCGCCCAGCGGTTCGTCGAGCAGCAGCAGCTGCGGCTGGTGTACCAGCGCACGGGCCAGCGCAACCCGCTGGCGCTGGCCGCCCGACAGCACCGCCGGCCATTCGCCGGCACGCGCCAGCAGGCCGACGCTGTCCAGAGCCGCGCGCGCCCTCTCCTTCCCATCCGGCAGGCCGAGAGCGACATTGTCCAGCACCGTCTTCCACGGCAGCAGGCGCGCGTCCTGGAACATCATCCTGACTTCCGGCTTTGCTCCGCCGCCGCCGATCTTCACCTGGCCGCTGTCCGGCTGTTCGAGCCCGGCGATGGCGCGCAGCAGCGTGCTCTTGCCGCAGCCGCTGCGCCCGACCACGGCGACGAATTCGCCGGGCTTGATCTTCAGGTCGATGCGCTCCAGCACGGAACGCCCGGCATACTGCTTGCCCAGGCCGCGCAGCACCAGGTGGGCGCCCCTGGGGGACTCGTTGGCCGCCTCGCTGACCCGCGTTGCCTCGATCCGGTTCACGTGCATGGGGTGACTCCTTATAGATAGGCCTGGTTCCAGCGCAGGAAATGGCGTTCCAGGACGACGGCGAAGATGTCGGCCGCCTTGCCCAGCAGGGCGTACAGCAGGATCCCGACCAGCACGACGTCGGTCTGCAGGAATTCGCGGGCATTCATCGTCATGTAGCCGATCCCGGCCTGGGCCGAAATCGTCTCGGCGACGATCAGCAGCACCCACACCAGCCCCAGCGAAAAGCGCACCCCGACCAGAATGGATGGCAGCGCGCCCGGCAGGATCACGTCGCGGTACAGGGCCCAGCCGCGCAGGCCGTAGCTGCGCGCCATCTCGACCAGGCCGGCATCGACCGCGCGGATGCCGTGGAAGGTATTCAGGTAGACCGGGAAAAACACGCCCACGGCCAGCAGGAACAGTTTCGCGGCCTCGTCGATGCCGAACCACAGGATCACCAGCGGAATCAGGGCCAGGGCCGGGATGTTGCGGATCATCTGCAGGGTCGTGTCGAGCAGGGTCGCGGCGCGCCGGCTGCTGCCGTTGAGCAGGCCAAGCAGCAGCCCGAAACCGGCGCCGATGCCGAAACCGGCCGCCGCCCGCCACAGGCTGACCTTCAGGTGCGCCCACAATTCGCCGGAGCGGACCAGCTCCCATGCCGCCGTCGCCACCGCCCAGGGCTCGGGCAGGATGCGGCTGGACAGCCAGCCGATCCGCGCCGACGCTTCCCAGGCCAGCACCAGCAGCAACGGCACGGCCCAGGGCAGCAGCGGCGCCAGCAAGGCTCGTGCGCGCCGCATTCTTACGCCACCTTCTTCGGCACGCTGGTTTTCGGCACGATATCGCTGGCCATCACCTCGCCGAAAGGTCCGGTGAGGGAATGCTCG
>Ga0065165_1001291_pt1 | contig 28158 bp, 26 predicted proteins | sample AraplaMF_Cvi_mMF_FD_63813 | JGI IMG/M metagenome (GOLD analysis project Ga0065165, IMG submission 63813) | Arabidopsis root microbial communities from the University of North Carolina, USA - plate scrape MF_Cvi_mMF (version 2) (version 3) | ecosystem: Host-associated > Plants > Roots >... | reverse complement strand
TTTGCCTTGCCACTTTTTCCACGGCAATATGCCGGCAAAACAACCATAGGACGGGATAAGAAAATGGCGGCTCCCATCAAGTTCGGCGTTGGCCAAAGCGTGCTGCGCAAGGAGGATGACGCGCTCATCCGCGGCAAGGGCCGCTATACCGACGATTACGCGCCGCAGGCTGCCCTGCGCTGCCTGATGCTGCGCTCGCCGCATGCGCATGCCAAATTCACCATCGATGCGAGCCGCGCCCGTGGGCTTCCCGGCGTCGCGCTGATTCTGACCGCGGCCGACGTCGCCGATCTCGGCGATCTGCCCTGCCTGTTCAATCTCGAGACCGACCCGTTCAAGGGGCCTCCCTATCCGATCCTCGCCAAGGACGAGGTGCGCCATGTCGGCGATTCCATCGCCTTCGTGGTCGCCGAGACCATCGACCAGGCCCGCGACGCGATCGAGGCGATCGAGGTCAAATGGAGTCCGCTGCCGGCGGTGACCGGCGTCGTCAATGCCGTCAAGAAAGGTGCACCGCAGGTCTGGCCCGACAAATCAGGCAATGTGCTGTTCGACGTCTCGATCGGCGACAAGAAGGCGACCGAAGCCGCTTTTGCCAAGGCGCATGCGGTCGCCGAGATCTCCATCGTCAATCCGCGCGTGGTTGCGAGCTTCATGGAGACGCGCGCGGCGGTCTGCGAGTACGACGCCAAGCGCGATCATCTGACGCTGACGATCGGCAGCCAGGGCAGTCATCGCCTGCGCGACATCCTCTGCCAGAACGTGCTCAAGATACCCACCGAGAAAATGCGGGTGATCTGCCCCGACGTCGGCGGCGGCTTTGGCACAAAACTGTTTCCGTACCGCGAATACGCCTTGCTGGCGGTTGCGGCAAAGAAACTGAAGAAAACGGTGAAGTGGGCCGCGGACCGCACCGAGCACTTCATGGGCGACGCGCAAGGCCGCGACAACGTCACCACCGCGAAGATGGCGCTGGCCGAGGATGGCAAATTCCTCGCGATGGATTGCGACCTGATGGGCGACATGGGCGCGTATCTCTCGACCTTCGGGCCCTACATCCCGCATGGCGGCGCCGGCATGCTGCCGGGCCTCTACGACATCCAGGCCTTCCACTGCCGGGTGCGCACCATCTTCACCAACAGCGTGCCGGTGGATGCCTATCGCGGCGCGGGCCGGCCCGAAGCGGCCTATGTCATCGAGCGGCTGGTCGACGCCTGCGCGCGAAAACTCGACATGACGCCGGATGCCATCCGCCGCAAGAATTTCATTCCGCCCAAGGCGCTGCCCTACAAGACCGCCACCGGCAAGGTCTACGATTCCGGTGACTTTGCCGCGCATCTCAAGCGCGCGATGGAGATCGCCGACTGGAAGGAGTTTTCCAAGCGCGCCAAGGCGGCCAAGAAAAACGGCCTGATCCGCGGCATCGGGCTTGCGAGCTATGTCGAGGTGTGCGGGACCATGGGCGAGGAGACCGCCAATGTGCGGATGGACCCCAATGGCGACATCACCGTCCTGATCGGCACGCAGTCGAGCGGGCAGGGCCACCAGACGGCTTACGCGCAGATCGTCGCCGAGCAGTTCGGCGTTGCGCCCGAGCGCGTCCACATCCATCAGGGCGACACCGACATGATCGCGACGGGTCTCGGCACGGGCGGCTCGGCCTCGATCCCGTCGGGCGGCGTCAGCGTCGAGCGCGCCACGCGCGAACTCGGCGAAAAGCTGAAGGCGATCGCGGCGCAGGCGCTGGAAGCCAGCGCCGGCGACCTCGAGATCACGGACGGCCTGGTGCGCATCGCCGGCACCGACCGTTCGATCTCGTTCGCCGATCTCGCCAAGCGTCCCGGCGCCGATCCCTCGAAGCTGAACGCGAGCGCGACCTTTGCCAGCGCCGACGGCACCTATCCCAACGGCACGCACGTTGCCGAAGTCGAGATCGATCCGGCGACCGGGATCATCAAGATCGTGAACTACGTGATCGTCGATGATTTCGGCAAGACGCTCAATCCGCTGCTGCTGGCGGGCCAGGTGCATGGCGGCGCCATGCAGGGTATCGGCCAGGCACTGATGGAGCAGGTGGTCTATGGCCCCGGCGACGGCCAGCTCATCACCGCGACCTACATGGACTATGCGCTGCCGCGCGCGGCGGACGGGCCGGACTTCGTGTTCGAGACCGCCAACGTTCCCTGCACGACCAATCCGCTGGGCGTGAAAGGGGCGGGCGAGGCCGGCGCGATCGGCTCCTGTCCGGCCGTGGTCAACGCCATCGTCGACGGGCTCTGGCGCGAGTACAAGATCGACCACATCGACATGCCGGCAACGCCCGAGCGGGTGTGGATCGCCATCAACGAGCACCATCGCCGTCACAGCCTGTGATTTCGAGCTCGACCGACCAATTCAGGGTGCGACGATTTCTCGCCGCGCCCTGGATGGAATGAAACCTGCCTGATGGTGTTGGCCCCAATGTGGGGTCGGCACGATCCTGTCTCAACGAAAGGGATTTTGCGAATGAAGCGAGTGTTGGTTGTCGGGGGCGCGCTGCTGCTCGGCATGGGCGCGGTGTGGGCACAACAGGACTCCGTCAAGGAAGTCCAGACGCTCATGAAGGGCAATGGCAAGAACGCCGGCGCGGTGGCGGCGATGGTCAAGGGCGAGAAGCCCTACGACCAGGCCACCGTCGACACGGCCCTGGCGCAATTCGAGGACACCGCCAAGAAGCTGCCGAACCTGTTTCCGGCAAGCGCCAAGGGCGTGAAGCCCGAGGGCGACTACTCGACCTCGCCGAAGGTCTGGGAAGACAAGGCCGGCTTCGACGCCAAGGTCGCGAGCTTCGCCAAGGTCGTTGCCGAGGCCAAGGGCAAGATCAAGGATCTCGATACGCTCAAGGCGAATTTCCCCGCGGTCGGCAAGGAATGCGGCGGCTGCCACGAGACGTTCCGCGTGAAGAACGGCTGAGGTTTTCGCGCAGCCGGATGGAGCGCAGCGAAATCCGGGGAAAGTCTAACCAAGCCGATAGTCCGCCCCGGATTACGCTACGCTCCATCCGGCTACCAGAATCTGAAAGAGGCGGTTGCGAAAGCAGCCGCCTTTTTTCTTGCGTCAACGTCAGGAATTCTCCGCGCGAGCCCTGACGGATCGTCGCCGGAGCAGCTATCTTCACGCGAGCCGCGGCGACGTCGATGTGAGCTGTCGGAACCAGCGCCGCGAGCACTGAATCGGCAACAGCGAGACAGTCCATGGCAAAACCGTTCCCGTCGAAGACCCACATCGGCAACCATATGCTGCATCCGGAAACCTTGATGCTGACCTATGGCTATGATCCGCAGCTATCGGAAGGCGCCATCAAGCCGCCGGTGTTCCTGACCTCGACCTTCGTGTTCAGGACCGCGGAGGACGGCCAGGACTTTTTCGATTTCGTCGCCGGCCGGCGCGAGCCGCCGGAAGGGATGGGGGCGGGCCTCGTCTATTCGCGCTTCAATCATCCCAACAGCGAGATCGTCGAGGACAGGCTCGCGATCTACGAGCGCACCGAGAGCTGTGCGCTGTTCTCGTCCGGGATGGCGGCGATCTCGACCACGATTCTGGCGTTCGTCCGCCCCGGCGATGTCATCCTTCATTCACAGCCGCTTTATGGCGGAACGGAAACCCTGCTGATGAACACGCTGGCGCGCCTGTCGATCGGAGCCGTCGGATTCGCCGACGGCATCGACGAAGCGGCGGTCAAACAGGCCGCGGACGAGGCAATGCGCAAGGGGCGGGTCTCGATGATCCTGATCGAAACGCCCGCCAACCCGACCAATGGGCTGGTCGATATCGCGATGATCCGTCGTATTGCCGATTCAATCGGAAAGGCCCAGGGCCACACGCCGATCATCGCCTGCGACAATACGCTGCTTGGTCCGGTGTTTCAGCGGCCGATCGAGCACGGCGCGGACATTTCCTTGTACTCGCTCACGAAATATGTTGGCGGCCATTCGGACCTGATCGCAGGCGCCGCGCTCGGCGCGAAGGCAATCATGAAGGGCATCAAGCAGCTCCGCGGCGCGATCGGCACCCAGCTCGATCCGCATTCCTGCTGGATGATCAACCGCTCGCTCGAGACGCTGAGCCTGCGCATGGAAAAGGCCGATGCGAATGCGCGCCTCGTCGCGGCCTATCTGCGCGACCACCCCAAGGTCGCCAAGGTCCACTATCTCGGCCATCACGAGGAGGCCTCGCCCGCGGGGCGCGTGTTCGCACGTCAGTGCCTGGGCGCGGGATCCACGTTCTCGTTCGACATCGCCGGCGGCAAGGAAGCGGCGGTCAAATTCCTCAACGCGCTGCAAATCCTCAAGCTGGCGGTGAGCCTCGGCGGCACGGAATCGCTTGCGAGCCTGCCCGCGACCATGACCCATTCCGGCGTTCCCGCCGACATCCGCCGGAAAATAGGCGTGCTCGATTCCACGATCCGGCTCTCGATCGGCATCGAGAACCCGTCGGATCTGATCGCCGATCTCGCCCAGGCACTGAACGCGGCTTGAGCCCGCCTCACAGCGGATTGGACGCGCGGCATGCCGACATGATCGCAGCGGCAGCCTCGTTGCTCTGCGCACCCGAGAGCTGCCGCACCAGGCAGACATAATAGCCCTTGCTGGATGCGTTCAGCAGGGAATCGCCGTTCATGACCAGCCAGTTGCAGGCCGAGCGGATGTACTGGACCGCGAGGGGGGATCGCGTGTCGCGGATGGCGGACAGCTCGCATTGAGCCTGTCTTTCCATGTCCGATTGCGCGACGACCGGTCTAGAGAACGAAAGAACCGTTGCGGCAACGGCCACGGCCGCCAAAATATGCGATGGTGCGTGAGCAGGCTTCCGGCAGGCCCCTTGGTGCGATAATTTGCCGGGGAAGGCGGGATCAATCTCGTTGGGAGTGGTCATGTTGCGCCCCTTTGCTCTGGAGGCGATCATAATGCGTCAGGTCGATGGCACAATGGTGGGCGTCGTCGCACAGCCAAGGACCCGCCTCTCGTGAACGAGTCATCTCGGCAGACGCAGCTGCGCGCGCGGGTCGTCGCGCTGGCGCGAACCCAGGACCCCTATGCGCACATCTTTGCGGGCAAGGAGTTTCGGCGCGACTATGTGGCGGGACGCACGATGGTTTGGAGCACGCTGTTCGCCGACATCCGCGATACGACGACCCGGGTGCTCGAGATCGGCTCCAAGGAGGGACGATCCGCACTGTTCTGGCTCGCATTCTTCGGAAGCGCGCATCTGACCTGCGTCGACCTCTTCCCCGAGGAGGATGGCGGTCGGTTCGACCGCAACCTTGCCGCCCATGGCCCGCGCCTCCGCAAGATCGTGGGCACCTCGATCAAGGCGCTCGGGAGCTTGCGCGAAGAGAACGCGGTGTTCGATTTCATCTATGTCGACGGCAGCCATCAGCGCGACGACGTGATGATCGATTGCCTCGGTGCCTGGCGCCTGCTGCGCGAGGGCGGCGTCATGCTGATGGACGACTATACCTGGAAGCCCGACAATCCCGATGCGGAGCGCGTCGCGCCCGCCGTCGACACTTTTCTGGCCTGGCACGGTGATGCCGAAGTGATCCTGAGGAGTCATCAGGTCGCGGTGCGCAAGCGTCCCGCCTGAGCGGCCGGAATCGAGACGTGCAGAATCGAAAAGGCCGGACGCGCCCGCGTCCGGCCTTCGCCGATGAGGCAGTCCTGCCTTACTTCGTCACCTGACCGCGGATCTCGCCGCCCGGATTGGCGGCGGTGTGGATGTTGACGTAGAGCTTGCCGGCGAGGAGGTCGGCGGCCTGCGCGTCGGTCAGCGTGGCCGAGCCCTCGACCGGGCTGTTGGCGGCGCCGGGGATCGGCACCGCCACGCCGGCGTTCTTGCCGGTCTCGGCCGGGCCGTGGAAATGGGCCGCGGTGGCGGGGCCTGACAGTCCCGAATAGGTGAGCTTCCAGGACAATTTCTTGCTGGCGGCATCATAGTCGAGGTCTGCCGTTCCGGTGCCGCTGCTGGTCGTGGCCGGCACCTCGGACTTGCCGTCGAGCGTGGCTTTCAGCTTTTCGGCGTTGGCGGGGGCTGCAAGAGCCACAGTGCCGAGCGCGACGATGGCGATGACGGTCTTGTTCATGACATTCTCCCTGTGACCTCGTTGGACGGTCAAGCTTCCCAACAGTGGCCGTTTCAGTTTATTCCCGTTTCCGCGGGGGACGGGCTAAATTCTTCGTGGCTGGAGCCGCGTGGACATCGGCCATAAGTTCGTCTCAACGCGTGGATGGACTGAATGTTGCAACGAACAATTTTGGCGGCGCTGCTCGCAGCGATTGCCGCTATCGGCGTCTATTGGTGGCTCAGTGCGCCGGTGGTGGCCGCCACGGGCCCTGGCGTGAACCCTGGGCCGGCCCATGTGCCCGACCTCGCCAACGGCGAGGTGATGTTCAACGCCGGCGGCTGCGCCTCGTGCCATGCCGTTCCCGACCAGCCCGATCGCCTCAGGCTCGGCGGCGGCGTCGCGATCAAGTCGCCGTTCGGGACGTTCTACGCGCCCAACATCTCCTCCGATCCGACCTACGGCATCGGCAAATGGAGCGAGGCGGATTTCGTCAACGCGGTCATGCAGGGGGTCTCGCCCAGCGGACAGCATTACTTTCCGGCCTTTCCCTACACGTCCTATCAGCACGCCAGGCGTGAGGACGTGCTCGATCTCTTCGCCTATCTGAAGACGCTGCCGGCGGTTGCAGGCAAAGTGCGTGACCACGACGTGCCCTTTCCGTTCAACATCCGTCGCAATATCGGCATCTGGAAATTCCTGTTCATGGACGGCAAGCCGTTCGTCGCCGACGGAGCCAAGTCGCCGCAATTCAATCGCGGCGCCTATCTCGTCAACAGCTTCGGCCACTGCGCCGAATGCCACAGTCCGCGCAATGTGCTGGGCGGCATCATCCGGGGCGAACGCTTTGCCGGTGGCCCCAATCCGGAAGGCGAGGGCTGGGTCCCCAACATCACGCAGAAGCGCCTTGGCGAATGGAGCGCGAAGGATTTTGCCTATTTCCTGAAGACCGGCGAATTGCCCGACGGCGACAGCGTCGGCGGCGCGATGACGCGCGTGATCAAAAACACCTCGCAATTGCCGGACACGGATCTTGCCGCGATGGCGGATTATCTGAAGTCGCTGCCGCCGGTGGACGGGCCGCCGCGGCCGAAGCGCAAGGAGGGTGGCGCCTGACGCAGGGCCTTTCCAATTGACACGCGGGGATCGCACCCGCATGTTTTGCCGCCGGTTGGGGATTGGAATTGCGTCACGATGGGTAGTCTGGTCTTTGCGCGGGTAATTCCGATCGTTGCGATGCGTGATTGTGCCGGGCGAGATGCGGCCGGCCTCGCGGTTCAACCGTTTGGTTGAGATGGCGAGCACTGCAAGGCTCCCGACCGTGCTGCATGGGCGTTTTCTGACGCTGTTTCGGGCCGCGCTCGGACACGGCCAGACCGCTGTCGACGCCTATCGGGACTGGCGCGCCTCCGAGCCGCTGGAGGCTGCCGACGAGATCGTTTACCGCACCATGCCGCTGCTCGTCGCCACCGTCGACAAGGCCGGCATCGCCGATGCCGACACCAGGCGGATGCGCGGCGTCGTCAAGCATGTCTGGCTGTCGAACGCGACACGGGTCCGCGATCTCGTCGAGGCCAACAGGGCGCTCGAGGCCGCCGGCATCGCCGCGCTGCTGATCAAGGGCGGTGCGCTGTTTGCGCGCGACGAGAGCTATATGGCCAGGCGCATGACCGGGGATTACGATCTTCTGGTTCGCCGCGTCGAGGCGCCGCGCGCAATCGAGGTGCTGCGGCAGGCCTCGTTCCGCAGCCACGGCATGAAGGTCGAGCTGTTCTCGGAGTCGGACTTCGACCGCGACATCCATGCCGTCGCGATGTCGCGCGCCGGCTTCGGCCGGGCCATCGATCTGCATTGGCGCGCGATCTTCTGGCTCGACGACGAAAGCTTCACCGAAGAGCTGTTCAGGACCGCAGAACGGGCGAAGCTGCTGACCCATGACGTGCTGATCCCGGGCCTCGCCGAGCAGCTGGCGATCGCGGCGATGCGGCCGGAGCCGGCCGATCAGAAGGAAATGGTGTTCCGCGCGCTCGAGGTCGTGCACGTGCTGGAGAACTACGGCGGCAAGGTCGATTGGGATCGCTTCCGTTCGATCGTGACGGGCTACAACGGCGGCCTGTTCGCTGCGCAATTGCTCGACGTCGTCGCGCGGGAGATGCCGGCGCTCGTGCCCAACGGTCTGGTGGAGCAGTTGTGGCGCTATGGCCCGCCCGGCAAATCCGTCGAGATGAGGTTGCGCGCGGTGCCGCCGGCGCAGCGCACGCAATGGCAGCATTTTGGGGCGGCCTTCTTCCCCGCGCTGCGCGCGCAGTTCAGGGCGCCGTTTCGGTGGTCGGACTGGATGACGCTGCCCCGCGCGGCCAGCACCGCGTTCGATGCCGGCATCACGCATTTTCCCTTATTCCGGGACGCGATCCTGAAACGGATCTGGAAGCAGGCGGCCGATACGACGCATCCGCTGCGCGGAAAGGGCGTCTGGTTCGGACAGGGGTTCTCCATTCCGGAAGACGAGGGACGGTGGACCGACCATCAATTCGCGGTCATCGACGTGCCGGTCGACGAACAGTCGCAGGCGTTCGCCACGATCGAGCTGGGGGTGATTCCGTTCCTGCCGCCGGGCACGGACAGCTTTCGCTTTGCGGCCTATACCGGCACAGGCGAGGTGTTGCAGGTCATTGCGGGGCGTAACGATCCGATGCCGTTCAAGCTGACGCTGAAGGCGAAGATCGTCGGCACAGGCCAGCGGAAGATCGTCGTCGCGCTACGGATGCTCGACACCGGGCGTCCGATGGACATCGGCCATTCGATCGACCATCGTCTGCTCGGGCTGTTCGTGAAGTGGGTCGCGGTCGACGACGTGCCGGTGTTCACTCCGGCGGGCGCCGCGCCTTGATGGCCTGGCGCAGCGCCATCAGCGTCTGGAGGTTTTGAGCCTCCGTGTTGGTGCGGCCGCCATTGCCGAGATGCAGCCGGCGCCGGACCACGATGTCGTCGACATGAGCGATTTTCAGCCCGCCCTGCTTGGCGCGGCCGAGCCAGGCGATGAAGAAGGTCGCGGGCAGCGTCTCGTCGAACGGGCCGGCCCGCATCAGCGCGGCGCGGCGGATCAGCATGCATTGCTTCAGCTCGCCCGGCATGATCTCGACATCAGGCGTGAGACGCGCGCGGTGTTCGTCCGGCACATCGGGGCTGACGAATTGCTGCACCTTGCCAAACGCAGCCTCGAGGCTGCCGTCATGCTCGAGCAGCGCCAATTGCAGTTCAAGCTTGCGCGGAGTCCAGAGGTCGTCCGCATCGCAGAAGCCGATCAGCTCGCCCCGCGCGAGCGCCAGGCCCTTGTTGACGGCTGTGGCCTGACCGCTGTTTGCCTGGGTGAGCGCGACGATGCGGCCACTGAAGCGATCGAGAATAGCGCGCGTGCCGTCGGTCGAGCCGTCGTCGATGACGATGAGCTCATCGGGCGGGACGGTCTGGCCGAGCACGCTCTCGATCGCCTCGGCGAGGTAGGCCTCGGAATTGTAGGCGGCGATGATCACGGAGACGCGCATGCGGCCTCAGAGCTGGTCGAGCTTTTGGGCGAAGGCTGCGGGAATCTGCATCGGCGCGGTGCCGGTGTCGGCGAAGAACACCGGTGCGAGGCCCGCGATCTTCGCGACCTTGGCGGCGATCTCGTTCGGCCATCCCGGCAATTCGTAGGCCGTGGTCGGCAACAGTGCGCGAAACGCGTCCGATTGTTTTGCCGGCGTGAATTCAGGAGACGCCGCACCGCGCCGGCGCGGGATGAAGGTCGCGCGCAGCCTGCCGCCGCCGATGCGATCGCCGAGATCGGCGAGGCTCAGCTCGTGACGCGGCTCGCCGTTGAAATCCGAAACCGCCGTGGTTTCGCCGATGAAGCTTTGAAAAGTCTCGACGAGGGCAGGGCGCAGCCGCGCCGAGCAGAACAGCGGCTCGATCCGGCCGGTGGCGCTGTTGACCGCGACAAAGTCGTCACCTGCGTAAAGCCAGCCGGCCTTCGTGCAGGCCAGCGCCGCCGTGGTCTTGCCGCTGTGGCCTTCGCCCGCGAGCAGCGTGAAGCCTGCGTCGCGCCCCACGGCGGCACCATGGACGGCGCACCACGGCGTGTCGTGCATCAAGGCATGGATCAGCGAGATCGCGGGGCGGCTGCGGATCCAGGGCGGCGCTTCGCCCTTCGGCAGCCAGGCGATGCCGCGCCTTGCGGCGAGATCGACCGCATAGAGCACCGGAATGACGGCGGGCTGCCACACCGAATAGATGCCGTCCTCGATCAGCAGACGCGGTTTCTCGGCGGCCTCGGGTACCAGCGCGGAAAGGTCGTGGTGATCGGCGGCAATGAAACGCAGGTCGAGATCGATCGTCCCGGGCGTGCCTTGGATATAGGCCGGCAGGAACATGCTGGCCAGATCCCGCGAAGCAAAGCCGAGGTTCAGGCCGAACGGGCCGCAGCGCGCCTGCGCGTCGACCGCCACGGTCGTCCTGGCGAAGACCGAGGCGATCTCCTGACGGATGAGATCACTTGCTTTCATTTGTCTCGCGCAGCGGCCAGCCTTCCTCGCCGGCGTCGTGCACGGGATCCATCAGCAGCAGTTCCCGCAGATTATCGAAGCGCTGGAATTCCGGGGCGACGAAAGCGCCCGAAAGCATCGGAGCCCACATCTCTGCGCGCGCATCGGCAGCACCTTCGGCGATGAGGCCTTCCGCCAGCATGCCGTCGACGAAGGCCTGCACCTGTTGTGTGATGGACGGCACGTCGCCGCCGGTCGCGGCCGCAAGGGCACTGCCGATCTCCTCAACCGTTCGGTTGGCCTTGAGACCGAGCCAGACCTGCGCGGCGCTGCCGTCGAGGTTGTAGTAGACGCCGTTCTGATAGTTGGCGAGCACCACTTCACTATCAAATTGCTGGCTGATCAGCAGCGGCACCGATGTGGTGAGAGCCATGACGTGCGGTACTCTAGTTCGATTTCAAGGACGAACGCTAGCACAGGCGCCCGGCGGCGCAACCATGCGGCTTGCGCCAAAAGCGGGCAGTCAGCTGGTGCCGAAGGCCTTGAAGGTGATGATGGTGAGGGTGTCCTGGATGCCCGGCAGCACCTGCACCTTCTCGTTGATGAAGTGGCCGATGTCGGTGTCGTTGTCGACGTAGAACTTAACCAGCAGATCGTAATGGCCGGCGGTGGAGTAGATCTCGGAGGCGATCTCGGCTTCGGCAAGCGCATTGGCGACCGTATAGGACTGGCCGAGCTTGCATTTGATCTGGACGAAAAAGGGAACCATTGCAGTCACTCCGAAGGCATAGCTGGACGATAATAGGCCAAACCCGCCCCGCTTTAGCAAGCGGGCTTGCCGGCCGCCAGCCCGGCGCTCAGGAGGTCACGGCCGCCGCGGCAAATGCGTCCCTGAGCCGCTGCGCAAGCTCGATCTTGCGGTAGGGCTTGGTCAGCACGATCGCCTGCGCCTGCGCGCGGCCCTGCTCGACCAGGGTCTCCAGCGCGTAGCCGGAGGTGAACAGGACCGGCAGGCCGGGGCGGATCCGCCGGGCCTGGTCTGCGAGCTCCCAGCCGCTCATGCCGCCGGGCATGACGATGTCGGTGAACAGCATGTCGATGTCGGGATCGGTGCGCAGCCGCTGCAACGCCTCCTTGCCGTTGACGGCGGCGACGACGCGGTATCCGAGCGCTTCCACCCTGCGAATGGCCGAGGAGCGGACAAACGGATCGTCCTCCGCGATCAGGATCGTCTCGTATCCTCTGGGGGCTGCCTCCTCGTTCTCCCGCGGCTCGGTCAGGGATTGTCCGCCGGCGCGCGGCAGGTAGATGCGGACCGTCGTGCCCAGGCCCTGCTCACTGTAGATCGAGACATGGCCGTCGGATTGCTTGGCGAAGCCGTAGACCATGGAGAGGCCGAGGCCCGAGCCCTTGCCGACCTCCTTGGTGGTGAAGAACGGCTCGAAGGCGTGCTCGATGACCTCGGGCGTCATGCCTTCGCCGTCGTCGGTCACGGTGATCAGGGCGTAGCTGCCGGCCGCCACTTCCGGATGCAGGGCGCGATAGTCCTCGTCGATCGCGGCAAGCTCGGCGCTCAGCGTCAAGTGCCCGCCTGACGGCATGGCGTCCTGCGCGTTGAGCGCAAGATTGAGCACGGCGGATTCGAGCTGGGCGCGGTCGGCAAAAGCCTGGATCGCGCGCTGGCCGAACTCCGTCTTGATTTCGATGTTTTCGCGCAAGGTGCGCTTGAGCAGCTTGAATATGGATTCGAGCAACTCGCGGCAGTCGATCGTCTGGGGCTGGAGCAGCTGGCGGCGGCTGAACGCGAGCAGCCTCCGCGTCAACTCCGCGCCGCGTTCGCCGGACTGGCAGATATCGTCGGCAAACTGCCGCAGGTCGGGCCGGGACTTGAGTTGCTCGCTGAGGTGCTCGGCGTTGCCGATGATGACGGTGAGCAGATTGTTGAAGTCGTGGGCGATGCCGCCGGAGAGCTGGCCGACCGTCTCCATCTTCTGCGCCTGCTGGAGCTGCTGCTCGGTCAGCTTGCGCGCGGTCAGGTCGTGGACGATGCCGACGTAGATCAGCTCGCCGTCCTGCCACGCCTGGCCCACCGACAGATCCATCGGAAAGTGTGACCCGTCCTTGCGCACGCCGACGGCTTCCCCGGTTGCGAAACTCCGCGCTTGACCGGTGGACGAGGGTTTCTCCGCGGTGGACATCAGCATGGCGATGTCGAGGTTCATGACCTCGTCGGCGCGATAACCGAACAGCCGTTCGCACGCGGGATTGAACAGGAGAATGCGGGCTTGCGCGTCGAACAGGATGACGCCGTCGACCGCGGTGTCGACCACGGCGGTGAGGCGCGTCATGCTCTCGCGCAGCGCACGCTGGGCGTCGCCGACCTGCCGGAGCAGCAGCGTTGCGTCGCGGCTCTTGATCTCCTCTTCTTCCAGTGCGGCCTGGACCTTCTGGAGCTCGAACAGGGAGGGGATGGTCAGGATCTTCGGCAACAGCGGCCAGAGCGCGCCGGCGGTAAACACGGATGCCACGGCCGTCGCCGCCTTGACCAGACCCTCGATGCCGTAGACCGGGACCCAGAGCGTGTAGATCGAGAGCACATGGGTCAGGCCGCAGGCCATGATGAAGATGGCGAAGGCCCAAAAGACCCAGCCGAACTTGAGGTCGCGCCGCTTGGTAACGAGGATTGCGAGGGCAAACGGTATCGAGAAATAGGCTGCCGCGATGAGGGCGTCCGAGACGACGTGGAGCCAGATCAATTCGGGTTCCCACAGCAGGCAGATGCCGTGCGGTGAGAACATCGACGAATCGAGGAGACGTTCGAAATAGGCCCACATGATTCCACCCCGATAAGTCTTGCGGGCCGAGGCCGGTCCGCAACATGGCGTCGCTGGACGAATCCGCCAATTAACGTCTCACTCGTCGGGGCGGCTGCCAAGGCCGGGCTGTGGCGGAGCCATATTTTCGCGTGATATGCACGCTTGCGGGTCGACAGGGCCACGGAGGACTCCGTCCGGATGATTCTCTGCCGCCGGCCGGGCCGGCTTGCTGGCTCATGCGGGGCGCGCTAGGACAGGGCATGGTGCTGTCCCTTTCAAACGCGTGTGCCCGGCAATGACGACGCCCGTGGCGCTGACCATCGCCGGCTCGGACTCGAGCGGCGGCGCCGGCATCCAGGCGGATCTCAAGACCTTTGCCGCGCTGGGCGTCTATGGCGCCTCCGCGATCACGGCCCTGACCGCCCAGAACACGCGTGGCGTCACCGGTATTCATGCCGTGCCGGCCGAATTCGTCACCGCGCAGATCGATGCGGTGTTTTCCGATCTCGACGTCGGCGCTGTGAAGATCGGCATGGTGGCGCAGGTGGCCAGCATCGACGCGATTGCGGCCGCGCTGTCGCGCTGGACACCCCGCCATGTGGTGCTCGATCCCGTGATGGTGGCGACGTCGGGCGATCGCCTGCTCGCGTCCGAAGCCGTCGAAGCGCTGCGGACAAGGCTGATGCCGCTCGCCTCGGTGATCACGCCGAACCTGCCGGAGGCCGCGGCGCTGCTCGACGAGCCCATTGCACGAAGCGAGGCCGAGATCGAGAGCCAGGGGCGCCGGCTGATGATGCTCGGCTGCCGTGCGGTCCTGATCAAGGGCGGGCACGGCGAGGGCGCCGAGAGCACGGACTATCTCGTCACGCCCGAAAACACGATCGCACTTGCCGCACCGCGCGTTGCGACCCAAAACACCCATGGCACCGGCTGCTCGCTGTCCTCGGCGGTCGCAGCGGGGCTCGCCAGGGGCGAGGATCTCGCGCACGCCGTGCGCAATGCCAAGGCCTGGATCAGCGCCGCGATCACGGCCGCCGACCGTTTCAGCGTTGGTCACGGCCACGGGCCGATCCATCATTTCCACAAGTTTTACTGACGCGGCCTGCTTACCCTCCAGCGGAGGGTAAGGATTCACCGCGCCATGGTCGTTGCAGTTCCGGGTTCTTGCGGGCACCGCCACGGCCCCATGTCGCCTGATTGTCGCATGCGACTGATATTCGCGGGGAGGGCGAGGCAAGGCGTGATTCGTATCTGAAGGTGCCTCAAGGGTTCAATCTGTCATCCCCCTGTCACGGGACATTTGTTACAGGCTGGCGCATGGGAAGTTACGATGTGAGTGACGAGAGCCCGGAGCGGCGCTTTCGCACGTTGTTCATCTCCGACGTTCATCTCGGAGCCCGCGGCTCTCAAGCCGATCTTCTGCTGGATTTCCTGCGTTACCATGACGCCGACACGATCTATCTCGTCGGCGACATCGTCGACGGCTGGGCGCTGAAATCGAGCTGGCACTGGCCGCAATCGCATAACGATCTGGTCCAGAAGCTGCTGCGCAAGGCGCGCAAGGGCGCCAAGGTCATCTACATCCCCGGCAACCACGACGAGTTCCTGCGCAACTATTACGGCACGCATTTCGGCGGCATCGACGTGGTCGAAAACACCGTCCATACCGGCGTGGACGGCAAGCGCTACCTCGTCATCCACGGCGACATCTTCGACCTCGTGGTGCAGAACGCGCGCTGGCTCGCCCATCTCGGCGACAAGGCCTACGACTTCGCGATCCAGATGAATCGCTTCGTCAACTTCTTCCGCCGCATGTTCAAGGTGCCCTATTGGTCGCTGTCGCAATGGGCCAAGCAGAAGGTGAAGAACGCCGTCAACTATATCGGCGCGTTCGAGCAGGCGCTCGCCGCCGAAGCGCGTCGGCACGACGCCGACGGCGTGATCTGCGGCCACATCCACTATGCCGTGATCCGCGACGAGGGTGGCATCCGCTACATGAATTGCGGCGACTGGGTCGAGAGCTGCACGGCGCTGGTCGAGCATGACGACGGCCATTTCGAGATCATAACCTGGGCCGACCACGCGCAGAAGCCGGCGCAAGTTCCGCAGGTCGCAGCGAGAGCTGCATAACAAGGGCCGCCTGATGCGCATCCTGGTCGCGACCGACGCCTGGCACCCGCAAGTCAACGGTGTGGTTCGGACGCTGACCAAGCTCGCCGACGCCGCCGAACCGCTCGGCGTCGAGTTCACGTTCCTGACGCCGCAATCCTTCCGCACCTTCGCGATGCCGAGCTATCGCGACGTGCGGCTCGCGATGCCGCGCCCGGCGCTGATCGCGAAGCTGATCGCGGAGGCGCGCCCCGACAGCATCCATATCGCGACGGAGGGGCCGATCGGCCTGATGGTCCGCCGCTATTGCCGCCAGCGCAAGCTGCCGTTCACGACCAGCTTCCATACCCGCTTTCCCGAATATGTCCGCGCCCGCGTGCCGGTTCCGGGCTCGCTGATCTGGCGGGCGCTGCGCCGCTTCCATGCGCCGAGCCGCGCCGTGCTGGCGGCAACCCCGGCGCTCGCGCGCGAGCTGACCGACCGCGGCTTCGACAATGTGCTGCTGTGGCCGCGCGGCGTCGACACCGGCCTGTTCCATCCCCGCGCCATCGACCTCTGCCTGCCGGGGCCGGTGTTCCTGTCGGTCGGCCGCGTCGCGGTGGAGAAGAATCTCGAGGCCTTCCTCGATCTCGACCTGCCCGGCACCAAGGTGATCGTCGGCGACGGACCTGCGCGCGCCTCGCTGGAAGAGGCCTATCCCGATGCGATCTTCCTGGGGGAGAAGCACGGCGAGGCGCTGGCGGAGATTTACGCCGCCGCGGACGTGTTCGTATTCCCCAGCAAGACCGACACGTTCGGCCTGGTCCTGCTGGAGGCGCTCGCCAGCGGCCTGCCGGTCGCGGCCTTCCCGGTAAAGGGCCCCCGCGACGTCATCGGCGATGCGCCGGTCGGCGCGCTCGATCACGATCTGCGCAACGCCTGCTTCGCGGCGCTCGACATCTCCCGACAGGACTGTGTGGAGTTCGCCGCCAACTACACCTGGGAGGCCTCGGCGCGGGCCTTCGTGGACGGCATTTTGGCGGTCGGCGCGGTGCTTCCTGGCAGGAACGCGGCGGAGCCGGTTACTTTCGTAGCCTGAAACCGCGATCCGTCGCGCGGAGGTGTCTTGCCCGGGCTGAGGCGGCCGCGATACAGTTCGGCCATGACCGAACAGCTCCTCCCCATCGGCCCCGCCGATATCGATGCCGCAGCGCGCGTGCTCGCGCCTTTCGCCATCCGCACCCCGCTGTTGTCCTTTCCCGTGCTCAACGAGCGCGTCGGTGCCAAAGTGTTCCTGAAGCCGGAGATGCTCCAGCGCACCGGCTCCTTCAAGTTCCGCGGCGCGTTCAACAAGGTGTACTCGATCCCGCAGGACAAGCGCGCCGGCGGCGTCGTCGCGTTCTCCTCCGGCAACCACGCCCAGGGCGTGGCGGCGGCGGCGAAGATCCTCGACATGCACGCGACCATCGTGATGCCCGCGGATGCGCCGCTGTCCAAGCGCGAACGCACCAAATCCTATGGCGCCGACGTCGTGCTGTACGACCGCTACAACGACGACCGCGAGGCGATCTCGCGCGGCATCGCCGAGAAGCGCGGCGCGACGCTGGTCAGGCCCTATGACGATCCCTTCGTGATCGCGGGGCAGGGCACCGCCGGCCGCGAGATCGCGGAAGACATGGCGACCCTCGGCCTCAGCCCCGACATCGTGGTGGCGCCGGCCTCGGGCGGCGGCCTGATCGCGGGCGTCGCAACGGCCGTGAAGGCGCGCTATCCGCACGCCGAGATCGTGGTGGCCGAGCCTGAGTCCTTCGACGATCACGGCATCTCGCTGACCGCGGGCCATCGCGAGCCGCATGGGCCCGCAGGCCGCACCATCTGCGATGCGCTGATGGCGCTGATCCCCGGCGAGATGACGTTTGCGATCAACAGCAAGCTGCTCGCGCGCGGCGTGACCGCATCGGACAAGGAAGTCGGCGCGGCGGTGTCGTTCGCCTATCACGAGCTGAAGCTCGTGGTCGAGCCGGGCGGCGCGGTGGGCCTCGCCGCGCTGCTCGCGGGTCGCCTCGACGTGGCCGGGAAGAACGTCGTCATCGTGCTGTCAGGCGGCAACGTCGATGCGGATCTTTTTGCGGAGCTGGTGGCCTGAGATTTTGAGATTTTGAGATGAAGAAGGGGCAGAGCGTCGCCGCTCTGCCCCTTCTTCGTTTCGCGTGTGGCGATCAGTGCATGAAGCCGCCGCGGTGGTTGTTGCCGCCACCCATGCTCGGGGCCTGGTTCATCGACTGGCGGAAGTTGTTGCCGCCGTTGTTGACGACGCGATTGGTCGTGTTGAACTGCGGGCGGGTGTTCTGAACCTGCACCTTGTTCACCGGGTTATTGTTGAACTTCACGCCGTTGTTGACCCGGATCGGGTTGTTCTGGGTCTGAACGACCGGCTTGGTATCGACGGTCGAGCCGCCCTTGCCGACATTCACGGGCATGCTGACGATCTTGCCGGGGTTGCCGTTGGTCTTGCCGTTGTTGGTGCTGTTGCCGCCATTCTGGCTGTTGTTGGTCGCGGGCAGGGTCACGATCTTGCCGCTGCCGCCGTTTGTGTTGGTCGTATTGGTCGGCGCAGGCAGGGTGACGATCTTGCCCGGGGTCTGCGACGGCGTGCCGTTCTGGTTCGGCTGGTTGTTGCCCGCCGGCAAATTGACGATCTGGCCGCCATTGCCGGGCTTGCCGATGCCGTTGCTGTCGCCGGGCTTCTGCATGATTGGCAGATTGTTGACCTGACCACCACCGTTACCCTGCTGCATCAGCGGCATATACTTCGGCTGGCCGAGATTGCCGACCTTGAACGTCGGGGCAATGTTCTGCGGCGCCAGGAACTTGGTCGCCTGCATCAGGGGGATCTGCTTCGGCTGGGCCGCGAGGTTCAGCGCGACTTTCGCATAGGGCGTGTTGCCGTAGCTGTCGTAGAAGCTCTTGTAGCCGAGCGGCGAGTTCGCCAGCACCGCCTTGTGCCAGGCCTGCGTGAGCAACAGATTGTTGAGCAGCCAGCGGACGTGGTCGCACAGCGGGTCATGCGGGTACATCTGGATGAACTCCTGATAGTACTCCGGCCGGGCCTCGGACACGACGTAGTCATAGGCCTGGCGCGTCGAGCGGCTCGGCAGGTTGGAGGCCATCTGCACCACAGGTGCATTCACCGGCGCGCGGTTGGCGGCCACAGCGGTGTCGCCGAAGAAGGTGAAGTCGGACGTGAGCGAGGAGCTCTCCCACGGAATCTGCGCGCCGCTGGTGCTCTGGTTCACCTGGAGACGCACGCGCTTGAACAGCTGCTCGATCGGCACGTTGGGCTCGCGCGCAACGTTGAGGAAAGCCTGCGTGTACGGGCTGTGGCCATTGCTGCCGTCCTGCGCTTCGGCGCCCGGCGCGGTGGAGTAGCCGACGATCGAGCCGTTCGGCGCATCGACGATGGCGAGGCCGCGGCCGGCATCGTTGACGTTCGGGAACGGATTGTTGCGGCAGGCATCGAGGATGACGATGCGCATGCGGCTCGGGATCGTCTCCAGCGTCGACATCACGTCGACCAGGCGAACCGAGTTGTTGACGAGCTCGGTCGGGCTGGAGACCTTCGCATCGACCGGAACGAGATAGTTCTCGCCGGCGAGCTGCACACCGTGGCCGGCGTAATAGACCATCGCCACCGTGTTCGGACCGCGCGCGGACACTTTTGCGGAAAAGTCCTGCACGACGCGCAGCATGTCGTTCTGGGTCAGGTCGGTCGCGGCGACCACCTCGAACCCCGCCGAGTTCAGAAACTGCGCCATCGACTCCGCGTCATTGTCGGGGTTTTGCAGCTGCGGCGCGTTCTGGTAGTTCGAATTGCCGATCACCAGCGCGACACGCTGTTCCGGGCCTTGCAGCGCGGTGGGGGCGGGCTGGACCGGTGCGACTTGCGCGCAAGCGGGGCCGCAGGCGAAGCCGAACAGGCTTCCCACGAGGCTGGCCGTCATCAGGAAAGGCTTTAGGCGGAACATGGCGTGCTCCTCTGGCACTGATCTCGATGCGAGATTGGTTGCGAGCAAGCCTGGGCGCGTTCGAGCCGGTGGTCCGTGATGACGATCACCGTGCTAATATGCGTGATCTGAATCACGCTGGAACCGGCTGTCACATGCTGAAATCGATCGATCCGATCCTCACGCCCGACCTGCTCTGGCTGCTGGCCTCGATGGGCCATGGCGACGACCTCGTCTTCGTCGATGCCAATCACCCCGCCACCCGCATCGCGCAGAGCACGACTTCGCAGCGCCTGATCCAGCTGCCGGGCATGAGCATGGAGGCCGCCATCCGTGCCATCCTGTCGGTCTATCCGCTCGACGATTTCGATCCCGATCCGGTGCGCGTGATGGCGCCGGTCGACGATCCCGACCGCGTGCCCGACGTGCAGCGCGCGGTGCTCGCGGAGATTTCGCGCGCGGCCGGCAGCGCCGTCATTCCCGGAAAACTCTCGCGTCCGGATTTTTATCGCGCGGCGGCCGCGGGCTTTGGCGTCGTGCAGGTCGGCGACAGCAGGGGCTATGGATGCTTCCTGATCAGGAAGGGCGTGATCAGCTGAGAGACGTCATCGGCTCGGAAGGCCTGCCGTTGCGAAGCGGCAAAAAGTCTCCCACTCGAATTTGAATGGCCTTTGCGCAAGCGCCTGTTTATGGTCGATCCATGTCGCGCCTCATGTGTCTGTTCGTTGCTGTCATCCTGTCGCTGCTGCCCGCTGTCGCATCAGCCGAGCCCGCTCAAAAGCGTCCCAAGCAAGCCTGGCACGGCTATGGCTTCCTGCCGGGCTATCGCCAGCCGCTGAGCAACAGCATTCCGCTCTACAAGCAGAAAGACGCGATGCGGCGCCTTGCGCGCAGCGACCGGCGCCATTGGTACATCGATCCGGTTCCTCAATATTACCGCTGGGATGGCGAGTGGCACTATTTCGGCCGTCCCGGCTTCGGCGGAGGCCGGTACAACGGTGGCAGCTTCGGCCCGTGCTGGACGCGCACGCCGATCGGTGCGGTCTGGAATTGCGGGTGAGCGCGCTGTCATTGCGAGCGTAGCGAAGCAATCCAGAGTCTAGCTGCGGCGGCGGTCTGGATTGCTTCGCTGCGCTCGCCATGACGATGAAGAGAGACTGCGCCTCTTACGAGAAGAACGCGATCTTCTCGGCCTGGGTCATGCGGCGGATGGGTGCGAGCGGGTCGTTCGCGGGCGCGCGGGGCTTTTGCAGCATGCCGCTGGCGAGGATGGTGGCGCCGAGCGAGGGTTCGGGCAAGGACGCGGGTGAGAGAGACGGCAGCGTCGCGGCCGGCGCTGCGCCGAATGATGCCGCGGCGGCCATGGCGGGGGCGGGCTGCTCCATCACTTCGGCCGCGGCTTCCGCGATGGCGTCGGTGAGACGTGCGAGCGAGTCCATCGCGATCGGCGCGTCGGCGGCCGGCTCCTCCACCATCGCTGCGACTGCCGGCGTGGGCGCGATCGGCTCCGGAAGCTCGGCGGCAACGGGCGCAGCAACTTCTGCGGCCATCGGCTCCGGTGTGGCCGCTTCCATCGCGACCGGCGCGATGATCTCGTCGAAATCAGGATCCGGCGCGGCCATCTCCAGCGCGATGGCGTCGAGGATGGCTTCGTCCTCGGCTTCCGCTGTGGCGTCGAGCGAGAAATCGTCGGCGGCTTCTGCGAGGGCGGCCGATGCTGCGGCCGGCTCTTCGAAAGCGACCTCTTCAACCGCGGCGTTTTCGAACGCGGCGGTGTCAGGGGCGATCTCGCTTTCGGCAGCAGTCTCCGGCGCGACGGCGGCGTCCATGGCCTGCTCGGCCATTGCGAACGCTTCGGCGGTGCCGGCTTCTTCAACTGCGGCTTCGGGCTCGGCGGCCGGCGCGATGTCCTGCGGCGTCTCCGTAAAAGCCACGGGAGCTTCGCTCGCCATCGCGGCAGGCGCGGCCTCGACAGGAGGAGCTTCTGCGACGGGCGGCGGGGTATCCTGCACCGGCGCTGGCGAGGGATGCGTGGCCTGCGGCGGCGCACTGCCATCGGTCTGGTCGACCCGGTCCCTGAGCAGATCGAATGCGGCCTTGAGCTCGACGCGGGGGTCGATGGTCGAAATCTGTCCGCACGCGGCCTCGATCGAGGCGAGCTGCGAATCAATGAGGTCGCAGATTCGCCCGTCCGCGCCGATCTCGCGCCAGCGCCAGGAGATCTCCTTGATGATGCGCACCCCGCGCGGGATCGCCGCGAGGCTCGCCTCGATCGCGCCGGGATCGAACGCCGCAATCGCGATCGTCTCGGCCTCGCGGATGGCGCGGCGGATCTCGACGAGGGCCTCGGGCAGACGGTCCTCGACGACGGGTTGTCGCTGTGCCGCAAGGGTTTCTTCGATTTTCGCGACCGCATCCAGCACCATGCGGGTATCCGCATTGCGGTTGCGCTTGGCATATTCGCCGAGGAACCAGCGGCCGCGCGCGGTCTCCATGAAGGCTTCGCGGATCGCGTCGTAATCCTGCTCGTTCGGCTCGGCCGCGCGGGCAGACATGGGCGAGAGGGCGAATGCTTCGTTGGCCATGACAATCTCGTCGCGCAAATCAGTGCGCGTTACTGTAACGATCACCACGATATCGACCGAATCGCAATTGGTTTGATGCAACCCGAATCACAAATCCCCATCGCTGCAACCGTGAAGCGGCGATTCGCGGTGAGTCTCGCCCTGTTTTACTCGGCGGTGTTCGCCGTGTCGGGAACGCATCTGCCGTTCTTCCCGGTCTGGCTGAAGGCGATCGGCATCGACGCCAGCTGGATCGGCCTCATCAACGCGCTGCCGGCGATCACGCGCTTCACCACGCTGCCGCAGATCACCGCCTTTGCCGAAAAGCGACACGCCATTCGCGCCGGCATGACGGTGTCGGTGCTGGCCACCGCGATCGGCTTTGCGGCGGTCGGCTTGCAGCAGCAGCCGCTGGCGCTGTTCCTGATCTACGCACTCACCTGCGTGATGTGGACGCCGACGACCCCGCTCACCGACGCCTATGCGCTGCGCGGCGTCGCCCGCTACGGGCTCGACTACGGGCCGCTGCGGCTGTGGGGCTCGGCGGCGTTTGCCGCCGGCTCGCTTGCCTGCGGTTATCTCGTCGATATCATCGCGGCGCGCGACCTGATCTGGGTGATCGTCGCATGGGCGGTGGTTGCCGTCGCCGCCAGCCTGCTGCTCCAGCCGCTCGACGATGTCAGGCGCAAGGCGACCGAGACGCATGCGGGCAAGGCGCTGCTGCGCGACGGCGGCTTCTGGGCCGTGATCGCGTCGGCCGCGCTGATCCAGGGCAGCCACGTCGCCTATTACACGTTCTCGGCCATCAACTGGCAGCTCCACGGGATCAGTGGGCTGACGATCGCGGGGCTGTGGACGCTGGGCGTAATCGCCGAGATCGTCGTGTTCGCATTGTCGCCGCGCTTCTCGCTGCATCCGTCCACGATGATCGCGATCGGCGGCTTGAGCGCCGTGCTGCGCTGGATCGTCACCGCCAACGAGCCGCCGCTCGCGCTGCTCGCGGTCGTGCAGCTCGGCCACGGCCTCACTTTCGGCATGACCATCGTCGGCACCATGAATCTGCTGGTGCAGCGCGTGCCGTCGCATCAGATCGCGCGCGGGCAGGGCTATTACGCCGCCTGCAACGGGCTGCTCGGCGCGACCACCTCGATCGCGTCGGGCGCGATCTATGCCCGCATCGGCGACAGCCTCTATTACGTCATGGCCGCGATGGCCGCCGCCGGCGCGCTCGTGATCTGGTCGGCGCGGCACCGGCTCAACGCTCAGCCCCAGAGCGAGGCATCAGGCGGATAGACCAGGCTGTCGTCGTAACGCAGGCCGTGATCGCGGTCGCGCGCCAGCAGCAAGGGGCCGTCGAGATCGACGAACCGCGCCTGCGGCGTCACCAGCATGGCGGGGGCCATCGACAGCGAGGTCGCGACCATGCAGCCGATCATGATCTCGAAGCCGAGCGCCTGGGCGGCATCGGCCATCGCGAGGGCCTCGGTGAGGCCGCCGGTCTTGTCGAGCTTGATGTTCACGGCGTCGTAGCGGGCGCGGAGCGGCGCCAGCGAGCCGCGGTCATGCACGCTCTCATCGGCGCAGACCATCAGCGGCCGCTTGATCCGCGCCAGCGCGTCGTCCTTGCCAGCCGGGAGCGGCTGCTCCACCAGGGTGACGCCGACGGCGTCGCAGGCCGCAAGGTTCTGCTCCAGATTGGCCTCGGTCCAGGCCTCGTTGGCATCGACGATCAACTCGGATTCAGGGGCCGCCTTGCGGACGGCCGCGATCCGCTCCGGATCGCCGTCGCCGCCGAGCTTGATCTTGAGCAGCGGCCGGTGCGCCGCTTTGGCCGTGGCGGCCGCCATGGCCTCGGGAGCCCCTAACGAGATCGTGTAGGCGGTGGTGCGCTCGCCCGGGACCGGGCGGTCGAGCAGGCTCCAGGCCCGCAAGCCCGCGGCCTTGGCCTCCAGGTCGATCAGGGCGCAATCCAGCGCGTTCCGGGCCGCGCCGGGGGGCATGGCAGCTTGCAGGCCCTCTCGCGTGAGGCCGCCCGCCACGGCCGCCTGCATGGCCTGGACGGCCGCCAGCGTCGCCTCGGGGGTCTCGCCATAGCGGGGATAGGGTACGCATTCGCCCCGGCCGGTGAGGCCGTTCTGGCTGACCTCGACCACGACGGTCACGGCCTCGGTCTTGGCGCCCCGGCTGATGGTAAAGCTGCCGGCGATCGGGAAGCGCTCGATTCGCGCCGCCAGGGCGGCAAGTTTCATGGAAGTCATTTTGAACTCTGGCGAAATCTGAACCTGCTAGTTACCTCTAGCAACTAACGTTAACCAGTTGGGGGTACCTTCTCCGGGTAAGGGCGTGTGCGCAACCATCTGATTTTCTCCGCCCCGGCACGGGAGCGGACCTCTTGAGCGGCGATCCAAAGCTGGAACGGATTGCCAAAGGCAATGCGCTGGCCCTCTGCGCCACCGGAACCTGGACTGCGAGTTTTGCGCCGGTCCTGGAGCGGATGGTGGCGGATGCCGAAAAGCTCGCCGGCGGCTCCCAAAGCATCTTCATCGACGTCTCCGAGGTCGCCAAGCTCGACACGTTTGGCGCCTGGCTGATCGAGCGGTTGCGCCGCAGCTTGACCCAAGGCGCCGTCGAGGCGCAGATCGCGGGCCTCTCGACGAACTATTCGAGCCTCGTGGACGAGGTGCGGCGGGTCAGGGCGACGCCTGTGATCGACCGCAGCACCATCACCATCAGCGGGATGCTGGAGCAGATCGGCCGCACGGTTGCCGGTATTGGCGGCACCGTGGCGGGTCTGATCGACATGCTCGGCGCGGTGCTCGCCGCAGGCTTTCGCATCCTGATCCACCCGCGCTCGTTCCGCCTGACCTCGACCGTGCATCACATGGAGCAGGTGTGCTGGCGGGCGGTGCCGATCGTCGTGCTGATCACCTTCCTGATCGGCTGCATCATCGCCCAGCAGGGCATCTTCCATTTCCGCCGCTTCGGCGCCGACATTTTTGTCGTCGACATGCTCGGCGTGCTGGTGCTGCGTGAGATCGGCGTGTTGCTGGTCGCGATCATGGTCGCGGGCCGCTCCGGCAGCGCCTACACCGCCGAGCTCGGCTCGATGAAGATGCGTGAGGAGATCGACGCGCTGCGCACGATGGGTTTCGATCCGATCGAGGTACTGGTGCTGCCGCGCATGCTGGCGCTGGTGCTGGCGCTGCCGATCCTGGCCTTTCTCGGCGCGATGGCGGCGCTCTATGGCGGCGGTCTCGTCGCCTGGCTCTATGGCGGCGTCGATCCCGAGGCGTTTCTGCTGCGCCTGCGCGACGCCATCTCGATCGACCATTTCATCGTCGGCATCGTGAAAGCGCCGGTCATGGCCGCGGTGATCGGCATCGTTGCCTGCGTCGAAGGGCTCGCGGTGCAGGGCAGTGCGGAATCGCTCGGACAGCACACGACCGCGTCGGTCGTGAAGGGCATCTTCTTCGTCATCGTCATGGACGGCGTGTTCGCCATCTTCTTCGCCTCGATCGGGATGTGACGATGGCCGGCGAGATTGAAAATCCGATCATCCGCGTCCGCGATATCACCGTGCAGTTCGGCGCCACGCGTGTGCTCGACGGCCTCAACCTCGACGTCAAGCGCGGCGAGATCCTCGGCTTCGTCGGCCCTTCCGGTGCGGGCAAGTCGGTGCTGACACGCACCATCATCGGCCTTGTCCCGAAGATTGCCGGCAGCATCGAGGTGTTCGGCGTCGACCTCGATTCCTCCAACACATCGCAGCGCCGCAACGTCGAGCGGCGCTGGGGCGTGCTATTCCAGCAGGGCGCGCTGTTCTCCTCGCTGACTGTGCGGCAGAACATCCAGTTTCCGATGCGCGAATATCTGCGCGTGTCGCAGCGGCTGATGGACGAGATCACCATGGCCAAGCTGACCATGGTGGGTCTCAAGCCCGAGGTTGCCGATCGCTTTCCCTCGGAACTGTCGGGCGGCATGATCAAGCGCGTGGCGCTGGCGCGCGCGCTGTCGCTCGATCCCGACCTCGTGTTCCTCGACGAGCCGACCTCGGGCCTCGATCCGATCGGCGCCGGCGATTTCGACGAGCTGGTCCGGACGCTTCAGCGCACTTTGGGCCTGACCGTTTTCATGGTAACGCACGACCTCGACAGCCTTTACACAGCATGTGACCGCATCGCCGTTTTAGGGAACGGTAAGATCATTGCGGCAGGGTCGATCGCCGACATGCAGGCCTCGCAGCATCCTTGGCTGAGGCAATATTTCCATGGCAAGCGCGCTCGCGCGGTGATGGGCTGAGGTGCCGGAGTAACCGATGGAAACGCGGGCAAATTACGTACTGATCGGGTCGTTCACGCTGGCGGTGATTGCCGCTGCGATCGGCTTCGTGCTGTGGTTCCAGTCGCTGCACACCACCAAGCAGCGCAGCCCCCTGCGGGTCGTGTTCGAGGGCCCGGCGGCGGGCCTGCGCAATGGCGGCAGCGTCAACTTCAACGGTATCCGGGTGGGCGAGGTGGTCTCGGTGAAGCTGGACAACCCGCGGCGGGTTGTCGCACTGGCCATGGTCGAGAACAACGCGCCGATCCGCAAGGACACCCTGGTCGGCCTTGAATTCCAGGGCCTCACCGGCGTTGCCGCGATCTCGCTCAAGGGCGGCGAGGAGGCTGCGCCCCCGCCGCCGCTCGACGAGGACGGCATCCCGACGCTGACGGCCGATCCCAACAAGCTCCAGGACGTCACCGAGGCGATCCGCGGCACGCTCCAGAACATCAACAAGATCGTCGCCGACAATCAGGAGTCGGTGAAGAACTCGCTCAAGAACCTCGAGACCTTCACCAGCTCGCTGGCGCGCAACTCCGAGAAAATCGACGGCGTCATGGCCAAGGTCGACGGCGTGATGCTCAAGGCCGACAGCCTCATGCTCGGCCTCAACACGCTCGCCGGCGGCAAGGATGGCGGCGAGCTGTTCCAGGCGGTGAAGTCGATCCGCGAGCTCGCCGACGATTTCGACAAGCGCTCGGGTGCGTTGATCACGGACGGCCGCCGCACGCTGGGCGACATCAGCCGCGCCGTCAACAATTTCGACCGCAACCCGACCCGCGTGCTGTTCGGCGCCAGCAACAGCGCACCGGCCGCCGCCCCGCCGCCGCCCGAGCCGCCGAAACCGGCGGCGCCAGAGCGCAGGCGGCAGTAGGCGTGTAGTCCACGGAGCTCTGCTTCGTCGCAAGGCCTCCACGCAATGACGAGCTGGGAGCTCCGGCGCAATCACTCTCGTGTCCCGGACGCGCCGCAGCGTGCAACGCTGCTGCGCAGAGCCGGGACCCAGAGGGCGACACGGGAGATTGCGGCGGCATGGGCCCCGGCTCTGCAGCGCACCGCCGAAGAGGCGCTGCGCTGCGTCCGGGGCACGGGATGAAACCAGGACGCACGCTCTCTCCTCCGTCATTGCGAGCTACCGGGTTCGCGCGAAGCGGCCCGATAATAGAATCCGCGAAGCAATCCAGAGTCTTTCCGCGGGGAGATTCTGGATTGCTTCGTCGCTTCGCTCCTCGCAATGACGAGCTACGGCGCAATCACTCTCGTGTCCCGGACGCGCTGCAGCGTGCAACGCTGCTGCGCAGAGCCGGGACCCAGAGGGCGACACGGGAGATTGCGGCGACATGAGCCCCGGCTCTGCAGCGCACCGCCGAGGAGGCGCCGCGCTGCGTCCGGGGCACGAGAGGCTTGCGATCATCCGCAAACAAAAACGGAGGCCGTGAGGCCTCCGTTTTCATTCGCTGTTCGCTGTGGCTGCGAGCTTACCCCAGCCGGCCCGCCGCATGCGCGAGCAGGGTGTACACCAGGCCCGTCTCCGAGGTCAGGTGGCTGCGCAGCTCCTGCGGGCCGCGGCCGTCGCGGGCGACTTCGTCGAGCAGGCGTTCGAACTCGGCGACGTAGCGGTCGACGGTGCCCTTGAAGTTGCGGTCGGCGCGGTACTTGCGGGCGACCTCGTCGAAGGCCTTCTGGCCGGCGGGCGTGTAGAGGCGCTTGGTGAAGGCCTTGTTCTCGCCGCGCTGGTAGCGGTCC
>Ga0065165_1001290_pt1 | contig 28208 bp, 24 predicted proteins | sample AraplaMF_Cvi_mMF_FD_63813 | JGI IMG/M metagenome (GOLD analysis project Ga0065165, IMG submission 63813) | Arabidopsis root microbial communities from the University of North Carolina, USA - plate scrape MF_Cvi_mMF (version 2) (version 3) | ecosystem: Host-associated > Plants > Roots >... | reverse complement strand
GGGGTTCGGGCCGCCGGCGCGCCAGGTGCCGGGCGTGACGGCGGGCTTCGGCGTGGCGCCGGGCGCCGCCCAGGTGGTCAGCGTGCTGCCTGGATCGACCACCCCCGGCGCCGGCGCCGGTGCGGGCGCGGGAGCTGGTGCGGGCGTGGGCGCGGGAGCCGGTGCTGGGGTGGGAGCCGGTGCCGGAGCAGGCGTCGGCGCTGGCGCCGGCGCGGGGGCGGGAGTCGGTGCCGGCGCGGGTGCAGGGGCCGGAGCGGGAGCCGGCGCGGGCGCAGGACTCGGCGCGGGCGCTGGAGCTGGCGCAGGAGACGGAGCTGGCGCAGGTGTCGGCGCCGCCCCCACCGGCGCAGACGCTTCATCGCCCGACGATCCGCCGCAGGCGGTCAGGCACAAGGACATCAGCAAGCTGCTGATCCCGTGCAAGCGGAGGGAGCCCTTTTTCATTCTGTTCTTTCGCGGTCTCGAGTCATGCCGGAAGGCCGCGCGATTCTGAAATGCCCCCCCTGCAAAGGGTTGACCGGCAAATGACGGAGATGCGCCCGTGTGCAACCAAACGTCAGCCGCCCAGGAGGGCTGCCAAGCTCACCTCCGCAGCGGCCAGCGCCGCGCCATCGCGGCATACAACGCGATGCCCACCACCAACGCCGCTGCCGCGGCCGCCAGCGCCTGCTGGAAGCCCTGCGCCGGCGTGGGGCTGCGGTGCAGCAGCAGCGCGACCATCGGCGGCCCGGCGATCTGGCCGACGCCGTAGGCCGCGGTCAACAGGCCGGTGAAGCTGTCGCCCGCGGCCGGCCACACCCGCCGCGCCTCCTGCAATGCATAGAACGTGATCGCGGTGAACGGCACGCCGAGCAGCACGCTGCCCAGCGCAAACCCCGCGGCCCCCGGCCAGAACAGCCCCAGCGCGATCGCCGAGGCCTGCACCGCATAGCAGCCGCCCAGCAGCCAACGGCGATCCCAGTGCGCCGGCGTGCGCGTCGACAGCACGGCACCGGCGGTGACGCCGGCCCCGAACATCGGCCAGAACAGGTCGGGCCATGCGGAGCCGGCCGGCAGCACGCCGCGCGCGATCACCGGCAGGAAGGTGGCGGTGACGATGTAGCCCAGGCCCGCCAGGCCGTAGGCAGCCGTCAGCAGCGCCCGCTCGGCCCGCGGCGGCGCGGCCGGAGCCGCACCCGCCGGCACCGTGCTGCTGCGCGGCGCGACCGCGCCCTGCACCACCGGCCACACCAGCGCACACAGCACGGTGGCGAGCAGCCCGAACACCGCCCAGCCGGCGGCGGCCCGCCAGTCCAGCGCCACCATCGCACTGGCCGACAGCCCGCTCAGCGTGATGCCCAGCCCCGGCCCGCAGAAGATCAGGCCGCCCATCGCCGGCCGGCCCAGCGCCACCAGCCGCCCCATGCACCAGCCTGACACGTTGACGAACACCAGCGCGCTCGCCACACCGGCCGCCAGCCGCAGCGCGGGCCACGTGACGCTGAACGGCAGCGCCATGCCGAGCGCCAGCAGCGCCGTGGCGACCAGCCCGCTGCGCGCCAGCGCCGCGGCACCCGGCACCCGGGCACCGCGCCGGGCCAGCCACGGCAGCGCCATGCAGGCCAGCGCACCGAGCAGGTAGCCGATGTAGTTGGCAGTGGCCAGCCAGCTGCCGCCGGCCAGGTCGACCACGCCGTCATGCAACATCATCGGCAGCAGCGGCGTGAAGGCGAAGCGGCCGATGCCCATCGCCGAGGCCAACGCCGCCATGCCGGCCAGCGCCACCACCATCGGTCGATCGCGCAGCGCAGCAGCAGCGGCGGGGGAAGAAGAAGACAGCTCGTGGGCCATGCGTGCCGCCGGGTCGGGCGGTGGTTTATCATCTTGTTTGGCGATTCTATTTTCAAAATCAATCTCTAAACAAGAATTCATGGACCTGGTGGCGCTGGAGATCTTCTGCACCGTGGCCCGCGAGGGCAGCGTGACCCGTGCGGCCGAGCTGCTGCAGCGCGCCCAGTCGAGCGTGACCACCCGCGTGCAGCAGCTCGAAGAAGACCTGGGCGTGACGCTCTTCCTGCGCGAAGGCCGGCGCATGGCGCTCACCGCCGAGGGCGAGACGCTGCAGGGCTACGCGATGCGGCTGCTGGCGCTGGCCGACGAAGCACGGCAGGCGCTGCGGCCGGGCCAGCCCGGCGGCCGGTTGCGGCTGGGGTCGATGGAGAGCACTGCGGCGAGCCGCCTGCCCGGCCCGCTGGCGAGGCTCCATGCGCGCTGGCCCGGCGTGCAGCTGGAACTGCGCACCGGGCCCACCCGTGCGCTGGTCGACGCGGTGGCTGCCCATGCGATCGACTGCGCGCTGGTCGCGCTGCCATCGCCCGGCATCGACGCGCTGCCCGCGGCGCTGGAGGCCGCGCCGGTCTTCACCGAAGCGCTGCTGCTGGCGCTGCCGCCGGGGCATCCGCCGGTGCGCAGCGCGGCCGACCTGCAGGTCGCGACGCTGGCAGCGTTCGCGACCGGCTGCACCTACCGGCAGATCGGTGAAGCCTGGATGACGCGCGACGGCACCGGCCCGCGCGTGCTGGAGCTGGCCTCGTACCACGCGATCCTGGCGTGCGTGGCCGGCGGCCACTGCGCGGGCGTGGTGCCGCGCTCGGTGCTCGCGCTGATGGCGCCGCCGCCGGCGCTGCGGCTGGTGCCGCTGCAGGACTGCGACACCGTGCTGGTGCAGCGGCGCGGCTACCGCTCGGCCGCGCTCGAGGCGCTGTGGGCCGAGCTGGCGGCGCCGGCGCGCTGAACGCCGACCGACCGACGAACAAGGCTAGCCGCGGCGCGCGGCCTCGATCGCGGCGACGTCGATCTTGCCCATCTTCATCATCGCGTCGAACACCCGCTTCGACGCCGCGGGATCCGAGCCGGTGAACGCTTCGGTGAGCACGCGCGGCGTGATCTGCCACGACAGACCCCACTTGTCCTTGCACCAGCCGCAGGCGCTCTCCTGGCCGCCGTTGCCGACGATCGCATTCCACAGGCGATCGGTCTCGGCCTGGTCGTCGGTGGCGACCTGGAACGAGAACGCCTCGGTGTGCTTGAAGGCCGGCCCGCCGTTCAGGCCCAGGCACGGGATGCCCAGCACCGTGAACTCGACGGTCAGGATGTCGCCCTGCTTGCCGTCCGGAAAGTCGCCCGGTGCGCGCGTCACCCTGCCGACCGAACTGTCGGGAAAGACCTCGGCATAGAAGCGCGCCGCGTCCAGCGCCGTGCCGTCGTACCAGAGACAGATCGTGTTCTTCGCGATGTTCTTGCTGGGCATGTGTCGTCTCCTTTGGAAGGGGGCTGAGAGAATACTCGGCCCGCAGATGGGGCAAGCGACGTACCCACTCAGCCTGCAGTGCGACGGGGTGCCGAGCGGGGCCGCGCGGGGCCGCTCCTCGTGGTCGAGACGCGCAACTCACAGCGCTTCTACGAGCAGCACGGGTTCGCAGCGGTAGACGAATCCTTCTTCGTCAGAGGCGCCGCTGAAATACATTCCGAGGTCGTCGCCAAGCGCCGTCATTGAATGACGGACTGGCGCCGCCCTGCAACGCCCCCCCATGAAAGGTCAGGCATGACACACCTTGGAAGCTGCCACTGCGGCCATGTCAAGTTCGAGGTCGACGGCGAGATCGCCTCGGCGCTGTCGTGCAATTGCTCGATGTGCCAGCGCAAGGGCTCGTTGATGTGGTTCGTGCCGCGCAGCGCGCTGCGCCTGCTGACGCCGAACGACAACGCCAGCACCTACCTGTTCAACAAGCACCTGATCCAGCACCGCTTCTGCCCGCATTGCGGCATCCACCCCTATGGCGAAGGCACGTCGCCGTCGGGCGCGGCGATGGCCGCCGTCAACCTGCGCTGCATCGAAGGCATCGACCTGGCGGCGATCCCGGTCGACCACTTCGACGGACGGTCGATGTAGCCACGCCGTCAGGACCGGCCGGCTTCCGGCGCCGGGGCCACGGCACACAGGCGCGCGTGATGGACCTGGATCTCGCCCGGGATCCACTGCGGCAGGTCCCAGTCCGGATGCTGCGCGCGCAGGATCGGCACGAGTTCCTTCTGCATCGTCGGCAGGTCCTGCCCCGCAGCGCAGCGCCGCGTGACTTCGGCGCGAACCACATCCAGGTGCCGGGCCGCTTCGGCCAGATCGGCCGCGGTGCCCATGCGGCCATGGCCGGGGATGACGACCTTCGGATGGCCGAGCGCTACCGCACGAAAGATCTCGCGCCAGTTCAGCGGGTCGACGTCCATGTCCCCGATCTCCGGGAACCACGGCATGATCGGAAAGGATCTCGTCTCCAGCAGGTCGCCGAGGATCACCACCCCCTGCGCCGGCACGGACACCACTTGGTCGCCCTGCGTGTGCGCGCGGCCGTGGTGGCTCAGGCGCACGATGCGGCCACCGAGATCGATCTCGGCTTCCCGTTCGTAGACGATGTCCGGCGCGACGAAGCGAACGTCCTTCAGCGCCGCGGCCACGCCCAGGCGTTCGCTGAACAGCCGCTGGTAGGCGGCCCCCTTCTGCATCAACTCGTCGCGCTGCGCGCGGTTGTAGATGATGGTGGCCTCGCCCTTGAACACCTGCGCGCCGAACCCGTGTTCCGGATGGAAGTGCGTGGTCGTCAGGTACAGCCGCCGGGCACCGGCCAGGCGCCGGGCGGTCTGCAGCGCGCGGCGCGCACTGTCGGGCCCGAGGCCGGTGTCGACGACCAGCACGGCATCGCTGCCGGTGATGAGGGTGATGTTGGGAACCAGGACGATCTGGTCCCTGTCTTCGATCACGTGCACCCCCGGGCTCACCTCGACGAGGTGGCTCGGATCGACCAGCTTTTCCGGCGAGACGTCCCGCTCGGCGGCACGGGCCGGCATGCCGGCCAGCGACGACAGCAACGCGACGAGCGCGACGGCGATGGACAGTCGGCGATGGTTCATCGGTGCCCTCCTCATCGCGCGGCCCGCACGATCACCTTGCCGCGGGCGTGACCGCCGGCGACCTGCTCCAGTGCCGCGCGCGCATCGTCGAGCGGGTGGATCGTGTCGAGGACGATCTGCAGCTGCTTCTCGCTGAAGCGCTGCAGGACCCGGTCCAGCGTGCCGGCGTCGTGGTTGAAGAACACGAACGAGCCCGGCCGGCCACCGCGCGCCTCGATCGCGAAGTCGACGGTGCTGACGATGGCGCCGCTGGCCGCGAGCACCTGCCACGAGCGTTCGAGCGTGTCGCCGCCGACCGTGTCGAGGACCAGGTCCACGTCGCGCACGACGGTCGAGAAGTCCTGGCGCTGGTAGTCGATCGCTTCATCGGCACCCAGTTCGCGGGCCAGGCCGAGGTTGCGCGCCGACGCGGTCGCGATGACATGCGCGCCGGCCTGTTTGGCGAACTGCACCGCGAAACTGCCGACGCCGCCCGCGGCGGCGTGGACGAGCACGCGCTGCCCTGCCTGCAGGCGGCCTGCCCCGAACAGGGCCAGCCAGGCCGTGCCCGCGGCCGTCGGCAATGCCGCGGCCTGCTCGAAGCTCATGTCGGCCGGCATCGGGCTCAGCGCCTGCGCGGGAATGAGCGCCGCCTGTGCGAACGCGCCGCCGGCCGTCGGCTCCACGCGGCCGACGACGCGGTCGCCCGGCTTGAATCGATCGACCCCTGGGCCGACCTGCTCGACCACGCCGGCCAGGTCGGTGCCGAGCGTGTACGGCAGCGTCACCGGAAAGACTTGCTGCATGTGGCCGGCCAGCATCTTCAGGTCCAGCGGGTTCACGCTGGCGGCCTCGATGCGAACGGACACCTGACCCTGGCCCGGGCTGGCCAGCGTGGTGTGCTCGAGCTCGGCGTGGCTCGGGTTGCCGAAGGCGTGGATGCGAAGAGATTTCATCGTGATGCCCTCGGTGCGTCAGTCGTTGTTGAGTGCAGGGAATGCACCGAGCTGCAGGAACGCGCCGAACCAGTCCTCCAGGTGCCAGGTGCGCTTGATGCGCTCGCCGTCGAATTCATGGAACTCGTGGATGCGGATGCTGACCTTCCGGCCGGTCGCGGCGATGCCGAACAGCGGCCCGCGGTGCGTGCCGGTGATCTCGGCACGAACCGCGGCGCGGTCTTCGCCCATCAGGACGTCGTGGATCACGATCCGCACGTCGGGCAACGCCTCGACGACGCTGCGGATGATGGGCTTGAGGCCGTCCGGCCCGGGCCCCTGGCCGGGCGCGAGCGGGATGTCGTCCCAGTCGGCCGTGACGGCGAGGTCCATCAGGTCGGGGTCGTGGTCGCTGAAGGCCCGGTACAACAGCTCGATGGCGTGGCGCCGGGCCTGGTCGGAGGCGCTGGGGCGGAGGAGGTTCGAGTGGCTCATGCTGACGTGCCCTGCGGGCGCTGTGAAGTGATGACGTCCCAGTCTCGGCGCCGCGCTACCATCTGTCCAACAAATGACTTGTATAAGTCGGTATTTGATTCATGGATTTTCATGGCATCGACCTGAACCTGCTCGCGGCCTTCGATGCGCTGATGGACGAGCGCAACGTGACCCGCGCAGCGGTGCGCGTCGGCGTGAGCCAGCCGGCGATGAGTGCCGCGCTGTTGCGCCTGCGGACGCTGTTCGGCGACCCGCTGTTCCTGCGCAGTGCCGAGGGCCTGCAGCCGACAGCGCGTGCCAGGGATCTCGCCGGTCCGGTGTCGCAGGCCTTGCGGCAGCTGGAACTGGTCCTCGTCAAGCGGCCCGAATTCGAGCCCGCCGACGTGGCGCTGGATTTCACCGTCGGCCTGTCGGACTACCCGGCGTTCGTGCTGCTGCCCGCGCTCGTGAAAGCGCTGGAGCAGCAGGCGCCCGGGGTCTCGCTGCGCGTGCGCAGCTTCAGCGATCGCGACAGCGCCGTCGACCTGCTCGACGCCGGCACGATCGACGCGGCCGTCGGCGTTCCGCCCACAAAGGCGGAAAGCAGGATCCTGACCCGTCCGATCCTGCGCGACGAGTTCGTCACGATCGTCCGCCGCGACCACCCGAGCGCGCGGCGCGGCATGAGCATGAAGGCCTTCCTGTCGCTGTCGCACGTGCTCGTGTCCCCCGAAGGAGACCGCCACGGGCTGGTCGACGAAGCGCTGGCGCAGCTGGGCAAGCAGCGCCGGCTCGCGCTGACCTTGCCGCAGATGTTCGCGGCACCGGCGGTGGTCGCCCGCACCGACATGGCGGCCACGGTGATGAAGCGCGTGGCGCTTCACTCGTCGGCACGCCGCAGCGTGGCGCTGTTTCCGCCGCCGGTCGTGCTGGCCGAGGTGGTCTTCGACCTGATCTGGCACCGGCGCAACGACACCCACCCGGCGCAGCGGTGGCTCAGGGGCCTGATCGAATCGCTCGCGAAATCGCTGTGAACGGCGCCGGCGACAGCGGCTACCTCGCGGCCTCGACGATCAGCCGCGCGAGCTTCTGGTACTCGCCGCCGAAGTGGTGGTCGCCCTTCATCACCACCACCCGCGCATGTGCCGGCGCGAGCTTCGGGCACAGCGAATCCCGTTCGCGGTCGCCCTGCACGCACAGGGTGTCGGCGGCCGACAGCCGGCGCGCTTCCGGCAGGATCGGCTTGTCGCCGCTCGGGCCCAGCCAGTTGCTGAAGTGGAATTCGAACGAGGCCTGCTGGGCCAGCCCCAGCAGCGCGGTGAGCCTGACCGACGCGCGCGTCGCGGCCGGCAGGCGGTTGACGGCAAACGGCAGCACGTCGGCGCCCTGCGAGTAGCCGATCAGGATCGCCTCCGGGCGCTGCCAGCGCGCGGCGTAATAGCGGATCAGGCGGTCCAGGTCGACGGCCAGCCCGTCAGGCGTGCGGGCCTTCCAGAAATAGCGCAGCGAATCGAAGCCGGCCACCGGAATGCCTTGCGCGGCGAGCGCGGCCGCCAGTTCCTTGTCGATGCCGGCCCAGCCGCCGTCGCCCGACAACAGCACCGCAAAGCGCTTGCCGCTGCCGGCCGCCGGCACCTCGACCATCGGCAGGTCGGCCAGCTGCTGCGGCACCGGCGGTGCGGCCGGTGCTGCCGTGGCCCGCTGGGCTGCCGAGAGCTGCACGTAGGCCGCGGCGAACGCATCGGGCCCGTCGGGCACCCAGTGCGCCTTCGGCACCTGCTGCACGAAGGCCTGCGCGCTGTCGGCCGCGCAGGCGGCGCCGGGCACGGCCGCCCACGGCGTGGCCAGCGCGGTCGCGGGCAGCAGGTCGAAGCCGTCGGCCGCCGATGCGGTCGCAGGCGACGCGGCCGCGCCGGACGCCGCGGCGCCGAGCGTGCTGGTGACCTCCCAGCGCAGGCCGTTGGTCGCGCACAGCGGCGTCTTCAGCAGCAGCCGCGGGCAGAAACCGACCGACAACGCCGACGAGAAGCTGCCGGCCGGCGCCTGCGCCAGCACGCCATACGCGAACGACGCCGCCGTGCCGGTGCCGACCAGCATCGGCAGCCTGTAGCCCGGCACCTGCTCGTAGGCCTGCAGGTGGCGCGACAGGTTCTCGAACGCGCCGGCCGCATAGGTGCACTTGCCGTCCTGCTTCTCGAGCCGCTTGTAGAACGGCGCCAGCGGCACGGCAGCCACCAGCGCGCCGTCGTCGACCATGCGGCCGATCGCGCGCCGCTCGGCGGCGTCGGGCGCGTCGTTCGGCGACAGCATCAGCACGAACTGCTGCACGGGTCCGGCCGGCTTGAACAGCCGCACGTCGTTGAACAGCCCGTGCGCCACGGTGCCGGGCGCGGTCTGCATCGGCTGCGGCGGTTTCGCCGGCTGCGGCCGCGCCTGGGCGCGGCAGGGCGCCGCCGCCTGCGCGAGCACCAGGCCGAGGCCGGCGAGCAGCGCGAACGTCCGTTTCATCGGCCGATCGCTCCCTTGAGGCCGCCACCGATCAGCGCGGCCACGTCGGCCAGGATGAAGACCGGCGCCAGCCCGGGCGGCGCGGCCAGGTAGCGGGCCTCCCAGTCGGGCTCGAACTTGTCCTTGAAGCTGTGCAGCCCGCGGAAGTTGTAGAAGCGGTCGCCATGCTCGAACAGCAAGCGCCCGAGCCGCTGCCAGCGCGGCGCGCGGCGGCGCTCGGCCATGCCGGCCATCGGCGACATGCCGAGCCCGAAGCGCTCGTAGCCCTCGGCCTGCAGGTGCAGCATGATCTTCGCGAACAGGAAATCCATCGTGCCGGGCGGCGCGTCGGGCAGGTGGCGCATCAGGTCGAGGCTCGCATCCTTGCGGGCGTCGGTGGTCAGCAGGTTCGCGAAGGCGAGGATGCGGTCGTCGCGCCGCACGACCGCCACCGGCAGCCGCTGCAGGTAGTCGCCATCGAAACGCCCAACCGAGAAGCTCTTCTCGCGGCCGCGCTGCTCGGCCAGCCAGGCATCGGACACCTGCTTCAGCTGCGGCAGCAGCGCGGCCACGCCGTCGGCCGGCACCACCTCGAACAGCAGCCCTTCGCGCTCGCCGCGGTTCACGCCGGAGCGCAGGTTGGCGCGCTTGGCGCCCTTCAGGCTGAAGCCGGGCAAGGGCACGGTGGCGTATTCGCCGAGCTTCAGCGCATGCAGGCCGCAATCGAGGTACAGCGGCAGCGTGGCCGGCCGCACCTGGTAGAACGCGGCGCGCCCGCCGTGGTCGTTGGCGCGCTCGATGAACTGCCAGACCAGGTCGGGCCATTCGCGCGCGTCGCCGAACGGGCCGTACAGCGAGACCCACGAGCGCCCCTGCTTGCCGAACATCAGGAAGCTGCGGCCGGACGGCGAGAACATCAGGTGCTTGTCGCCGACCAGCACATGGCAGCCGTCGGACGACGGGTTGGCGCGCACGATGTCGGCGGCGCGCTGGATCTCTTCGGGCGTCGTCGTGGCAACGTCGCCGGCGGGCGGCCGCAGCAGCTGCCACAGCCCGTAGGCCAGCGCGATCAGCGCGACGCCGGTCAGCGCGCGCAGCGAGCGCGGCGCCTGGCCGTCGAGCTCGAACTGCCACCACAGCCGGTTGCTGTAGCCGACCTCGCGGTAGGCGAAGAACAGCACCCACACGCAGGCGAGCAGCACGCCGCCGAGCGCCAGCAGCCATTCGGGTTCGAGGCGCTGCGAGAACAGCGACGAGCGCCGGTCGAACTGGTTGCGCGAGATCACCAGCAGCAGCGCCAGCGTGCTCAGCATCGCGGCCTCGGTGACCGCGATGCCCTTGGGCAGCGCCAGCACCGCGGCGATCAGCGACAGCACCAGCGCGGCCCACCACGCGGCGTCGAGCTGGTGCAGCAGCCCGCGAGCGACCAGCAGCAGGCCGAGCCCGGCCACGCTGCCGAGGAAGTGCGAGGCCTCGATCAGCGGCAGCGGCAGGTTCAGGTGCGCCAGGATCTCGCGCGCGTCTTCGGTGAACGGCGTCACGCCGGAGACCATCAGCCACAGCCCCGCGACCAACGTCAGCGCGGCCATCAGCCGCGGGCTCAGGTGCACGGCCATGCGGCCGACCGGCGCGGCCACGCCGGAGCGCAGCTCGTAGGCCACCAGCATGCCGGTGGCCAGCACCAGCGGCAGCACGTAGTAGATGCCGCGGTTCAGCAGCAGCGCACCCAGCATCACGTCGGTCGGCACGGTGCCGCCGCTGGCCAGCAGCATCACCGCCTCGAACACGCCGACGCCGCCCGGCACGTGGCTGACGATGCCGGCGGTGACGGCGATCGCGTAGAACGCGATGAAGATCGGCAGCGCGATGTGCTGGCCGGGCAGCAGGAACCACAGCGCCGCGGCCGAGGCGCACAGCTCCAGCGCCGAGATCACGAGCTGGCGCAGCGCGAGCTCGGGCGTCGGCAGGCGCATGCCCCAGCGGCCGATGCGCAGCCCGCGGCGCTTCGTGCACAGCCAGATGAAGCCGGCCAGCCCGACCAGCAAGGCCGCCGACAGCAGGCGCAGCAGCAGCGGCGAGATGTGCAGCAGGCCGCCGACCTCGTCGGCGCCCCACAGCAGGCCGAGCGCGCCGAACGCCGCCATGCCGAGTCCGAAGGCCGCCGCGTTGAACGCGATCACGCGGCCGATCTGCGACGGCTCCAGCCCGGCCGCGGTGTACAGCCGCATGCGCACAGCGCCGCCCGACAGCGGCCCGAGCCCGATGGTGTTCGACAGCGCGTAGGCGACGAACGAGGTCAGCAGCACGGTGGCCCGCGCGACCCGCGCACCGGCGTACTGCAGCGACGAGCTGTCGTAGCCGGCGAGCGCGAGGTAGCTGAGCACGGTGGCGATCAGCGCGAGGCCGATGCTCGATGCCGGCGTGCCGGCCACCGCGGCCATCACCGCGCTGTAGTGCACCTGCACCAGCAGCTGGCGCAGCGCGAGGCCGACTGCCAGCGCCAGGCCGAACGCGACCGTGCCGAGCAACCAGGGCCGCCAGCGCGGCCACCGGTCGCCCCAGCGTGCCAGCGCAGATTTGGGAAGGGTGAGGGAGTCCAGGGAGGACGCGGACACGGTTCGGTTCGAGGAGCGGCAGAGGAGAGGCCGCTATTGGATCGCGTTTCCGGCCGGACTCCAAACGCGCGCTTTTTTCGCGAGGGCCGTCAGCACAAACCATTACCACTTTCACCGTCGATTGGTACTGAAATGGTATTGCTCCGGCATACAGTCCCGGCACCGACAGCAGTAGCGCCGGAACGCCCCACCCCGACCCGCCCTTCGGAGAGTCCTCCATGCCTGCCACCATCCCCTTCCCCCGCCTGCATCCGGACCGGCTGCGCCTGCTTGCCGCCTTTGCCGCGGTCGTGACGGTCACGTCGACCCAGGCGGCCAGCTATCCCGCCTGGAAGGCCGACACCTTCTACGCCGCCGGCTCGCTGGTGACCTACAACGGCCGCAACTACCGCGCCACGGTGGCGCAGACCGACTACGCGAGCACCGGCTGGAATCCGACCACCGCGAGCCTGTGGACCGACATCGGTGCCGCGGACGGTCCCGCGCCTTCCCCTGCACCGGCCCCCGCGCCGACGCCCGCCCCGGCGCCCTCGCCCGCGCCGACGCCGGCGCCAGCACCCGCCCCCACGCCGGCACCGGCCCCCGCGCCGGCGCCCGCCCCCGGCTGCCAGCCCGCGTGGCTCGCCGCGACCGCGTACAACGGCGGCCAGCAGGCCAGCGTCGGCACGGTCAACTACAAGGCCAACTGGTGGACCCAGGGCCAGAACCCGGCCACGAACAACGGCCCGACCGGCAGCGGCCAACCGTGGACCAAGGTGAACGACTGCGGGGCCCCGGCCCCGGCGCCCGCGCCGGCCCCTGCACCCTCGCCCGCTCCGGCACCGGCACCGGCACCGGCACCGGCACCGGCACCGGCACCGGCACCGGCCCCCGCGCCGGCGCCTGCACCCGCCCCTGCGCCGGCGCCCCGCGCCTACATCGGCTACTCCGGCACCTGGAACACCAGCCTCTACGACCTGACGCCAGCCAACATCCCGAACTACTTCACCCACGTGAACCTGGCCTTCGCGAAGCCCAACACGCAGTACGTGAAGGGCAGCTACGCGTTCGACCAGTCGATGGCCGGCTTCGAGTTCGTCGAAGGCGCGTCCGGCAACAACGGGCAGCGCTTCTTCAGCGCACAGCAGGCACAGGACCTGCGCAACAACATCGCGGCACTGAAGGCGCGCGGCACGCAGGTCTGGCTGTCGTTCGGCGGCTGGGCCTACAGCCAGGGCAGCGAATGGGCCAACTACAACGCGAAGGGCGTGGTCGACCTCGCGCTCGACCTGGGCGCCTCCGGCGTCGACCTGGACTGGGAAGTCAACGGCGCGTCGTGCAACAAGCTCGATGCCGCCAACTTCAGCTGCAACACCGATGCGCAGATCGTCGGCATCATCGACGCGACCTACGGCGAGATCCAGTCGCGCGGCGCGAAGCTCGGCATCTCGGTGGCCGGCTGGTCGACCGGCGCGTACTACGTGAAGGGCTCGCCGTTCGAGGAAGGCAAGGTGCAGTGGGGCTCGCCGTTCGGCGGCGTGATGTACACCGCCGTCAAGACGCGCGGCAGCAAGCTCAGCCACGTCAACCTGATGGCCTACGACGGCGGCGACTACTACGACCCGCGCGAAGGCTACGAGTCGTACCGCGCGATCTACAACGGCCCGATCCACATGGGCATGGAGATCGCCCCCGAAGGCGCCGGCGGCGCGGTGCTGAAGATCCCCGCGAACGGCGTGCAGTACGACGCCGAGATGCTGAACGGCAGCAACAACATGGCGACGGCCTACTACAACGTCGAGACGCTGGTGAACTACGTGAAGAACAAGGGCCGCCCGAACGACGGCTTCATGCTCTGGCAGATCTGGAAGCAGCGCGTGCACATGCCGGCCCCGGCCGGCGCGGCCACCGAGAACACGGCCGGCCAGTACGTCTGCCGCAACCTGCCGCTGAAGGGAGATTGCAACCAGGCGATCCCGAGCCTGCCGAAGCAGTGAGGCGTGGAGGTCAGGCCGGGCTGGACCTCAGCCCGTAGGCCTTGTCGCCGACGAAGAGGTACTCGACGCGCATCACCGCATCGCCCTGCTCGCCGCTGCTGGCGTAGCCGATGGCCGAGACCCGCGCCCCCACGCGGATCTCGGCCACCTTCCAGGCGTCGAGACGGGTCAGCGGCGCCAGCTCCAGCTCCCAGCGCCGGTCGCTGCGCCGCGGCAGCGTGGCCCGGGCCAGCAGGCCGGGGCCGTCGACCGCGGCGGTCTGCGCCGGCAGTGGGCGCCTGGCCAGGTCGGATGGCAGCTTCAGGCCGGCCGGCAGCTCGATCATCAGTTCGGCATGCGGGTTCTGCCACTTGCTGCCGACCACCGTGCCTTCGAGGTACAGCGGGCGTTCCTGGTCGAAGCCGCTCCACCCGTGGTGGGCCGATGCGGGGCGCACAGTCCACGGTGCGATGGCGGCGAGAACGGCGAACCGGCGGCGACTCAACGGCATGGCGCGACTCCTGTAAGGCGGGGGACGGTCGATCCCTCAATAGGCGATCCAGCGACCGCAGACCACCACGGCGATCCAGAGCCCAGTGGACACCAGCATCTGTCGCCTTGCCGTCGTGTCGAGTTTGCGCAGCGACCCGCGGCGGTGGAACCAGGCCGCGTTGAGGCCGGCGACCGCCAGCAGGCCCATCTTGACCACGAAAGCGCGGTTCGCGAGCAGCTCGGCCGGCTGGGTCGCGAACATCAGCAGGCCGCTCGTCGCCGCAAGCGAGAAGCCGATCAGCGCGAGCGTCAGCGACAGCCGCGCGAGCGCCGGCATCGGCAACGCGGCAGCCCCGCCGAACACGCGCACTTCGAGCGCGACCAGGTTGCCGAGCAGCAGCGCGATGCCGACGATGTGCGTCGCTTCGAGTGCGGGATACGCCCAGGGGATCGTGGTCAGCGGGGTGAGCATCGGCGGTACGCGGCTGCGGCAACGCGGATGATGCCCGCGAAACCCGTCCGGCTCGCAACGCCGCCGCTAGAATCGCCAGCGATCCCGGCGTGTCCTGCGTCGGGACGCCCTCCGACACCCCACCGAACGGTGCGGCCTATACGTCAGCGAACCCCTTCTTTCGCCCTGTCGAATCGCGAATCGCGTTGAACTGCCAAGCCGGTTCACGCGCGCGATCGGCTTCCTGACGTCGTTGCCCTGGGATTCTGCGTGTTGCCTCGCCTGGACAGGCGCAGCCGCGACCGCACCAGGGCTTGCTGCTGCCCCTTTTCGTTGGATCCATTCATGAATTCCCCCTCCTCCCGCCTGCATGACGTCGTCATCGCCGGTGCCGGCCCGGTCGGCCTCTTCCTCGCGTGCGAACTCGCGCTCGCGAAACTCGACGTGCTGGTGCTCGAACGCGCCGAACACCCCGATACGCCGCTGAAGCAGCCGCCGCTCGGCACCCGCGGCCTGTCCGTCGCCACGGCCGAGGCGCTGTACCGCCGCGGCCTGCTGGACGAGCTCGTCCCGGCAGTCCCGGGCGCCTCTCGCAAGGCCCAGGCCGGCCACTTCGCAGGCATCGCGATCGACCCCGCGAAGATCGATCCGGCCGGCTGGAGATACCGCCTGCCGAATCCGGCGTCGGCCAACTTCGCAGCCGACATGCGGTCGGTGGAGTCAGTGCTGAGCGCACGGGCCGTCGCGCTGGGCGTCGACCTCCGGCGGGGGCACGCGGTCACCGGCCTCGACGACCACGGCGACGCGGTCACCGTCCATGCGGGCGGGCACGCGTTCCATGCGACATGGCTGGTCGGTTGCGACGGCGGCCGCAGCGCGGTGCGCCAGCTGGCCGGCTTCGAGTTCCCGGGCACCGAGCCGGAGTTCACCGCGTACTCCGCCCTGGTGGAGATGCCCGACCCGCAGACGCTGCCGCCGGGTCGCCATGCGACACCCGCCGGCTTCTACATGAACGAGCCCGGCCGCATCGCCATCGCCGACTTCGACGGCGGCGCCTTCGACCGCTCGCAGGCGATCACGCCGGCGCACCTGCAATCGGTGCTTCGACGCGTGTCGGGCACCGGCGTGACGCTGTCGGCGGTCCACCTCGCCACCAGCTTCACCGACCGCGCGCGGCTCGCGACGACCTACCGCCGGGGCCGCGTGCTCCTCGCCGGAGATGCCGCACACATCCATTCCGCGCTCGGTGGCCAGGGCCTGAACGCCGGCCTGGGCGACGCAATGAACCTCGGCTGGAAGCTGGCCGCCACCGTGCGCGGCGGCGCGCCCGCCGGCCTGCTCGACACCTACCACGCCGAGCGGCATCCGGTCGGCGAATGGCTGCTGGACTGGACCCGCGCGCAGGCCGCCGTCATGCGGCCCGATGCGCATGGGCGGGCGCTGGAGCGCATCGTCCGCGGCCTGGTCGACACGCCCGATGGCGCCACCTGGTTCGCCGAGCAGCTCTGGGGCGTCTCGCTGCGCTACGACCTCGGCGGCGGCCACCCGCTGGTCGGCTGCAGCGCGCCGGACTTCGAGTTCCACGATGGCAGCCGGCTGGCGTTCCACCTCCGCGCGGGCGCCGGCGTGCTGGTCGATCTCGACGCGTCGCCGCCGCTGCGGCACGCCGTCGCCCCGTGGGGCGAACGGATCGTCCACGTCGCCTGCGGCGCGACGAACGAACTCGGCCTGTCGGCGCTGCTGGTGCGCCCGGACGGCGTCGTCGCATGGGCATCCGACACCGCACCGACGGCGGAAGAGATCGCGCGCGCCGCGACGCGATGGTTCTGAAAGTCAGTACAGTGCGACGGCGTCCTTCTTGAATGTGCTTGCCTGGCTTCGCCGAAACTCAACACTGATTGGAAACGCCGCATGCCAACCATCCTCATCGTCGACGATTCGGCGTCCATGCGTCAGATGGTGTCGTTCACGCTGAAGAGCGCCGGCTACACCGTCGTGGAAGCCGTGGACGGCCAGGACGCCTATGAGAAGACGGCCTCGACCGACTTCGACCTGGTGCTGACGGATCAGAACATGCCCCGCCTGGACGGCATCGGCCTGACCCGCAAACTTCGGGACAACCCGAAGTTCAAGGCCACGCCGATCCTGATCCTGACCACCGAATCCGGCGACAACATGAAGCAGGCCGGCCGCGCCGCCGGGGCCTCCGGCTGGCTGGTCAAGCCCTTCGATCCCGCCAAGCTGGTCGAAGTGATCAAGAAGGTCCTGCGCTAGCGCTGGCGCTGGCGGTCGCCGCCCGGGGCGCTTCGTGGACTTGTGCACGCAAGCCGCGTCACGGGCCACGCTCGCTTCAAGCCGGCCCCGTTCAGGTCGATAACTCCCGCAGCATCCACGAGAGATGCACGTGAATCGCCCCCGACGGAGACCACCATGTCATCAGTTGCCGACAGTCCTCAGCAAGGCGCCCTGCCTGCGGCGCCCGCGTCGAGCAGCGGCAGCCCCCTGTCCCACCGCACCTACCGCGACCTGCTCGAACAGGCGCAGGTCGGCGTCTTCGTGATCCAGCAAGGCTGCTTCAGGTACGTCAACCCGAAGGTGGTCGAACTGCTCGGCTACACCGAAGCGCAGCTGCTGGGCATGTCCGCCACCGCGGTCGTGCACCCGCAGGACATGCCCCGGGTGGCCGAACACATCCGCCAGCGCATGGCCGGCGTCGCCGGCGTGGCCTACGACATCCGTTGCGTGCGGGCCGACCAGAGCCTCTTCGTCGGTCGCGTGTTCGGCCGGGCCATCGTGTTCGAAGGCGAACCCGCCGACCTGGTCACGCTGAGCGACGTCAGCGAGATCCAGTTCGCGCGCGAACTGGCCGAGTGGCGGGCCCGCATGCTGGCGCAGACCGAGCTGCTGTGCCGCAGCGGCTCGGTCGAGATCGACCTCAGCGCCCGCCGCGCGACGCTGTCGTCGGGCGCCTACGCGCTGCTTGGCGAAACCCACGAACCGGGGACCTTGTCGATCCTGGCCGCACTGCGCTGGATCCCGCGCGACGAGCGCCGCTTCCTGCTGTCGATCTGGCGCGGCGCCGCGCGCGGCGATCCGTTCGAATTCCAGCACCGCATCCTGCGCGCCGACGGCAGCCGGCTGGTGGTGCTGCACCGCGGCGTGGTCGACGTCGGCGCCGACGGCGTGTCGCTGCGCGGCGTCGTGATCCTGCAGGACATCACCGCCCAGCGCGAGGCCGAAGGACGCATCCAGGAGCTCGCCAACTACGACGAACTGACCGGCCTGCCGAACCGCGTGCTGCTGCTGGACCGCGTGGATGCCGCGGCCCATGCCGCGCAATGGGACGAAGGCCGCTTCGCGCTGCTGTCGCTCAGCATCGCCCAGGTCGACCAGGTCGAAGAGACGATGGGCTTCGGTGCCGGCGACACGCTCGCGATGGCCATCGCGGCGCGCCTGTCCGGGCTGTGCCGCTCCGAAGAAACGCTGGCCCACCTGGGCGGCGGCGAATTCGCGGTGCTGCTCGACCCGGCCCTCGGCGACGGCGAAGACACCGTCTCGCAACGCGCCCGCGCCATCCTCGACGGCCTGCGGCTGCCCGAGAACGTCGGGCAGACCGAGGTCTACCTCAGCTGCTCGATCGGCATCGCGACCTACCCGGCCGATGCCGACGGCGCGCAGCGCCTGCTGGAATGCGCGCAGACCGCGCGCCTGCACACCGACAACGGCGCCAGCCGCATCGCCTTCTTCACGCCGCAGGCGAACGTGCATGCGGTGCGCCGCATGACGCTGGAATCGGCGCTGCGCCGCGCGATCGGCAAGCACGAGCTGACGCTGCACTACCAGCCGCAGGTCGACCTCCTCGACGGCCGGCTGCTCGGCGTCGAAGCGCTGGTGCGCTGGCATTGCGCCGAGCTCGGCGACGTGGAGCCGACCGAGTTCATCCCGGTGGCCGAGCAGACCGGGCTCATCATCCCGATCGGCGAATGGGTGCTGCGCAGCGCCTGCACGCAGGCCGCATCGTGGGCCCGCGCGGGGCTGCCCAACGTGCGCGTGCACGTCAACCTGTCGCCGCTGCAGTTGCAGCAGCCGGACATCGCGCGCCGCCTGCACGGCATCCTGCTGGAGACCGGCGCCAACCCGGCCCACCTGGGCGTCGAGGTGACCGAGAGCATGCTGACGGTGGACGGGGAGCATGCGGCCCGCACGCTGCGCGAGCTGAAGGCCATCGGCGTGGAGATCTCGCTCGACGACTTCGGCACCGGCTACTCCAACCTTGGGGTGCTGCGCACCTTGCCGATCGACGTCGTGAAGATCGACCGCTCGTTCGTGCACGACGTGACCTCCGCGCCCGAAGACGTCTCGATCACCCGCGCCGTGCTGAACATGGCCCACAGCCTGCAGATGAAGGTGCTGGCCGAAGGGGTCGAGACCGAGGGCCAGCTGAACCTGCTGATCGCCAACGGCTGCGACATGATCCAGGGCTTCTTCTTCAGCGCGCCGGTCCCCGCCGCCGACATCGAGCAGATGCTGCGCGAGAACCGCCGCCTGCCCGAGCGCTTCCTGACGCGCGACCGGCGCAAGCGCACGCTGCTGCTGGTGGACGACGAGGAGAACATCGTGTCCTCGCTGCGCCGCCTGTTCCGGCGCGACGGCTACCACATCGTCACCGCCCACAGCGGCGCCGAAGGCCTGCAGCGCCTGGCCGAGGTGAACGTCGACGTCATCGTGTCGGACCAGCGCATGCCCGGCATGACCGGCGTCGAGTTCCTGCGCCGCGCCAAGGAGCTCTACCCCGACACGGTGCGCATGGTGCTGTCCGGCTACACCGAACTGCAGTCGATCACCGACGCCGTCAACGAAGGCGCCATCTACAAGTTCCTGACCAAGCCGTGGGACGACGAACGCCTGCGCGCCCACGTCGCCGAGGCCTTCCGCCAGAAGGACCTGGCCGACGAGAACCGGCGGCTCGCCCGCGAGGTGCACAGCGCGAACCACGAGCTGGCGCTGGTCAACGAGCGCCTCGAGGGCCTGCTGGCGCGCCAGCGGGAGCAGACCAGCCTCGAAGAGTCGCGTGCCGCGAACGCCCGCGGCGTGCTCGAGAACGTGCCGACGCCGATCGTCGGCGTCGATGTGGACGGGATGATCGCCTTCGTCAACCGCGACGCGCAGATGCTGCTGTCCGATGCCGGCGCGCTGATCGGCTGCGACGCCGACGAGGTGCTGCCGGCCGGGCTCTGCGAGGTGCTGACGCTGGACGACGGCGCGCACCACCGCGTCGAACTGCGCGGCCGCTGGCACCGCGCGGTGTGCCGCGCGATGGACGACGCCACCTCGCGCGGAAAGCTGCTCGTCATCACACCCGAATTCGAGACGGAGGTTTCCTGACATGACCGAGCTCACCTGCCCTGCCGCGCCGGCCGCCGAACCGCCGCCCGCGTCGTCGACGACGCGCACCGGCGCCGAGGTGCGCGAGCGCCTGAACTACCTGTTTCGCGCGTCGCTGCAGGACGGCCGCCTGCACCCGCTCTTCCACCTGATCCAGCAGTACCGCCTCGGAGACCAGCCGTGACGCACGCCACCCTCCACCCCGACGCGGTGCATGCCAAGGTGCGCACGCTGCCCGCGCTGCCGCAGGCGGTCATCGAGCTGCGTTCCGCACTGAAGCGCGAGGACGTCGCCGTCGACGAGCTCGCCGCCACCATCTCCCACGACCAGGCGTTGACGGCCAAGACGCTGCGCCTGGCCAACTCGTCGTTCTATGGCGTCGCCGGCCGCGTGTCGTCGATCCGGGGCGCGATCAACATCCTCGGGCTGCGCACCGTGGCCACGGTGGCGACGACGGCGGTGGTGATCTCCAGCTTCGACCGCACCGCCTGCACCGGTTTCGACTTCGACGGGTTCTGGCGCCATGCGCTGGCCACCGCGTTCTGCGCGCAGGAGCTGGCGGCGGTCACCCACATGGATGGCGAGGCGGCCTTTTCCGCCGGCCTGCTGCACGACATCGGGCGGCTGGCCCTGGCCACCTACTTCCCGCTCGAACTGGGCCAGACGCTCGCGTGGGCCGCCGAGCACGACGTGCATGCGATCGAGGCCGAGCGGCTGATGCTGAACACCGACCATGCCGCCGTCGGCGGCCTGATCGCCGAGCACTGGAACTTCGCGCCGGCCATCGCCGAGGCGATCCGCTGCCACCACGAGCTGCCCGCGCACACCACCGCGACGCTGGCCGACCTGGCCCACGTGGCCGACAACATGACCCACGCGCTGGACCTGTCGGGGCTCGACGAGGACATGGTGCCGCCGCTGTCGCTCGCGGCCTGGGAGCGCCTCGCGCTGTCGCCGCAGCAGGTGCAGCGAATCTTCGAACGAACCGAACGGCAGGCGCAGGGCGTGCGCGACTCGCTGACCGTCTAGGAGACCCCATGGACCTGTCCACTTCCCGCTCCGACGTGCCGGCCGGCGACGCCGCGACCACCCAGCTCACGCCGGTGCAGATCGAAGCCCTGCTGCGCGCAAACGAGGAGCTGACCGAGCTCAACCGCAAGCTCTCCGAAGCCCAGGACAAGCTGGTGCAGTCGGAGAAGCTCGCGTCGATCGGCCAGCTGGCGGCCGGCGTCGCGCACGAGATCAACAACCCGATCGGCTTCATCTTCTCGAACTTCGGCACGCTGGAGAAGTACCTGGCGCAGCTGTTCGGCATGCTCGCCGCGTACGAAGCCGCCGAGCCGGCGCTCGCCGGCACCCCGGCCGCGGCGCAGCTGCTGCGCATGCGCGAGGAGATCGAGCTCGACTTCCTGAAGGACGACATCCCGGCGCTGATGACCGAGTCCAAGGACGGCATCCAGCGGGTGCGCAAGATCGTGCAGGACCTGAAGGACTTCTCGCGCGTCGATGCGCGCCAGGAGTGGGAATGGGTCAGCCTGCACACCGGCATCGATTCGACGCTGAACATCGTCAACAACGAGATCAAGTACAAGGCCGACGTCGTCAAGCAGTACGGTGAGCTGCCCGACGTCGAGTGCCTGCCGTCGGAGCTGAACCAGGTGTTCATGAACCTGCTCGTCAATGCGGCCCATGCGATCAGCGCCGAGCGCGGGACGATCACGATCCGCACCGGCACCGCGGGCGACATGGCCTGGGTCGAGATCGCCGACAACGGCTGCGGCATCGCGCCCGAGAACCTGAAGCGCATCTTCGACCCGTTCTTCACGACCAAGCCGGTCGGCAAGGGCACCGGCCTCGGGCTGTCGCTGTCGTACGGCATCGTCAAGAAGCATGGCGGGCGCATCGAGGTGAACAGCGAGCCGGGCCGCGGCACGGCGTTCCGCGTCAGCGTTCCGGTGAAGCGCAGCGACGTGCCGGCGGCCTGAGGCGAGACCCATGCAGGAAGCCGTCTTGTCCGCAACCCCGCCCGCACCGTCGGCGCAGCCCGCGCCCGAGCCGGCGGTGGTGTCGCCGTGGACGATCCTGTGCGTCGACGACGAGCCGAACATCCTGTCGTCGCTGCGCCGGGCGCTGCGCAATCCGCGCTACCGGGTGCTGACCGCGCCCGGCGGCGAGGAGGCGCTGGCCCTGATGGAAGCGGCCCCGGTCGACCTGGTGATCTCGGACATGCGCATGCCCGGCATGGACGGCGCCCGGCTGCTCGGGCAGATCCGGCGCCGCTGGCCGCGCACGATGCGCATCCTGCTGACCGGGTATGCCGACGTCGACTCGACCGTCGCCGCCATCAACGAAGGCCAGATCTACCGCTACGTCAACAAGCCCTGGGACGACGGCGAGCTGCAGGTCACGGTGGCGCAGGCGCTGGAGCGGCTCGACCTCGAGCGCGAGAAGGAACGGCTGGAGGCGCTGACGCGCGCGCAGAACGAGGAGCTGCGCCGCTTCAACGCGGAGCTGGAGCAGCGGGTCGAGGCGCGCACCGCCGAGGTCACGCAGGCCAACGACAAGCTCAAGCGCAACTACATGACCTCGATCAAGGTGTTCGCCAACCTGATCGAGCTGCGCGGCACGCAACTGGTCGGCCACGGCCGGCGCATGGCCGAGATGGCGCGCGCGCTGTCCAGGGCGATGGGCTGCAACAGCGAAGACACCCAGGCGGTGTTCGTCGCGGCCCTGCTGCATGACATCGGGCTGATCGGGCTGTCCGACGAGATGCTGGCCAAGCCGGTTCCCAAGCTCAGCGCCGAAGAAATGGCGCTGTACCGCAAGCATCCGATCCTCGGCGAGCAGTCGCTGATGGCGCTGGACGACATGCAACCGGTCGCCGCGCTGATCCGGGCCCACCACGAGCACTTCGACGGCAAGGGCTTCCCCGACGGCCGCGCCGGCGCCGACATCCCGCTGGGCGCGCGCATCCTCGCGATCGTCGACGCCTACGACGACCTGCTCAACGGCCACATGGGTGCTGCCGGCCTGAAGACGGCGCAGGTGCGCACGCTGCTGATGCACGGCCGCGGCTCGCAATTCGACCCCGAGGTGCTGGACGTCTTCCTGCACATCAACCAGCCCAGCGCCCCGACGCCGCCAGCACCGATCTCGATGACCACCGAGCACCTGCAACCGGGCATGGTGCTGGCCGCGGACCTGATCTCGCGCGAGGGCGCGGTGCTGCTCGCGACCGACCACGTGCTGACCGCCGACACCATCCGCCGCATCCGCCAGTACGAACAACGCGAAGGCCTGCGCATCGAACTGCGCGTGCGACCCATGAGGAAAATCTGATGAAAGCCTCCATCCTGCTGGTCGATGACGAAGAGTCCGTGCTGGCCGCGCTGCAGCGCGTGCTGCGGTTGCCGCTGCGCGACCGGGCACGCATCGAGCTGTTCACCGACACGCGCCTGGCGCTGGCCCGCGTCAAGGAGCGTGCGTTCGACGTGGTGGTGTCCGACTTCCGGATGCCGCACCAGGACGGCATCTCGTTCCTCGGCGCCGTGCGGGCGGTGCAGCCGCGCGCCGTGCCGTTGATCGTCAGCGCGTCGGCCGACGTCTCGACGCTGGTGCGGGCCGTCAACGATGCCCAGGTGTTCCGCTACCTGCTGAAGCCGTGGGACGACCAGGAGCTGCTGACCAGCATCGATGCCGCGCTGCGCCGCGCCGGCGAGCTGCGCGAAGAACACCTGCTGGCGGAGGCGACGCGCCTGCGCCAGGGCAGCCTGACGGCCGCGGAGGCCGAGCGGCGGCGCCTCGAGGCGATCGAACCGGGCATCACCCAGGTCGAATGGGGCCCGCACGGCGAGGTGCTGATGCCGCCGCTGGAGTGACACCGCCTCAGGACTGCGACGGCCCCTTGCGCTCGCGCGCGCCGAACTTCGGCACCAGCATGCCGACCTGCTTGCGGTACATCAGGTAGCGCTGGCCGAATTGCGCGACCAGGTCGCGCTCTTCGAACCAGATGCCGACCAGGATGTAGCCGGTGCTGCCGGCGGCGAACAGCAAGTGGCCCGCCGACATCTGCGGCGTCGCCCAGAACGCGAGGATGAAGCCGAGGTAGATCGGGTGCCGCACGTGGCGGTAGAACAGCGGCGTGTGGAACACCGGCGCCGGCAGCGCCTGGCCGCGCAGGTTCGCCCACACCTGCCGCAACCCGAACAGCTCGAAGTGGTTGATCAGGAAGGTGCTGATCAGCAGCACCGCCCAGCCCAGCCAGAACACGCCCTGCAGCAGGCCGCGGCCGACCGGATCGCTCACCGACCAGATCACCGGCTCGGCGATCGGCCGCCATTGCCACAGCAGCAGCGCCAGCACGGCCGTCGCCGCCAGCACGAAGCTGCTGCGCTCCATCGCTTCGGGAATCACCGTCGTCCACCAGCGCTTGAAGCCGCGCCGCGCCATCACGCTGTGCTGCACCGCGAACAGCCCGAGCAGCGCCAGGTCGACGAGCAGCGTCTCGGCGAGCGGCGCCGCGGCACCGCTGTCGATGGTCTTCGGCAGCAGCGGCAGGTTGCCGACGAAGCCGATGGCGTAGAGGAAGGTGGCGAGGAAAAAGACGTAGGCCACCAGGCCGTAGAGGGCTGCGAGGATTGCCATTTCAGTCTCCCATTGCAGAGGGGTGCGGCGGGTCAGCGGGCCCACTCGCGGTTGTCCAACACCTGCGCAATGCGCAGGGCCGCCCGCGCGGCACCGTCGGTCTCCACCGGCCGGTAGCGCACGGGTTCGTGCATCGCGGCCAGCGCGCGCGCGGCCAGCCGATCGGGGTCGAGCGTCGCCGCGTAGTCCATCGAGCGGTCGGCGGCGTAGTTGGCCAGGCGCTGGCGAACGTGCACGCATTGCTCGAAGTGGCGCTGCAGCGGAAAGCTCAGGAAAGGCCGGCGCGTGGCCACCAGCTCCATCGTCGTCGACAGCCCGCCTTGCACCAGCGCGAGGTCGCAGCAGGCCAGGTGCTCGTACAGGTTGTGCACATAGGGCCGCACGTCGAGCCCCGGTTGCGGCTCGAACGCAGCGGTCGACAGGCGCGGGCCGGTGACCAGGACCAGCCGCAGCTCGGGCAGCTCGCGCTTCATGCGCGGAAAGGCCGCCGCGATGCGCTGCAGCAAGTGCTCGCCGGTGGCGGTGCCGCCCACCGCGGCGATCGCGATCTTCTCGTCGCTGCGGTAGCCGTGCTGCGCGCGCAGGCGCTCGGTGTCGGCCAGCGTGCGCGGATCGAAGGGCAGGCAGTAGCCGCAGTAGCAGAAGTTGCGATCGGTCCATTCGCGGATGACCGGCAGGCCGGGGCCGAAGGTCCGTTCGCTGACGTCGTCGCGGTTGCCGACGAAGATCGCGGCGTCGCGCAGGTAGGGGTAGCGCGCGACGTGCTCGATGTCGTCGGCATTGCGGTCGGCGCACAGCGCGGCCTCGCGTTCGTTGCCCGGCTCCATCGGCAGGCAGCCGACGAAGTCGGTCAGGAAGACATAGGGCTGGCGCTTCAGCTCCGGGTTCTCGTGGTAGTGGTAGTCGACATCCCAGGCCTCGTCGCCGATCACGATGTCGTAGTGCTCGGCCTCCATCAGGTCGACGAAGGTCATGAAGTTGTGGCTCATGATCTCGTCCATCGTGCGCAGCGCGAAGAAGGCCGACAGGTCGTGTTCGCCGGCCACCTGCTCGAAGTGGCGGCTCTCGTTGGCCAGCCGCTGCGTGATCGGGTGAAGGCGCTCGCCTTCGCGCTGCAGGTAGCGGGCGGCCGGGTCGACGGTGAACCAGTCGATCGCCAGGTCGGGTTGCAGCTTGCGCAGCTCGCGCGCGATCGCCAGGTCGCGCTGCACATGGCCGAGGCCGATGGCGCTGGTGATGAACAACGCGCGGCGCGGGCGCGCCATCGCGCGCACCCAGGTGCGCTGGCGCGCCGGCCCGGCGACGAACTCGCGCAGCGTGCGGTTGAAGAGCGCCGCGTCGCGCACCGCGGTGACGTGCCCGCCGCCGGCCACCGTCAGCAGCTTCGCGCCCGGCACCAGCGCGTGGATCTCCTGGCCCTTGGCATACGGAACGCGCCGGTCGTCGTCGCCATGGAACACCAGCGTCGGGCACGTGACGCGGCGCGCCAGCTCGCGCACGTCGTTGCCGACCCAGGCGTTGCGGCACGCACCGAGCCACTCGGCATTGGTGGCCCAGCCGAAGCGCACACCGTCTTCGTACGGCTTCGTCGAATGCGGCTCGCTGAAGATGGTGGCCATGAACCAGTCGAGGTAGCCGGGCCAGTCGCCGCGCAGCAGCTCGCCTTCCATCTTCAGCCGCTCGGCGAGCTTCTCGTCGCTGGGCAGCGAATCGGCAAAACCGCCGGCGGTGACGACGTGCGTCACGCGCTGCGGCTGTTCGGCGGCCAGCCGCAGCACCGTCATCGCCGCGGCCGAGATGCCGACCAGCGCGCTGCGCTCGACGCCGACGGCATCGAGCACCGCCACGAAATCGTCGTAGAAGTGATCGAAGCTGTAGGCCGCCGGGTCGGTCGGCCGGTCGGAGCGGCCGTTGCCGCGGCCGTCGGTGGTGACCACGCGGAAGTGCCGCGACAGGTAGGGCACGGTGCCCTTCAGCATCTGGCTGTGCACCACCTGGAACGACGGCGCAAAGGCGATCCACGGACCGGCGTCGCCCCACACCGCGTACCAGATCTTCACGCCGTCGCGGTCGACGAAGCCCTGCTGCGCCGGCTGCACCGTTTCGTAGGGCGAAGCCTCGGCGCCCGGCACCGCTCCCGGCGCTGGCAACGGGCCGGCGATGCGCTCGAAGCGCTCGGGCAGCGGACGCGTCGGCGCGGTCATGCGCGCCTCCGCGGGCGGCGTGCGGTCACGCTTCGTTCGGCGAGCTTGTCGTCCAGCGATTGCAGCAGCCACTGCACGGCCTCCAGCGCCGCGTGGTGCGCCAGCGATTCTTCCTTCACGCCGAGCAGGTCGGCGAACTCCATGCCCAGCCAGAACTCCGAGATCCAGCAGGCCACCACCTCGGCGGTGAACGGCGGCGGCAGCTTCGCGCCGGTGGCTTCGTACGCCACCAGTGCCTCGCGCACGCCGCCGAGCACCAGCTGTTTCCACGCCAGCAGCCGCGGCACGAACTTCTCGCGCAGCCCGGCGTTGGACAGGCTGGCCGCCCACAGCTCGGCCTGCAGGCGCACGAAGCCCGAGGCCAGGTCGTCCTGGTAGAAGCGCCGCGCGCTGGCCCACTTCTGCGCGAACCCCTCGCTGCCCTGGTACATCGTCGCCTGGCGCGACAGCAGCCGCTGGTTCACCGCGTCGAGCACCTCGATCACCAGCTGGTCCTTGCTGCGGAAGTGGTAGTTGATCAGCGCGTGGTTGACGCCGGCGTCCTTCGCGATCTCGCGCACGCTGAGCGCCGCATAGCCCTCGGCCACCAGGCGCCGGAAGGTCGCGTCCAGGATGCGGTCGCGGGTCTGGCTCGCGTCGCCGTCATGCAGGCTCACGTCGGCCGGCGAGGGCCTGCGAACGGCCGGAGTCGAGGGCATGGTCCACCAAGTGGTTTAAACAGTCGTTCAACTCTAGGCGGGACATCGCCGATGTCAAGCGCCCGTCAGGCGTCAAACAGGGGGGGTGAAAAGGGACCGGCTCAAGCCTGCGCCGACATGTCGCAGCGGATCTCGAAGCCCGGCGACAGCCGATGGGCCGTCAGCCGCCAGCCGTGCGCGGTGGCAATCTCGGTGCAGATGGCCAGGCCCAGGCCCGCGCCCTGTTCGCGCCGCTGCGGCCCGCGCCAGAAGCGCTCGAAGATGCGCGGCAGGTCCTGCTCGGCCACGCCCTGGCCCTGGTCGGAGATCGCGAAGCCGGTGGGCGAGACCCGCAGTTTCACGACGCCGTCCGGCGGGCTGTGCTGGATCGCGTTCTCCAGCAGGTTCTTCAGCAGCGTGAACAGCGCGCCCCGGTCGGCTTGCCAGTGCGGCAGCGCCTGGCCCAGCTGCAGCCCGAGCGTCACGCCGTGCCGGGCGGCGACCCGCTCCATGAAGTCGAACACCTCGCGGATCGACGGCTTCGGGTCGACGGTGTCGACGCGGTAGTTGTGCGGTTCGCTGGCCTCGGCCAGCAGCAGCAACTGCTGGACCTGGCGGGCGACGCGGTCGACGTCGTCGAGCACGCGGTCGCGCCAGCGGCCTTCGTCGGCCAGCTCGACCTGCGCGCGGATCAGCGCCAGCGGCGTCTTCAGCTCATGCGCCGCGTTCGACAGGAACGCCTGCTGCGTCGTGAATCCGCTCTGCAAGCGGTCCAGCGCCTGGTTGAACGCGTCGACCAGCGGCCGCAGCTCCCGCGGTTGCTCGGCAACAGGCAGGCGGGCGCCCAGCGTCCGGGGCGCGATCCGGCGCGCTGCATCGGAAGCCTGCCGGACCGGATTCAACGCCTGCTTCAACGCCAGGTGGATGGTGGCCAGGAAGACCACCAGGAAGGTCGCGCACAGCGCC
>Ga0065165_1001289_pt1 | contig 28242 bp, 25 predicted proteins | sample AraplaMF_Cvi_mMF_FD_63813 | JGI IMG/M metagenome (GOLD analysis project Ga0065165, IMG submission 63813) | Arabidopsis root microbial communities from the University of North Carolina, USA - plate scrape MF_Cvi_mMF (version 2) (version 3) | ecosystem: Host-associated > Plants > Roots >... | reverse complement strand
AAGTCGCCCTGCGCCGCACGCTGCGGTGTTTCCCCGTCAGCGAAACTACGCACGGCGGCCCGGCCGCCTACAGGCCGGCGATCTTCATCTCGGGGATCAGCACCGAGCCGATGGTCTTGGTGCCCATCGTGTACGCATCGGCACCGACCGCGACGATGTTCTTCAGCATCTGCTTCAGGTTGCCGGCGATCGTGATCTCGTGCACCGGGTACGCGATGCGGCCGTTCTCGACCCAGAAGCCGGCGGCGCCGCGCGAGTAGTCGCCGGTCACGTAGTTCACCCCCTGCCCCATCAGCTCGATCACGAACAGCCCGCGGCCGAGCTTGCGCAGCATCTCGTCGAGGTTGTCGCCGGGCTTCGTCAGCCGGCTGGTGAAGGTGAGGTTCTGCGAACCGCCGGCATGGCCGGTGGTCTTCATGCCGAGCTTGCGCGCCGAATAGCTGGACAGGAAATAGCCCTGCACGACACCGCCGGAGACGACGTCGCGCACCCGCGTGACCACGCCTTCGTCGTCGAACGGCGCACTGCCCTTGCCGCCGCGCAAGTGCGGGTTCTCGCGCAGGTCGATGTGCGGCGCGAGCACCTCCTTGCCGAGGCTGTCGAGCAGGAAGCTGGAATTGCGGTACAGCGCGCCGCCGCTGGTGGCCTGCACGTAGCCGCCGAGCAGCCCGGTGGCGAGCGTCGATTCGAACAACACCGGCACCACGCAGGTCTTGATCTTGCGCGACTTCAGGCGCGACAGCGCGCGCTCGGCGGCGTAGCGGCCGATGGCCTCGGGGCTCGCCAGGTCGGCCGGCGAGCGCATCGAGCTGTACCAGGCGTCGCGCTGCATGTCGTCGCCGCCGCGGCCCGGCAGCGACGCGATCGGCGCCACCGACACCGAATGGCGCGAACTGGCGTAGCCGCCGCGAAAACCGCGGCTGTTGCCGGCGAAGAAGTGCGACTGCTGCGCCGACACGCCGGCGCCTTCGGAATTGGTGATGCGGCGGTCGGTGCCGATGGCCGCGGCCTCGCAGCGCTGCGCGATCTCGGCGGCGGCAGCGGCGTCGATGTCCCACGGGTGGAACAGGTCGAGGTCGCGGGTGGCGGCTTCGCCGAGGGCCAGGTCGGCATCATCGGGCAGCCCGGCGGCCGGGTCTTCGGCGGTGAAGCGGGCGATGTCGTAGGCGGCCTTCACCGTCTGCTCGAGCGCGGCCGGCGAGAAATCCGAGGTGCTGGCATTGCCGCGCCGCTGGCCGAGGTAGACGGTGACGCCGATCGACTTGTCGCGGTTGCGCTCGACGTTCTCGATCTCGCCCTTGCGCACCGACACCGACAGCCCCGCGCCTTCGGACACCTCGACCCCCATGTCGCTGGCGCCGAGCGTCTTGCCGAGCGCCAGCGCGTCTTCGACCAGTTGCTGGAAGCGCTCGCGCGAATACGCGAAACCGTGGGTGGTGAGTGCGGGCTGGGTCATGGGATTCGTGTTTTTGGCGGCCCGGCGTGGGGTGGCCCCGCGGGCGCGCAACAGAGGGCGAGGGCTATCATACCGAGGCCCTTGCCCGTGCAGCCCTCGTTTCCCCTCATGGCCCCTCGAACTCCCAAGAATCACGTGCCCGACCCTGTCGGCCCTTCCGCCTCCTCCGACGGCGACGATGAGGTCGACGGCCCCAGCAAGACGCAGCTGAAGAAGGAGATGCACGAACTGCAGGCGCTGGGCGAGGCCTTGGCGGCCTTGCCCGAGAGCCGCATCGTCGGGCTGGCGGTCTCCGAATCGCTGATCGGCGCGGTGATGGAATACCGCCGCACCCGCTCGCACGAAGGGCGGCGCCGCCAGATGCAGTACATCGGCAAGCTGATGCGGCGCAACGATGTCGAGCCGATCCGCGAGGCCGTCCTCGCGATGCAGCTCGGCCAGGCCAAGGATTCGCTGGCGCTGCACGAGGCCGAACGCCTGCGCGCCGAACTGATCGCGAGCGACGACGCGCTGACCGCATGGACCCAGAAGCACCCCGGCAGCGACCTGCAGCAGCTGCGCAGCCTGATCCGCGCGGCCCGCAAGGATGCCGCGGTGGCGCCGGAGCAGCGCAGCGGCCGCGCGTACCGCGAGCTGTTCCAGTTCATCAAGGCGCAGACGCTGGCCGATGACGGCGCCGATGGCGCCGGAGATGGCGCGCAGGACGGTGACCGCGATGACGAATGAAGCCGCCCGCGCACCGCTCGGCACGGTGCGGATCGGCCTGGTGTCGATCAGCGACCGGGCGTCGAGCGGCGTCTACGAGGACAAGGGCCTGCCCGCGCTGCAGGCCTGGCTGGGCCGGGCGCTGCGCAACCCGATCGAATGGGAAACGCGGCTGATTCCCGACGAGCAGGCGCAGATCAGCGACACGCTGAAGGAACTGGTCGACGCGAAGCACTGCCACCTCGTGCTGACCACCGGCGGCACCGGCCCGGCGCCGCGCGACGTGACGCCGGAGGCGACGCTGGCGGTGGCCGACCGCGAGATGCCCGGCTTCGGCGAGCAGATGCGCCAGATCAGCCTGCGCTTCGTGCCGACCGCGATCCTGTCGCGGCAGGTCGCGGTGCTGCGCGGCAAGGCGCTGATCATCAACCTGCCGGGGCAGCCGAAGTCGATCGCCGAGACGCTGGAAGGGCTGCCGACGGCCACGCCGCCGGCGCCGGGGATCTTCGCGGCGGTGCCGTATTGCATCGACCTGATCGGCGGGCCGTTCATCGAGACCGACGAGGCGGTGTGCCGCGCCTTCAGGCCGAAGCGCTGACGGGATTCACTTGACGAGTTGGTTCATCCGCTCGGCGTCGAAGTGCTCGGTCTTCTGGGCATCCGTCGGCACGCAATCCGGCTTCGTCGGCGACAGCTTCTCGATCGCCGCCCACAGCAGCGCGATCTGGTGCTCGTGGCCCGACGCGTTGTCGATCAGCCCCTTCATCGCCTGCGACACCGGGTCGTCGCCCTGGGTCACGCCGTAGGCGGAGAAGCCCTTCGCGTTGTCCGCCGCGGCATGCGACGGATCGTCCTTCGCGAGGATGATGCGCGCCGGATTGCCGACCGCGGTCGCGCCCGGCGGCACCGGCTTCGTCACCACCGCGCCCGATCCGACACGCGCGCCCTCGCCGACCGTGAAGCCGCCGAGCACGCAGGCGTTGGCGCCGATGATCACGCCGCGCCCGAGCGTCGGATGCCGCTTCGCGCCCTTCACCAGCGAGGTGCCGCCGAGCGTCACGCCTTGGTAGATCGTGCATTCGTCGCCGATCTCGGCCATCTCGCCGATCACGACGCCCATGCCGTGGTCGATGAAGACGCGCCGGCCGATCGTCGCGCCGGGGTGGATCTCGATGCCGGAGAAGAAGCGCCCGAGGTGCGAGATGAAACGCGCCAGCCAATGCCAACCGTGCTTCCAGCAGGCGTGCGACCAGCGGTGCATCAGCAGCGCATGCAGGCCCGGGTAACAGGTGAGGACCTCCCAGGTGCTGCGCGCGGCGGGGTCGCGCTCGAGGATGCAGGCGATGTCTTCTCGGAGGCGGTCGAACATGGGGGTGGGGTGAGACCGGGGCGGACCAGTTTATCTGGCAGCTTGAAAGTCCATGGCCGTCAGGGGCAAGCGTGCACGCCCCGGCGAATGCTCAGCCGCGCCGCTGCATCGCGCGGGCGATGCCGCGCAGCAGGTGCACCTCTTCCGCGCTGAGCCCGGCGCGGTTGATCAGCTGGTGGAGCCGCGGCATCAGCTTCTTCGGCGCTGCCGGGTCGAGGAAGCCGATGTCGGCCAGCGCCCGCTGCCAGTGGTCGAGCAGGCCCTGCACCTGTGCGCCGTCGGCCAGCGTCGGATCGGGCACGCGCGGCAGCACGTCGAAACCGCCGAGCGCCTGGCGCCAGTCGTAGGCCAGCAGCTGCACCGCCTGCGCGAGGTTCAGCGAGCCGTAGCCGGGGTGGGTCGGGATGCTGATGCAGGCGTGGCAGCGGTAGACATCGTCGTTGGCCATGCCGAAGCGCTCGGAGCCGAACACGAAGGCCACCCGGTGCTCGCTGCGCGCCAGTTCGGCGAACAGCGGCCGCGGCGCGTGGGTGGGCGGGCCGAAATCGCGCGGCGTCATCGCGGTGGCGCAGGCGTAGCTGACGCCGTCGAGCGCCTCGGCCAGGCTCGCGACGACGCGGGCGCGCACCAGCACGTCGGCCGCGCCGCTGGCCATCGCAACGGTGTCCTCGTGCACCAGCGCATCGGCGAAGCGCGGCGCGACCAGCACCAGGTCGGAGAAGCCCATCGTCTTCATCGCGCGCGCGGTGGCGCCGATGTTGCCGTAGTGGCTGGTGTTGAGCAGGATGAAGCGGGTGGGATCGGTGGGCATCGGGCGGGCAACGCCAGCCGCACGGGCCAGCGGCGAAGGCGAGCGGCTAAAATCGCGGATTATCCGCAGCGCTTCGCGCGCCGCACGCTCTTTCTCATCTTCGTCTGCCTCTTCCCACCTTCAGGGCGCCTCATGTCGCAAGCACTGCATCCCATGCTCAACGTGGCCATCAAGGCCGCACGCGCCGCCGGCGCGATCATCAACCGAGCCTCGCTCGACCTCGACCTGCTGAAGGTGAACACCAAGTCGCCGAACGACTTCGTGACCGAGGTGGACCAGATGGCCGAGCAGGCCATCATCGAGACGCTGCTGACGGCCTACCCCGGCCACGGCATCCTGGCCGAAGAGTCCGGCCGCACGCACGGTGCGAAGAACAGCGAATACGTCTGGATCATCGATCCGCTGGACGGCACCACCAACTTCATCCACGGCTTCCCGGTCTACGCGGTGTCGATCGCGCTCGCGTTCCGCGACCAGATCCAGCAGGCGGTGGTCTACGACCCGACGCGCAACGACCTGTTCTATGCGTCGAAGGGCCGCGGCGCGTTCCTGAACGACAAGCGGCTGCGCGTGTCCAAGCGCACGCGCATGCAGGACTCGCTGATCGGCACCGGCTTCCCGTTCCGCAAGGGCGACAACTTCAAGCGCTACGTGAAGATGTTCGAGGAGGTGATGCAGAACTGCGCCGGGCTGCGCCGCCCGGGTGCTGCGGCCCTTGACCTGTGCTACGTGGCGGCCGGCTTCTACGACGGCTTCTTCGAGACCGGCCTGAACCCGTGGGACATCGCCGCCGGCTCGCTGCTGATCACCGAAGCGGGCGGGCTGATCGGCAACTTCACCGGCGAAGCCGACTTCATGTACCAGCGCGAGGTGGTGGCCGGCAACCCGAAGATCTACGGGCAGATGGTCGGGATCCTGGCGCCGTACACGCGGGTGATCAAGGCGGATGACGGCGCCGCGGCAGCGGTGGCAGCCGTCGCAGACGGCGTGCCCGAGCATGCGCTGACGCCGGAGTCGGTGTTCGCTGCAACAGCCAAGCCGGTGGAGCCGGAGAAGAAGAAGGCCGTGCGGATCCGCAAGGCCGACTTGAAGGGCTGATCGGTCGCGTCAGTTCCACGCCGTCCACTTCGCGGCAGACCGGCTCGACTCCACCGTCTTCTCCATGAACTTGACCCCGCGCGCGCCATCGTCGAGCGTCGGGAAGTCGCCTTCCAGCGGGGCAAGCGCCCGCCCCTCTTCCTTCGCGAGGATCGCCTCGGCCACCCCGAGGTAGAGGTTCGCGAACGCCTCGATGAAGGCCTCCGGATGGCCGGTCGGCAGCCGCGACGCCTTCTTCGCCGCATCGCACAGCCACGGCGAGCCGCGCGTCAGCAATCTCTTCGGGCCGTCGAGCGAGGCATGCACCAGCAGGTTCGGATCCTCCTGGTGCCAGGTCAGCGACCCCTGCGTGCCGAACACCCGCAGCCGCAGGTCGTTCTCGCCGCCGATCTCGATCTGCGACGCGATCATCACGCCGCGCGCACCACCCTTGTAGCGCAGCAGCAGGTTGCCGTCGTCATCGAGTCGGCGGCCCGGCACGAAGGCGGTCAGGTCGGCGCACAGCGATTCGATCTCCAGCCCACAGACGCTCGCGACCAGGTTCTCGGCATGCGTGCCGATGTCGCCCATCGCGCCGACGATGCCGCTGCGTGCCGGGTCGACGCGCCAGTCGGCCTGCTTGTGGTCGCCGGCCTCCAGCTGCGTCGCGAGCCAGCCCTGGTTGTACTCGACGATCACCTTGCGGATCTCGCCGAGCTCGCCGCTGCGCACCATCTCGCGCGCCTGCCTCACCATCGGATACCCGGTGTAGTTGTGCGTGACGCCGAACACCGTGCCGCTGCGCTCGCAAGCCGCGACCAGCGCCTGCGCCTGCTCGCTGGTGTGCACCAGCGGCTTGTCGCACACCACGTGGATGCCGGCGTCGGTGAAGGCCTTCGCCACCTCGAAGTGCACATGGTTCGGCGTGACGATGCTGACGAAATCGATGCGCTCGCCACGCGGGCGTTTCAGCTCGTCGTCGAGCAGCGCCTGCCAGTTGCCGTGGTTGCGCGCGTCGGCCAGCCCGAGGTCGCGCCCCGACGCGCGCGCGCGCTCGGCATCGGCCGACAGCGCACCGGCCACCAGCTCGATCTGCCCGTCCAGCGCCATCGCCTTGCGGTGCACCGCACCGATGAACGCGCCCCGGCCGCCACCGACCATCGCATATCGCAGCTTGCGCATCAGCAGCCCCTCATTTCTCGAACGACGCGTCGAACGCACGCGCCGACGGCTTGAAATCGAGCCGGCGCGAGAACGCCGCGCTCTCGGTGGCGCCGTGCACCCGGTCCATGCGGCTGTCTTCCCATTCGACGCTCAGCGGCCCGGCATAGCGGATGTCGTTCAGCGCGACGATGATCCCCTCGAAGTCGATCATGCCGCGCCCGACGCTGCGGAAGTCCCAGAAGCGCCGCGCGTCGCCGAAGCTGGTGTGGCCGCCGAACACGCCGACCGTGCCGTCGCCCTTGCCCCACCACACGTCCTTCATGTGCACGTTGAAGATGCGTGGGCCGAAGGTGCGCAGGAACTTGACGTAGTCGACGCCCTGGTACCCCAGGTGGCTCGGGTCGAAGTTGAAGCCGAAGCGCGCATGGCCCTTCACCGCGTCGATCGCGCGCTGGCTGCTCGCGACGTCGAACGCGATCTCGGTCGGGTGCACCTCGAGCGCGAAGTTCACGTCGACCTCCTCGAACATGTCGAGGATCGGCGTCCAGCGCGCCGCGAAGTCCTCGAAGCCCTTGTTCCAGAACGCCTGGTTCGTCGGCGGGAAGGCATACAGCGCATGCCAGATCGACGAGCCGGTGAAGCCGGTCACCGTCTTCGCGCCGAACTTCGCGGCGGCGCGAGCGGTGTCCTGCATCTCCTTCGCGGCGCGCCGGCGCACGCCCTCGGGCTCGCCGTCGCCCCACACATGGGCCGGCAGGATCGCCTTGTGCCGCTCGTCGATCAGGTCGCACACCGCCTGGCCGGTCAGGTGGTTGCCGATCGCGAAGCACTGCAGGCCGTGCTGCTCCAGCAGCCGGCGCTTGTCGGCGACGTAGCGTTCCGACTGCAGCGCTTCCTGCACGTTGAAATGGTCGCCCCAGCAGGCGAGCTCCAGCCCGTCGTAACCCATGGCTTTCGCGAGGGGTGCCAGTTCGGCGAGCGACAGGTCGGCCCACTGGCCGGTGAACAGGGTGACGGGTCTGGCCATGGTGGTCTCCTCGAAGAAAAGTCAGAACGGAGAGTCGGGCACGTAGTACTTCGCCGCGTTGTCCTTCGTGATCAGCACCGACGGGATGATGGTGGTGGCCGGCATCGCCGCACCCTTCACGCGCGCCTCGGCCGTCATCTTCATCGCGTCGGCGATCATGCTCGGCGAGTAGGTCACGTCGGCGCTGACGATCTTGTCGCCGTCCATCACCTTCTTGATGTAGTCTTTCGAACCGGCGCCGCCGATCACGAGCTTGACGTCGCTGCGCCTGGCCTGCTCGATGGCCTTCTGCACGCCCACGGCCATGTCGTCGTCCGACGCCCACACCGCATCGATCTGCTTGAAGCGCGTCAGGTAGTCCTGCATCACCTTGAAGGCATCGTCGCGGTTCCAGTTGCCGTGCTTGGCGTCCAGCACCTTGATGTCCGGATGCGTCTTCATCACCGCGTTGAAGGCGTCGACGCGCTGGTTGTCGATCACCGTCGGGATGCCGCGCAGGATCACCACGTTGCCCTTGCCGCCCATGGCCTTGGCCATGTATTCGGCGGCCACCTTGCCGAAGCCGGGGTTGTCGCCGGCCACGTAGGCGTTCTGCGCGCTGGTGTCGGTCAGGCCGCGGTCGACCACGGTGACGTACACGCCCTTGGACTTGACCTGCGCCACCGGCTGCGTCAGCGGCGCCGACTCGAACGGCAGGATCACCAGCGTGTTGATCTTGTTCACCGTCTGCAGGTCCTGCACCTGGTTGGCCTGCTCCGAGGCCGAACCGGCGGTCTTCACGATCACCTGCAGGCCGGGGTGGGCCTTCTCGAGCTCCGCCTTGGTGCGGTTGGCCCAGTAGACGACGCCGCCGGCCCAGCCGTGCGTGGCCGCCGGGATGGACACGCCCATCACGACCTTGTCCTGGGCGAACGCGCCGGTGCCGGCCGCGAGGGCTGCGAGCGCGATGACGATGCGGGGAATGAACTTCATGGAACTTGTCTCCTGTTGTCGATCTGGTCTGGTGGAACGGGCCGTTGCGGGCCCAGGGGTATCGGGGGCTTGTGTCGTGGCACTACCCTCCTCTAGCGGCGGCCGCGCTGCAGGAACGCGACGATGATGATCACGACGCCCTGCACGGCGGCGTTCAGGTACACGCTGATGATGCTGGTGAGGTTCAGGATGTTGCTGATCACCGAGAGCAGGATCGCGCCGACCACGGTGCCGGTGATGCGGCCTTCGCCGCCCTTCAGCGCGGTGCCGCCGACGATCACCGCGGCGATCGCTTCCAGTTCCCACAGCAGCCCGGTGGTCGGCGAGGCCGAGCCCAGCCGCGGCACGTACAGCACGGTGGCCACGCCGACGCACACGCCGAGCAGCATGTAGGTCAGCACCTTGATGCGGTCGACGTTGACCGCCGCATAGCGCGCGACCTGCTCGTTCGAGCCGATCGCCTGCACGTAGCGGCCGTAGCCGGTGCGGTTCAGGATCAGCGCGCCGACCAGCGCGACCGCGGCGAACACCCAGATCGGGAACGGCACGCCGAGCAGGCTGCCGTAGTAGACCGGGCTGTAGGCGTCGGACAGCTTGCCGTCGAGCGTGATCGCGCCGCCGTTCGCCAGGTAGGTGAGGTACGCCCGGAAGATGCCCAGCGTGCCCAGCGTCACGATGAACGGCTCGATGCGCCCCTTCGTGACGAGCAGCCCGTGCGCAAGACCGAAGACCGCGCCGAGCGCGAGCGCGAACACGATGCCGATCGCCACCGTCAGCAGCGGCGAGCCGACCTGCGCGGCGATGCCGTTCATCAGCAGGATCATGCTGCCGGCGATCAGCGCCGCCATCGAGCCGACCGACAGGTCGATGCCGCCGCCGATGATCACGAAGCACATGCCGACCGCGATGATGCCGATGAAGGCGGTGCGGGTCAGCACGTTCATCGCGTTGTCCCAGGTCGCGAAATCGCCGTTCAGCAGCGTGCCGGCGATGCACAGCAGCACCAGACCGAGCCACGGGCCCGCCGATCGCAGGCGCACACGCCAGGCGGCCGTGACAGGCGAGGCCGGGCCGCCCCAAGCCGGCCCGGCCCCCCCCGGGGGATCGGCCGGCGTACCCGACGGACGAGGGCTCGTCATCTCAATGCGTTCCGGTGGCATGCGCAATCAACTCCTCTTCGGTCAGGTGCTCGGCCGACAGCGTGGCCTGCAGCCGGCCGGCGCGCATCACCGCGACGCGGTGGCACAGCCCGATCAGCTCGATCAGCTCGGATGAAATGACGACCACGCCGCGGCCCTGCTCGGCCAGGCGCTGGATCAGGAAATAGATGTCGCGCTTGGCGCCGACGTCGACGCCGCGCGTCGGCTCGTCGAGCACCACCACGCGCGGCTGCGGCTGCAGCACCTTCGCGATCGCGAGCTTCTGCTGGTTGCCGCCGGACAGCGACGACGCCCGGCTGCCGAGGTCGCGGGTGCGGATGCCGAAATCCGCCACCGCCTGCTGCAGCGCCCGCTCCTCGGACGCCGGGTCGAGCAGCGGATGCGTGTGGCGCGCCAGGTCCATCAGCGTCAGGTTGTCGCGCAGCGAGAGCCGCACGTGCAGGCCCTTGCCCTTACGGTCTTCGCTGAGGTAGGTCAGGCCATGCTGCGCGGCGTCCCGGGGGCTGCGCAGCGAGCGCTGCTGGCCATCCAGCACGATGCGCCCGGCGCTGCGCGGGCGCAGCCCCAGCAGGCCTTCGAACATCTCGGTGCGGCCGGCGCCGACCAGGCCGGCGAAGCCGAGGATCTCGCCCGGGCGCACCTCGAAGCTCACGTCCTGCGCCCAGCCGGGCACGCTGAGGCCCTCGACCTTCAGCAGCGGCGCCGGCGCACCGGCCACCGGCAGCTTCACCGGGAACATGTCCGACAGCTCGCGGCCGACCATCAGGTTGGCCATCTGCTGGCGCGACAGCCCGGCGGTCGGCGCCCGGGTGACGAAACGGCCGTCGCGCATCACGACGATCTCGTCGGTGATGCGCTCCACCTCGTCGAGCTTGTGCGAGATGTAGACGATGCTCACGCCGTCGGCCTTCAGCTGCGCGATCAGCGCGAACAGGCGCTGGGTTTCGCCGGGGGTCAGCGTCGCGGTCGGCTCGTCCATGATCAGCAGCCGCGCCTTGCGCGACAGCGCCTTCGCGATCTCGACCAGCTGCTTCTCGGCGACGATAAGCTCGCGCACCCGCGTGTCGGGGTCGGCCTGCAGTCCCACTTGCTGCAGCACGCGGCGCGCTTCGTCGCGCATCGCCGCATCGTCGAGCAGCCAGCCGCGGCGACGCTCGTGGCCGAGGAAGATGTTCTGCGCGATGCTCAGGTCCTCGGCCAGGTTGAACTCCTGGTGGATCAGCACGATGCCGCAGCGCTCGGCATCGCGCGAATTCGCGAATCGCTGCGGCGTGCCGTCGATGCGCAGCTCGCCGGCGCTCAAGGCTTCGTAACCCGACAGGATCTTCATCAGCGTCGACTTGCCGGCGCCGTTCTCGCCGAGCAGGCCGACGACACGGCCCGGTTCGAGTTCGAAGCTGACGCCATGCAGCACGCGCACCGGGCCGAAGTCCTTGGTCACGTCGGCGAAATCCACGCGAAGGCTCATGCCCGCAGCCCGGATGCGAATCCGGGTCTCTGCGAATCGCCGGCATCCCGGACCGGCATCCGGGCGACGGGTGTGCGCATCGCTTCCTGCAATGCGAGGACGCCGGCGCCGATCACCCCGGTCCGCTCGCCGAGCGGCGCGTACTGGATGTCCAGGTGGCGCGTCGACAGCGCCAGCGAGCGGTGATAAACGCTCTGCCGGATCGACGCCAGCAGCAGCGGCCCGATGCCGGTGATGCCGCCGCCGATGAACACATGCGAGGGGTTGAAGAAGTTGACGATGGACGCCAGCATCTGCCCGATCCGCGTGCCGGCCTTCTGCACGATGCCGTGGGCGGCGGCGTCGCCGGCCCGGCTGGCCTGGCCGACGTCGACCGGCGAGATGCTGCCCTGGGCCGCCAGCACCTGGGCCAGCAGCGCGCTCTGGCCCGACTGCGCCGCCTCGACCGCCATGCGTGAGATCGCCGGCCCGGCCGCCATCGCCTCGACGCAGCCGAGGTTGCCGCAATGGCAGCGCGGGCCGTCGGGATCGACGCAGATGTGGCCGACGTCGCCGGCCGAACCGTCGGCCCCGCGGTAGACCTCGCCATGGCAGACGATGCCGCAGCCGATGCCGGTGCCGATCTTGACCACCAGGAAGTTCGGCAGCTGCCGGTGCAGCCGCCACAGCTCGCCGAGCGCCATCACGTTGACGTCGTTGTCGATGAAGACCGGCGCAGCGTAGTCCTCGCCCAGCACGTCGCGGATCGACAGGCCTTCCCAGCCCGGCATCAGCGGCGGGTTGACCAGCAGCCCGCTGCCGAAGGCGACCGGCCCGGGCACGCCCATGCCGATGCCGATCACGTCCTTGCGGGTCGCGCCGCAGCGCTGCAGCAGTTCGCGCAGCAGCTCGCGGATGCGCGACAGCAGCACCGCCGGGCTGGCCCGCACGTCGGCCGGCTCGGCATGGTGCGCGAGCACGCCCATGTCGGGCGACAGGATCGCCACATCGAGGCTGGTCGCGCCGAGGTCGATGCCGGCCAGCACGCCGACCGCGCGGCTCATGCGCAAGGCCTCCGGCCGGCGGCCGCCGGAAGAAGCCTGCAGGCCGATCTCTTCGAGCAGCCCGCGCTCGACCAGGCCGGCGACGGCGGCGTTCGCCTTGCTTTTCGAGAAGGTCGACGCGGCGGCGAGCGCGCTGCGCGAGCTGCTGGCCGACCAGAACACGGTCTCCAGCACGGCCAGTTCACCCGGCGACAGATCGTCCCAGCGGATCACCTTGCTTGTCTCCTGTGCGGCCGTGGTCGGCCGGTCTGTGGTCGTCTTCGGACCGGAATGTCCGGGCCGAGCGCGTTGGGGCCGATGCTAAGAAGAGCACTTCGGCGCAGCAAGTGCGATCTTTGACCAAATTCAGGCCGAAGGTCCCAAGACCTTGCGCACCAGCCGCAGCAGCTCTTCCAGCGTGTTCTGCTTGCGCATCAGGGCGCGCACGCCCGCTTCGGCCGCCTGGGTGCTCAGCGCTTCGGTGATGTAGCCCGAGCTGATCACCACCGGCAGGTCGGCGCGGACCATGCCCAGCGCCTGCGCGACATCCAGGCCCGAGTAGCCGGGCATGTTGAAGTCGGTGATCACCAGGTCGAAGGCGAACGGCTGCGCGCCGATGGCGGCCACCGCCTCGTGCCCGTCGCGGAACGAGGTGACGCGATAGCCGGCCTGCCGCAGCAGCCGCTCCACCATCAGCGCGATGACCTCGTCGTCGTCGATGTAGGCCACATGCTGCCCGGCACCCTGCAAGGCCCCGGGCGCGGTGACCGGCAAGGGCTCTTCGGCCGGCGCCGCATCGGTGGTCGGCACGTAGAGGTGCATCGTCGTGCCGCGCCCGGGCTCGCTGTCGACGCGGATCGCACCGTGGTGCGCCGCGACGATGCCGTGCACCACCGACAGCCCGAGCCCGGTGCCCTGCCCGGTCGGCTTGGTCGTGAAGAAGGGTTCGAAGATGCGCGCCTGCGTGGCCGCGTCCATGCCGGAGCCGCTGTCCTGCACCCACAGGTGCGCGTAGTGGCCGGCGGCCAGCGGCGGCGTGGTGCGGGCCGCGCGCTCGGCGCCGGGCTCCACCTCATGCGGCTCCAGCCCGACCTCGATGCGCCCGGGCCGCCCGTGCAGCGCATGCCAGGCGTTGGTGCACAAGTTCATCAGCACCTGCTGCACCTGGGTGCCGTCGGCATTGGCGTGCAGCGGCTGCGGCGTCATCCGGCAGGTGAGCGACACCCCGGCTGGCAAGGTGGAGCGCAGAAGCCGGACCGATTCCTCGACCAGCGGCTGCAGCGGCTGGTTGACCAGCGCCTGCGGCTGGCGGCGGCCGAACGCGAGGATCTGCTGCACCAGGTCGCGCGCGCGCACGCTGGCCTTGTGGATCTGCTCCAGGCTCGCGAGCGCCGGGTGGCCGGCGCCGATGTCCTCGCGCGCCAGCGCGACGTTGCCGAGGATCGCCGCCAGGATGTTGTTGAAGTCGTGCGCGATGCCGCCGGCCAGCGTGCCGATCGACTCGATGCGCTGCGACTCGCGCAACTGCGCCTCGAGCGAGCGGCGCTCGCGGTCGCTGCGCCACAGCCGGCGGATCATCAGCGCCATCAGCAGGTGCAGCAGCCCCCAGGCCAGCGCGGTCAGCAGCGCCAGCCGCCGCCAGTTGGCGAGCACGTCGTCGTGGCTCAGCGCCACCGTCAGGAAGAACGGGTAGCCCTTCACGACCACGGTGCCCGAGATGCGCCGCACGCCGTCGGTGAAGGCGACGTACTCGTTGACGGTCTCCTGCTGCCCCGAGCGCACCGCCTGCAGGATCGGCTGGCCGGCCGGCATCGGCTTGTTGACCTCGGCGTCGATCTGCGGCCAGCGCAGCACCAGCTGCCCGGCGTCGGTGCGGCGCAGGAACACCGCGCCGTTGCGACCGATGTCGAGCTTGCGGAACTGCTGCTGGAAGTAGCTGAGGTCCAGCGGCGCCAGCGCCGCGCCGTAGAAGCGGCCCTGCGGGTCGCGCAGCGCGCGGGTCATCACCATCGTCGGGCGCTGGCTGACGCGGCCGGTCACGACCTCGGAGAACAGCAGGTCGGCCTGCGGATCGCGCTGGTAAGTTTCGAAGAACGACCGGTCTGCATAGTTGACCCGCGGTGCGCTGGACGAGGAGGTCACGTAACGCTGCTCGCCGCCTGCGTCGATGATGCGCAGCGCGATCAGTTCGTCGAAATCGCGCAGCATCGCATCGAGTTCGCCATTGATCGGCGGGGCGTAAGCCAGCTCGCCCTGCGGCGCGAGCGCCTCGGGCGGCACCTGCTGCGCCAACGCGCGCAGCACCGCATCGGTGCGGCGAAAGGTGCCGTCCATGCGCACCTCCAGCGTGCGGGCGTAGTTCAGCGCGGTGGTCTGGGCCGACTGGATGGCGTCCTGACGGGCCGTCCACAGCAGCCAGCCGATCAGTCCGGAGGCGGCCAGCGCCGAGCCAACCAGCACCGCAGCGAACTTGCGGCGCGGCGGATTCGGCAGGGGGTTCGCCGGCGGGGTGATGGGCATGGCATGGCTTGTAGCCCGGCGCGGCGGACGGCGCAATCTGGGGTTTCGGCAGGGGCCCGGCCTCGAACGACTGCATTGCCGGTGGCGGTGCTCGAACTCGCGTGAAAACCGACCGGTAACGTCCTCAATTGCCCTCCAGCGATGCCGATATCCTGCGCAAGTGGACGTCCGTCAGGGGAGGCGCGTCGCCGCTGTGAAATTGTGCACACGCCTGAAAGCCGCGCTTGATCAAGAAGATTCCCGTTGGACAGTTGAGGATGGGCATGCACGTCCACGAGTTCTGCGGCTCGTGGATGGACCACCCGTTCTGGCGCTCCAAGTTCACGCTGAAATCCGACGCCGACTTCGAACGCATCAAGTCCGGCGGCGTCACCGAGCTGTGGATCGACACCGGCAAGGGCCTGGATGTCGAAGGCCTCGCGGCGACGGCAAGGGCCATCACGCAGGAAGCCGTCGCCGACGAGGTCGAGCGCGAACTGGAATTCGTCGCGTCGATGCCGATGGAATTCGACGCGCTCAACACGGGCGAGGCCGCGATGGCCAAGGCTGCCGCGCTGTACCGCCGCTCGGTCCCGAAGATCGCGTCGATGTTCGGCGAGGCCCGGCTGGGCAAGGCGATCGACGCCGGCCAGTGCGAGGAGCTCGTCGAGGAGATCTCCGAATCGGTGCTGCGCAACCCCGGCGCGCTGATCAGCGTCGCGCGGCTCAAGCGCGCCGACGAATACACCTACATGCATTCGGTGGCCGTCTGCGCGCTGATGGTCTCGCTCGGCCGCCAGCTCGGCCTGCAGGGCGAGCAGCTGAAGAAGGCCGGCCTCGCCGGCATGCTGCACGACCTGGGCAAGGCAGTGATGCCGCTCGAGGTGCTGAACAAGCCGGGCAAGCTCACCGATGCCGAGTTCGACATCATGAAGAGCCACCCCGAGCGCGGCCACGAGATGCTGCTCGAAGGCGGCAGCGCCGGCGCGGTGGTGCTCGACGTGTGCCTGCACCACCACGAGAAGGTCGACGGCAGCGGCTACCCGCACCAGCTCGCCGGCGAGCAGATCAGCCTGTTCGCGAAGATGGGCGCCGTCTGCGACGTGTACGACGCGATCACCTCGGTGCGGCCCTACAAGAGCGGCTGGGATCCGGGCGAGGCCTTGCGCCGCATGGCGCAATGGAAAGGCCACTTCGAGCCGCGCGTGTTCCAGGCCTTCGTCAAGACGGTGGGCATCTACCCGGTCGGCTCGCTGCTGCGCCTGCAGTCCGGCAAGCTCGCGGTGGTCACGGCGCAGAACGCGCAGAACCTGCTGGCCCCGAAGGTCAAGGCCTTCTTCAGCACCAAGTCCAACATGCGCATCGAGCCGATGGAGCTGGACCTGGGCAGCGCCTGGTGCCAGGACAAGGTGCTGCGCTGCGAATCGCCGGACGACTGGAAGTTCAAGGACCTCGACATCCTGGCCGGCGTGCAGCGCAACTGAGCGCGGATCGGCCGGCTACAGCGCCAGCATGTAGGCCGTCAGGGCCTCCTTCTCCTGCGGGTTCAGCCGCAGGCCGAGCACCAGGTTGAAGAACTCGACGGTGTCGTCCAGCGTCAGCAGCCGGCCGTCGTGCAGGTAGGGCGGCGAATCCTTGATGCCGCGCAGCGTGAAGGTCTTGATCGGCCCGTCCGGCACCGGCACCAGGTCGTTGCTGGCCACGCCGGTGCGGTAGAAGCGCTCCAGCTTCAGGTCGTGCATCTGCTGGTCCATGAACGCGGTCGCCGGCACATGGCATTCGGCACAGCGCGCCTTGCCGGTGAACAGCTTCTCGCCGGCCAGTTCCTGCGGCGTCGCGCGCGCCGGGTCGAGCCGGCCGGCCGCGTCGAGCTTCGGGGCCGGCGGGAAGTCGATGATGTTCTGCATCTGCGCCATCATCGCGACCTGGCTCGCGCGGTCGGGCAGGTTGACGCCCTTGCGCGCGGCACTCACGTGGTCGCCGTTGAAGTAGGCGGTGCGCTGCTCGAATTCGGTGAAATCCTCGACCGAGCGCAACGAACGCTTGGAGCCGTGGATCTGCTGGTTGAACAGCCCGCGCAGGCTGGTGGTGTCGAGCCGGAAGCGCGACGCCTGCGGCCGCAGGTCGGGCGTCAGGTGGAAGGCCGCGTTGGTGTTGAAGTTGACGTGGCAGTCCAGGCAGGTCACGCCGCGGCTCGGCGCTGCCACCTTGCGGTCCTCGGTCTGGTTGAACTCCTCCTGCGGGAACGGCGTCAGCAGCAGGCGCATGCCTTCCATCTGCACCGGCGTGACGATGCCGACGAGCGCATCGTAGTAGTTCGCCAGCGTCAGCACCTGGCCGCGCGAGACGTCGCCGAGCTCAGGGTGCGTCGTCAGGTAGATCGGCGACGGGAACTCCGGCGTCAGGTGGTCCGGCAGGTCGAAATCCACATCGAAGCGCCGCAAATCGCGTTGCTCCTGCCGCGCGATCTCGTTGATCTGGTGGTCGGGAAACACCTGGCCGCCGCTGGCCTGCTTGACGTGCGGCAGCGGCCGGAAGCCGGCCGGCAGCAGGTTGCGCTCGCGGATGTCGGCCGGGGTCATGCGCGCCAGCGAATCCCACGACTGGCCGGCCGGCAGGCGCACCCGCACGCCGTCCTGCACCGCGCGCCGGCCGCCCGACATCATCACGCCCGGCATCGGCCGGTTCGCGAGGTCGTAGCGCTGGTTCAGCAGCGCCGACTGGCGCTGCATCACCGCCGGCTTGGCCGCCTCATCGGCCGCCTTGACGGCAGAAAGCGGCTGGGTCGGCAAGGGCCGGTAGGTGGCATCCGGCGGCAGCGGGTCGGCGGCGCCGGCCTGCAAGGCGAGGGCAAACAATCCGGCGGTGGCAACCAGCCGTTCGAGTGTGGACATGGTGGGCTCCCTGTAGCGTCACGCGACGCGAGAGCGGCGGGCAATCGGTGTGCCCAGCGAACCTTCGCCGTCGCCGCACGGCACCGGCAGCGGAACGTCGATTGCCGCGTTCAGGGCAGCTCGGGTTCCAACCTCAACCACTACGCAAGGAGATCCCCATGACCCGCATTGCCGATGTGATGACGCGCAACGTGCGCACGCTGTCGCCGAGCGACAAGGTCGTGATCGCGGCGAAGCTGATGGCCGAGATGGACGTCGGCTCGCTGCCGGTGTGCGACGCCGACCGGCTCGTCGGCATCGTGACCGACCGCGACATCGTGCTGCGCGCGGTGGCGTCAGGCCGCGCCGTCGACGACACGTCGCTCGACGAGGTGATGACGCGCGACCCGCAGGCCTGCACCGAAGACCAGCCGGTCGAAGACGTGCTGGAGTCGATGCGCGACGCGCAGGTGCGCCGCATGCCGGTCGTCGACGCGGAACGTCACGTGGTCGGGCTGGTGAGCCTGGGCGACCTGGCCGTCAAGCACGACCAGGGCGAGGCCGGCGATGCGCTGGAAGGCATTTCGGAGCCCGCCGAACCGGCCACCGAGCGCGTCAAGACGACGGACCCGAATGTCCTCGCCGCGGTGCGCGAGCGCGACGATCCGGCGTCGCCGCCCGCAGCTGCTCAATGACAGCAGCTGCCCGACGCCCACAGCGCCTGGCTGCCCAGGTAGACCACCAGGTTGCCGTCGTTCTGCAGCGTCAGGTGCGCCCCCGGGTGGCCGGAGGTGTTGCTGGCCCAGAACGGCCGGTTGGCCGGGTCGTAGATCACCAGGTTGCCGTCGCCCTGCATCGCGATCTTGCCGACCGCCTTGCCGGCGGTGCCGCTGGACCACAGCGGCTGGTTGCCCTGGTACAGCACCAGGTTTCCGTCGGACTGCATCCACAGCTGGAAGCGGCCGTCGCAGGAGTTCAGCGGCCGGTTGACCGGCAGCAGCGTGTTGGCGGGCACCACGCCGCAGCCTGAGACCGGCGGCGGGGGTGGTGGCGCAGGCGGCTCGGTCGTCGACCCCGGGCCGGGGTTGGCCGGCATCGTCGCGCCGTTTGCCACCTGGCCGCTGTAGACGCGCGCCACCTCGTAGGCCAGCCGCAGGTACCAATCGCTCGGCAGGTCGCGGCCGTCGGCGTCCAGCGTCAGCCAGTAGCCCTGGTCCGGCGCCGCGCTGCGCTTGCTCGCCACCTTGAAGATCGCCGTCGATTCGTTGACCTCGTCGAACATCGCGATCTTCACCGCCACCGCGCCGGCATCGCGCGCATTGAAGGCCTGGCGCCACAGGAAGCGGCCGCCATCGCGCGGGATCTGGTTCTGCGGCGCGTTCTTCATCAGGTTGTGCCACGAGAAGCCGGGGAAGATCACCGGCAGGTACAGCTGCTTGTTCGCACGCGCCTGCGCCAGGTCCGGCTGCAGCACCTGCGCCTTCCAGTTGTCGGCGCCAGCCGCATCGCCGAACGAGCCGACAGCCCACGGCTGCACGACGTCGAGCGACGCATACACCGCGGCCCAGCCCGGATCGGCCGAGCTCGAACGTCCGCCCACCTTCCAGCCGCCCGGCACACCGCCCATCACCGTGACCTGCGCCTGCGTCTTGAACCAGTCGACGATGCGCTGCCCGAGCGCCGGCCGGTTCACATGGTTCGCGTCTCCGAAGCCCAGCCCCCACAACGAGACGATCGGTTTGCCGCCCTGCTTCAGGTAGGCCGGGCTGGCGGTCAGCTTCAGCTCGTTCGCCAGGTGCTGCCAGTCCTCCTGCAGCTTCGCCATCAGCGCGTCGTCGCTGACCTGGGTGTAGTCCATGCTCAGGTCGTACTCGATCGCGAACGTTCGGCCGTATCGTTCGGCCGCGTTGCGCAGGTTCTGCAGCACCACGTCCTTCTCGCTGCGCAGCCACGGGATGTCGCTGACGAAACGCTGCAGCAGCGCGCCGTCGATGCCGTAGCTGCGCATCCACTGGAAGTGCGTGTCGGCCGTCTCCTTCGGGTACGACGAGAACAGCCGGGCAGGCTGGCCCTGCACCGTCATGCCGGGCACAGTGCACAGCGAGGCCTGGGGCAGCCCGCCCAGGTCGGGATAGGCATCGATCGCCAGCGTGCCGGCCGACGGCGCGCCGTTCGACCAGTGCGACCAGCCGTTGCCCGGGCTGCCGTCGCCCGGGCAGCGGAACCAGGCCTGGTAGCCGACGAGGACCTTGCCGACCAGCGTCGACGAATCGACCGTCTGCGCCTGCGCCGGCGTCATCAACGGAGCCGCCAGGATGACGGATGCGGCGACCGCGCGCCAGCGTTGGAGGATGTTCATGGGCGGCAGCGTAGCCGCTCGACGTCAAAAAAGTGGAATCGTTTCCAGTCGAAACGTCTCTGACACTTCGGTCACCGGCTCAGGGCCGGTTGAAGAACTCCCACATCAGCGCGTTGGCCGACAGCGCCTGCGAAGGCGCCTCGCCGCGCGCCTTCTGCCCGCCCGGCCATGAATGGCCGCCGGTCTCGGTGACGCACAGCTCCAGCTGAGCGCCGCCGCCGCACGACGGCCAGGCCTCGCAGCGGGCGCCCGCCACCGCCAGCACCTGCTGCGGTGTCGCGGCACAGGCATCGTGGCGCGCCCAGCGCGCCATCGTGTCCGGCACCGACGCGAACTCGCCGGTCGCCGCGCGCAGCCGCGTGTTGCTGCTGTAGCCGCCGTCGAACGGCACCATCGGGTCGTTGCGTGCGTGGATGTGCAGCACCCGCACCGGCCGCGCCGGCGCGCACTGGCGCGTGTTGTCGGTGCCGGCCACCGCGGCGATCGCGCTGAACACGTCGCTTGCCTCGCAGGCGAGCCGGTAGGCCATCATCGCGCCGTTGGACATGCCGGTCGCGAAGACGCGGTGGCGGTCCACCGCCATCTGCTGCCGCAGGTTCGCGACCACCTGCCGGATGAAGCCGACATCGTCGACCTCGCGGTCGCGTGCGGTGCCGCAGCAGGTGCCCGCGTTCCAGGTCGCGAGCGTGCCGCGGCGCAGCCGGCTGAAGCCGTTCGGGAATACCAGCACCACGCCTTCGCGTTCCGACAAGCCGATCAGCCCGTAGTTCGCGTCGTCGGCCTGGTAGTCCATGCTGCCGCCGCCACCATGCAGCGCGACGATCAGCGCCTGCGGCTTCGCGGCATCGAAGCTCTTCGGCACGTGCACCCGGTAATGGCGGTCGAGTTCGCCGTGCCGGATGGTGTAGCGGTAGTCGCCCGGCGCGGCGATGCGGGCGCGCGCATCGTCCTGCGCCAGGCACAGGCTGTTGCACAACGGCAGCACCAGGGCCGCGGCGAACGCGCAAAGGCGGCGCATAGTTTCCCTTTCCGTCAACGACGGTCGCGCCGAAGCTTACGACCCTGGCTCCGGCGCGGATCGCCGCATCTGCTACGTTTCATTTCGGTTTCGTCACAGGAGAACGCCCATGCACAAGCTCTCGTCCTGCCTCGGCGCCGTCGCGCTGGTGGCCTGCGCCTCGCAACCGGCCGGCATCGCGGTGCCGTCCAACCTGGTGCCGGCCGGCGAACACGTCGTCGAACGGCTGGCCGCCCGCGGCGTGCAGATCTACGAATGCCGCAACAAGGTCGGCGGCACCGGCACCGAATGGGTGTTCGTCGCGCCCGAAGCCGACCTGCTCGACACGCAGGGCGCGCCGGCCGGCCGGCACTATGCCGGCCCGCACTGGGAGGCGGCCGATGGCAGCCGCATCATCGGCACCGTGAAGTCGCGCGCCGATGCACCGCTGGCCGGCGCGATCCCGTGGCTGCTGCTGTCGACGCGCTCGGTCGGCGGTCCGGGGCGGCTGGCGAAGATCACCAGCGTGCAGCGCGTCAACACCGCCGGCGGCGCGGTGCCGGCTGCGAGCTGCGATGCCGCCAGCCTGGGCCGCACCGAGCGGGTGCCGTACACCGCCGACTACATCCTGCTGGCGCCCTGAGGGTCGGCGAAGCTCAGGCTGAATTCGGCGCCGCCCGGCGCATTGGCGGCCGCCAGCGTCCAGCCGTGGGCCCGCGCGATCTCGCGGCAGATCGACAGCCCGAGCCCCGCGCCCTGGTGCGCGCTGCCGCTGCCGCGCCAGAAGCGCTCGAACAGCCGCGGAAGCTCGGCCGCCGGAATGCCCGGGCCGTGGTCGCGCACGCGCAAGCCCTGCGCATCGACCGCGAGCGTCACGACCGCGCCGGGCGGCGAATGCAGGATCGCGTTCTCGGCCAGGTTCTTCACCAGGATGAACAAGGCCCCGGCGTCGGCCTGCAGCCGCACCGCCGCGTCCGGCCGCTGCACCTGCAGCGCCACCGCATGGCGCCCGGCCAGCCGCTCCAGCTGCCCGGCCGCATCGGCCACGGTGCTGGCCACGTCGGTCGGCTCGAAGATGTAGTTCTGCGCCTCGCTGACCTCGGCCAGGTGCAACAGCTGGTGCACCTGGCGACCCATGAAATCCAGGTCCCTCAGCAGCAGCTCGCGGCGTTCGCCGCCCGCGTCGTCGAGCTCGACCTCGGCGCGGATCAGCGCCAGCGGCGTCTTCAGCTCGTGCGCCGCCGCGGCGAGGAAATCCTGCTGCACGCGGTACCCCGTTTCGAGCCGCTGCAGCGCCTGGTTGAAGGCGTCGATCAGCGGCGACAGCTCGCGCGGCAGCCGCGTGCCGTCGAGCCGCGCCTTCAGGTTGTGCGGACCGATGCGCGCCGCCGCGGCCGACGCGGCCCGCACCGGCTCCAGCAGGCGGCGCAGCGTCAGCAGCACCACGCCGGTGAAGACGCCGACCGCGAGCACCGCGGCGACGACGCCACCCTTCACGAAGATGCCGCCGCCGACCCGCCGCAGCACGGTTTCCAGCCGGTCGCTGCGCGCCACCTGGATCACGTAGTCCTGCCCGTCGTGGTGCACCGGCCGGTTCAGGATGTGCAGCGTGACTTCGCCGGTCGACGCGGCGCTGACGGTCTCGCCGGCGGACACCGGCTGCATCGCCAGCACCTGCGCGGCCGGCCCGTCCTCGCCGGACATCAGCACGCGCCCCAGGCCGTCGAGCACGCGGTAGCTGAAATCCTTCGGCAGGCCGTCGACCATCGCCTGGTGCTTCTCGCTCAGCACCAGGTACGCCGGGCGGCCCTGCGCATCGAAGCGCAGCCCGCGTTCGAGGTGCTGGGCGGTGTCTTCCAGCCCCTGGCGCGTCGCGTCGGCCGGGCCCTGCATCAGCAGCGCAGCCAGCACGGCACCGGCCATCAGCATCACCACCAGCAGCCCGCCGCTGGCCGCCAGCAGCAGCTGGGCCGCGAGGCTAGACGGGATCCGCAGCGCGAAGCGCATAGCCATGCCCCCTGACGTTGACGATCTCCAGCGCCGAGCCGATCGCCGGCAGCTTCTTGCGCAGCCGGTGCAGCGCGACATCGAGTGCGTTCGGCGTCACCGCCTCGTCGACGCCCCAGGCCGCGCGCTCCATCGCGCTGCGCCGCACCGTCTGCCCGGCCGCGCGCACCAGGCTGAGCATGATCTGCAGTTCGGCCGGCGGCAAGGTCACCGATTCGCCGGCGCAGCTCATGCAGCCGGCCTCGGGCCGCAGCTGCAGGTCGCCGAACGCCGGCGACAGGCTCTGCAGCTGCGCCGGCCGGCGCATCAGCGCGCGCACGCGAGCCACCAGCTCTTCCATCGCGAACGGCTTGGCCAGGTAGTCGTCGGCGCCGGCCTCCAGCCCGGCCACGCGGTCGTGCAGCGCATCGCGCGCCGTCAGCATCAGGCAGGGCACGCGCTGCCCGGCCGCGCGCAACCGGCGCACCAGGTCGAGCCCGTCGCCGTCGGGCAGGCCGCGGTCGACGATCACCGCGGCATAGTCGGCCTCGCCCAGCGCATGCCAGGCCGGCTCGATGCGCTGGAAGGCATCGACCTCGATGCCCGCGCCGGACAAGGCCTTGCCCACCAGCGCCGCCAGGCGGCTGTGGTCCTCGACCAGCACGACACGGTTCATCGACGGCAGATCCTCGTTCAGAAGCGGTAAAGGTAACCCAGCCGCACGGCCGGCAGCGTGCGCCGGTCGACCAGCGGGCTGTCCTTGATGCCCGAGCCGAGCGCGGTGGCGCTCACGTCGAGGAACACGCCGTCGCGCGGCGAGATGCCGTAGAAGGTGCGCAGGCCGAGCTCGGCATTGGTGGTCGCAGTGCCCTCGTAAGCGGGCCGCGTCGCGGTGGCTTCCTCCGGCCGCACGCCATAGTAGTAGTCGATCGCCTTCGCATCGCGCCAGACCGCGACGGCGCGCGGCGTGAACATGAAGCGCCCGGCCCGGAAGTCGTGCTCGACGCCGAAGCGCACTTCGGTGCCCTTGCTGTGCGACGACGCGTCGCCGGCCACGTCGAACGACAGCTTCGCGTACTCGGTGCGCCACTGCACGGCACCCCCGAGCCAGAAGCTCGGCTTGCGCTCGGCCATGCCATTGAGGACCGGCGAGTCATCGGCCTCGTAGCCGTCGCCCAGCGCATAGCGCGCGCGCAGCGCGAACGACACCGGGCCGAGGCTCGGCAGCTTCAGGTCGGCGCCGAGGCCGAGCACGCGCACGTACTCGTTCTCGAAGCTGATCAGCGGCAGCACGCGGGTCTTGTTGTCGAAGCCGGCGTAGGCCGGGCGCTGCCAGCCGGCACCGATGCCCAGGCCCCAGCCCGGCGGCGGGGGCTGGTCCGCCGGCTGCGCCCGCGCCAGCGGGGCGGCACCAAGGGCCAGGGTGGACAGCAGGAGACTGCGCAGCAAGGGAGAGTTCAGCATGGTTGGATCGCTTCAGTAGGAAAGCCGCGATGGTTCGGTCAATCGACTTACCAGCAACTTACGCAGGCCGCACCGACACATCGTGTGACTACAATTCCGGCGCCTTGGGCCCGGATCCGAGCGCTTTGTCCAGCCCTTGCGACCCCGATGCCCCACCCACTTCCCCTGCCGAACGATCTTCCGCTGGTCGTCGACCTCGACGGAACGCTGATCAAGACCGACCTGCTGGTCGAAAGCGCGAATCGCCTGGTGACCCGGCAGCCGCTGCGCAGCCTGTCGATGCTCGGCTGGCTGCGGCACGGGCGCGCGGCGCTGAAGGCCGGGCTGGCGGACGCGGTCGAGCTCGACGCCGCCTCGCTGCCGTACCACGAGCCGCTGCTCGCCTGGCTGCGCGAGCAGCATGCCGGCGGGCGGCGCATCGTGCTGGCGACCGCCAGCCACCAGTCGCTGGCCGAGCCGGTGGCGCGGCACCTCGGCCTGTTCGAGGCGGTGCTCGCGAGCGATGGCGACCTCAACCTGAAAGCCGGACGCAAGCGCGATCTGCTGGTCGCCCGCTACGGCGACAAGGGCTTCGACTACATCGGCAACGACGCGGCCGACCTCGCCGTGTGGCCCGCGGCCCGCACCGCGCACGTCGTCAGCGACGCGGCCTCGCTGGTGAAGCGGGCGCGCGCCGTCGCCGAAGTCGGCACGGTCTGGCCTACCGACCGGCCCCCCGCCTGGAAGGCGCTGTGGCGCGCGCTGCGGCCGCACCAGTGGCTGAAGAACACGCTGATCTTCGTGCCGCTGCTCGCGTCGCACGGCTACGGCCATGCCGAGCTGCTGCTGCAGTCGATGCTCGCCTTCGTGGCCTTCGGGCTGGCCGCGTCGAGCGTCTACATCGGCAACGACCTGATCGACATCGCCGACGACCGCCACCACCCGCGCAAGCGCCGCCGGCCCTTCGCGGCCGGCGACGTGGGCCTGCTGCACGGCTGGTGCCTTGCGCCGCTGCTGGTCGTCGCGGCCTTCACGCTGTCGGCCACGCTGCTCGCGCCGGCCTTCACCGCGACCCTCGCGATCTACCTCGGGCTGACGCTCGCATATTCGCTGCGGCTCAAGCAGGTCGCGCTGCTCGACGTGATGCTGCTGGCCGGCCTGTACACGCTGCGCATCATCGCCGGCACCGCCGCGCTGCAGTTGCCGCTGTCGTTCTGGCTGCTGAGCTTCTCGGTGTTCATTTTCTGCAGCCTGGCCTTCGTCAAACGCTTCAGCGAACTCGCGGACGCCCGCCAGGACGGCCGCGAGGGCCCGCTGCGCGGCCGCGGCTACCACGCCAGCGACCTGGAGATCGTGTCGAGCTTCGGCAGCGCCACCGGCTACATCGCGGTGCTGGTGCTGGCGCTGTACATCCAGGACCCGCACACCGCCGAGTTGTATGCCTCGCCGAAGTTCATCTGGCTGGCCTGCCCGCTGCTGCTGTACTGGATCTCGCGCACCTGGCTGATCGCGCACCGTGGGCAGATGCACGACGACCCGATCGTCTTCGCGCTGACCGACCGCGTCAGCTGGGCGATCGGCGTGTGCCTGGCCGGCGTGTTCGCGCTGGCCACGCTGGTGCCATGAACGCCAGCGGCTGGGGGCGCTACCCGCGCATCGATGCAGAGCTGCGCTATCCGGCCAGCGCCGACGACTGCGCGCGGCTGCTGGCGGCACCGGGCCGCCTGATCGCGCGCGGCCTCGGTCGCAGCTACGGCGACAGCAGCCTCGCGCCGCAGATGCTGTGCACCCGCCACCTCGACATGCTGCAGTCGTTCGACGAGGTCACCGGCGAGCTGCAGTGCGCGGCCGGCACGCCGCTGGCCGACCTGCTGCGCGTGTTCGTGCCGCGCGGCTGGTTCCTGCCGGTCACGCCCGGCACGCGCTTCGTCACCGTGGGCGGCGCGATCGCGAGCGACGTGCACGGCAAGAACCACCACCTCGACGGCAGCTTCAGCCGCCACGTCTCGCACGTCGACCTGCTGCTGGGCAACGGCGAACGGCTGCGGGCCTCGCCGACGGAGCACGCCGAGCTGTTCGCGGCCACCTGCGGCGGCATGGGCCTGACGGGCGTGATCCTGTCGGCCGGCCTGCGCCTGAAGCGCATCGCCGGCAGCGAGATCGTCGAGACGACCCTGAAGCTGCCCGATCTCGACGGCGTGCTCGCCGCGTTCGACGCGCATGCGCCATCGACCTATTCCGTTGCCTGGATCGACTGCCTGGCGCGCGGCGCCGCGCTCGGGCGCTCGCTGCTGATGCTGGGCGAGCATGCCGGCGACGGGCCGCTGCAGGTGCAGCCGCACGCGCCGCGCCCGGTGCCGGTCGACCTGCCGTCGGCGCTGATGTCGCGGCTGGCCGGCCAGGCCTTCAACCAGCTCTACTACCAGCGCGTGCGCGGCACGCGCACCACGCGCCGCGTCCCGCTCGAGCCCTATTTCTACCCGCTGGACGCGCTGGCCGACTGGAACCGGCTGTACGGCCGCCAGGGCTTCGTGCAGTACCAGTTCGTGCTGCCGCGCGAAGCCGGCGCACGCGGGCTGCGCGATGTGCTGGAGCGCATCGGCGGCGCCGGCGTCGGCGCATTCCTGGCGGTGCTGAAGGCCTTCGGACCGGGCAACGGCCACCCGCTGTCGTTCCCGCGCGAAGGCTGGACGCTGGCGGTGGACTTCAAGGCCGAGCCGGCGGTGTTCGCGCTGCTCGATGCGCTCGACCGGATCGTGCTCGACCACGGCGGCCGGCACTACCTGGCCAAGGACGCGCGGATGAGCGCGGCCACGTTCCGGGCCGGCTACCCGCGCTGGGAAGAATTCGAGGCCGTGCGCGAGCGCTGGCATGCCATCGGCAAGTTTGCGTCCGCACAGTCGCGGCGCCTGGGGTTGCAATGAAGCGAATCGTCATCGTCGGGGCCACCTCCGGCATCGCGCAGCACTGCGCACGCCTGTGGGCCGAGGCCGGCCCGGTGCACCTGACGCTGCTCGCGCGCGATGCCGCGCGCACCGAAGCCGTCGCCGCCGACCTGCGGGTGCGCAGCCCCGCCTCGACGCTGCGGGTCGCGGTTTGCGATTTCCTCGAACCCTCGGCCATCGCGCGTGCGGTCGACGAGACGGTCGCCGACGGCGTGCCCGACATCGTGCTGATCGCGCATGGCTCGCTGCCCGACCAGGCCGGCTGCCAGTCCGATCTCGTCGCCAACCTGGAAGCGCTGCAGGTCAACGGCGTCTCGCCGGTGCTGTTCGCCGAGGCCTTCGTCGCGCCGATGCTGCGCGCCGGGCGCGGCACGGTCGCGCTGATTGGCTCGGTGGCCGGCGACCGCGGGCGCAAGTCGAACTACGTGTACGGCGCCGCCAAGGGGCTGGTGACGCGCTATGCGCAAGGCCTGCAGCACCGGCTCGCCCTCCGGTCGGATTCCACCGCGGTGCGCGTGGTGCTGGTCAAGCCCGGGCCGACCGACACGCCGATGACCGCGGCACTGCGCGCAAAGGGCGCGAAGCTCGCCGACCCGCGCGCGGTGGCGGCGCGCATCCTGCGCGCCATCGACGCCGGCACGCCGGTGGTCTACGCGCCGGGCAAGTGGGCGCTGATCATGATGGTGATCCGCCACCTTCCGCGCGCGGTGTTCAACCGGATGGACATCTGATGGACTGGCGGCCCCACGACGTGCAGGCCCTGCGGCGCACGCTGCCGTGGCTCGGGCTCGCGCTGCTGGCGGTGCTGCCCACTAAAGGCAAGGACGGCTGGCCCGACATTGAGATCGGCGGCCCCGGCTTCTGCTTCCCGATCGAGCGTTGGAACGGCAGCGCTTACAAGCAGGTCAG
>Ga0065165_1001287_pt1 | contig 28264 bp, 24 predicted proteins | sample AraplaMF_Cvi_mMF_FD_63813 | JGI IMG/M metagenome (GOLD analysis project Ga0065165, IMG submission 63813) | Arabidopsis root microbial communities from the University of North Carolina, USA - plate scrape MF_Cvi_mMF (version 2) (version 3) | ecosystem: Host-associated > Plants > Roots >... | reverse complement strand
CGCGGCGTTCATAGATCCTCCCCCTCTGGGGGAGGTGGCCCGGAGGGCCGGAGGGGGATCGCGGCGTCCTCAAGCCTGCGCCGCCGCCCGCTCCCGCATGTGCCGGACCATGCCGATCGCCGCCAGGCCGTAGTGCAGGGCGGCCCAGGCGTAGAAGCACAGGAGGACGATGATGCCCTGTTGCGTCGAGCGGGCCATGGCGCCCTTGCAGAGCGCGGCCAGGTCGGCGGGCGAGCCCTTGGGCGCCAGGCCGCCCGGGCACTGGGCGGTGAAGCTGGCCGCGCCGGGATCGGTGAACGAACCGCCCAGGGCATGGAGGATGCCGGTCGAGCTCGGGTGGTTGAAGTTGAACCGCGCCAGGTGGTCGATCAGCCAGCCCGTGAACCATGGCCCGCCGCCCAGGGCGATCAGGTTGAGGAAGAAGAACAGCAGCGCCGTGGCGGTGGCCCGCCGGCGCGGCTCGACCGAGTTCTGGACGACGCCGAAGGTCGGGGCCAGATAGGTATAGTGGAAGATGCCCGGGACCAGCAGGATCAGGGCGGTGGTCTGCCAGTTGGTTTGCAGGTAGGCGGCGACGTAGATCGGCGTCGCGACCAGCAGGCCGAGGGCCGGGACCAGGGCGTACCACTTGGCGCTGCGCTTGCCCGACCAGTCGGTCAGGAAGCCGCCGACCAGGGTGCCGACCCCGGCCGAGAAGCCGCCGATCAGGCCGACGATCAGGCCGACCTGGGCCAGGCCCAGGCCGTAGGTGCGGACGAAATAGGGCGGCACGAACGCGCCCGAACCGTACGAACCGAACGAGGCGATGGTCACGCCCAGCATCATGTGCAGCACGGGCCATTTGCCGAACAGCACGCAGAGCACGGCCCACAATTCCTTGAATTCGTTGATCAGCGAGAAGGGCGGCTTGGGCGGTTCGACCACGACGTCCTCCGCTTCGAGCGGCCGTTCCTTGACCTCCGAATGGCCGCGGGGCGGCTCCTTGACGATCAGCTTGACCAGCACGGCTAGCAGGATGCCGGGCAGGCCGACGATCACGAAGGCCACGCGCCAGCTGAACTCCTGGGCCAGCCAGCCGCCGGCCACGGCCCCGAACATCGTGCCCAGCGGGATGCCGAACGAATAGATCGACAGGGCCGAGGCGCGTTTCTTGGGCTCGTAATAGTCGCTGATCAGCGAGTGGCTGGGCGGCGAGCAACCGGCCTCGCCGACCCCGACGCCGAAGCGGTAGAGGGCCAGCTGGGCGAAGCTGGCGGCGCTGCCGCACAGGGCCGTGAAGCCGGACCAGACGACCAGGGAGATCGAGATGATCGTCACCCGGTTCCAGCGCTCGGCCATGCGGGCGATCGGGATGCCCAGCAGGGTGTAGAGCAGGGCGAAATAGAGACCGCCCAAGAGGCCCAGCTGGGTGTCGGTCAGCTTGAGGTCGACCTTGATGGCCTGGCCGATGGTGGCGATGATCGTGCGGTCGATGAAGTTGAAGGTGTAGGTGGCGAGCAGCAGCCCCAGCACCGCGGCCTTGTAGCCATTGGAATACAGCGGCTGCGCGCCGGCTTGCAGAATTGGCGGCTGTGCGCCGCTAGGCATGTTCGCCTGCGCCATCCTGGGCCTCTCCCTTCAAACATTTGTTCTAATCGTTGGGCCGACTGTAGACGTAACGGAAGCGCCAAGGCCAGGGGGGAAATCGCGGCCGTTTGGCGGCGTCCGGATGAACGCTGGACAACGAGGGCGCCCGCGTCCGTTCAGGCGCGAAGGCCTTCAATGGACCCCTGGCCGCGACAGACGGCCCTGAAGGAGGTCCCCCATGCACGCCTTGCCCCGTCCGCGCCCCGCGCCGCTCGCCCGGTCAGCCGAGATCGTTCCCTTCGAGGAGCTGAACCGCGCCCGGACGCTGCGCGCCCTGGCCCGCGACGCCGGCCCGCCCGGCGAACCGCATCCCTGGGCCTATGCCTTTCCCAGGCCGCTCTTGGGTCAAAACGACTAGGCGAGGACGACCGGCGTTGTTCCGCGCGAGCGCTCGGGCTAAGCCCTGGGGTCCGCCCGTTCGCGAAAGAGGCTCGCCATGGAAATCGTCGTCGGCACCAAGAAGTGGTCCAGCTGGTCGCTGCGTCCCTGGCTGGCGTTGAAGCACACGGGGGAGCCGTTCAAGGAGACCGTGGTCGAGCTGCGCCAGGTCGGGACGTCCGAAGTCGAGATCGCCAAGCATTCGCCCAGCCATCTGGTGCCGGTGCTGAAGGACGGCGATCTGGCGATCTGGGATTCCCTGGCCATCTGCGAGTACCTGGCCGAGAAATTCCCCACCGCCAGGCTGTGGCCCCAGGACGCCGCCTTGCGGGCCCTGGGCCGGTCGGCGGCCGCCGAGATGCATTCGGGCTTTACGTCGCTGCGTGGCGAATGCCCGATGGCGCTGGAGGCCGCGCCCGGCGCCGTGGCGATCTCCGAGGCCACCCAGAAGGACGTGCGCAAGATCGTCGAGCGTTGGAACCAGCTGCTCAAGCGTTCGGGCGGGCCGTTCCTGCTGGGCGACTGGTCGATCGCCGACGCCTTCTACACCCCGGTGGCGACCCGGTTCCGCACCTACGGGATCCACCTGTCGGACTATGGCGACACCGGCCCGGCCGGCGCCTATTGCGAGCGCGTGCTGCAGACTCCGGAGTTCCTGGCCTGGGAGGCCGACAGCCTGGCCTAGGTTCTGTCCTCGGCCGGGAACATCGCGAAATAGGGCTCGGCCTCCTGCAGCACCCGCGCGAACGACGGGCGGGCCAGCAGGCGGTCGAGATAGGCCGAGACGGTGGGATGGCTCTCGCCCAGCGGCGCCACCTTGTTGGCGTAGAACAGGGCGGGCGCCGCCGCGCAGTCGGCCAGACTGAACGCCTCGCCAGCCGCCCAGGTCCGCCCCGCCAGCTCGGCCTCCAGCAGGTCGTAGGCCATGACCAGCTGCCCGCGGGCATGGGCCACGCCGTGCGGGTCCTTGGCGCCGGCCGGCCGGATCCGGTCGCCGACGATCTTCTGCATCGACTCCTGGACGTAGTTGTCGAACAGGCGGTCCAGCAGCCGCACCCGCAGGGCGGCCTCCGGATCGTCGGGGATGAACCGCACCGGGCCGGGATAGGCGGCCTGCAGGTACTCGATGATGATCGAGGTTTCCGGGACCGTGCGGCCCTGGGCCTCGTCGCGCAGCAGCGGCATCTTGGCCGTCGGCCACAGCGCCTTGAAGGCCGCGACGACCTGCGGATCGCTCAGGTCGACCAGGCGGGCCTCGAACGGCGTGTCGTTCTCATAGAGGGCGATCAGCACCTTCCAGCAGTACGAGGCCAGCGGGTGCATGTGCAGCGTCAGGGACATGGGAACTCCGGGGATGGGGGCGGGGACACGCCCAGGGGCGTATCCCCGACTCTTGGCGCGGTTCTGGCCTCAGGCGTCCTCGCCCTGGCGCTCCAGCTCCTCCGCCAGCTTCTCGTACAGGTCCCGGCACCCGGCTTCGCGCTGGGCGGGGATATCGTAGCCGTCCAGGAACGCGCCCTGTTCGGTATAGGTCAGGCGCGTGCCCTTGCCCTCGGGCTTCAGCTCGATCGTCGCGACCGACACCGAGATGCGGTTGCCGTCGATGTCCATGGCGTAGGCGCTGATGATCCGCTGGTCCGGGACGATGTCCCAGTAGGTGGTCTCGTTGAGGACGATCATCTTGCCGTCGGGGCTGAAGCGTCCGTACTCCTGGCCGCCGACCCGGAAGTCGTAGGTGTATTCGGCCACGGGCCAGCCCTCGGACTTCACGAACCAGCGATCGCGCGCCTCGGAATTGGCGAAAGCCTTGAACACCCGGGCCGGCGAGGCGTCGTAGACCCGGTTGATGACGAAGGTGGCGTGGACGACGGAGCGTTCGGTCATGGTCGTATCCTCTTTCTGGGTTTGAAGGTCAGTCTTCGTCTTCGTCGCCAGCCGTGGCGCGCAAATACTCCCCCAGGCGGTCGAGCTTGCGTTCCATGAGCACGCGGCGTTCGTTGATCCAGGTCTCGGCGGCGCTGAGCGCCTCCGGTTCCAGGCGGCAGGTCCGCACCCGTCCGACCTTCTCCGAGCGGATCAGGCCGCTGCCCTCCAGCAGCTGCAGGTGCTGCATCACCGAGGGCAGGGACATGGCCAGCGGCTGGGCCAGTTCGCTGACCGAGGCCGGGCCGGCGCACAGGCGCTCGACGATGCTGCGCCGGCTGGGATCGGCCAGCGCCTGGAACATCAGGTCGAGCGAGGGTTGTTGGTTAGCCATGTGCCTAAGTATCGCGACGCCGTGCGACGCGTCAAGAAATAGTTTGTCGGTTGCCTAAGTATCGTGGCGCGCCCAACGAAAAACGCCCCGGACGCGAGGTCCGGGGCGTTCGACGCGAGCAGGGCCCGCCGACCGGGAGGGGAGGATCGGCGGCGGGCCGCTCAGCCCTAGAACCGCGTGGACAGGGTGACGAAACCCTGGCGAGGCGGGATCGGGAAGGTCGAATAGCTGCCGGCCGGCTGGGAGACGGTGACGTTCAGATCGCCCTTCTCCTGGCCGAGATTGGTGATGTTGGCGCTCAGCTTCAGGTTGTCGATCGGCCAGCTGGCCGGGGTCTGGAAATCGTAGCTGACCTGCAGGCTCAGCAGCATGTAGCTGTCGACCTTCAGGTCGTTGGTGTAGGTCGCGAAGCGCTCGCCGACATAGTCGCCGACCAACTGGGCCTGGAAGGCCCCGAAGTTGGCGCTGGCCACGAACTTATTCATCCATTCGGGGCTGCCGGGAACCTTCTTGCCGGCGATGTGCACGACCGTGGGGGTGATGACGCCGCCGACCGTGGTCGAGCCGCTGGCATAGTCGTCCTGATAGACCGAACGGTTGTAGGAGACCGCGTCGTAGAACGAGAAGTGATCGCCCAGCGTCAAGGTCAGGGCCAGGTCGACGCCGTCGGTCTTCACCGCGCCGACGTTCTGGACGATGGCCGCGCCGCCGACGATCGAGATCGCCGCCGCCGACGGAGCCACGCCCAGCAGGCGGTTGCTGAAGTCGGTGTGATAGACGCTCAGTTGGCCGTCGACACCGGTGATCGGACCGAGGGCGACCTCGCGCTTGCCCCGCACGCCGGCCTCGTAGGTCCAGGCGGTTTCAGGATCGGCGCTCTTCTTGAACTGGTCGAAGGCCGCCTGGCTGCCCAGGCTGAACGGCGACAGGCCGCCGCCGCCGTAGGTCTGGAAGTGGCGCAGGTTCTTCTGGATGTTGACGAAGGCTTCGAACCCGCCGTCCAGGGTCCACACCGCGCCCAGTTGCGGCAGGAACCACTCCTTGGTCTTGATATTGCCCACCGGCAGGCCGGTCGAATTGACCAGAGAGCCGACGATCGGCTGCACCGGCACCGCGCCGGTGGCGTCCTGCACGCTGCTCTTGAAACCGCCCTGCAGGACCAGGTTCTCGCGAATGCGCCACTGATCCTGGACGTAGAACTGGTAGACCTTGTTGTCGATCTCGCTGCCGTACTGGGTGATCAGCCAGCCGGTCGGCACGTCGTAGGGCGTGGTGGGGTGGTTGACGTCGAACGGGTACCAGCGGCGATAGGCCGACGACTTGTTGTGCTCGTACCAGAAGCCGGCCTCGATCTGGTGATCGCCGACCGTGGCGTTCAGGGTCGAAATCCCACCCAGACGGTCGATCTGGTATTCGGTCGTGCGGGTGGCGTAGCCCGAATTGCCGAACACCTGCTTGAGGTTCTGGTTGGGGAAATAGAAGTTGAACAGGGCCGGCAGGCCGGCCACCCGGATCGGTCCGGCGACGATGCCGCGGCCGTGGTCGTCATGGTAATAGACCTGGTTCGACCAGGTGACGTTGTCGGCCAGCTTGGCGTCGTATTTCAGGTAGCTCAGATAGTCGGTGCGCTGGGCGGCGCTGAAATAGTTGCGATAGTTCTCCCCCTCGGTGACCGGGTAGTTGCCGGCCGCGTCCAGATAATCCAGCGCCGCGTGGAAGTCCGGATAGAAGAACGGGCGGGTGTAGGGCTGGTAGCTGTCATAGGGCTTGCCGGCGCGACCGGGGACGTAGCGGGTGGTGCCGTCCTCGTTCGGCTCGATCTTGTCGGAATAGGACAGATAGAAAGTCAGTTTGCCGGCCTCGCCGTCGCGAACATATTTCAGGTTGGCCTGGTCGCCGCCCTGGTGGCCGCGGAAGTCCCAGGCCCGGGCGTCCTGATGGGCATAGGCGAAGTAGGCGGTGTTGTTGGCTCCGAACGTGCCGGTGTCGACGCGCAGGAAGGTGCGGGTGGCGGCGTAGCTGCCCACCGTCTCGTTCAACTGGCCGCCGAACTGAGCGTGCGGATCGCTGGTGAAGGTCTCGACGGCGCCGCCGAGATTGCTGGTCGAGGCGGTGCCCAGAGAGCCCGCGCCCGACGACAGGATGACCTTGCCGACCGCTTCGCTGATCACGGCGCGCTGCGGAGACAGACCGTTGTAGTTGCCGTAGCTCTGGTCGCCCAGCGGCACGCCGTCCAGGGTGTAGCCCAACTGCTGGCCGTTGAAGCCGTGGATGAACAGCGAGGTGTTCTGCTCGTTGTTGCCCCACGGATCGGCGGTGACGTAGAGCACGCCCGGCAGGGTCTGGATCGCCTTCAGCGGCGACAGGCCGGGCAGGATCTTCTGCATTTCCGAACCGCTGAGCTGCACGGCCGAGCGAGTGGTCGACAGGCTGGTGACCAGCAGTTGCTCGACCGCGTCGGCGGGCTCGGCGGCCGGAGCGACGGCGGCCGGGGCCGGAGCGTTCGCCGCGTGGGCGATCGAAGCGACCGCGAGCGCGCCAAGCGCGCTCGCCGCCAGCAAGGCGTGGCGAGCAGATTTGATGAGCATGGAAACCCTCCGACCTCCGCCCCTGTCGGGCGTTCAAGGTCCGGGGTGTTAGGGCAAGCCTGCGACGCTTCGGCGAGGGTTTGGCGACGGGTTCGTGACGCCGCTTCAGCCTGGCGTACACGGGGCGGGAGCCATCGGAACGCATCTCGTTTTTCGGCCTCGCGAATGGCTGGGTTTACGGGCGGCCAAGGAGCGGCTTTGATCCCGACGGGACGGAGGAAGGACGGGTGACGCTAGGCGCGGCGAAGATCTTGGCCGACGAGTTCGCCGATCCGCTGGTCGGCCGCATCGTCGCGTTCCTGCGCCAGGTCGGCGTTCCGGTCGAGGTCGCGTCTCTGGATCACGAGACCTTCCTGCCGGGCGTCGCGGTGGCGGGTGGGGGGCTGCGGGTCGATCCGGCCCGGCTGGCCTGGCCGGGCGACCTGCTGCACGAGGCCGGCCACGTGGCGGTCGGCGATCCAGACCGCCGCGACGAGAGCGTGTCCGACGATCCCGGCGAGGAGATGGCGGCGCTGGCCTGGTCCTTCGCGGCCGCGACCCACCTGGGGCTGGACCCCTCGGTGCCGTTCCACGAAGGCGGCTATCGCGGCGGCGGCAAGGCCCTGGCCGAGATGTTCAGCCAGGGCGGCTATGTCGGCGTGCCGATGCTGGCCATGTGGGGCCTGACCCATGAACCGCATCGCGCCAAGGCGCTGGGGGCGCCGCCCTTTCCGCACATGCTGGCCTGGCGGCGGAGCTAGGGCAGATGCGGCGCGACCCGCGCCTCCAGCAGGGTCACCAGGGCCGGATCCATGAAGTCATAGTCGTCGGGAATGTTCAGGCAGATCACGCGGCCCTTGATGTGCCGCTTGAAGCGCTTGGACAGCTTGCTGCGGTGGGTCCGCTCCATCACGAAGATGATGTCGGCCCATTCGACCAGTTCGCCGGTCAGGGGCTCTTCCGCGTCGTGATTGGTCCCGGCCGAGGTCGCCTCGACGCCGGGCCAGGTCGAGAAGACCTGCTCGGCGGTGGGGCTGCGCAGCTTGTTCTGGCTGCAGACGAACAGGACCTTCTTCAAGCGAGGATCACGCCGCCGCGAAGTCGCGCAGGGAGGACAGGCCGCTCTGGTTGATCGGCAGGATGAAGCTGACGGTGGTGCCTTCGCCGGGGGTGGAGGTCATTTCCAGCGCGCCGTCGTGCATCTCGACCAGCGACTTGGTCAGGGCCAGGCCAAGACCCGTGCCCTGGGTGGTCTTGGCGTGCTGGCTCTCGACCTGCTCGAACGGCTTGGCCAGGCGGGCCAGATCCTCGGCGGCGATGCCGATGCCGGTGTCGGTGACCGAGACCCGCACGCGCTCGCCCAGCGGATCGCGGCGCACCTCGGCGCGGACGGTGACGCGGCCGGCGCGCGGGGTGAACTTGATGGCGTTGGACAGCAGGTTCAGCAGCACCTGCTTGACCGCCCGATAGTCGGCCTCGACGTCGGGCAGGGGCGGGAAGTCGATCTCCAGCTTCAGGCCGGCGGCCTCGGCGCGGTTGCGCACCAGGCGCACGGCGTCCTCGGTGACGTCCTCCAGGTTCAGCGGCTCGAACTTCAGGTTCATCTTGCCGGCCTCGATCTTCGACATGTCGAGGATGTCGTTGATCAGCGCCAGCAGGTGCTGGCCGGAATTGTGGATGTCGAGGCTGTAGCCCTTGTAGCGCTGGTCGCCGAGCGGGCCGAACATCTCGTTCATCATGATCTCGGAGAAGCCGTTGATGGCGTTCAGCGGCGTGCGCAGCTCGTGGGACATGTTGGCCAGGAACTCGCTCTTGGCCTTGTTGGCGCCCTCGGCCTTGACCTTTTCCATCTCGTACTTGCGGGCCAGCTCGGCCAGCTGTTCCTGCGAGCGCTCCAGGCCGGCGACCGCGTACTGCAGCTGCTCCTCGTTGAGGCGGCGGGCTTCTTCCTGGTTCTTGATGGCGGTGATGTCGGCGGCGGTCATCACCAGCCCGCCCTCGGCCGTGCGGCGCTCGCTGATCTGGATCCAGCGGCCGTCGTTCAGCTCGGCCTCGCGCACGCCCTTGGCCCCGTCGGGGGCCGGCTGGTCGTGCTTGATGGCCAGGGCGGCGAAGCGGTTGACCTCGTTGCGCGGCGCGCCTGGCTTGAGCAGCTTGGGTTCCAGGTTGAAGACGTTGCGGTAGTTGCGGTTGCACATCAGCAGCCGGCCCTGGCGGTCCCACAGCACGAAGGCCTCGGACACGCTCTCGATGGCGTCGCGCAGGCGGTTCTCGGCGGCCTGGGCGCGGGCCTGGGCCAGGCGCTCCTCGGTGACGTCCAGCGCCACGCCGATGATCCGCGAATAGCCGTCCTCGCCGGGCTTGCCGAAGCCCTGGCCGCGGGCGTCGATCCAGATAGCGCGGCCGCCGTCGCGGGCCGGCACCCGGAACGACACGTCGAACGCCCCGTAGGTGGCGGCGTTGGCCAGGGCCTGGCGGACCTTGTCGCGATGGTCGACCGAGACGCGGTCCAGCAGTTCCTGTCCCGGCACCACGCCGCCGCCGCCCCAACCGAACATCGCGCCGGTGACGTCGGACATGAACACCTGGTCGCCGCCCAGCTCCCACTCCCAGATGCCGCAGCGGGCGGCTTCGACGGCGAGGCGGAAGCGTTGCTCGCTGTCGACGAACTCCTGCTGGGCGGTCTCGACCCGGCGGCTCTGCAGCATCAGCATCAGGGCCAGGGCGATGCCGACGGCCAGCGGGGCCAGCAGCGAGAACGCGCCTTCCATGACCTGGCGGTCGATGTTGGCGACCGTGCGCGGCCGGGCCCCGGCGGCGGCCAGCAGGTCGCCCTGGGCCAGGGGCTGGATCGCGACGTCGAGGGCCTGGCCGTCGACTGACTGGCCGCGCAGGGCCGCAGCGCCGGGGCCAAGATCGTCGAGGGACAGCGAGAAGGCTTCGCGCAGGTTGGTCGCGCCCTGGATCGATCGGCCGCCGGAGGCCAGGATCCGGCCGTCGGCCAGCATCAGGGCGCTGACCGCGCCCTTGGCGGGTTCGGCGATCAGGCGGACGGGGTCGCTGGAGGCGATGACGAAGCCGCGGCCGCCGGCCACCGGCGTGGCCATGACGACATAGAGGCGGCCGGTCGTGCCGCCGCCGATCCACAGGCTGCGGCCCGAGGCCCCGGCCGATCGGGCGGCGGCCTTCCAGTCGGCCGAAGGGTCGCGGCCGGCGACCGCCAGCACGTCGGTCGGGCTGACCACGGCCACGGCCATGGCCTCGCCGCCAGCGGCGCGCAGGGCGGTCTCGGCCGCGTCGATCGGGGCGCTGGCGTCGCGCTGCAGCAGGTCGGAAGCGGCCGACAGGCCGGCGCGCTGGGCGGCCAGGTTGGTCTCAGCGGCGGCGGCGACCAGCTTGGCCTGGGCGGCTAGGCCCGCGCCGCCGGGCGGAGCGTTGGCCTCGTCCTTGAGCCGGTTGACGCCGAAGGCGGTGTAGATCGCCAGGAGCAGCAAGGCCGCCAGGATGGCCAGGCGTACATAGGCCTGGGACGGCGACCGCGCGGCGCGCGAGCGGGCCGCGCCCGCCGCCGAAAGACCGGCTCCCGCCCGCCTCCCGGTTCTCGCCCCGCCACGCTCCAACGCCCAATGCTCCCGACAACGCGCGGCGAGTCACTTCGCCGAGATGGTGAATCTACCGCACGCCAAAGGGTTGCGTCACCGCCGAACCGTGGTTTTGGCCGGGGATGAGCCCTTTAGTCGCAACTGTGGCGCCGAAGAATCATTCCAAGCTCGACGCCGGCAGATGCTGGAACCGTCAGTCCAGGGCCCGCGAGACCAGCTCCAGCACGTTCTTCGACAGGCCGACATGGCCGCGGATCCGCTCCAGTTGCTCGCGCATCAGGACGCCCAGCTCGGGCACGTAGCGTCGCCAGGCCCCCAGCGGTTCGACCAGCCGGGCCGCCGTCATCGGGTTGAAGCCATCGACGGCCAGGATCTGGTCGGCCAGGAAGCGATAGCCGGCGCCGGTCTCGTCGTGGAAACGGGCCGGATTGCCGCTGGAGAAGCCCTGGACCAGGGCCCGCAGGCGGTTGGGGTTGCCGGCGTCGAAGTCGGGATGGGCCGTCAGGCCCAGGATCCGGCCGATCGCGCCTTCGCCCGGATCGCGGGCCTGGGCGGCGAACCACTTGTCCAGCACCAGCGGCTCGTGCCGCCACTGAGCGTGGAAGGCGGTCAGGGCCTTCTCGGCCGGCGGACCGCCGATCGCCACCAGGGCCGACAGGCCGCCCATGGCGTCGGTCATGTTGGCCGCGCTCTCGAAATGGCCGACCACCCGCTCGACATTGACCGCGTGTGGATCGGCCGCCAACAGGTCGCAGCAGGCGTTGCGCAGCGCGCGCTTGCCGGCGGCCCGGGCGTCGGCCGAGAACTCGCCGCCGCTCTGCAGGTCGCCGTGCAGCCGCCGCAGAAGATCGCCCAGATGGACGGCGATGACGGTCTTCAGATGGTCGCGCGCCGCGTGGATCGCCGCCGGATCGACGGGATCGACGGCCAGGCTGAGGTCGCCCTCGGTGGGCAGGGCCAGCAGCAGGGCCTTGAAGGCCGGGTCCGAAGCGTCGTCGACCAGGGCCTTGCCCAGGGCGTCGGCGTAGCGCTCCTCGCCGATCTCGTTCGGCGCATCGGCGGCGCGGCCCAGGATCAGTTCGCGGGCCAGGGTCTGGCCGGCTTCCCAGCGGTTGAACAGGTCCGGGTCGGCGGCGAACTGCACGTAGCGATCGACGGGCCGGGTGTCGGTGGTCAGGTTGACCGGGGCGGAGAAGCCGCGCAGGGCCGAGATTACCGGCGCGCTTTCCACGCCCTCCCAGCGGATAGTCGTGGTCGGCGCCTCGAGCAGCACGACCTCGCTGGCGCGAAGCACCTCGCCCGCACGGTCGAGCAGGCCGATGGTCACCGGCACGGGCAGGGGGCGCTTGATTGGCTGGCCGTTGGTCGGGGCGGTGCTCTGGGCCAGGGTGATCTCCAACGCCTTGGCCGCCGCGTCATAGTCATGGGTCAGCGACACGACCGGTGTGCCGGCCTGTTCGTACCAGGCGAAGAAGCCGCTCATGTCGCGGCCCGAAGCGTCGGCGAAGCAGGCGATGAAGGCCTCGATCGTGGTCGCCTCGCCGTCGTGGCGCTCGAAGTAGAGATCCAGGCTCTTGCGGAAGGTCTCGGCGCCCAGGATCGTCTTGAGCATCCGGATCAGCTCCGAGCCCTTCTCGTAGATCGTGGCGGTGTAGAAGTTGTCGATCTTCAGATAGCTGCTCGGCCGCACGGGGTGGGCCAGGGGGCCGGCGTCCTCGGCGAACTGCCGGGCGCGCAGGACCTTGACGTCCTTGATCCGCTGGACGGCCTCGCCGCGCATGTCGGCGCTGAAGCTCTGGTCGCGAAAGACCGTCAGGCCCTCCTTCAGGCACAGCTGGAACCAGTCGCGGCAGGTGATGCGGTTGCCAGTCCAGTTGTGGAAATATTCGTGGGCCACGACGCTTTCGATGCGTTCGTAGTCCATGTCGGTCGCGGTTTCGGGCTGGGCCAGCAGCAGCGAGCTGTTGAAGATGTTCAGCCCCTTGTTCTCCATGGCCCCGAAGTTGAAGTCGCGCACGGCGACGATCATGAACAGGTCCAGGTCGTATTCGCGGCCGAACGCCTCCTCGTCCCACTTCATCGAACGCTTCAGGGCGTCCAGGGCGTAGGCGGCGCGCGGCGCCTGGCCCGGATCGACGAACACCTTCAACGCCACGGCGCGCCCGCTCATGGTGACGAAGCTGTCCTCCAGCACGTCCAGCTCGCCGGCGACCAGGGCGAACAGGTAGGCCGGCTTGGGGAAGGGGTCGTTCCAGACGGCGTAGTGGCGGCCGCCCTCCAGCGGGCCGGACTCCACCAGGTTGCCGTTGCTCAGCAGGTGGTGGAACGTCTCTTCGGCCTCGATCCGCGCCGTGAAGCGGCTGAGCACGTCCGGGCGGTCGGGGAAGAAGGTGATGGTCCGGAAGCCCTCGGCCTCGCACTGGGTGCAGAACCGGCCGCCGGACATGTAGAGGCCCATCAGGGCCTTGTTGGCCGAGGGATCGATCTCGACCTCGGTGGTCAGGACGAAGCTGTCGGGGACCTCGTGGATCGTCAGGCCCTCGCCGTCGAGGCTGTATTCGTTGGCGCTCAGCGCCTGGCCGTCGATGGCCGCCGAGATCAGCTTCAGCCGCTCGCCGTTCAGGAACAGCGCCTCGCCGGCTACGCCGCTGCGTTTGATCGCCAGGGTCGCCCTGACCCGCGTCGCGGCGGGTTCCAGCTGGAACTCCAGGGCGGTGGTCTCGATCAGGAACGGGAACGGGCGATAGTCCGAGAGCCGGACGGGCTGGGGCGTGTCTGTGCGCATGGCGGCAATGTAGGCGGGCTCGGTCCCGGCGGCGAGAGGCCCAAAGCGAGAAACAGACGGCGCGCGATAGGTAGTAACCGCAATTCTCCCACGGAAATTGTGGTCTTTGCTCAGGATCAAAGTTCGCGGCCGCCAGCGGCCGCATCCCCCCGTCGCGAGGCGTCCGTCGACGCCTGTCCGAGAGAAGGGGATATCATCCATGACCACCGCCATCCGTTCGGCCCTGGCGCTCGCCGCCGCCGGTCTGTTCGCCGCATCGACCGCCCACGCCCAAGAGGCCTTCGCGCCCAAGGCCAAGGGAACCTGGATGCTCAATGTTCGGGCCACGGAGGTCAGTCCCGACGCGGGCGATCCGATCGTGACGTCGGCCGGCGCGGCGACCGGCCTGCGCGCCGAGGTCTCGGACGATGTGATGCCGACCATCGGGCTCAGCTACTTCCTCACCGACAAGATCGCCGTCGAGGTGATCGCCGGAACGACCCAGCACACGGTCAAGGCCGTGGGGCCGGGCACGGACGTGGAGGTCCACAAGACCTGGGTGCTGCCGCCCGTGGTGTCGGTGCAGTACCACCCCTATCCGGCCGCCAGGTTCAGCCCCTATGTCGGCGCGGGCCTGAACTACATGCTGTTCTACAGCGACAAGGACAAGAACGGCTTCAAGGTGAAGCTGGACGACGGGTTCGGCTATGCGCTGCAGGCCGGGGCCGATGTCGCCCTGACGGGCCGATACAGCCTCAATGTCGACGTCAAGAAGGTCTGGTTCGAGACCGACGCCAGCATCAATGACGGCGCGCTGAAGTCCAAGGTGAACTTGGATCCGTGGGTGGTTTCGGCCGGCGTCGGCTATCGGTTCTAGTCGGGCGCGCCGCCAGCGATTAGAGAGGGCCCAACCGGAAGTGGGGCGGCGATGTCCAATCGGGAATGCGGCGCGTGCGGCCAGTGCTGCAAGCTGATCGGCGTGCGCGAGCTGGAGAAGGCGCCGCACGTCTGGTGCCGCTATTACAAGCGCGACAAGGGCTGCGGGATCTATGAGGCCAGGCCCCCGGGTTGCGCCGACTTCGCCTGCGACTGGCTGCTGGACGGGCGGCTGGACGAGACGTGGCGGCCGGATCGCAGCGGTTTCGTGCTGCATGCGGGCGAGGGCGGCCGGGTGATCAATGTCGAGCTCGATCCGGCCCAGCCGACCGCCTGGCGGCGCGCGCCGTTCGAGGCGACCTTGCGCGGCTGGGCCGGCGCCGGCGCGGCGAGCGGCCTGGAGGTGCTGATCTGGGTTGGGCGGCGCTGCTGGCGGCTGAGCCCGGCCGGCGGCGAGATCGACCTGGGCGTGGTGCGGCCCGAGGCGGGTTTCGCGTCGCATGGCCGCCTGCGCCGACCGGGTTCGGGGCGGGACTGGCCGCCCGCGAGCGACGGCGGGCCTCTCTAAACTGTTCGTCACTTGAACCCCGGTCCGAACCCGCCAAAGGTCCGCTCTGGTTCGGGGACCCGATTCATGTCGCCTACGGAAGTTTCGCTATCGGCCGTCGGCATGGACCTGGGTTCGCGCCGTTTTCTGCATCCGGGCCCGCTACGCTGGCTGCGGGCGCTGGGCTGGGGCGCGCTGCTGTTCGGGGCGTTCGTCGTCGTCTACGCGGCGGCCAGCAACATCGGGGAGCGCGCTGCGCCGCTCAGCCTGGTCCTGGTCGTCGTACTGAGCGCGCTGGGGCTGGCGCTCTATGCCGGCGTCGTGCGGTTGGCCGAGGGGCGCTGGCCCGGCGAGCTGGACCTGGGGCGGGCCGCGCCCGAGCTCCTGATCGGTCTGGTGGTCGGGGCCGCGATGCTCACCGCCGTGGTTGCGGCCCTGGCGGGGTTCGGCCTCTACGACATTTCAGGTCCGCGGGCGTCCTCGCCCCTGACCATGATCAATATCGGCGTCGCCTCGGGCGTCTTCGAGGAGCTGATCTTCCGGGCGATCGTGCTGCGGCTGCTGATGCGGGCCTTCGGCATCTGGCCGGCCCTGGCCCTGTCGGCGGCGCTGTTCGGCGCGCTGCACCTGGCCAATCCCAACGCCACCCCCGTGGCCGCCGTCGCCATCGCGGTGGAGGCGGGGCTGATGCTGGCCTCGTTCTATCTGCTGACCGGCCGCCTTTGGATGTCGATCGGCGCGCACGCGGCCTGGAACTTCACGCAGGGCTGGATCTGGGGCGCGCGGGTCTCAGGCTTTCCGGTCCAGGAGAGCCTCTATCTGAGCGCGCCCAAGCCCGGCGCGCCCGACTGGTTGAGCGGCGGGGCGTTCGGTCCGGAGGCCTCGGTCCCGGCCATGGTGATCGGCACGAGCGTGGCGGTCGTGGTGCTTTACCAGGCGTGGAGGAAAGGGAACTTCAAGGCGCGCGCGGAACTGGCTCCGCCGGTCGCCGAAGTTTTCAACTAGGCTCAGCCCGCCTCGACCGCGCTCGGCGCCACCTCGGCGGCCGGCACCTCGTGCAGGCTCCGCTCGATCGCCGAGGCGCGCTGGGCCAGGGCGACCAGGGCCGGAGGCGCGTCCTCGGGATGGTCGGCGGCCAGTTCGACCAACTGGCGGGCCAGGGCGTGGAGCTGGGGCGCGGCGGCGATCAGCCGGGCCTGGAACTCGATCTTGCGCGGATCGCGGTCGTATTCGGCCCCCGGCGTGCGCCAGCCGCCCCAGTCGTTGGGATCGGTGACCACGACCGGATAGGTGCCCGGATAGGGGTGATGCAGGCAGTCGCTCTCCTGCTGCCACTTGTTGCGAGCCCGCAGGATGCGCCAGTTGGCGGTCGCCGCGTCGGCGCCGCCGTCGACGCGGTCTTCCGGCTTCAGCTCGTGGGCGGCGAACTCGCGTCCCAGGCCCACGTCGTAGGTGACGCGCACGGGTTCGTCGAAGCCCTTGGCCCAGACCGGCACGATCTTTTCGATCGTCGCCCAGGCGCCGACGCTCTCGACCCACACCTTCTGGTTCCGCTGGAAGACGGTCTTGGCCACGCACGCGTTCTCACTGAGTTCGGGATGGTCATAAGAACCTGAAATCCTTGACGCGAGGTCAATCTTTCCCTGGGGCGAACGATCGTTCATCGTGCCCTCCAGGACGCGCCGCCCCCCACAAGAGCGGGCGCCAAGGGAGGGAATCCAGGTGGATTTCGACTATTCCGACGACCAGAAGTTCCTCAAGGACGAGGCGCGCAAGTTCCTCGCCGCGCGGTGTTCCTCCGCGGTGGTGCGCGGCGTGCTCGACGATCCGGCCAGGAGCTACGACGCGGAGCTGTGGCGCGCCGTGGCGGAGCAGGGCTGGCTGGGCGCGGCCATCCCCGAGGAGCATGGCGGTCTTGGCCTGGGACGGGTGGAGTTGTGCGCCATCGCCGAGGAGCTGGGTCGGGCCGTGGCGCCGATCCCCTTCGCCTCGACGGTCTATGTGCTGGCCGAGGCCGTCATGGCCCACGGAACCGACGCCCAGAAGGCCGCCATCCTGCCCCGCATCGCCACGGGCGAGGTAATCGGCTGCCTGGCGACCTCGGAAGGGCCGGGCGTGATCACCCCCTCGGCCCTGCAGGCCAGGGTCGAGGGCGGCAAGCTGTCTGGCGTGAAGATCCCGGTCACCGACGGCGACGTGGCCGACCTGGCCCTGGTCCTGGCCAATGAGGGCGGGCGGCCCGGGCTGTTCCTGGTCGACCTGAAGGCGGGCGGCGTGAAGGCCGAGACCTTGGAAAGCCTGGATCCGACGCGGGGCGTGGCCCGCCTGACCTTCGACGGCGCGGCCGCCGACCGGCTGGGCGAGGCGGGGCGGGGGTTCGAACTGGTGCAGGCGGTCCTCGACCGCGTCGCCGTCCTGCTGGCCTTCGAACAGCTGGGCGGGGCCGACCGCTGCCTGGAGATGGCTCGCGAATACGCCCTGGGCCGCTACGCCTTCGGCCGCGTCATCGCCGGCTACCAGGCCATGAAGCACAAGATGGCCGACATGTACGTCAAGAACGAGGTCGCCCGCTCCAACGCCTATTACGGGGCCTGGGCGCTGGACGTCGATGCGCCGGAGCTGCCGACCGCCGCCGCCGCCGCCCGCATCGCCGCCTCCGACGCCTTCTGGTTCGCCAGCAAGGAAAGCGTCCAGGTGCATGGCGGCATGGGCTTCACCTGGGAGGTCGACTGCCACCTCTATTACCGCCGATCGCGGCAACTGAGCCTGGTGGCCGGATCGCCGAAGCTTTGGAAGGAGCGGCTGGTCTCCGAATTGGAGAAGAAGAACGCCGCCTGAGGTTCTCGCTCTCCCCTTGCGGGCCTTTCGACCTTTCATCCGTCGGCCTCGCCGACACCTTCTCCCGCAAGGGGAGCAGGAAGGAGCACCAAGATGGATTTCAACGATTCCCCCGAGGAAGCCGCCTATCGCGAGAAGGCCCGCGCCTGGCTGGTCGAGGCCGCCGCCGCCCATCGCGCCGAGCATGGCGAACCCAAGCCGACGACGCCCGAGCACATGGCGGCCGGCAAGGCCTGGCAGGCCCGCAAGGCCGCCGCCGGCTACGCCTGCATCACCTGGCCCGCGGCCGTCGGCGGAGGCGGCGGCACGCCGATCCAGTCGGTGATCTTCAGCCAGGAAGAGGCCAAGGCCGGCGTCTCCTACGGCTATTTCACCATCGGCCTGGGCATGTGTGTGCCCACGGTCATGGCCTTCGCCGACGAGGCCGCCAAGCAGCGCTTCGTCTCGCCCGCCGTGAAGGGCGAGGAGATCTGGTGCCAGCTGTTCTCCGAACCGGCCGGCGGTTCGGATGTGGCGGCCCTGCGGACACGGGCCGTGCGCGACGGGGACGACTGGATCATCAACGGCCAGAAGGTCTGGACCACCGGCGCTCACTATAGCGACTACGGCATCGTCCTGGTCCGCACCGATCCCGACGTCCCCAAGCACAAGGGCCTGACCATGTTCTGGATCGACATGCGCGATCCGGCGGTCGAATGCCGGCCGATCCACCAGATGTCGGGCGGGCGCGAGTTCAACGAGGTCTATTTCACCGACCTGCGGGCCAAGGACAGCCAGCGGCTGGGCGGGGTCGGCGACGGCTGGAAAGTGGCCCTGGTCACCCTGATGAACGAGCGCCTGGCGGTCGGCGGCTCGGCCGGTCCCGACTATCGCCGGGTCATGGAGTTGGCCCGCGGCCTGTCCGGGGCCAACGGCCCGGTCCTGAAGGACGCCGCCTTCCGCGAGAAGCTGGCCGACTGGTACGTCAATTCCCAGGGCCTGAAGTTCACCCGTTTCAGGACCATGACCGCCCTGTCGCGCGGCCAGACCCCGGGTCCGGAAAGCTCGATCGGCAAGATCATCGCGGCCAACCAGATGCAGGACCTGGCCAACACCGCGGTCGAGGCCCAGGGCGAGTACGGCATCCTCGTCGATCCGGCCTTGGCCCCGATGGAGGCGGCGTTCCAGCAGAGTTTGATGTGGGCTCCAGGGCTGCGGATCGCCGGCGGCACCGACGAGATCCTCAAGAACATCATCGCCGAACGGGTCCTGGGCCTGCCGGGCGACGTGCGGGTCGACAAGGACGTGGCGTTCAAGGACATGCCGACCGGACGATGATCCAGGTTCGCTGAACGTGACTCGCCTTTAAGGTGCGCCTCGTTCATTCTCCCGCTTAAAGCGGCGGGGGAGAGTCGACGATGCGGGCGAGAGCTTCGAAGGATGGCCTGACGGTGCGGGTGATCGCCGGGACGCACGCGACGCTGCTGGCGTTCGACCTGGCCGACGAGCGCCGCGCCGGATGCCTGGGCTTCTCGATCGAACGCACCGACGTCGGCACGGGCGACCGCCGCTGGCTGCCCAACTCGCTGCGCTTCATGAGCGATCCCAACCCGGAATGGGTGACCACGGCCCGGGCCCCGCTGCAGAAGTTCCGCTGGGGCGACTACACCACCGAGCCGGGGCGGCTCTATCGCTACCGGGTGGTGGCCCGTTACGGGACGCCGGCCGAGATCCTGGCGCAGGGCGTGATCGCCGAGCGCCCCGGCGGTTTCGACGCCATTCCCGGCGGGGTCAGCCTGGAACTGCGCACCGAAGACAATCGCAGCGAGGCCACCTCGATCTTCTTCAACCGCGGGGCGGCGGCCAGCCAGGCCTATGTCAGCAAGTTCGGCGACAACGATCCCGACGACATCCCCGAGGCCCTGACCTGGCTGTCGCGCGGGCTGGAAGAGGGGTTGGTGGCCTTCATCGCCAAGGCCGACGGACCGGACTTCGCCCTGCACGGCTGCATCTACGAGTTCGAAAAACCGACGCCGATCAAAGCGCTGATCCAGGCCCAGAAGCGCGGGGCCGAGGTGCACATCGTCTATCACGCCCGCAACGGCGGGAAGACGGCCGAGGAGAACCGGCATGCGATCGAGAGCCTGGGCGTGGAGTTCCCGACCACGCCGCGGACCCAGGGTTCGGCGATCATGCACAACAAGTACCTGGTGCTGCTGCGCAAGGACGCGGCCGGGGCGCTCAAGCCGATCGCGGTATGGACTGGCGGCACCAACTGGACCGAGGGCGGCATCTACGGCCAGCTGAACGTCGGCCACGCGGTCTACGACACCGCCGTCGCCGAGCGTTACGAGGCCGGCTTCCAGGTGTTGGCGCAAGACCTGAGCATCGACGCCACCCAGGCGAAGAACGACCTCATCACGCCCACGCCGCTGAACCGGGCGGCGGTGCAGCATGGGACGACGCCGCTGTTCTCGCCGCAGAACGGCCTGGGGATGATCGATCTCTACGCCGACATCTGCAAGACGGCCAAGGTGCTGATGATCAGCGCCCCATTCGCCCTGCACGAGACGATCCGCGCCGTGCTGCAGTCGCCGACCGACGGCGCCATGCGCTTCATGCTGGCCGACAAGGAAGGCTCGTACGGTGAGAAGGGCAATATCGACAGGCTCAACGCCGACCCCGGCAACATGGCGGCCGTGGCCAAGCCGTTCGAGGGCATCAAGCTGACCGACTTCCAGAAGCGCAAGCTGGACCGCGACCGGCTGATGATGGACGAGGGCTTCCACCATGCCGGCATCCACATCCACTCCAAGATCATCCTGGCCGATCCGTTCGGCGCGGATCCGGTGCTGATCACCGGCTCGGCCAATTTCTCGACCAACTCGACGGTGGCCAACGACTCCAACGTGCTGGTCTTCCGGGGCGATACGGCGGTGGCCGACGTCTATGTCGCCGACTTCATGCGGATGTTCGAGCATTACTGGTTCCGGTCGCGCAAGGACGAGAAGCTGGCGGCCAACCAGGTCTTCGCCCTGAAGGACACCGACGCCTGGTCGGAGCGCTACTTCACCCCGGGAACGCGCGACCAGCGTGACCGTCTGGCGTTCCTGGGGTTGATCACCTGACCGGCTAGCTTCCCTTCACGTCCTTGGCCGCCCGGGTCAGCTGCACGAACTCGGCGCGCAGGCCATACGGATCCTCGCCGCGCGCGCCCTGGGCCAGGTCGGTGATCGCGCCCCAGTCGAAGCCGGCGTCGACCCAGGGATCGCCGCGCAGCTTCTGGCCATAGGCCGCCACGGCCACGGCGAAGCGGGTGGACTCCGGCGCGGCGGCCAGGCTGGCGCGGGCGTCGCCGGATCCGATCGGGCGCTCGATCAGCTTCGAGGTCGAACCGCCCGGCGGCTTGTAGCGGATCTTCAGGAAGGCCAGCTCGTCGCCGCCGGTCACCGGCGGCGGCTTGGCGCCGTAGCGCAGCGGGTCGGACGACGGCGTCGCCCCGGCCGGGGTGATCTCGTAGATCGCCGTCACCGCCGCGCCCGAACCGACCTCGCCGGCGTCGACCTGGTCGTTGTTGAAGTCCTCGCGATTGAGCAGCCGGGTCTCGTAGCCGATCAGCCGATATTCGTTGACCCTGGCCGGATTGAACTCGACCTGGATCTTCACATCGTCGGCGATGGGAAACAGGGCGCTGTCGAAGTCGTCGCGCAGCAGCTTGCGGGCTTCCTGCAGGCTGTCGACATAGGCCGCCGTCCCGTTGCCGTTCTGGGCCAGGGCCTGCATCATGGTGTCGTTGTAGTTGCCGCGGCCGAAGCCGTAGACCGACAGGTAGACGCCGCTCTTGCGCTGGTCGGCCACGAAGTCCTTCAGGCGCGCCGGCTCGGCGATGCCGACATTGAAGTCGCCGTCGGTCATCAGGATCACCCGGTTGACGGCCTTCGGGTCGAAGTTCTGGCGCGCCAGGTCGTAGGCCAGCTTCAGCCCCTGGCCGCCCGCGGTCGAGCCGCCGGAATGCAGCGCCGTCAGGGCGCAGCGCATTTTCAGTTTGGAGCGCCCGTCGGTGGGCGACAGCACCGCCCCGGCCGAGCCGGCATAGGCCACGATCGCCACTCGATCCTGCGGACGCAACTGGTCGATCAGGACGTTCAGCGCCTTCTGGGCCAGCGGCAGGCGATCGGGTCCGGACATCGAGCCGGAGGTGTCGACCAGAAACACCAGGTTCAGCGGCGGCTGGCCGGCGCGCGGCGCGGCGTAGCCCTGGACGCCGATGTGCAACAGTTGGCGATCCTTGGACCAGGGCGAGGGGACGACGGCGATCGTCGCCTTGAACGGCGGCTCCTGGGCGGTCGGTCGGGCATAGCCGTAGTCGAAATAGTTGATCAGCTCCTCGACCCGCACCGCGTCGCGCGGCGGGGCGGCGCCTTCGTTGAGGAAGCGGCGGACGTTGGCGTAGGCGGCCGTGTCGACGTCGATCGAGAAGGTCGAGACCGGCTCATCGGCCACGCGCTTGACCGGGTTGGCGGCGGCGCCCGGATATTTCTCGGTGTCGCGCACGGGGGGCACGGGCAGGGGCGACGGCGGCATGAAGCCGCCGATCTGCGCGGCGCTGTAGGTCGTCGGAGGCGGCGGAGGCGGAGGAGGGGGCGGTGCAACGAGGCCCGGCGATGGAACCTTCGGCTCCCGGGACGCTCGCCTGTCCTGGCGCGTGCGCTTGGTCGCCGTGACGACGACGCTGTCGTAGCTTTCCTCGACCGGCGCGGCGTAGCCGAGCGCAGCGCAGGCCTCCGGCGTCACGGCCCCGTCGCCGGGGGGCGGGAGGGCCAGGCTGGGGCCTCCGGCCGAACCGGCGATCAGCAGCGAAAGCGCCGTCGAACCAAGGATGCGAAGGGGGCGTGACGCCATGACTTTCAGTCCTCCCAGGGTTGCGCATCATGCTGGCGCGCGCCGTGTGGCGAAAGCTGGGCCATGACCGAAAACGCGGGATTCGCTGGCGACCGGCGTCCTTCGGCGGGCATCTTCATGACCGTCTTGCGAACGGTGTTCGGCGAGCTTGACAGTACCTGCGGCCAAGCACATGAGTGCCTTGTAAATCATGGTTAACGGCGTGCTGAGGGGGAGCGATGCACGAGACCAGCGATGCGGCTTCGCATCTCGCCGCCCCTTGGCATGGGCTGGGGCGTGGACTGGCCTATTTGGTCGAACATCGCTGGACCCTGATCCGCCGGACGCCGGTCGGAGCGGTGGTCGCCGCGGTGGTGATCCCGCTCGTCGGCTGCGACACCGGACCCAGCTTCTGGTTCCACAAGCGGGCCAGCGCGTGTCCGCGCCCGCAGGCCGCCCAGGGCGTTTCCGGCCAGTTCAATCAGCAGCAGCAGGAAATCCGCACCTTTCGCCAGGGCGGCTTCCGCGGCGACTTCTTCGCCCAGCTGGAGCTGGCCCGCCGCTACGAAGGCCAGCGCGCCGCCGACAAGAATCTGGAGGATCCCGTCGAGGCGGCGGTCTGGTACGCCATGGCCTTGGCCAATTCCGGCGGCTATTCGCCGATCGCCGCCTATGAGCGGCGGGGCGGCAAGGACGGGCCGCTGTCGCGATTCGACGACTGCCGCGCCTTCGAGCGCCACGCCGCCTACGGCGCGCTGGATCGCCTGCTGTCGCGGATGTCGACCGAGGAGCGCGAGAAGGTCCGCAACCGCGTGATCTACATCCTGTCCACCCGGGGGGCCGACGGCTATCGGACCCTGGCGCGCATGCACGACGGCTATTTCGGGCCCTTCGGCGAGCCGTCCGACAACCTCCAGGCCATCGAGGCCTATGGGTCGGCCAAGCGCACCGGCGCGCCGGCGGCGCTGGACCTGTTCCGCCGCAACGACGTCGACGCCTATCTCTACAACTACCTGGCGGTGCAGACCGGCGACGTGTCGGCCTATGTGATGCTCAAGGACTTCGAGCGCTCGTCGCCGCAGCGCGCGTCCTACGGAGGCTTCGTCGAGGCCAAAGCCAAGCGCTGGATCCCGCCCTACGAGTTCTATCCGCCGGAATCGCCGGACAGCGGCGTGCCGCATTCCGACGAGAGCGATCCGTCGGGCGAGGCCAGGGAGGCGGCGCTGGCGCGGCTGCCCGAGCTGCCCTTCGTGCACATCGGCGAATCCCTGGCCTATCTGCGGGTGATCCCGTCGCCGCTGCTCGACGAGCGGATGCTGAGCCTCAACGACGCCCAGACCTTCCAGGCCATGATCGGCCGGCCAGCCACCGGCCGTCTGACGGGCGTCGAAAAGGTGCGGGCCGTGCAGTACGCGGCGGTTAACGGCTCGTCCAAGGCCCAGCTGGTGCTGGCCGTGATGTACTCCGAAGGGGTGGGCGTGCCGCGCGACTACGCCCGGGCCTATCACTGGTACGAGGAAGCCGAGCGCCAGGGGTCGGCCGAGGCCAAGTACGCCATGTCGACCTTCTTCTCGCTGGGCCTGCAGGGCGTGGCGGACCAGGATCGGGCCAAGGCCGTGGTCTACCAGCTGGACGGGGCCCTGGCCGGCTTCAAGCCGTCGGTGTGGCGGCTGCAACAGCTGCTTTCTCAGGTCTCGCGGCCGCCGCGCGCCGTCGGCGAGGCGCGGGCCCAGCCCTATGCCGAAAGGGACTATCGATGATCCGCCTCCGCACGCTCGTCGCGGCCCTGGCGGTCGGGGGCCTCGCGCTCGGCGTCCTGCCGTCGGCCGCCGTCGCGGGATCGCCCGACGCCAAGGTCGACCAGCAGATCCGCCCCTGCTTCGGCCTGCTGCTCGAGCCGAACCTGTCGAGCGGCTGCCGGGTCAGGCACGATCGCAAGCCCCGGTTCAAGCCGCGCTACGGCACGGGCTACGGCTACGGCCGAGGCGGGCGCTACCGCACATGGGTCGACTGCGATCGGTCCTATCCGGGCGAGGTGGGCGACGTGCTGGAGCGACTTGGTGACGGCGACACCCTGACCCTGCGCTCGCGTGGCGGCGGGGCCTGCGTCGACTCCCTGAACATCACCCGCTCGGTGACCATCGTGGTCGATGGCTACGTCCCGGCGCGCGGCCGGCCGATCCTGGTCGCGCCGGTCGACCAGCCCTGCATCCGCATCGCCCCGGGCGTGGCCTATGTGGTGATCGAGGGCGTGGGGATCGAGGCGCTGCGGGCCGGTTCGGCCTCGTGCATCACCGGCCGCGCCACCGAGCTGGCCCTGAAGAACGTGGTCGTCCGCTACGACGGCGACGGCTCGGCCCTGGACCTCGGCGACAGCCGGCTGGAAGCGTCCGGCGTCACCTTCATCGGCCGCACGCGCCAAGCGGTGGTCAAGGCGACCGGCACGGTGATGGCCGACAATGTCGAGGTCGCCGCCACTGCCATCGGCGCGGCCTTCGAGGCCGGCGACGACAGCCGCATCCGCGACATGCGCATCGTCCGCCTGGGCGACTGGACCGGCTCCAGCCGCAGCCGCAACTCGGCGGGCTTCGTGCTGGCCGGCATGAACCGCTCGCAGCTGGTGCAGATCGACGGCCTCTATGTCGACGGCTTCTCGCGCGGGATCTATGTGGGCGGCGGCGACGAGACGACCCTGCTGCGCCCCGTGGTCCGCGACAGCGACTGGGCGGTGGTGGTCGAGAACGCCGACGTGCGGGTGCTGGACGGCAAACTCGAAGCCGCCGACGTCGGCGTCTACGCCGGCTCGGGCACGGTCTACGCCGCCGACAACGCCATCGCCGGGGTGATGCGCGCCGGGCTGTTCGCCGACAACGGCGCCCAGGTGCGAGCCCGCGACAACCGGGTCTACGCCAGGCCCGGCGGCTGCGAGGCGCTGATCACCGGCTATTTCGACGGCAAGCTGACCTGCCGGCCGTGGTTCGAGGGGCCGGAGCTGTTCCGCACCCCGCGCGACCGGGCCCGCCAGGACTTCGACGGCTACTGGCCGGCGGCGGTCGTCACCGCTGGCGTCGCCGCGCCCGCTCTGGCGGGCGGTCCGCCCGATCCGTCGCTCGACCTGCTGGACGCCTCGGCCGCCGCCGGCGGGCCGGTGGGCCCCGGTTCGCCGCAGCCCTATGTCCCGGTCAAGCCTCAGCAAGGGGGAACCTCGCGATGAGCCAGCTCGCCGTCGGCCTGATGGCCGCCCTGATCGCCTCGACCAGCCTGGGCGGCGTCGCCTTGGCCCAGGATCGCGGTCCACCCGGCGGCGGTTCGCGCGGTCCCGTGCCCTGCGGCGCGCCGCTGACCGGCGAGGCGCCCGACGTGATGACCTATGACCGCGCCACCGGCACCCAGGTGTTCGTCGGGGGGAAAGGCGAGACCGAGGTCAGCGCCTTCAACCGCGACACCGGTTCGTCGGCCGCCCTGCGCGGCGACCTCTCGCGGCCGGGCGTCGCCGAGGCCTGCGCCGTCGACCGGCTGTCGGGCGACGCCTATCGCGTCAGCTCCGACGGGCCGGGCGACATGGCGGTCAGCGGCCGGACCGGCCGCACGGGCGAGCGCTGGGCCTTCCGCGCCCCGGACGGCTCGACCCAGTATTGGGACCCGCGCGCCGACAATCGCTGCTTCCGCGAAGGGCTGGGCCTGGGGCCGAACGGCGCCTTGCCCTCGGGACCGCGACCGGATGCGCGCGGCGGGCCGTCGGGATGCTGAGGGCCGGTTTGCTGGCGGGGGCCCTGCTGCTGGCGCTGAGCGCCTGCGCGCCGCGCTATCCCTATGTTCCGCCGTCGGGCGGTCCCCCACCGGTTCCGGTGGACCCCTCGGGGGTGACGCCCCCGCCCCCGCCGGTGGATGTGATCCGGCCGAAGGTGTGAGGGCCTGTCATTTCTCCGGCGCCACCGTCGGCAGGAACTTCGGCTCGGTCCGGCGATGGGTCGCCTGCTCGTAGGCGAAGCCCAGGTTCAGCAGCCGCGCCTCGCTCCAGGCCGGCCCGATGAAGCTGAGCCCCACCGGCAGGTCGCCGACCTGGCCCATCGGCACGGTCAGGTGCGGATAGCCGGCCACGGCGGGCAGGGTGGTGGACGAGCCGCCGTAGTGGTCGCCGTTCAGCGGGTCGATGGTCCAGGCCGGGCCGGTGGTGGGGGCGACGATGGCGACCGCGCCCGTCTCCTTCAGGATCCTGTCGATCCCCTCGGGCCCGGCCAGGCGTTTCCCGTCGGCCACGGCCTTGATGTATTCCGGATCGTCATAGCCCTTGGTGGCCTGGGCCTTCTCGAAGCTCTCCTGGCCGAACCATTCCAGCTCCTTGGGGGTCGCCTTGTTGAAGGCGATCAGGTCCGCCAGCGTGCGGGTCCTGACCTTGGCCGGGTCGGTCGAGGCCAGGTAGGCGTTCAGGTCGACCTTCAGCTCGGTGTAGAGCACCACCCCCTCGGCCTTGCCGATCGGGCCCTCGTCGAAGTCCTTCACGTCCACCAGTGTCGCGCCTTGGGCCTTGAGGTCCTTCAGGGCCTGCTCGAACACCGCGTCCGTGCCCGGCGAATAGCCGGTGTAGAAGCGGGCGACGGCCAGGGTGACGCCCTTCAGGGCGTTCTTGTCGAGGCCCTTGGCGTAGTCGGTCTTGCGGGCGTCGGCCTCCCTGGTGGCCGGATCGGCGGGATCGGAGCCGGCGATGGCGGTCAGGATCAGGGCCGCGTCGGTGACCGTGCGGGTCATCGGGCCGGCGGTGTCCTGGCTGTGGCTGATCGGCACGATGTGGGTGCGCGACACCAGGCCGACGGTAGGCTTGAGGCCGACCAGGCCGTTGATCGCGGCGGGGCAGGTGATCGAGCCGTCGGTCTCGGTGCCGATCGCCGCCGGCGCCAGGCCCGCCGCCACCGCCGCGCCCGAACCGCTGGACGAGCCGCAGGCGCTGCGGTCCAGCACATAGGGGTTGCGCACCGTGCCGCCCACCGCGCTCCAGCCGCTGATCGAGTGGCTGGAGCGGATGTTGGCCCATTCCGACAGATTGGTCTTGCCCAGGATCACCATGCCGGCGTCGGTTAGCCGCTTGACCAGCGGAGCGTCGCGGCCGGTGATATTGTCTTTCAGGGCCAGGGAGCCGGCGGTGGTGGCGGTGTCGTCGGCGCTCTCGATATTGTCCTTCAGCAGGATCGGCGCGCCGTGCAGCGGGCCCCTGAGCTTGCCAGCCCGACGCTCGGCGTCCAGGGCGCGGGCGTCGGCCAGGGCGTGGGAGTTCAGGGTGATGACGGCGTGGAGCTTGGGGTTGAGCAGCTTGTAGCTGGCGAGCGCGCCGAGCGCGCTCTCGAGGGCCGTGGATTTTCCGGAGCCTTGAGCCGCCTGTTCGTCGGCGACCGAACGGCCAGGAGAAATGAAGGCGACGACAGCGCCGCCTTCCTCCGACGGAGGTATGACGGCGTCGAGCGATTTGAGGAATTCAGCGGGTGTCCGGGCGTTCGTATCGACCGCCGCCTTAGGCTTTGGCCTAGCCATTGAGGGTGTCGTGGCGAGCAGCGTGGCCAGGGCGGCGCCGGCAATCAACAAGGTCTTCCGGATCACGCTCCACCCCCCAATACGCAAGATCCTCAGATGAACACCGCCACGTTCTGGCGCGCAACGATCAACGGGGTTCCGGCCCGGTCCCAGACGGCCATGTCCTGGGCGCTGTAGCCTTCGAGCGCGGTGTCGGCCCGGCTTTTCATCAGCCGCCAGCCGTCGTCGTCCGATGCAGGCTGGGCCAGCACGTCCAGCGCCCAGGTCATGGTCGAGATCGGCGCGCGCTCGGGGAACAGGGTGATCGCCGCCGGGGGCAAGGCGTCGGCCAGGGCGACCAGGGCGGCCAGGGAGCGGGCGGCCGGGTCCTTGTGGCGGATCCAGACCCGGAAGTCGGGCGGGCCGGACGCGCCGATCGGCGCG
>Ga0065165_1001286_pt1 | contig 28269 bp, 22 predicted proteins | sample AraplaMF_Cvi_mMF_FD_63813 | JGI IMG/M metagenome (GOLD analysis project Ga0065165, IMG submission 63813) | Arabidopsis root microbial communities from the University of North Carolina, USA - plate scrape MF_Cvi_mMF (version 2) (version 3) | ecosystem: Host-associated > Plants > Roots >... | reverse complement strand
CTTCGACGAAGCTCGCCCAGCCGCCCTTGCCGCTGGCTTCGAAGGGGATGCCGGCCGCGCGCAGCTCGGCGTAATTCCCTTCCGGGCAGTCCTGGGTGAACTTCCAGTAGGCCACCGCCATCACCAGCATCAGCAGGCCCGGCACCAGCAGTGCCACGCGCCAACCCATGGTCTCGCTGACGCCCGCCATGATCACGGCGCCCATCAGGACAGGCATGGTGGCCTGCGCCACGCCGCCGCCGCTGTTGCCCCAGCCGGCCGCCGCCGCGTTGGCGGTGCCGACCACGCGCGGGCCGAACATCACGGAGGTGTGGTACTGGGTGATCACGAAGCTGGCGCCGACCGCGCCGATCCCGAGGCGGGACAGCAGGAAGCTCTCGTAGCTCTGTGCCATGGCCACGCCCAGCACGGGAATCGCGCCGATGGCGAGCAGGCCGGTATAGGTCTTGCGCGGACCGAAGCGGTCGCACAGCGGGCCGACCAGCAGGCGCACGAGGATGGTGATGGCGACCGCCGCGATATTGATATCGGCGATCTGCGCCATCGACAGGTGGAATTCGCCTTTGATGACGGGCATCAGCGGCGCGCAGGCGAACCAGGCGAAAAAGCAGATGAAGAAGGCCACCCAGGTCAGGTGGAAGGCACGCATCTGCGGCGTGCTGAAGGAGAACAGCTGTATCGAGTGTGCCTTGGCCATGAAAACGCTCCCGTAAAAAAGAAAGGCGCCCGCTGCCTGGCCAAACACGGGATGCGTGTTCGGGTGCAGCGGACGCCGTTGTCCTTGTGGCGGCCCCTCATTGGGCCGGCTTGTGTTCATGGGATCGCCGTTGATCCTTGACGGGAGTATTTGCAAGAGCCGTGCCAGAAGCCCTTCCCTCTGGCGGGCCGCGGCAGAGTCATGTCTGGCGCTTCATTGCGGTGCACCATGCGCGAAAATGGGGCGTTGCTCCGCACCGCTAAAGGAAGAGATATAAGCGAGGGGGTCGCGGCCGTCCCATACCTTGCCGCCGATGAGCACGGACGAACGCAGCAGGCCGTCGGGCACCGGCACGCCGGCCTGCTCAGCGGCGTCGATGTAGAGCCCGACCCGGTTCACACGGGCAGCGACCGCCAGGTAGTCCGGGTCCTCTCTCAGCAGGCCCCAGCGCCGGTGCTGGGTCATGAACCACATGCCGTCGGACAGCCAGGGGAAGTTGGCCTCGCCGCCGGCGAAGAACTGCAGCGGGTCCGGATCGCGCCAGCGCCGTCCCAGGCCGTCCTCGTAGCGGCCGTGCAGGCGCGCGGCGATGGCGTCGCGGCTGGCATTGATGTAAGCGGGACTGGACAGGATCTCGGCCGCGGCATCGCGGTGGATGGCCGAGGCATCGAGCCAGCGCCCCGCATCCAGCACCGCGGCGACGAGGGCGCGGCAAGCATGCGGGTTGGCGTCCACGTAAGCGGCAGTGGCGCCGAGCGCCTTGCCCGGGTGATCCGGCCAGATGTCCTGGCTGGTGGCGGCCGTGATGCCGGCGCCGTCCAGCACCGCGCGCGCGCTCCAGGGCTCGCCCGCGCAGAAGCCGTCGATGTGCCCGGCCGCCAGGCTGGCCGCCATCTGCCCCGGCGGCACGGTGGCCGCCTGGATGTCGCGCAGCGGATCGATGCCGGCGGCGGCGAGCCAGTAATACAGGAACATCGCGTGGTTCCCGGTCGGGAAGGTGTGGGCGAAGCGAAGGCGCCGGCCGCTCTCCCGCAGATGGGCCGCCAGCGAGGCGCCATCCAGCACGCCCGCCTCCCCCAACGCGCGCGACAGCGTGACCGCCTGGCCGTTGCGCGACAAATTCATCAGCACCGCCATCGGCACCGCGCGCGAGCCGATGCCCATCTCGACGCCGTACAGCAGGCCGTAGAGCACGTGCGCCACGTCCAGGCTGCCGTTCAGCAGGCGGTCGCGCATACCCGACCACGAATGCTCGCGGCTGAGCACCAGCTTGATGCCGTATTTTTCGTCGAGGCCGAGCACGGAGGCCATGACCAGGGAGGCGCAGTCGGTGAGGGGCAGGAAGCCGGCGCGTACCACGGGTTGTTTCATAAGAGATCCTCCACATCCAGCACCCGCTGCGCCACCTCGCCCAGCTTCAGCTTCCTGTTCATCGCCATGCTGCGCAGCTTCTGGTAGGCCTGCTCCTCGCTCAAGCCGCTTTTCGCCATCAGCAAGCCCTTGGCTTTTTCCACCAACTTGCGCTCGGCGAGCTGGCGGCGGGTGTCGGAGAGTTCGTCCAGCAGCTTCTGCTCGCGCCGAAAGCGGGCCAGGGCCACGTCCAGCACCGGCTTCACGCGCTCGGCCTGCAGCCCCGCCACGATATAGGCCGAGACGCCGGCGGCGATCGCCGCATCCATGCAGGCCGGGTCCTGGTCGTCGGTGAACAGCACGATGGGGCGCGGCTCGTCGCGGGTGGCGATCACGATGTGCTCGAGCACGTCGCGGGCGTCGGATTCGCTGTCGATGATGATCATGTCCGGCTGGATCTGGGCGATCCGCTCGGGCAGGAAGATATCGGCCGGCAGCGAGGCGACGATGTCATAGCCGGATTCCAGCAGCCCGATGCGCAGCGCCGTGTTGCGCCGCGCCTGGGCGGCCACGCCCTGCTCGCCGGCGCAGGGCGCGGTGTTGACCACGACGATGCGCAGGGTGCGCGGAGTGGAAGGCGATGCGTTCATGCTTGAGGGATATGCAATTTCCGGGCCAGAGCGGCATATGCCTATCCGCGAAGATATTTCTAAGGCGAATATCAGAAGTAAAGACAAGCCACAGTTTGCTTCCAGAAAACATTCACAAAACTAATGGAGAACATCACAAAGTAAAAGTTCCATTATGTCTTAAGGCTCCCTATACTGCATCGCAACATCACAGTATTTATCGGAGAACTTCATGAGCACCGCAACGATCACCCAGGCGCAGAAGGAAAGAGAACTGCGGGGACTGCGCCACCAGTTCGTAGACAGCGTCGCCAAAATCCGCCACTTCGCCATCGAGCTGTATGCCGCACACGGCGGCTGGTTCGTGCACGACGCCGCCCAGCCGGCCAGCGTGGCCGCCCGCGCCTCCAGGCAAGCCCGCCGCGAGCTGCTCTCGCTGGCCGCCGACGCCGAATCCCATAGCCCGGCCCTGTCGGCCGAACTGCGCAAGCTCGCTTCCAAATAACAAGGACACCATCATGACCCCAGTCGAATACGTCACCGTCGCCATCTCGGCCCTGGCCATCGTTACCCGCATCGTGTTCTTCATCCGTAACCCGTCCGTGACCACCCCGGCGGAACTGTGGATTACCGATCATCCGCAGCTGAAAGAAGTCAACTAAGCTTTCTTCAGCAGCACCGCTCATCTCCACACGCCCGGCATTGGCCGGGCGTTGTCGTTTATGCGCCGTACGTACGCAAACTTGCGACGCATGCATATTGAATTCGCACCCGTTCTCACCATAGGCTGCGCTAGAATGCTTTTTTGCAATTTATGCCAAGAAAGCACTTCCGATGCGCATTCCTGCTTCCGCCCTCACCATCCTGGCCGCCCTTCTGGCCGTCCCTGCTCTTGCATCAACACCCGTCACCCTCGACCAGGCCATGGCCCATCCCGACTGGATCGGCAATCCCGTGGAAAACGCCTGGTGGAGCTGGGACGGCAAACAGGTCCTGTATAAACTGAAGCGCACCGGTTCGCCGGTCCGCGACGTGTTCCAGACCGGTGCGCAATCGGGCCTGAACAAGGCGCGCAAGGTCGAGGATGCGGAATTCGCCAAGCTCGATAGCTGGCTCGTGACCTACAACCGCGACCGCACCCGCGCCGCGTTTGTCCGCAACGGCGACCTGTTCGAGCGCGACCTCAAGAGCGGTGAACTGGTGCAGATCTCGCGCGCCAGCGGCGTCGCCATCGCCGCCGTGCAGTACTCAAGCGACGGCCGCGCCGTGCAGTTCCGCGTCGGCGACGACTGGGCCAGCTGGGACCGCGCCTCGCGCCTGGTCTCGCCGGTGGCGGTGCCGCGCGCCGCCAAGGATCCGAATGCCGCGCCGGAAGCGGACGCGCTGCGCGACATGCAGCTGCGCCTGATCGCCACCCTCAAGCGCCAGAAAGATGAAAAAGACGCCATGCGTCTTCGCACCGAGGAAGAGCGCCGTGCCGACCCGACCCGCGCCCAGGCCCCGATCTACCTCGGCGACAAGCTGGCCATCCTGAACACCCACCTGTCGCCGGACGGGCGCTGGTTATTGGTGGTTACTGGCCCGAAAGATGGCGACAAGGGACGCGTCGGCAAGATGCCGCGCTACGTGACGGAGTCCGGCTACGAAGAGACCTCGGACGAGCGCACCCGCGTCGGCCGCAAGGACCCGCGCCCGGACGGCCTGAAACTGGTCAACCTGCAGACGCGCGAAGTGAAGGACCTGAGCTTCGACGTCCTGCCCGGCGTGAAGGATGACCCGCTGGCCGCCATGCGCGCCGAACGCAAGCTCGATCCGCTCAAGGGCAACCGCCCGGTCAAGATCGGCTTCGATGGCGAAACCATCGTCTGGAGCCCGAACGGCGCCAACGCCGCGGTGATGCTGCGCTCGGTCGACAACAAGGACCGCTGGATCGCCACCGTCGACCTGCCGCGCGCCGCGCTGAAGCCGGTGCACCACCTGGTCGACCAGGCCTGGATCAACTTCGACAACAGCGAATTCGGCTGGCTGCCGGACAGCAGCACCCTGTGGTACCTGTCCGAAGAAAGCGGCTATTCGCACCTGTACACGCTGGACGCAAGCGGCCGTACCCGCGCCCTCACCTCCGGCAAATGGGAAGCCTCGGACGTGGCCTGGTCGGCCGACGGCGCCACTGCCTGGCTGCTGTGCAACCGCAAGAACCCGGGTACCTACGAGGTGTGCGCGGTTTCAAGCAAGGATGGCGCCACCAGGGAAGTGAGCTCGCTCGATGGCGGCGTCGAGGACTTCCGCCTGTCGCCGGACCAGCGCAAGCTGCTGGTGCATTACTCCGGCCCCTACCTGCCGGCGCAGATCGCCACCCTGCCCTCGCACGGCGGCGAGGCCGTCAAGCTGACCGATACCCGCACGCCCGAATTCAAGGCCCGCGAGTGGATCCAGCCGCAGTTCGTGACGGTGCCGTCGACCCACGGCGCGGAGCCGATCTGGGCCAAGCTGTACCGCCCGGCCCAGCTCGAGCCGGGTAAAAAATATCCGGTGGTGATGTTCGTACACGGCGCCGGCTACCTGCAGAACGTCTCGCACCGCTACACGCCCTACTTCCGCGAGCAGATGTTCCACAACCTGCTGGTGCAGAAGGGCTACGTGGTGCTGGACATGGACTACCGCGCCTCGAAGGGCTATGGCGCCAAGTGGCGCAACGCGATCTACCGCCAGATGGGCCATCCGGAACTGGACGACTACCTGGACGGCGTGAACTGGATGGTCGCCAACCAGCAGGGCGATGCGAAAAACGTCGGCATCTATGGCGGCAGCTATGGCGGCTTCATGACCCTGATGGGGCTCCTGCGCGCACCGGAGGTGTTCAAGTCGGGCGCCGCGCTGCGCCCGGTCACCGACTGGACCACCTACAACCACGAATACACGGCCAACATCCTGAATACACCGGACATCGACCCGGAAGCCTACAAGGTCTCGTCGCCGATCGAATACGCGCAGAACCTGCGGGGCAACCTGCTGATCGCGCACGGCATGGTCGACGACAACGTGTTTTTCCAGGACTCGGTGCGCATGGCCCAGCGCCTGATCGAACTGAAGAAGGACAACTGGGAACTGGCCCCGTATCCGCTGGAGCGCCACTCCTTCGTCCAGCCGGAAAGCTGGTACGACGAGTACCGCCGCATCTACCAGCTGTTCGAGCGCACGCTCAAGCAGACGCCGTCATCGGCGCAGTAAGCGGTATCATCGGGGCGCCTTCGGGCGCCCTTTTTACTTTTAGCCTTCTCCGATGATCGTCATGCCCGTTTCCCGCTCTGTGTCCCGTTCCGCGCTCGCCCTGCTGTCCCTCGTGTCGCCCATGATGCTGTCCACCGCTGCGCTGGCCCAGAGCCTGCCCGACACCGGGAAGCTCGACTTCGACAAGGTGCGGCAGACGCGCTACGGCACGGCCACGCCCGCAGCCGCCGCCGGCTTCCCGGAGACCGGACAAGTCGAGGTGCGCGCCGCCGGTTCGGGTTCGCCATCGGCGGAGTCAACGGCCCCGGCGGCGCCGAACTGGGTCGGCGGCATCACGGGCGTGATCGTCGAATCGGAGGCTGCGGCCAAGGATGCCACGCTCCCCATCACCTTCGGTCAGGTGTTCGCACCGGGCGACCTGAAACGCGGCGAGACCCTGAGCGGCCGCCTGCCCGATGGCCGCCTGCTGCCGCTGCAGGTCGACGTCAAGGCCACGCATGCGGACGGCTCGGTGCGGCATGCGGTGATCAGCGCGCTGCTGCCCGCCGCCGCGTCGCCGCAGGCGATGGCCCTGATCCGGACCAAGGACAAGCCGGCCAAGGCCGCCGCGCCGGCCACCGTGCAATCGCTGCTCGACACCGGCTTCACGGCCGCCGCCAGCGCCACCATCGACGGCCAGGCGTGGACGGCCTCGGTGGACAAGCTGCTGAAGCAGAAGCCCGCGCTGTGGCTGGACGGCCCGCTGGTGACGGAATGGCTGGTGTCGGCGCCGCTGCGCAACGACAAGGGCATTGAGCACCCGCGCCTGAGCGCACACTTCGCGGTACGCTGGTACCGCGCGCTGGGCAAGGCGCGCGTCGACGTCACGCTGGAAAACGCCTGGGCCTACCAGCAGGCGCCGCGCAACGAAACCTACGACGCGCGCGTGCTCATCGCCGGCAAGGAGGTGTATGCGAAGCCGGGACTGACCCACTTCAACCAGGCACGCTGGCGCAAGACCTTCTGGTGGGGCGAGGTCCCGGCCATCCACGTGCGGCACGACAGCGCCTACCTGATCGCCTCGCGCGCGCTGCCGAACTACGACCGCTCGCTGCGCATCTCCGCAGCTGCGCTGGCCGATCTGAAATCCTCATGGACCGGCCCCAAGACGGAACCGATGGGCGTGGGCCTGGCGGTGCCCTACATGCCCGCCACCGGCGGCCGCCCGGACATCGGCCTGCTGCCCTCCTGGGGCGCGCTCTACCTGCTCAGCATGGACAAGCGCGCGAAGGACGTCACGCTCGGCACCGCCGACCTGGCCGGCAGCTGGGGCATGCACTACCGCGACCGCCGCACCGGCAAGCCGGTCAGCCTGACCGACTATCCCTACATGACCCTGCTCGGCCACGAGAGCGACACCATCAATCCGAAGACGCATAAACCGGAGATGTTCCCGCCCTGCCCGAAGGACGCGTGCAAGCTGCCGCACACGCACGACATCTCGCACCAGCCGAACTTCGCCTACCTGCCCTATCTCGTCAGCGGCGACTATTATTATCTGGAAGAGCTGGAGTTCTGGGCGATGTTCGACGTGTTCAATTCGAACCCCGGCTACCGCGAGAACATCAAGGGCCTGCTGAAACCGGAACAGGTGCGCGGCCAGGCCTGGGCCTTGCGCACCCTGGCTGAAGCGGCCTACATCGCGCCCGACGACGATCCGCTGAAGGACGACTTCAAGCGCATCCTGAAGAGCAACCTGGAGTGGTACAACGCGGAATACACCGACAACCCGAAGGCCAACAAGCTCGGTTTCATCGCCAACGGTTTCGCGCTGGTCTACGAGAACGGCACCGGCATCGCGCCGTGGATGGACGACTTCTTCACCTCCGCCGTGGGCCACGTGGCGGAGCTGGGCTTCGAGGACGCGAAGCGCCTGCTGGCATGGAAGGCAAAGTTCCCGATCCTGCGCATGACGGCGCCGGGCACCTGCTGGACCGACGCCTCGATCTACGCGCTGGTCGTGCGCGACTCGCAAACCTCGCCCCTCTACACGAGCATGGACCAGGCCTGGCGCGCCAGCCAGCCGCCGGAACTCGGCCGGCTGGCCTGCGGCAGCGCGGAGCGGGCGGCGGCACTCAAGGTCCGCACCGGCGAGATGCGCGGCTTTTCGGAGTCCACAGCCGGCTTCCCATCGAACCTGCAGCCAGCCCTGGCCTACGCGGCGGACGCCGGCGGCGAGGCTGGCAGCGAAGCCTGGCGGCGCTTCATGGCGCGCAGCGTCAAGCCGGATTACGGAACTTCCCCTCAGTTTGCGATTGTCCCGCGCAAGTGACAATTTGCGCATATGTGCGGGCCTGCCCGGGAGTAGAGTAATGGGATGAAAACGCCCATCAAAACCAGCATCGTCATTCTGGCCGCTGCCGCGTCCATCCTCCCCCTTCAGGCATCCGCCGCGCGCGGCGCGGACCCGCAGCAAGTCATGGGACTCGACCTGAGTGCCTGTCCGCGCCCCACCTATCCTGCCGCCGCGCTGGCCCAGCGTGCCGGCGGCAAATCGACGGTCGAAGTGCAGATCGGCGATGAAGGCATGGTGACCGAAGCGCGCGTACTGACGTCCAGCGGCAGGGCCGACCTCGACGACGCGGCGCTGGCGAGCATCCGCCGCTGCGTCTTCCATGCGGTGCTGGCCACAGGCCAAACGCCGACCGGCTGGCTCAAGATGCAGTACGTGTGGATTCCCGGCGATGCCAAAAATGCGGAAACGCAGAACCAGGCCCTGTTCGAGAGCACCAGACGGCTTGCGGAGGCAGGCGATCCGGTCGCGCAAAACCGGCTCGGCGCCTGGTATGAGCGCGGCATCTACGGCAAGGCCGACCCCGCCCAGGCGGCAAGCTGGTACCGGCTGGCGGCGGACAGCGGCAACGCCATCGCGCAGAATAATCTGGGCGTCCTGTATGCGCGCGGCGTCGGCGTCCCGCTCGACAAGAAGCAGGCGGCTTACTGGTACGCGAAAGCGGCCGAGCAAGGACACGGCTGGGCCCAGGCCAACCTGGCCTGGATGTACCAGTACGGTACCGCCGGCGAACTGGACGCCGACAAGGCGCTCTACTGGCTGACGAAATCGGCCGAGGGCGGACTGGCCGCCGCGCAGGTGCGGCTCGGCGTGTGGTCCATGGAGCGCGCCACGTCCGACGGGGACCGCGCTGCCGCCGCGGCATGGTTCACGCGTGCCGCCGGCCAGAATTATGCGGCGGGCCACTACTATCTGGGACGCAGCTTCGAACTGGGCCTCGGCAACGTGCAGGACCCGTCACAGGCGGCCACGTTGTACCGCATGGCGCTGGACCGCAGTGGCGGCCGCGCCGAGATCGCCCTCGGCATGCTGCTCGAAGCCGGTCGCGCAGGTGCGGCGGACCACGAGGCGGCGGCCAAGCTGTACCAGAAGGCCATGCAGTGGCGCTACCCGCCGGCCTACTACCACTACGGCCTTGCGCTCGAGCAGCGGGGCGAGGGCGACCTGGCTGTCGCCGTCTACCGCCAGGGTGCGGAACTGGGCGATTGCGATGCGGTGGTGAAGTTTGTGCAGCTGCGGCCGGGGCAGGCGGGTGCGGCTGCGGTTGGCAAACCGGAGGCGTATTGGGATCAGCGGGCGCAGTGGTGCAAGTCACGGCCGGTGTTGGGGCCGCGGTTGTGAAGATGAAGCTGCTTATCGCGGCAGTCGTGCTGCTGTTTTCCAGCCAACAAGCTTTCGCGACGCCGCCACCGGCGCCGGAATATGTTGCCCTGACCAAGGACAATTTTGCCGGTCTCGGTTTCCAATACTCGTTCGTCAAAAGGCAAAGCGGAACCTTCTTCACGCTCGAGTATCCGTCTGAAATTGACGACGGCTATCTTCCCTATTCCATCAGGATCATCACCCGCTCGGCGGACGGCATCCAGCGCTCGCGCTCGACCAGTGGCGCCAGCCCGAGCTATCGGCATGTGGAAGTCATCGTCGATCGGCAGGATGCCGATGCGGCGGTATCGGTCACTTTCCTGTGCAAGGGCGATGGGGTCGCGCGCTGTCACGGTGCGCGCGAGTACAGCATCCCGTCCATCCTGGATTTCACGAAACTATCCGAGGCGAATTGAATTGAAAACGGCGCTAACTGGCCTACAATCAAGTTAGACCAGTACATGGGGGTGTCGACATGGCTACCCACAGCAACGGCGCGGCGAAAGGCCTAATGTGTTCGCTTGCGGCAGGCGCGGCCTTGATGGGCTGCGTCTACGACCCCTACTATCCGTATTACGGAGGCAACTATCCGGATCGGCTGCCGGGAACGACAACGGTAACGGACACGGCAGCGACGACGGTCGCGCCGCCCACGTACTACTACCCCTACAGCTATTACCCCTACCGGTATTACTACCCCTACAGCTACGGCTACTACTACCCCTACCGCTACGTCGGCCCGCCGATCTCACTCAACTTCGGCTACTACCATTACAGCGGCCATGGGCATGGCGGCGGACATGGCTGGCATGGCGGCGGCGGACATGGCTGGCACGGAGGCGGCGGTGGCCACTGGGGTGGCGGCCATGGCGGCGGCCACGGCCACCGCTGAGCCCCAGGTTCAGGCCGCGAGGAAATCGAGCAAAGTCAGCGCCACCACCTTGGTCGCCTTGCGCAAGTCCTCCAGGTTCAGCTTCTCGTCGGCTTTCTTCGCATTCGATTCCGGCACCGTGCGCGGCCCCGCGCCGTAGAGCACGGCCGGGATGCCGCGCTCGCCGTACAGGCGCGCATCGGCGTACAGCGGCGTGCCCTTGGCCTTGATCTCTTCACCCATCACTTCACGGCCGTGGCGCTGCAGGCTCTCCACCAGCTTCTCGCCACCCGGCAGCGGCCGCAGCGCGTGCGACAGCAGCAGGCGCTTGATCTCGAGGCGGATGCCGGGACTATTCTTCACCGCGTCTTCGATCAGCGCGCGCACCTGGGCTTCCACCGCCACCGGATCCTCTTCCGGAATCATGCGGCGGTCCATCTTCATGACCACCTTGCCCGGCACTACGTTGGTGTTCGTGCCGCCGTCGATGCGGCCGACCAGCATGGTGGGCGAGTCGATGCCGGGGACCTTCGACTTGATCTTCTTGAGCTCGGGCAGCTGGCCGTAGATCGCGTTCAGGATGCGGGTCGCGGCCTGCAGGGCGTCGATGGCCGTCTCCGGCATCGCGCCATGGCCGGCCTTGCCGTGCACCGTGATCTCCAGCTGCAGGCAGGCGTTGTGGGCCGTGACGATGTCGTAGGCGAAGCCGGCGGCGATGACGAAGTCGGGCTTGGTCAGCTTCTGTTCCAGCAGGTAGCCGGGGCCGAGCAGGCCGCCGAATTCCTCGTCGTAGGTGAAGTGCAGTTCCAGCGCGCCCTTCAGCGGGACACCCAGCGCCTCCAGCGCGCGCGTGGCGAAGATGAAGGTCGCGAAGTCGCTCTTCGATACCGCCGCCGCGCGGCCGTAGATGAAGCCGTCCTCGATGACGCCGCCGTAGGGCGGTTTGCTCCAGCCCTCGCCCGGCGGCACCACGTCGCCATGGGCGTTCAGGGCGACGGTCGGGCCGCCTTCGGCATAGGGGCGACGGACGATCAGGTTGGTGATGCTCTGCATGCCGTAATCGCGCACGCGCTGTTCCGGCACCGCGTGCTTCTCGGCTTGCCAGCCCCAGGCTTGCACCTTCTCGGCCACCGCGTCCGCGTGCGGCGCGTTGTTGCCCGGCGGGGTGTCGGTCGGGATGCGGATCATGTCCTGCAGGAAGGCCACTTCTTCGTCGAAGTGGGCGTCGATCCAATGCATTAGTTTTTCTTGTGCTTGTTCCATGGTTTGCTCATTGAGCTCAGTTGGTCTTGGCGCCGGATTCGAACCAGGCCGCGACCTGGGCGCGCTCGGCATCCGTCATGTTCGTCATGTTCGCCAGCGGCATGGCCTTCAGCTGCACCGCCTGCTGGTAGATGCGCTGGGCGTTCTGCTTGACACCGTGCGGGTCGTCCAGCATCACGCCGGCCGGCGCGGTGGCGAAGCCCGGCTGCGTCGGATGCGCCGCATGGCAGGATACGCAGCGTTGCTGGATGATGCCCTGCACGGACGCAAACTGTGCCGCGGACTGTGCGCCCGCGTTGGCGGTAGAAGCCGGCGCTGCTGGTGGTTTCGGCGCGATCGCCACGGCCACCGCCAGCAGCAGTACCACGCCAACCGCCGGGTATTTCCACTCGACGCGGCCCTTGTGGCGCAGGTTGAAGAAGTGGCGGATGAAGACGCCGGCCAGCATGATCCCCGCCAGCACGGCCCAGGCGTGCTCGTGGCGATAGGTCATCGCAAAGTGGTTGCTGATCATGATGAACAGCACCGGCAGCGTGAAGTAGTTGTTGTGCACGCTGCGCTGCTTGCCGCGGATGCCGTAGATGGGATCGGGCTTCTCGCCGGCGATCATCGCATTCACCATCTTGCGCTGGCCCGGAATGATGACCATGGCGACGTTGGCGACCATGATGGTGCCGATCATCGCGCCGACGTGGATATAGGCCGCCCGGCCGCTCAGCCAGTGAGTAAGCACCCACGTAGCGCCGACCAGGAAGGCGAAGATGACGGCGCCGAAGGCCAGGTCGTGCTTGCCCAGCTTGGAGCGGCACAGCAGGTCGTAGACCACCCAGCCGACCACCAGGCTGCCGAGGCCGATGCCGACCGCCTGCAGCGTCGACAAGTCGGCCACGCTGCGGTCGACCATCATCGCCTGCGCGTTGAAGTAATAGACGATGGTCAGCAGCGCAAAGCCCGACAGCCAGGTCGAATAGGCTTCCCACTTGAACCAGTGCAGGTCGGCCGGCAGCTCGGCGGGCGCGACCAGGTATTTCTGCGGGTTGTAGAAACCGCCGCCGTGCACGGCCCACAGCTCGCCGGCCACGCCCTTCTTCGCCAGCTCGCCGCCGGGTGCGGGCGGCCGCAAGGAGTTGTCCAGCCAGACAAAATAGAAGGAGGCGCCGATCCAGGCGATGCCGGTAATGATGTGCAGCCAGCGAACCAGCAGGTTCATCCACTCGAGGCCATACGGAAGCAGGTAGTCCATAACATCCTTCAGCTGAAACAGATTGCGGGCGATTACCACAAGATAAACCGGTTTCCATTTATTCAACATGAAAAATACCGTATATTCGACATAAGCACACGCATATACGAATCTTTTCGATCTCTCCATGAGCAGCCTGCCACAGCACCTCGACCTGCACCTGATCCGCATCCTCTACCTGCTGCTGGTGGAAAAGAACGTGTCGCGCGTCGCCCTGAAACTGAACCAGCCCCAGCCTTCGATCTCGGCCTCGCTGCGCAAGTTGCGCGAGCTGACCGGCGATCCGCTGCTGGTGCGCGGCGCGCGCGGCATGGTGCCGACCCAGCACGGCGAAAGCCTGCTCAAGCCGGCCAAGCGCATCCTCGACGAGACCGAGAGCCTGTTCATCAAGAAGTCGCCCTTCGTGCCCGAGCAGGCGGCGCGCACCTTCCACATCGCCGCGCCCGATTACCTGGACACGCAGTTCCTGCCGAGCGTCGTCGCGTCGATCCGGCGCGGCGCGCCCAACAGCAAGGTCGCTATCCACCACCTGGGACCGGGCACGGACTACTTGCGCATGCTGTCCGACGGCGAGATCGACCTCGTCATCGCCAACTGGGACGAGCCGCCCGCGCACCTGCACATTTCGAAACTGTTCGAAGACCCGATCATCTGCACCATGCGCGCCGACAGCGCTTATGCCAAACGCACGGCCGGCGATGCGATGACGCTCGAGGACTATCTCAGCCTGCCGCACGTGGCGCCCTCGCCCATGCTGCCGGGCTACCACGGCGTGATCGACAGCTTCCTCGAACGCGCAGGCCTGCAGCGCAAGGTGGCGGTCGAATCGCCCTACTTCGGCCTGATTCCCTACATGCTGACCCAGACCGATCTGGTGCTGACCACCGGCCGCCAGTTCATCCGCTTCTATGAAAGAACCCTGCCGCTGAAGAATTTCTCGGTACCGGTCACGTTTCCGCCGATGCGCTTTTATCAGCTGTGGCACCAGCGGGTGCATCAGTCGCCGGAACACAAGTGGCTGCGGGATCAGGTGACGGCGGCGGCCAAGGCGCTTGTGAAACCCGAATAACCGTCATCAGGGTTAGCATATGAGCGGGACACTTGCAGGATTTATCATCAAGCCATGACTACCCTCGATCACCTGAACAGCGTTGATACCGCCACCTTCGTCGACCTACTGCGCGGCATCTACGAACACTCGCCCTGGATTCCCGAGCGCGCCGCGGCCAAGCGCCCCTTCGCCAGCCTGGCCGCGCTCAAGCTGGCGCTGCGGGAAGCGGTCGACAGCGCCACCGAACAGGAACAGCTGTCCCTGCTGCGTGCCCACCCGGAGCTGGCCGGCAAGGCCGCGATCGCGGGCGAACTCACCGCGGAGTCCACCGGCGAGCAGGCCGCCTCCGGCCTGAACCGCTGCAGTCCCGAAGAGTACGCGGCGCTGCACCGCCTCAACGCCGCCTATAACGACAAGTTCGGCTTCCCCTTCATCCTGGCTGTGAAAGGCCCGACCGGCAAGGGCCTTACGCGCCAGGCCATCATTGCGACCTTCGAACGGCGCGTGAAGCATCGCCGTCAGGACGAGCTGCAGGAAGCACTGCGCCAGGTGCACCGCATCGCCGAGATCCGCCTGAACGATTTACTCGGCGTCGAACTGAACTACGGCCCGGCCATCATGCAATGGGCTGAAGACATCGGCGCCATCAGCGACGACGAACATGGCCTGACCTGCGCCTACATGACGCCAGGGCACCGGCAGACCGCCGCGCGCATCGCCGACTGGATGCGTGAAGCCGGCATGGAAGCAAGCATCGACGGGGTTGGCAACGTGGTCGGGCGCTATGCGGCAAAGGACGCGAATGCGAAGACCCTGATTACCGGCTCCCACTACGACACCGTGCGCAACGGCGGCAAGTACGACGGCCGCCTGGGCATCCTGATGCCGATCGCCATCGTCCGCGAACTGAACAAGCGTGGGGAGCGCCTGCCCTACCACCTCGAAGTGATCGGCTTCGCGGAAGAAGAAGGCGTACGCTTCCGCTCGACGTTCCTGGGCAGTAATGCGGTGACGGGGCGCTTCGACCTGTCCCTGCTCGACACGCGCGATGCCGATGGCGTCAGCATGCGCGAGGCGCTGCAGCAGGCCGGCCACGATCCGTTGCGGATTCCCGCCATCGCGCGCGATCCGGCGCAGCTGCTCGGCTACGTCGAAGTCCACATCGAACAGGGCCCGGTCCTGCTGGAGAAGGGCCTGCCGCTGGGCGTGGTCACGGCCATCGCCGGCAGCTCGCGCTATCTGGTCGACCTGAGAGGCCTGGCCAGCCACGCCGGCACCACGCCGATGACGATGCGGCGCGATGCCGCGGCGGCAGCGGCAGAGATCGTGCTGCTGGTGGAGCAGCGCTGCTCGGGAAAGGAGGCGCTGGTCGGGACCGTCGGCCAGCTACAGGTGCCTGAGGGTTCGGTGAACGTGATCCCCGGCCGCTGCCGCCTGTCGCTCGACATCCGCTCGGCCGACGATGCGGAGCGCATCGCCGCGGTGAAGGACATCATGGACGGCATCGAGGCGATCTGCGCCCGGCGCGGCATCGAGTTCAGCGTCGAGCAGCTGGTGGAGGCGGCAGCGGCGCCCTGTTCCCCGCGCCTGATGGACCAGCTGGGCGCCGCCGTGCAGCGCGCCGGCCTGCCGCGCTTCGACCTGCTGTCCGGCGCCGGCCACGATGCGATGGCGATGGCGGCCATCACGGAAGTTGCGATGCTGTTCACGCGCTGCGGCAACGGCGGCCTCAGCCACAATCCGCTGGAAACCATGACCGCCGACGATGCGGATATCGCGGCAAGGGTGCTGCTGGACTTTTTAGACCACTTCGTTTGAACCTTTTGGCGGCCTGGAGGTATTCACCGTCAACAGAGGAGACAAATGCGTGGGAAGAAGCGCTGGTGATCAGCAGTGCGACGAGGAAGCGGACCTGCTCGGCCGGGTCGCGGCCAGGGACCGGCTCGCCTTCGAACGCCTGTACCGCATCTACTTTCCGCGCCTGACCCGCTTCCTGCACCGGATGACGCGCAGTCCTACCCTGATCGAGGAAATCGTCAACGACACGATGCTGGTCGTGTGGCAGAAGGCGGCGAGCTTCGACGGCAGCTGCAGGATCTCGACCTGGGTGTTCGCGATCGCCTACCGCAAGACCTGCAAGGCCTTGCACGGGTTCGACGAGCCGCTGGAGTCCCTGGACGAAGCCCGCGAAGGCGAAGCGTGCTGGCAGCCGGAATGGCAGTTCGAACAGCAGAGCCTGAGGGAGGCTGTGGATGCCGCGCTGGCCGCGCTGCCGCTGGAACAGCGCGCCGTATTCCAGCTGACCTTCTATCACGACATGGGTTACGCGGAGATCGCAGACATCATGGAATGCCCCGTCAACACCGTCAAAACGCGCCTGTTCCACGCGCGCCGCCGCCTTGGCTTGCTGCTGGGGCCGCAGCTGGAGTGCAGGCCATGAGCGCCTTCGACGAGCGCGAACACCAGGCCGCGCAGGAAGCACTGCCCTGGCTGGCCAATGGCACGCTGGACGGTCCGGAAGCGCAGCGGCTGCACGCCCACCTGCGCGATTGCGCGCATTGCCGCGATGAGCTCGCGCTGCTGCGCGCGGTGCACGCCGTCGGTCCCGGCCCGGCGCCGGACTGCGATGCGGACCGTGCTTTCGCCCGCATGCTGCCGCGCCTCGACGCTGCCGCGCCCGCCGATGTGCCGGAAAGCTACCGCGCGCGCAGCGCCGCCAACGACCGCAGCTGGCTGCGCCTGGCCGTGGCGCTGCAGGCCTGCCTGATCGCCGTGCTGGCGCTGCTGCTGATCCGTCCCGGCCAACCCGAGGGCAGCGACGGCGCCTATCGCGTCCTCGGCGCCGCTGCATCGTCATCCGCAGCTGCGTCCGGCGGCATCGTGCTCATGTTCCGTCCGGAGACACCGGAGCGCGAGCTGCGCCGCATCGTGCGCGACAGCGGCGGGCGCATCGTGGGCGGGCCGACCGCCGGCGATGCCTGGCTCGTCGACGGCGGCGAGACCGTGCTGGCCCGGCTGCGCGCCGAACCGGCGGTCATGCTTGCCGAGCCGCTCGGCGCGGAGGGCCGGCCTTGAAACGCCTGCTCGCCGCTCTCCTCTCGATCGGCCTGCTGTGCTGCGCCTTGCCGTGCAGCGCGCAGGCCGTCGGTATGCAGACCGCCGCAGCCTCACGCCAGCTGCTGGTGATGCTGCGCATGCCCCCGCCGCACTACCGCCCGGACAGCAGCTACGGCGGCGGCTATGCGGAGGACGGCACCCGCGCGGCACGGCGGCGCCAGGCCACCGAGCTGGCAGCGGCGCATGGGCTCCGCTTCGTCGACGACTGGCCGATGCCCGCCATCGGCATCGACTGCTTCGTGATGGAAGACCCGGGCAACGCACCGCTCGAACGCGTGCTCGATGCGCTGGCGCGCGACCCGCGCGTGGCCTGGGCCCAGACGATCAACGAATACCGCGGGCTCGACGGTGCCAATCAACGTGCCAACGGGCGCGCCAATGAACGCGCCAATGAGCGCGCCGGCGACCCGCTGTACCCGGTACAGCCGGCCGCGCGCGCCTGGCACCTGGCCGAGCTGCACCGCGCCAGCACCGGGCGCCAGGTGCTGGTGGCGGTGATCGACAGCGGCGTCGACGCCAGCCATCCGGACCTGGCCGGGCAGGTCGCAATGCGCCAGAACTTCGTCGATACGAGCGCCGCTGGGGTAGCCGAACCGGCCGAAAGCCACGGCACGGCGGTGGCCGGCATCGTCGCCGCACGCGCCGGCAACGGCCAGGGGATCGCCGGCATCGCGCCCGAGGCCAGGCTGATGGCCCTGCGCGCCTGCTGGGAGAACGCACACCAGGAAACCCGCTGCAACAGCTTCACTCTCGGCAAGGCCCTGCATTACGCCGTGCTGAACGATGCGAAGGTCATCAACCTGAGCCTGGGCGGGCCGCCGGACCGCCTGCTGCAGACCCTGCTCGACACGGCCCTGGCGCGCGGCATCGCCGTGATCGGCGCGGTCGACCCGGAGCGCGCGGATGGCGGTTTCCCCGCGTCCTGGCCCGGCGTGATCGCAGTCACGACCGCGGCCGACCGGCGCGCCCTGCCGGCCGGCGCCGTCCACGCGCCCGGCACCGATATCCCGGCCACCTTGCCCGGTGCGCGCTGGGGCCTGGTCTCCGGCTCATCGTATGCGGCGGCGCACGTGGCAGGGCTCGCCGCGCTGCTGGCCGAGCTGCACCCGCGTTCGGTGCCGCCGTGGCGGCCTGCCTTCGTGACGGCCGCACGCACCAGCCTGGCCGCGCACGATGCCGTTCCGGCGCCGGAGCAAGCTGGTAGCATAGACGCATGCGCGACCATTGCGCGCGCCGCCGGAGCATGCGTTTGCCTATGTCCCTCGACCACCGCAGCAACAGCCGGATTCCTTCGTCGATAAGCGTTTGCGGCGCGCACGCTGCCGCCCTCGTCTCTCTTGCCTTCGCTGCTGCGCCGGCATGCGCCCAGACCAGCGGCAGCCTCACCCTCGTGTCCGAGTACGCGGTGCGCGGTATCTCGCTCGGTGCCGGCCGCCCCGCCTTGCAGCTGCGTGTCGACCACGATGCGCCAGGCGGCTGGTATGCGGGCGGCTTCGCGTCGCCGGCCACACTGGCGCTACCGGGCGGGAACCGGGAACAGGCCGAGCTGATCGCGTATGGCGGCCGCGCGGGACGGCTGCCGTCCGGCCTGAGCTGGGACGCCGGCATCAGCCGCGCCAGCTTTACCCGCGACAGCCGGTACAGCTATACCGAATTCCACGCCGGCCTGGCGCTGGACCAGGCCAGCGTGCGCCTGTTCCTGTCGCCCGCCTACTACGGCGACGAACGCACGGCCTACTTCGACCTGAACGCCTTTCACCCGCTCGACGACAAGCTCAGGCTGACCTTCCACGCAGGCGCCCTGCACATCTTCGGCTACAGCGGCAAGGACGGTAACCGCGCCGACCTGCGCGTCGGGATCGCGGCCACGCTGGGCGACTGCAGCCTGCAGCTTGGCCTGCAGACCGTGCTGGGCGGCCCGGACGAGGGCCCGCGGCGCGCCCGCGCCCTGGTCGGCAGCGCCGGCATCCGCTTCTGAATGCCGCATCTTGAACTTTGCAGGGTCAGAAGGGCATTAACGCTTACCCTTCCCTGACAGGAGTTCACCATGAAGCTCTATTCCCTGGCGGTCGCCGCCCTGGCCGCAGCCCTCGTGTCCTGCGGTGGCGGTGGCAACGACATGCCGATGATGTCGACGACACCGCCGCCGGTCGCAGGCACGCCCCCGCCCACCATCGCCAGCGCCTTCGCCACGCGCGCGCTCGTCGCCGACAGCGGCACGGGCGCCGAGCATACCGACCCCAAACTGGTGAACGCCTGGGGCATCGCCTTCAACCCGACCGGCTTCGTCTGGGTGGCGAACAACGGCAGCGCCACCTCCACGCTATACGACGGCAACGGCGTGCCGCAGACCCTGGTGGTCTCGATCCCGCCGGGCAGCGCCGGCACGTCGAACCCGACCGGCATCGTCTTCAACAGCGGCGCCACCTTCCAGGTCACGCAGAACGGCGTCAGCGGCGGCAGCGCCTTCATTTTCGCCAGCGAAAACGGCACGCTGTCGGGCTGGTCGCCGGCGGTCAACCGCACCAATGCGATCGTCGCCGTCGACACCGGGGCCGGCGGCGCGGTCTACAAAGGCCTCGCTACCGCCAGCTTCTCCGGTGCCTCCTACCTGTACGCGGCCGACTTCCGGAATGGCCGCATCGACGTCTACGACAGTACCTGGAACAGGGTGACCCTGCCGGGCGGCAGCTTCACGGATCCGAATCTGCCGACGGGCTACGCGCCCTTCGGCATCCAGGCCATCGGCGGCCGCATCTACGTCGCCTACGCGCAGCATGCCGCCGGCAGCGCCGACGAAACCAAGGGATCGGGGCTTGGGATCGTCGACGTGTTCGATGCCGGCGGCGCCCTGATACGGCGCCTGGTCACCGGCGGCGCGCTGAACGCGCCCTGGGGCCTGGCGATGGCGCCGGCCAACTTCGGCGGCGCCAGCAACATGCTGCTGGTGGCGAATTTCGGCGACGGCAAGATCAACGCCTACAACGCCGACACCGGCGCCTTTGCCGGCACCCTGTCGCGCGCCGGCGGCGCACCGATCGTCATCGACGGCCTGTGGGGCATCGCCTTCGGCCCCGGCGTGAACAGCCAGCCGACGAATACTCTGTTCTACACCGCCGGTCCGGGCGACGAGGCGCACGGCATCTACGGCCGCATCGACCTGCAATAAGCCCATTTTGGCGCACGCATGCACCCCGGCGGTGCATGCGCACGCTGACGGGGCGGCCTGAGCCGCCTGCGCACCATCATTGCATCCCTCCGCCCCTCTACTCACCAAATTGGAACGCTTATTGCTACCAAGAAGTGCTCACGCAGCGCGTCTGCACTTTTTTGGAAATCCTGGATGGATGCTTATAAAACCGGAGCGGATGCGCTCTTCATCCTGCTCGGCGGGATCATGATCCTGGCGATGCACGCCGGCTTCGCCTTCCTCGAACTCGGCACGGTGCGCCGCAAGAACCAGGTGAATGCCCTGGTCAAGATCCTGATCGACTTCGCCGTCTCGACCATCGCCTACTTCTTCGTCGGCTATGCGATTGCCTACGGCGTCAACTTCTTCGGCAGCACCTCCACGCTGATGGCGAAGAACGGCTATGAACTGGTGAAGTTCTTCTTCCTGCTGACCTTCGCGGCGGCGATCCCGGCCATCATCTCGGGCGGCATCGCGGAACGCGCCAAGTTCCACCCGCAGATGGCGGCGACGGCCCTGCTGGTGGGCCTGGTCTATCCGCTGTTCGAGGGCATCGCCTGGAACAACCGCTTCGGCATCCAGGACGGATTGCAGGCCGTCTTCGGCGCGCCCTTTCACGACTTTGCCGGCTCGGTGGTGGTGCATGCGGTGGGCGGATGGGCCGCGCTGCCGGCCGTGCTGCTGCTGGGTGCGCGGCGCGGCCGCTACGCCAAGGACGGGCGCATCGCCGCCCACCCGCCGTCGAACATCCCCTTCCTGGCGCTGGGCGCCTGGATCCTGACCGTCGGCTGGTTCGGCTTTAATGTGATGAGCGCGCAGACCCTCGACAAGATGAACGGCCTGGTGGCGGTGAATTCCCTGATGGCGCTGACAGGCGGCACCCTGACCGCCTTCGTCATGGGCCGCAACGACCCGGGCTTTGTCTACAACGGCCCGCTGGCCGGCCTGGTGGCGGTGTGCGCCGGCTCGGACCTGATGCATCCGCTCGGCGCCCTGGTGACCGGCGCGGTAGCCGGCGCCATCTTCGTGAGCTTGTTCACGCTGGCGCAGAACCGCTGGAAGATCGACGACGTATTGGGTGTGTGGCCGCTGCACGGCCTGTGCGGGGCCTGGGGCGGCATCGCCGCGGGGATCTTCGGCAGCCGCGCGCTGGGCGGCCTGGGCGGCGTGTCGCTGGCTTCGCAGCTGGTCGGCACCCTGCTCGGCATCCTGGTGGCGGGACTGGGCGGCTGGATCGTCTACGGCCTGCTGAAGAAGACCGTCGGCCTGCGCCTGGACCCCGAACAGGAATTCGACGGCGCCGACCTGTCGATCCACCGCATCAGCGCCACCCCCGAACGCGAAACCACCTTCCAGTAATGAGCGCCTAACAAAGCCCACATGGCGGCGTTGCATCGTCTCGCCGTACTAGCGTACTGTCTTCGACGATGCGCCTTGCCCTGTGGGTTTGTTAGAGCTCATATTCATTAGGGAGGAACCGAACATGGCCAGCACCGCGACCGCCATCACCGCGGTGCACAGCCAACCGAGCGCGCGCAGGCGTCCTGTAATCTTCAGCGTGCCCATGATCTTTTCGCTCGACGCCACCGCCATCATGATCACCATGACCGGCACCGCGATCACGCCGTTCAGCACGGCGCTCCAGTACAGCGCCTCGATCGGATCGATCGGGACGAAGTTGATGCCGACCCCGGCCAGCGTCGCAACGATGATGATGGCGTAAAACTTGCGGGCCGCCGAGAACTTGTTATCCAGGCTGCTCTTCCAGTGGAAGGTGCCGGCCATCGCATACGCCGCCGACCCGGCCAGCACGGGAATCGCCAGCAGGCCGGTGCCGACGATGCCCGCCGCGAACAGGACAAAGGCCAGCTCGCCGGCCACCGGCTTCAGCGCCGATGCAGCCTGCGCGGAAGACTGCAGGTCGACCGTGCCATGCGCATGCAGGGTGGTGGCGGTAGTGAGCATGATGAAGAAGGCCACCAGGTTCGACACCGCCATGCCGACCAGGGTGTCGAAGCGGATGCGCCGGAACTGGGCAGCGACCTGCTCGGGAGCGCGCCGCAGCGGCTGGGCGTCGTCATCGGCGCGCAGCTCCTCGACTTCCTGGGCGGCCTGCCAGAAGAACAGGTAGGGACTGATGGTGGTGCCGAACACCGCGACGATCGCGGTCAGGTATTCCTTGCGCCATGCCGGCTGCGGCCAGACCAGCGAGCGCAGCACCTCTCCCCACGGCACCTTCACGACAAACACGGTCGCGACATACGCCAGCAGGACCAGGGTGAGCCACTTCAGCAGGTTGACGTAGCGCTGGTAGGGAACGAACACCTGCAGCAGCACCGACAGCAGGCCAAAGCCCACCGCGTAGTAGTGCGCCTTGCCGGGCGCGACCAGCACCATCGCATCGCCCATCGCCGCGATGTCGGCCGCGATGTTGATGACGTTCGCGATAAGCAGCAGGCCGACGATGAGCCAGACCAGCTGGCGCGGCGCGAAGCGCTGCAGGTTGGTGGCCAGGCCGCGGCCGGTGACCCTGCCGATCTGCGCGCTGATGACCTGGATCGCGACCATCAGCGGATACGTGAGCAGCAGTGTCCACAGCAGGTTGAAGCCGAAACGGGCGCCTGCTTGCGAATAAGTCGCAATGCCGCTGGGGTCGTCGTCGGCGGCGCCGGTGATCAGCCCCGGCCCCAGCTTCGAGAGCCAGGCCGAGGCCTCCGGCGAAGGTTTGTCACCGGACGAATCGATTGCACCGTCGGGATCTTTGGCGTTCATGCGTGCAGTGTGGCGGACGGCAGCGAGGCCGTCCGTTCGCCTGCGCACGCAACACCCTCAGCCGCCGAGCGCCTCCAGGAGCTTGCTGCCGACCGGCGTACCCCAGCCGGTGCAGGCATCCCAGCCCGGCCCCGCCGCGTATGCGCCGTTGGTCCCGGACGTGATGTCGTGGAAGGCGCCCGTCCCCGCCACCGGCCCGTAGAGCAAGGGATTGAGCCAGCCGACCGGCGTCGGCAGGTACTGGTTGAAGCGCGCCACCAGGCCGGCCCACAGCGGCGAAACGGCGCTGGTGCCGCCCACCACGAAGCTGAGGAAGTCGACGCGCACCCGGTAGCCGGTCGACGGCGATGCATTGCCCGCCACGTCGGGTACGCCGCGGCCGATGCGCCCGCCCGGGTTGCTGGACCGCGGCACGCCGGCGCCGTCCTGGTAAGCCGGCAGCTCGAACACGTCGCTGACGCCGCCGCCGGTGGCGCTGGTCTGGACGTCATCGTTCCACACGGTTTCGCTGTCGATGCTGCCGCCGCTGGCGACCAGGCGCGTGCCCCCGCAGGCCAGCACATAGGGACTCGATGCCGGGAAGTCCGCATGCGCGAGACCGTCCGGCGTACCGTTTGCCGGATTCTGGTCGCTGGAGCCGGCATCGCCCGATGCGCAGCAGACCGTCACACCCAGCGCGGCGGCGGCCTGGAAGGCCTGGTCCATCGCCAGCAGCCCCTGCTCCGACCATTCGGATTCCGGCGCTCCCCAGCTGATCGAGATCACCGACGGCTTGTTCACGCTGTCGTGGACAGCCGCGCCGATCGCATCGACGAAGCCTTGCTCGCTGTTCGGCGCAAAGTAGACGGCGATCGAGGCGCCCGGCGCCACCGCACCGGCGATCTCGATGTCGAGCATGACCTCGGCGTCCGCGGTCCAGGGCAGCGACGGGCTGTTGCGGCCGCCGTCCACCGACACCGCCGTCACCTTTGGCGTCGGCAGGTTCAGGCTGCGGAAGTAGGCGTTCAGGTCCGAGGTCCGGTAGCCGCCGCCCAATTCGATGATGGCGATGCACTGGCCGCTGCCGTCCAGTCCCTGCGGGAAGTCGTACAGGGTGGCGATGTCGGGCGGCGTGAAGGCCGCGGCGGCGGCGCGCTCGTCGGCGGCCTGCATCGGCGGCGTGGCGAAACGGTAGTAAGGACGCGCGACGGGCGTGTCCTCGATCCCGAACACGCCGACGACGATGTCGGCCACTTCCGGCGGCAGCTGCACCGGCGCCGTGCGGCGGCGCGAAATGCCGGCCGCATGCTCGACCCGTTCGATCGACGTATGGAACACGCTGCAGACCTGGGCGGCGGTCGCCGACAGGACGACGCTGCGCGCCGCCGGCCTGCGCTCGACCACGGCCATGCCGGCCTTGCGTGCAAAGCTTGCCACAGCATCGAGGTCGTCGTCGCTGGCGCCATGCATGGCCGCGTATTCCCCGCGGGTCAGGTAGCGGCGGCGCGGCAGCTCGGCCTGCATCGCATGCAGCTGGGGCGCCGCGCGGCCGCGCACGACCAGCGTGATGTCGAATCGTTCATCGGCCGGCACCGGACCGATGGAATGCGCGTCGGCCATGGGGGCCGGCATGCTGCCAGGGAGTTTGACCATGTTTGACCTCGTTGAAGTGACAGAGCATCAAACAGTGTGCGCGTCCGCTTCAAGGATGTGTTTGATCAGGGGCAGACCGGCGAGTACCTGCCGGATCGCGTCGATGCCGACCGGCTTCGTGAGATGCATGTCGAATCCGGCCCGGCTGGTCGCCTCGCGGTCGTTCAAGGCGCCCCAGCCTGTGACGGCCACCAGGAATGCGCCACGCATGGCCTCATCCTGGCGGAATGCGCGGGCCACGTCGCAGCCGCCAATGTCCGGCAGGCCGAGGTCCATGAACACGATCTCGGGCTGGAACACGGGGCCACGTTCGATGGCCGACGCGCCTGTGAGTACCAGCTCGACCTCGTGTCCACAGCTGGTCAGCAGCATGGCAAAGGAACGTGCAAGGTCCGGGTTGTCCTCGACGACGAGGATGCGGCGGCGCATGGCCTCGGGCAGATGGTCCGGCGCGGAAGGCTGGGATTGGACTGGCACCGTCGGGGCTTCCGTGGACAGCGGCAGGCGGATCGTGAACGTGCTGCCCTGGCCGGGCCCTGCGCTGCTGGCGGCGAGCGTCCCGCCATGCAGGGTCACGAGCCGGCGCGCCAGGCACAGGCCGATGCCGATGCCGCCACGGCGCATCGCGCGCCCGGATTCTGCCTGGCCGAAGACTTCGAACAGCGTGGGCAAGGTGGCCGGGTCGATGCCGATCCCGTTGTCGGCGATGCGGATCACGGCCAGCCTGCCTTCGGCCTCGGCGCTCACGTGGATGTGCCCTCCGGCCGGCGTATACTTGGCCGCATTCGTCAGCAGGTTCGTCAGCACCTGTTCGATCCGCACCCGGTCCACCTTTACGCGGCAGGATTCGGACGGCAGCTTGACCTCGAGCGTATGGCCGGCGGCGGCGATGCAGGGACCGCTGACCTGCAGCGCGCTTTCGATCGCCTCGGCGACCGTCACGCTCTCCCTGTCCAGTTCCATCTTGCCGGAATTGATGCGGCTGACGTCGAGCAGGTCGTCGATCAGGCGCACCAGGTGGCCGAGCTGGCGGTCCATGATCTCGCGCGTACGCGCAAGCGCCGGCGCGCCTGGCGGCGACACTTTCGTGAGGTCGAGCGCGGTGCGGATCGCGGCGAGCGGATTACGCAGTTCATGCGCCAGGGTGGCGATGAACTCGTCCTTGCGCCGGCTGTCTTCGCGCAGCAGGCTCGATGCCTGTTTCTGGGCCGTGATGTCGACGAAGGAGCTGACCGCGCCGGCCAGTTCGCCGGCGGCGTCGCGCAGCGGCGCGGCATTGACCAGGATATGCACGATGTCGCCGTTCTCGAAGTGCACTTCGAGCTCGTCGCCGCGCACCGGGACACCGGCAGCCGCCATCTGCAAGGGCAGGCTCTCCATGGCGCAGTCCCTGCCATGGCGGCGCAGCGTGTACGAATGCTTCCCGGGCGAGGCCAGCGAAAAGCGTTCGTCCGGCTGCATGCGCAAAATCCGCGTGACTTCGCGGTTCCCGGTGACGTTCTCGCATTGCGGGGAGCGGGTCATGAAGATCGCGGCGGGCACGGCATCCATCAGCGCCTCCAGCTCGGCGGCGCGCTCGCGTTCGCGCCGCTCGCTGTCGCGCAGCGCGTCGTTCAGGCGCTTTTCGCCGGTGACTTCCTCGACGGTGACATTCACACCGAGCACCGTGCCGTCGGCCCCGATGATCGGATACACGTTCTCGCGCCAGAAGCGCTCGACCCCGGGCTGCGAACCGGTCTCTCCGCCAAGGACGATGCCGAGCAGCGGTTTGCCGGTCAGGAGCACCTCGCCGAATCGTTCCTCCGCCTGCGCCGCGAGGCCGGGGACGATCTCGCGCAGGGTTTTGCCGACATGTTCTTCGATGCCGAAGCCGTTGATGTCGGCGAGATGGCGGTTGATGCGGATGTAGCGCAGGTCGCGGTCGAACATGGCCAGGCCGAGCGGTGCATCGACGTAGGCCTTTTCCATCGCCTCGAAATCGATACGGAAGCGAGCGAGCCGTTCGCGGAAGGCCGCGCGTTCGCGGCGCCGGGCCGAAACGAGCACCACGAGCGCCAGGGCCAGGATGGCGCAGGCGGCGCCAAGGACGATCAGCATGACTCCCTGCTCCAATTGGCTCTCCCTTGGATCAGACCGACATAGATCATCACATTACCGCATAACTCCAGTATCCAAGCAACAAAAACCATTTTTCATGCTGGGACCTGTTGCGAAACGTTCGCAGACCCGCGTGGAAAGCGCTGTCAGGTACTGGCCTCGGCTTCTGCTGCGCCGCGCTGGCCGACCGCCTGTGCGATGTGGGCCACCAGAGAACCCGGCTCGACCGGCTTGGCGAGGTAGTCGTTGAACCCGGCCTGCATGGCCTTGTGGCGGTCGTCCTGGCGCGTGAAGGCAGTCAGGGCGATGGCAGGGATGCTGCCGCCGGCGCTGGCGGCCCGGCGCCGGATGCGGCGCATCAGCTCGAAACCGTCGACGTCGGGCATGCCGATGTCGCTGACGATCACGTCCGGCTGTTCGCGCTCGAGCAGCGCCAGCGCGGTGCCGGCGTTGGATGCGGCCATGATGGTGGCGCCGCTGTGGCGCAGGATCTGCTGCAGCACGTCGAGGGTATCCTCGGCATCGTCCACCAGCAGCACCTTGACGCCGGCCAGGTCGCCCTGCGCGGCCGCCTGGCTGCCGACGGCGGGTTCGGGCTGCGGCGCCTTCGCCTTCACTTCCGGCGTGGCCAGCGGCAGGCGCACCGTGAAAGTGGTGCCGGCATGCTGCCCCGCGCTGGACACGGCGATGGTCCCGCCATGCAGCTCGACCAGCTGCCGGGCGATCGACAGGCCGAGCCCGAGGCCGCCGTGCTTGCGCGTGATCGAGGCGTCCTGCTGGCGGAAGCGGTCGAACACATAGGGCAGGAAATCGGGCTCGATGCCGATGCCGGAATCGATCACGCGGATCACCACGTCCTGCTCGTCGCGGCCCAGTATCACCTGCACCATGCCACCGACGGGCGTGAACTTGACCGCGTTCGACAGCAGGTTCCACATCACCTGCTGCAGCCGGCCGGGGTCGCCCAGCACCTGGCCTATTCCTTTTGCGAGGTCGACGCGCAGGTCGATCCGCTTGGCCACCGCCGCCGGATGCACGGTGCCGAGGGCCGCCTCGACGACCTTGTCCGGCTCGATCAGCTGCACGTCCAGGCGCAGGGTGCCGGAAATGATGCGGCTCATGTCGAGCAGGTCGTCGATCAGCTGGCCCTGGGCGCGGGCATTGCGCTCGATGGTCTCCAGGCCGCGCCTGAGCGTCTCCTCGTCCTTGCCGCCGCGCTGCAGCATGCTGGCCCAGCCCAGCACCGCGTTGAGCGGCGTGCGCAGCTCGTGCGACAGCGTGGCCAGGAATTCGTCCTTCAGGGCGCTGAGGCGCTCGGCCTCGTCGCGCGCGGCGCGCTCGCGCGTGAGCAGGTCCTCGCGTTCGACCGCAGTGGCCTGCGAGATCTGCAGCACGCGCGCATTGGCTTCCAGGCGCGCATCGAACAGGGATG
>Ga0065165_1001284_pt1 | contig 28344 bp, 28 predicted proteins | sample AraplaMF_Cvi_mMF_FD_63813 | JGI IMG/M metagenome (GOLD analysis project Ga0065165, IMG submission 63813) | Arabidopsis root microbial communities from the University of North Carolina, USA - plate scrape MF_Cvi_mMF (version 2) (version 3) | ecosystem: Host-associated > Plants > Roots >... | reverse complement strand
GATCGGCTCGCGGAAGATCACGCCGCCGAGGATGTTGCGGATGGTGCCGTTCGGCGACTTCCACATCTGCTTGAGGTTGAACTCCTTCACCCGGGCCTCGTCCGGGGTGATGGTGGCGCACTTGACGCCGACGCCGACCTTCTTGATCGCCTCGGCGGCGTCGATGGTCACCTGATCGTTGGTGTGGTCGCGGTACTCCATGCCCAGGTCGAAATACAGCAGCTCGACATCGAGGTACGGGTTGATCAGCTTGTCCTTGATGTACTGCCAGATGATCCGGGTCATCTCGTCGCCATCGAGTTCGACGACGGGATTGGATACCTTGATTTTTGCCATGGTCGGAGAAGCCTTCTTGGGAACGGCGCCGCCGGCGCCAGCTGGAATATCCGCCGCCTCTTAGCACCTGATAGCAGCGGGCGAAAGCCAAGTGATTATGCACTTTTAGCTCATCCAGCTTCCACAGATGGGGGGCGGGACGGGGCCCGGCCGCGAGGGGCGGGGTGAGGTTTCAGACCAGATTCAAAAGTCGAATCCAACCCGTTATTTCCCTTGAGAATTTTGTCAGGACAGGCAAACGACAGGCGAACGGGCCGCCGGCCCAAGACCGGGGCGACGCCGAGCCAAGACCGAACCAAGATCGAACCAACTCCGGCCCTGAATCAATTCCTGAGAGCGCCCGGACAAGGCCTTGAGAACCAGAGTGAAAGCGAAACCAGATGTCGGGGACTGACAAAAGCAAAGCGGGTCTTTCCCTCGACGGTCCCATCGTGATCCTGGTCGAGCCGCAGCTCGGCGAGAACATCGGCATGGCCGCGCGCGCCATGGGCAATTTTGCGCTTTCAGCGCTGCGCATCGTCAACCCCCGGGACGGCTGGCCCAACATCGCCGCCCAGCGCGCCGCCGCCGGTGCCGACCACATTCTGGAAAAGGTCGAATTGTTCGACACGGTCGAAGAGGCGGTGGCCGATCTCGATCTTCTGTTTGCCACCACGGCTCGCCCCCACGATCAGGCCAAGCCGGTGGTCGGGCCCGAAGCCGCGGCCAGCGAGATCGCCGAACACGTCGCGAGCGGCGGCAAGGCCGGTATCCTGTTTGGCCGCGAGCGCTGGGGCCTGACCAACGAGGAGGTCGGGCTCTCCAACCGCATCATCACCTTCCCGGTCAATCCGGGCTTTGCCTCGCTCAACCTCGCCCAGGCGGTGCTGCTGGTCGGTTACGAATGGTTCAAGCGCGCCACCTCGGGCGAGCTGCCGCACGCCATGCCGGAGCGCTCCGAGCGCGCCTCGCAACACCAGATGCAGGCCTTCTTCGACAACCTCATCCGCGAGCTCGACCGGGTCGAATTTTTGCGCCCCGCCGAGAAGCGCGACACCATGCTGGTGAACCTGCGCAACATCTTCAGCCGGATGGAGCCGACCAAGCAGGACATGCACACCCTGCACGGCGTGGTGATGGCGATCGCGGAAGGGCGCAAGGGCCCGGCCAAGGGCGGCGTGCTCGACGGCGAGCAGGCCACGCGCCTGCGCGCGCTCCTGGCCGAGCACGGGCAGGGCGGCGGCGTGCCCGACAGCGGCTCGACCGTGCGCGGCCTCGCCCGCCTGCTCCGCCGCAACCCGACCGACGCCGAGCGCCTCCTGTGGCAGGCGCTGACGCGGGACCGCCGCTTTGCCGGTCAGTTCAAGCGCCAGACCCCGGTGGGGCGGCATATCCCGGACTTCGTCTCGTTCCCGCACCGGATCGCGATCGAGCTGGTCAACCCGGGCGAGGGCGAGACGATTGCGGCGGACAGGGAGTCGCGGCGAGCGTGGCTGGAGGCGCGGGACTATCGGGTGATCGACATTCGGGCGGCGGACGTGGAGCGCGATATCGAGGCGGAGCTGGTGCGGCTGCAGGGGATGGTGGAGCCGGGCGCATAGCTCGCGCCAAGACAGCTTTCGTGGGGTGGGCAAAGCGGAAGCGTGCCCTCCATCCATCGGAGGCAGATCTTGGCAGGGCGCTGTATGCCTTTGCCCCCACTATGAGACCATCATCCGCGCCCACGTTGCACGTCGCTTGCAACCGACGGCTGTGCAGAGGCGTCATCGGTTGCTATAACAATCCCCGGGAATTCAACTGGGGCTCTCATGATTGGAATGACAAGCCGCGTGCTGGCTGCCGCGGCGATTGTTTTGGCCGTTCTCGCTTGTGTCTCTCCCGCGACAGCAGATCCCGCGACAGACTGGAAATGCACGGCGATTCCGGAGATTCCGGTCGACGAGCGGATCGCTGCCTGCACGTCGGTGTTGGAAGCCGGGAAATTCGGCGAGCGGGGCGTGATCAGCGCCCGCTTCAATCGTGCCGGAGCTTACAACAAGAAGGGCGCTTTCGAGCTCGCGATCGCCGATTACGATGAGGTGATCAGGCTCTTTCCGCGAAACCAGTATGCTTATTATTGTCGCGCGTACTCATACTATCAATTGGGAAAGCTCGATCGTGCGATTGCTGACTACGGCGTTGTGATTGGGCTCAATCCCAAGGATTTGCGCGCTTACTACAGTCGCGGGGTCACCTACGCCAAGAAGGGCGATCTCGACCTCGCGATCGCCGATTATACGAAGGCAATCGAATCGAAACCCGACTCGTCTCCGGTCCCAGCAGCGACTTACTATCGTGGTGGTGATCTGGCGCCCGATCCGGGTCCATCCGGACAATTCGATCTGTTGCACAGGGCCGCCTACCTGGCGCGCGGCCTTGCCCAAAGCAAGAAGGGCAACATCAACGGCGCAATTTCCGATTATGACGGCGTGCTTGCGCTCGATCCAAAGTATCCGCCTGCGTTCGTCTATCGCGCAGCCGCGTATCGCGCCAAGCATGAGCTTACGCGTGCCATGGCCGACTGCGACCTCGCGGTGACTTTCGGTCCCAAGGACCCCAATGCATATATGTGCCGCACCTTCACCTATCTGGCGATGGGGGATCCACAGCGCGCCCTCACGGCTTGCGATCTCGCGATCGAGCGCGCTCCGAAGGCGGCCGGCCAGTATAGGATATGTGCTGTCGCACACCTCCAGGCCGGCTCGATCGAGCAGGCGATCGCCAATCTCGATCGTTCGCGAGAGCTCGACCCCAAAGAGCCCTATGGTGCGATCTGGCGCGAAGTCGCGGACCAGCGCGCGAATCTGCCGAGTACGCTATCTGATGCAGCCGCCAGGCTGGACATGGCCAAGTGGCCAGCCCCGGTGATCCGGCTGTTCCTGCGATCGACGACGGCTGAGGAGGTGCTGCGCGCGGCCGACGATCCCGATCCGGTCAAGAAGAAGGGACAAATCTGCGAGGCAAACTTTTTCACCGCTGAACTGGCCCTCCAGCGCGGCGTGAAGGAGGAGGCGCGGCGGCTCTTCGGAGTTGCGCTCGCTGATTGTCCGCCGACCTTTGTGGAAGCGCAGGCGGCCGCGGCGGAGCTCAAGGCGTTAGGCGTCAGTCCGTGATGGGATGACGGAGTTCTTTGCGGGGTGGCCGAAGGCGTCATCCACCCACGCTGGTCCACATTTGTTGACGCGTGGTGGATGACGCCGAACAGATGCGCCTCGCGCATCCGTTCGGCTAATCTAACCTACGACCCATCTGCGAACCGGCCGTTATTTCCCCGGCTGGTCGAGAAAGACGTAGAGCGCGGCGATCCTACCATTTTCCACGATGATGACGTCCCAGCCGGTGTAGTCCGGCGCTCCGCCGCGGGGCCCGGAACTCCAGGCCAGCCGTCCGGCGTTGTGAAGCGCCTGCGGTTCGCCGGTCGGCGTGTAGACGAAGTCGGGATGCGTGGCGCGCAGGTCGCCGGCGAATTTGTCGATCGCGTCGCGGCCGACAATGACGCCTGGCGGAGCGTACAAGCTGGGATTCTCGGTCCAGAGTTCGTCGATGGCGGCACGGCGGCGCTTGGCGTCGCCCTCGCCGAAAACTTCCTGAAGGTTGCGGCGAAGCAGCTCGTGGATGCGATCTGCTGATTCATTGGTCCGGGTCATTCGGTTCTCTCCAAATTGCACTGGTCTTGGAGGGTGGGCGAAGCGACAGCGTGCCCACCCCCCGAAACACGAATTGCGTCAGATCTGCACCTGACCGCCATCGACGAACAGCTCGACGCCGTTGACGAAGCTGGCGTCGTCTGAAGCGAGGAACAGCACGGCCTTGGCGATCTCCTCGGGCTGGCCGACGCGGCCGGCCGGGATGAGCCCCGCGAGATACGTCTTGGTGCCTTCGGCCTGCTCGCCGCCACCGAACAGATGGTTCAGCGCGGGCGTTTCGGTGACGCCGGGGCTGATGGCGTTGACGCGGATGTGGCGATCCTTGAGGTCGAGGATCCAGTTGCGCGCGAAGTTGCGCACGGCCGCCTTGGTCGCGGAATAGACGCTGAAGGCCGGCGTCCCCGAGACGCTGGTGGTGGACGCGTTCAGCACGATGGAGGCGCCGTCGCGGAGCAAAGGCAGCGCCTTCTGCACCGTGAAGAGGACGCCCTTCACGTTGGTGTCGAACGTGCGCTGATAGTGCTCCTCGGTGATGGCGCCGAGCGGTGCGAACTCGCCGCCGCCGGCATTGGCGAAGATGGCGTCGATCTGCTGGTGCTTCTTTTGCACGGCGTCGTAGAGCCGGTCGATGTCGGCGAGGTTGGCCATGTCGCCTTGCACGCCGGTCACGCGGCCGCCGATCGATTTCACCGCCGCGTCGAGCGCGTCCTGGCGGCGGCCGGTGATGAACACCGAGGCGCCCTCGGCGGCAAAAGCCTTCGCGGTGGCAAGGCCGATGCCGCTCGTGCCGCCGGTCACTACCACGACCTTGTTGTTGAACCTGTCAGTCATCGTCCGTCTCCTTTGGAAGCATTTGGGCGAAAGCGCCGCTGCCCGTCGTACATGCCCATGGAACGATGATGCGGGTAGTCGGCAGATATGGTACACAGCGTTCCATGAGAGGAACGATGAAGGTCGATCTGAACGACTTTGCCTATTTTGCCGAGGTGGTCGGGCATGGCGGATTTGCCGCCGCCGGGCGGGCCCTGCGCGAGCCCAAATCAAAGCTCAGCCGGCGGATTGCCGGGCTTGAGGAGCGCCTGGGCCTGCGCCTGATCGAGCGGTCGAGCCGGCGGTTTCGCGTCACCGAGGTGGGACAGGCCTTCTACGAGCGCTGTCGTGCGATCCTGACCGAGGCCGAGCAGGCCGAGGCGCTGGTGACGCAAGCGCAGGCCGAGCCTCACGGCCGCATTCGTTTCAGCTGTCCGACCGGCATGGTCGGGGAGATGTCCGCCCTCGTGGCGAGCTTCCTGATCCGCTATCCCAAGGTGCGCCTGCAACTCGTCGCCATCGATCGGCCGGTCGACCTGATCGAAGAGCGGATCGACGTGGCTCTGCGGGTTCGATCCGTGCTCGTCGGCGACGCTGCGCTCACCATGCGCTCGCTCGGGACGTCCACGCGCATCCTCGTCGCGAGCCCGCAACTGGCGAGCCGGCTGCGAACGCTGGATGATGTGAGCGCGCTTCCGACGCTCGCGACATCCGATGAGGACAATCTGGTCGAATGGCATCTGGAGACGGACGATGGGCGGGCTCGTGTCGTCAAACACGAACCGCGCATGGGAAGCGGCGACTTCAGTGCGGTGCGCGATGCCGCGGTCGCCGGTCTCGGGATTGCGCTGCTGCCCGACCACCTCTGCCGTGATGCACTCGCGCAAGGCAAGCTCGTCCATGTGCTTTCAGACTGGCGCGGCCATCGCGGCATGGTGCATCTCGTGTTCACGACACGACGCGGCCTGCCGCGGGCCGTTCGCGCGCTGATCGATCATCTGGCGGCCGGATTTTCGAAGACGTTGGTCGCCTAGGGTGGATTGGCCGAAGGCGTAATCCACCCTAAGAACCTAACGTCCGAGCTGCACCTCGCGTTGGACCTCGATCCACGTCGCCTTTGCTACGGCCAGCAGCCTCCCGGCGTCATCATGCGCGGCGGCCGCGGCGGTGCGCTTGCGGCCGTCGCGGCCGGTGGGCCAGGCGGTGATGATGCAGCGGTCGCCGGGGCGCGGCCTTGCCTCGATCCGCGCCGACATCCGGCCGAGCAGGAGCGGGGCCTTGTCGAAGCCATCGCTCTCCTGATTGTAGTTGCAGGCATAGCCGGTGGGGCAATCGAGCGCCGACCAGAGAAATTCGTCGGCGACCAACTCGTCCTCGGCAGCGAGATTTGGATCCGGCGTCCAGCTCGCCGCGAGAACGGCCTTCCGCGAATGACGCCCGAGCGGTCCGGCAAAGATGCGCAGGCCGTCGCCCTTCGCTCTTGCCGGGCCGCAGACGAAACATGTCGGCAGCGGGTGTTCGTGCGGTTTGACGGGTGTCAGCAATTCGGCGGCGCAGGCTTCCTCGAAGCTGGCTGTCTCGATCTGCGGCAGCTCGACGCTCGTCGTGCGCCCGGTGGCGACGATGACGGCGCCGTCGCGAAGCTCCCATGTGCCGGCGCCCGTCGCGATCGCTGCGAGCCGCTTGTCCAGAGGAGGCGGTGCACGCAGCGTCACCTCCGCAGCCCCGGGAATGTGACGGGCGAGCTGGCCGCAGACATAGCCGCCGTTGCCGGAGTTCGGAGGGCCGCAAAAGCGCTTGTCGATGATGGTCTCTGTCAACTCTCGCCTTCCTCTGTTGCTGTTCTCTGCGCACTCTATCGGATCTTGAGCACAATTCTTCCCTGGACTGTGCGATTGGCGATGGCGCGCATGGCCTCACTGGCCTGCTCCAGAGGGAGGATGCGATCGATGTGCGGGCGGATCTGGCCGTCGGCCAGCAACTGCATCAGCGTGTCATTCATGCGCGCGGCCTCTGCCGAGAACTTCTCCGCCCAGGCGCCGACGAAGACGCCAAGGATGGAATAGTTCTTGAGGAGCGGCAGGTTCATCGGGATGGACGGAATTTCGCCACCGGCGAAGCCGATCGGCATCAGCCGTCCGCGCCAGGCCATCAGCCGGGCCATCTGCTCGAAGATCGCGCCGCCGATAGTGTCGAAGCCGATATCGATGCCGTTTCCTGACGTGATCGATTTGATGCGGTCGCGCAGATCCTCTTTGCGGTAGTTGATAATTTCGCCGGCGCCGTAGCTGCGCACCAGCGCGGCCTTGTCGTCGGAGCCGACACCCGCGATGACTCGCAAGTCCAGATGGCGGGCGAGGTCGACGGCGGCGAGCCCGACGCCGCCGGCCGCGCCCGTGACGAGGACGGTTTCGCCACGTTGCGCCCGCGCCCGCTCGACCAGCGCGTACCAGGCGGTGCCGTAATTGTGCAGCACCGTTGCTGCCGCTTCGAACGCGACTCCGTCGGGCAAGCGCACGCACTTGGATTCCTTGGCGATCATCCGCTCGGCGTAGCCGCCGGTCCAGCTGCTGCACGCCACGCGATCACCCGGCCGGACGTTCCTGACCTTGTCGCCGACGGCCGCGACGACCCCGGAGGCTTCGGTGCCCGGCACGAAGGGCGTGGGCGGGCGCATCTGGTAGAGGCCGGAGACCATCAACTGGTCCATGAAGCTCACGGACGCCGCGTGGACGTCGATCAGGATCTCGTCGCCTGCGGGGCGCGGCTCGGCGATCTCTCCAAGGCGCAGATCACCGGGGCCGGTGAATGAGCTGCACAGAACCGCTTTCATGATTCCTCTCCAATGTCTCTCAGCGGCGTTGCGTAGCCGGCGACGAGCTTGACGAAATCGGCCTGCCGCGCGGTGCCGGTCTTTTCGAACAGGCGGCGGACATGCGTCCTGACCGTGGTCGCGGCGACGCCAAGCGCTACGGCGACTTCGGGGATGCCGCCGAGCTCGACGATGGCGAGCAGGACCCGCAGCTCGGTCGGCGTCAGTTTGAACGCTTCGCGCAGCGCATCCGAACGAGGTGATATCGCCAACGCCACCTTGCGGACGAACAGTGCGGCGGCGGCCTGGTAGGTCGCTCCCGCACGCCGGCGCGGACCTGAGGTCAGTGGCAGGACATGGGCGACGTAGCGCTGCCCATCCAGGCTGACCATCGGGACGGCGCTTCCGCCGGTGCCCGCGACCGGATCGCCGCGGCCGCTTGCCGCGAAGGCCTGCCGCAACCGATGGGTGACCAGGGGATCGCAGGCCATCAGGAGCCCGCGGATCTCGAGCAGGACGTTGCACGCATCGAGCACGGCTCGTCCGGCGGCATTGGCGTGGATGAGACGTCCGTCCGCGTCGACGAGATAGAGACCGGCGTCGAGCCCATCGAAGGTGTCGGCGAACGCAGCGGCGTCCGCGGCCTCCGGTTCGGGCGTTGGGGCGGCCGCGAGCGTGCGGCATGGCACGACGTTCATTGCGGCGCTCCGGCAGGCCGCGGCGACGGGCGCTCGTCGCTGCGGCGGCGACCGAACAGACGCGGCACCAGCATGGGAACGCGCCGGCGATACGCCTGATAGGTCGCGCCGAACTCGGCGATCAGATCACGCTCCTCGAAATGCAGCCCGACCAGGATGTAGGCCGTGTTGGCGAGCGCGAACAGCAGATGGCCTGATGTCATCTCGGGCGTGGCCCAGAACGCGAGCAGAAAGCCCAGCATGAGCGGATGCCGCACGATCTTGTAGAGCAGCGGCGTCCTGAAGGCCTGGCCTGATATCTCGGTGCCGCGGAACGCCCCGAAAGCCTGGCGCAGGCCGAACAGGTCGAAATGATCGATCATGTGGGTGGAGGCAAATGCGATCAGCCAGCCGAGCCAATGGATGCCGATGAGCAGCCAGGCCGCAATGCCGTGGACCTGCCAGACCGGGGCAGGAATCGGGCGCCACTGCCAGAACAGCAGCAGCAGGATCAGGCTGGAGAGCAGCACATAGGTGCTGCGCTGGCAGGCGGCAGGAAGGAACGTGATCAACCATCGTTTGAAGGATGCGCGTGCCATCACGCTGTGCTGAACTGCGAACAGGCTCATCAGCAGCAGGTTGACGACGATGGCCTCGCCCGGATTCGCGGGGGCGCCGATGCCGATCGGCGTGTCGATTGACTTGGGGACGACATAATTGCCGACGAAACCGAGCGCATAGAGAAACGAGACGGTGAAGACGCCGTAGCTCACGATGGCGTAGAGCAGGATTACGAGGCGCGCGACCATGGATTTTCCTGTTGTACCCGATACGGCGGTGCCGCATGCAGGAGCGTGAGCCGCCGGCTGGCGGGCGGGCTCGATCTGGCCTGACCGTAGCCGCCGGACCGTCCCCTGCGCGTCCCCCGGGGCGGCCTGCCGGGGAAAGAGGACTCCCATGACGGCTTTCTTGCTGGGGACATTCGGTTTCCCCGAGGTCCACGCCGACGGCCGCCCGGTCAAGCTGGCCTTGCGCAAGGGGCTTGCGCTGCTGGTCTATCTCGCCGAGGCCAAAGGCGCGGTCGCGCGTGACGTCATGGCCACGCTGCTCTGGCCGGAAACTCCCCGGGAGACTGGCCTCGCGCGGTTGCGACGGCTGCTCCACCGCGTCGAGCTCACACTTGGCCAACCGGTGTTGGCGACCGACCGCACCAGCTTGCGATGGTCTGCCGAGATCGAGCTGAAGATCGACTCGCAGCTGTTCGAGAGCGCCTGCGACCGCGGCGAGTTCGAACAGGCCTGCCGGATCTATCGCGCCGATTTCCTCGCAGGCTTCTCTCCGGAGGATTCTGCCGAATTCGACGACTGGGCGTTCTTTCGCCGGGAGGCGCTGCGGGGACGGCTGGTGCAGGCGCTGGAGCGTCTGGTGCAGGACAGGAATGAAGCCGGGGACCATTTTGCCGCGACCGCGTATGCGGGGCGTCTGGTCGAGCTCGATCCGCTCAGCGAGGTCTATGGCCGGCATCTGATCCGCAGCCTGCTGCTGGCAGGCGATCGAAGCGGGGCGGAGCGGCATCACGCGGCCCTGACACAGCGTCTGCGCGACGAGCTTGGCGTCGCGCCGGAGGCCGAGACCGAGGCGTTGGTGAGTCCCACGGCCGCGCCGCTGCGCGATGCCGCGCCGACGACGCGCTACGTGAAGGGCTCGGGCGTGCATCTGGCTTACCAGACCTACGGCAGCGGCCCGCTCGATATCCTGGTCATGCCCGGTTTCGTCTCGCATGTGGAGCGCGCCTGGGAGCATCCGGCGAGCCGGACCTTCCTGGCGTCATTGATGAAGCTCGGGCGGCTGATCGTGTTCGATCGCCGCGGCATCGGACTGTCCGACCGGGTTGGATCGGCCCCCGGCATCGACGTCACCGCGGAGGATATCGGCACCGTGCTGCGCGCGGCGAACTCGCGCCAAATCGTGCTGTTTGGCGCATCCGAATGCGGGCCGGCCTGCGTCAAGTTTGCGGTCGATGAGCCGCGCCGCGTCGCCGGGCTCATTCTGTTCGGCGCACTCGCAAAAGGCTGCTGGTCGGAGGACTTTCCGCACGCGCTGCGTGCCAGCCAGTACGACGCCTGGAGCAGGCATCTCGTTACGCAATGGGGCGGCCCGGTCGGGATCGAGGCGTTTGCACCGAGCCTTGCAAACGATCCGCAGGCGCGCGCCTGGTGGGCGGGGCTGCTGCGCGCGGCGTCCAGTCCCGGCGGGATCTCCGCCGTGCTGGAGGCGTTTCGCGACGCCGACGTGCGGGCGTTGCTGCCGCAGGTCTCCGTGCCGACATTGGTGCTGCACCGCCGGGGCGACAAGGCGGTGCGGATCGCGGCGGGCCGGGATATCGCGAGCCGGATCAAAGGAGCCGAGTTCGTCGAGCTCGACGGCAGCGATCACTGGTTCTTTGCCGGTGACCAGAAGCCGGTGCTGGAGGCGATCGGGCGGTTTATTCGTAGGGTGGATTAGTCGAAGGCGTAATCCACCACTTCTGCTTCCGTACGGGTAGAGGCGTGGTGGAGTACGCTTCGCTAATCCACCCTACGAAGTACGACCTCAAACCGCCTCCAACTGATCCGCGCGCTTCTTCTTCGCCCTGGACTGGCCGAGCAAAGGCCCTGCCGTCAGCGCTGCCGTATCGGCCACGCCCGGATCGCGCGAGATCATCGCCGCCACGATGGCGCCGTCGATCAACAGCCCGAGCTGATGCGCCAGCACTGCGGGCTCGGCCGAGCCGAGCTCGCCGGCGAGCTTCTCGATATGGCCGAGCACGATCTTCTTGTGCTTCAGCGCGATGTTGCGGAATTGCTTGGCGTCCTTGTCGTGCTCGCCGACCGCGTTGATGAAGGGGCAGCCGTAGAAGCGCTCTTCGGCGAACCAGCTCTTCAGCGCCGGGAAGATGCGCGTCAGCTTCGCCTGCGCATCGCCGCCGCCTTGCTCCATGGCGCCGATGAACCATTCGCGCCACTGCTTGCCTTCACTCTCCAGCACCGCGTTGACGAGATTGGTCTTGGAGCCGAACAATTTATAGAGCGTGGTCTTGGCCGTGCCGGCTTCCTCGATGATCGCGTCGATGCCGGTGGCGTTGATGCCGTTCTTGCAGAACAGATGCGTCGCGGCGCTGAGAAGGCGGCCGCGCGCGGACTCGTCTTCGCCGGCGGCGTGAGGGGAGGTCGAGTTCTTCTTCGATGACGTCTTTGCCATGAGTCCAAACTTACCCGCAGCCGCGCCGCATCAGCAAGCCGCATCTGTTCCGCGCCGAAAAGATTCGCAGAGCGCAGCCCGCCTGCATCGGCTTTGAGCACGCGGCCGCTGATCAATCCGCAGGCAGGGACGCTTAAGCGGCTCCAATGCTTCGCCTTTTGTTTTTGGCGGCCTCTGGCACGCTCCATGCAAGGAAACAGACCGTTCGGTATCCTGCCGGATTCCACGGCTGCCAGGGAGAAGATGATGACTGCCGTCGTTCAAAAGACCGTACTGACGGGTTGCCTCGCGCCCATCGACAAGAATGGCCTCGAGCAACTGATCGCGAGCGGCAAGGCCAATCCGAAGGTCATCAAGACCTTGAAATGCAAGACGGTCGCGGAAGGAAAATTCCGCCACGCCAACTACATCCGCAATCTGCCGCCTTACATCGTCGACGAGCCGCCGGGCCTGTTGGGCGACGACACCGCGCCCAACCCGTCGGAAGCCTCGCTTGCCGCGCTCGGCTCCTGCCTTGCGGTCGGCCTGCATGCCAACGCCGTGCATCGCGGCTGGATCGTCAACAAGCTCGAGCTCGAGCTCGAAGGCGACCTCAACATCACCGCCGTATGGGGCACCGGCGACATGTCGGACAAGCCGGTCGGCTTCACCGACGTGCGCGTCAAGGTCGACATGGAATGCGAGGGCGTCTCGCCGGACGAGATCAACGCGCTGGTCGCCCATGTGAAGAAATGGTCGCCGGTCGCCAACACTTTCACCCGACCGGTCAATCTCGAGGTCGGCATCTAGCTGACGGCAATCAGGACAAGGTGCGGGAGACGATCATGGGTTCACTGGCTTTATCACGGGCCGACGTTTTGGATCAGCCCGCACCGTCCATTGCCGGCGAGGTGGCGCGGATTGCGAAGGAGCAACTCGCGCCGCTCGCCGCCGGCATCGATGAGGGCACGCTCTATCCGGCCGAGGTATTGCGGGCGTTCGGCGCGGTGGGGGCGTGGGGCAGCCACGTGCCGCACGAAGGGCCCGCGGATCTGCGTTGCGCCATCGAGGCAATGGCGGTGATCGGCGAGGTCTGCGGGGCGACGGCCTTCATGGCCTGGTGCCAGAACACGCTGGTCTGGTACGCCGCCAACTCCACCAATATGAAGCTGGCCAAGCGCTTCGGCGATGCCTTCTCGACCGGCCGGGTGCTCGGCGGCACCGGGCTCTCCAATCCCATGAAGAGCTTTTTCGGCATCGAGAAATTGAAGCTGAAGGGGCGCAAGGTCGACGGCGGCTACATCGTGCGCGGCGCGCTGCCCTGGGTTTCCAATCTCGGCCCCGATCACTATTTCGGCACGATCTTCGAGCGTGAGGACGACCGGGGCACGGTGATGTTCCTGGCCGACTGCTCGGACCCCGCGATCACGCTGACGCCGTGCAAGCCGTTCCTCGCGATGGACGGCACCGGCACCTACGGCGTGCAGTTCCGCGACGTCTTCGTACCGGATGAGCTGATCCTGGCCGATCCCGCCGGGCCCTTCGTCAAGAAGATCCGCGCCGGCTTCATCCTGCTCCAGGCCGGCATGGCGCTCGGCGTCATCAGGGACTGCATCAACATCATGGACGAGGTGGACAACCCGCTCGGCCACATCAACCGCTATCTGCCGCAGCAGCCGGTGCATTTCCGCGATCTTGCCGCCGAGCTCACAGCCGAGACCATGGCGCTGGCGCGCGATCCCTACAACGAGGAGGAAACCTACTGGCGCAAGGTGATTGCGCTCAGGCTTCGCGCCGGCGAAGCCAGCGTCGCGGCGGCGCATGCAGCGATGCTGCATTGTGGCGCGCGCGGCTATCTCAAGAGCCACCGCGCGCAGCGGCGCCTGCGCGAGGCCTATTTCGTCGCGATCGTCACGCCGGCCACCAAGCAGCTGCGCAAGATGCTCGCTGATTCCTGAGTTTACGAGTCCACCTGAAGACCCCCCAACCTCAACGGAGAGGCTGCCATGACTGACGTCCTGATCACTGCCGTCGAACTCGCCGATCTCTTGAAGAGCGAGCCGTGTGTCGTCATCGACACCCGCAATCCCGACGCCTACGCCGCCGGGCATTTGCCCAATGCGGTGAACGTGCATGAGATCTTCACGTTCCTCGCGACCTCGACGCCCGAGGGCATGGCCGAGCTGAAGACGAAATTCGCCGACGCGTTCGGCGCCGCCGGCCTCTCCGGCAAGGAGACGGCTGTGATCTACGAGCAGTCGATGAACTCGGGCTTCGGCCAGTCCTGCCGCGGCTACTATCTCCTCACCATGCTGGGCTATCCCAAGGTGAAGGTGCTGCATGGCGGCTTCGAGGCCTGGTCGGCCGCGGGCTTCCCGGTGACGACGGATGTTCCGGCGCCGGCCAAGGCCTCATTCTCGATCGTGCCCGAAGCCGGCGAGATCCTGATCGATGCGAAGACGATGCTCGCCGCCGTCGGCAAGCCCGGCATCGCCATCCTCGACGTGCGCGACGTCGACGAGTGGATCGGCGACAGCTCGTCTCCGTATGGCAAAGATTTCTGCCCGCGCAAGGGCCGCATCCCCGGCGCCGTCTGGCTCGAATGGTATCGCATGATGAAGCCGACCGCCGAAGGACCGCGCTTCAAGTCCAAGGACGAGATTCTGGCGGAATGCGCCACCGTCGGCATCTCGACGACCACGCCGGTCTATCTCTACTGCTTCAAGGGGGCGCGCGCCTCCAACACGTTCCTCGCGCTGAAGAACGCCGGCGTGAAGGACGTGCGGATGTACTTTGGCTCCTGGAACGAATGGTCGCGCGATCCCTCGCTGCCGATCGAGCAGGGGCTGCCGATTGCAGCGGAGGTCACGACCAAGGCGGCGTGAGCGCCTGCGATCACGAGGCCCGCGGACGGGGCGCAATCCCGAGCGCCTTGATCCGCGAGGCCAGCGTGGTCGGCTTGATGTCGAGCATTTCGGCCGCGCCGCCGGGCCCGAAGACTTTTCCGGCGCAGGCCTCGAGCGCGGCGAGGATGTTGGCGCGCTCGTGGTCGCGCATCTCCGATAACGTCATCACGGCGGGCCGCGCGTCGGCTTTCTGACGCGAGGCGCCGGTCGGAGCTTGCGCGCCGGAGGCATCCGGCAGGTCGATGCGCAGGCGGCCGTTCTGCGACAGGATCGCGGCGCGCTCGATCACGTTCTGCAATTCGCGGACATTGCCGGGCCAGTCGTAGCGCGTCAGCCGCCGCGCATCGCCTTCCGACAGGCGCAGATTCGATTTCAGCGCCTTGCTCTCGCGCGTCAGGAAATGTTGCGCGAGCAGAGGAATGTCCTCGCGCCGTTCGCGCAAAGGCACTGTCTCGATCGGGAATACGTTGAGGCGGAAATAAAGATCCTCGCGAAAACGACCGCGCTGCACCTCCTGCTTGAGATCGCGGTTGGTCGCGGCGATGACGCGGACGTCCACGGTGCGGGTGCGTGCATCGCCGACGCGCTCGAAATTGCCCTCCTGCAAGACGCGCAAGAGCTTGCCTTGGAGTTCGAGCGGGATCTCGCCGACCTCGTCGAGGAACAGCGTGCCGCCGTCGGCGAGCTCGAAGCGGCCGATGCGGTCGCGCGTGGCGCCGGTGAAGGCGCCGCGGACATGGCCGAAGAACTCGCTCTCGAATAATTCGCGCGGGATCGCGGCGCAGTTGACGCGGATCAGCGGCCGGTCGCTGCGGGTGGAATCTTCGTGGATGGCGCGGGCGATCAGCTCCTTGCCGGTGCCGGACTCGCCGGTGATCATCACGGCGGCTGTGGTCGGCGCCACCAGCTTGACCTGGCGCAGCGTCTTCTGGATCGCCTCGCTGCCGCCGATGATGCCGCGCGGATTGGTCTCGATGCGGATTTCCTCCTGGAGATAGGCGTTCTCCAGCTCCAGCCGCTCGCGCAGGCGGTCGACCTCGGTGAGCGCGGCATGCAGCTTCTCGTCGGCCTCGCGCCGCTGGCTGACGTCGCGAAACACCACGACCGCGCCGACCACCACGCCGCGGTCGCGAATGGGCGTCGAGGTGTATTCGACCCAGGCCGGCGAGCCGTCCTTGCGCCAGAACACTTCGCCGTCGACCTGGTGCACGGCCCCGTCGCGGAACGCCGCATAGATCGGGCAATCGTGGTTGGGATAGTGCCGGCCATCATGATGGGTGTGATGCATGATGGGGTGGATCTCCTTGCCGACCAGTTCCTCGGCGGTCCAGCCCAGCATGCGTTCGGCCGCGGGGTTGACGAAGGTGGTCTTGCCTTCGGCGTTGACGCCATAGATGCCTTCGCCGGCGGCGCGCAGGATCAACTGGTTCTCGCGCTCGATGTCCTGGAACACCCGCTCGACCCGCTGCCAGGTCGAGATACCGCTGCGCATATGGTCTTCGGCGGCAGCATCGACATTGCGGCGGCGGCGCGCTTCGAGATCGGTCAGGGTGAGCTGCACCAGCGTGCGCCCGTCGTTGGGCAAGACGCAGCCGGCATATTCGAGCCTGAGAGTTTGGCCGGTGGCATGGCGGGGGGTGAGCGCGGTGGTCCAGTAGGCGCCCTTGTGCAGCACGGCCTGGGTGAAGACGGTGAGGGCGGGGAGTTCGCCGGCGTGCAGCACGCTCGCTCTGGTCTGCCGCAGCAATGCGCGGTCGTAGCCGAGCAGGGTGCAGGCGGCCGGATTGGCGTCGACGATCTGGTCGCCATAGGGGTCGATCAGCAAGGTGGCCTCGACCGAGGATTCGAACGCGGCGATGCGGGGGTCGATAGCCTCGACTGGTGCGTCAGGCTCGAGCATCGGCGTCATTGTCATCACGATATCTCGTAATTGGACTACGAGATATCGTTTATCACGAGTTTTCGTAATGACCAAGTGAGGCCGAAAGTCCTGCGTCATCAAGGCACTGGTCAGCCGACAAGGGGTGGCATGCTCCTTGCGTAATCCTTCTCGCAACGACGCGCAGGAGGTCCGATGTCTACGTTCGACAATCCGTTTGATCCCAATCGCAACCTCCGCGACGGCTGTGCCTGCGGTCAGCACCAATCCGCGGCGGAGCATGAGCAGGCCGCGGCGCTGCGTTGTGATCCCGTCGAGAGCGAGGAGAAGCGCTACGAGGGCGTTGTCGCTTCCGCAGTGATGCGCGCGATGTTTCCGCAGGATGTGGCGCGGCGCGCCTTCCTGAAATCGGTCGGTGCCTCGACGGCGCTGGCGGCGCTGTCGCAGTTCTTCCCGCTCAAGACGGCGACCGAAGTCTTTGCGCAAACTGGCGCGCCCGAGAAGAAGGACCTCAAGGTCGGCTTCATCCCGATCACCTGCGCGACGCCGATCATCATGGCGGCTCCCCTCGGCTTCTATTCCAAGCACGGGCTCAATGTCGAGGTGGTCAAGACCGCCGGCTGGGCGGTGATCCGCGACAAGACCATCAACAAGGAATACGACGCCGCCCACATGCTGGCGCCGATGCCGATCGCGATCTCGCTCGGCCTCGGGGCCAACGCCATTCCGTTCGCCGTGCCCGCGATCGAGAACATCAACGGGCAGGGCATCGTGCTCGCGACCAAGCACAAGGACAAGCGCGATCCGAAGGACTGGAAGGGGATGAAGTTCGCAATCCCCTTCGACTATTCCATGCACAATTACCTGCTGCGCTATTATCTCGCCGAGCACGGGATCGATCCCGATACCGACGTGCAGCTGCGCTCGGTGCCGCCGCCGGAAATGGTGGCGAATTTGCGTGCCGACAACATCGACGGCTTCCTCGCGCCCGACAACATCTGCCAGCGCGCGATCTATGACGGCGTCGGTTTCATGCACCTGCTGTCGAAGGAAATCTGGGACGGCCATCCCTGCTGTAGCTTCGCTGCCAGCCGCGAGTTCATCACGACCGCGCCGAACAGCTTTGCCGCGCTGACGCGCGCGATCGTCGATGCGACGGCTTATGCGTCGAAGGCGGAGAACCGCAAGCAGATCGCGGAAGCGATCGCGCCGGCCAATTACATCAACGCGCCAGTCACCGTGCTGGAGCAGGTCCTGACCGGCACCTATGCCGACGGCCTCGGCGGGGTGAAGACCGATGCGAAGCGCGTCGATTTCGATCCGTTCCCCTGGCAGTCGTTTGCGGTGTGGATGCTGACGCAGATGAAGCGCTGGGGCCAGATCAAGGGCGATGTCGACTACAAGGCGGTCGCCGAGCAGGTGTATCTGGCGACGGATACGAAGAAGCTGATGACCGAGATGGGCCTGTCGCCGCCGGCGACTGCCTACAAATCGTTCGCGGTGATGGGCAAGACTTTCGATCCGGCCAAGCCGGAGGATTACGTCGCGAGCTTCAAGATCAGGAAGGCGTCGTGATGTCCTCCGCTCTCGTGTCCCGGGCGCGGCGCAGCGCGAAGCGGTGCGACGCAGAACCGGGACCCATGCGGCTCGACTGGGTCCCGGCTCTGCGAAGCAGCACGACGTGCTGCATCGCGTCCAGGACACGTGCGGTGGGGTTTGCGCCATGACCCCTTCCCTCCGTCTCCGCGCCGGCCTCGTCTCGATCGTGCTGCTCGCCGCGTTCCTCGGCATCTGGCATCTGGCCACGCGCTCGACTGCGCCTGTCGCCACGATGAGCCCGGAATACGCCAAGCTGATGGGTCTCACCGCGACGCAGGGCAAATCCGCCATGCCCGGGCCGCTCGATGTCGGCGCAAAGCTCTGGGAGCATGTGAGGCGGCCGTTCTATGACAACGGGCCGAACGACAAGGGGCTCGGCATCCAGCTGGGTTATTCGATCGCGCGCGTCGGCACCGGCTATCTGCTCGCCGTGCTGGTCGCCATTCCGCTCGGCTTCCTGATCGGCATGTCGCCGCTGCTGAGCCAGGCGCTCGATCCCTTCATCCAGGTGCTGAAGCCGATCTCGCCGCTGGCCTGGATGCCGCTGGCGCTCTACACCATCAAGGATTCCTCGATCTCGGCGATCTTCGTCATCTTCATCTGCTCGATCTGGCCGATGCTGCTCAACACTGTCTTCGGCGTCGCGAGCGTGCGCAAGGAGTGGATCAACGTCGCGCGGACGCTGGAGGTCGGCACGTTCAGGCGCGCCTTCACCGTGATCCTTCCCGCGGCGGCGCCGACGATCCTGACCGGCATGCGCATCTCCATCGGCATCGCCTGGCTGGTGATCGTCGCCGCCGAGATGCTCGTCGGCGGCACCGGCATCGGCTACTTCGTCTGGAACGAGTGGAACAACCTCTCGATCACCAACGTCATCATCGCGATCCTCTTGATCGGGATCGTCGGCATGCTGCTCGACCAGATCCTCGCGCGCTTCACGCGCATGGTCACGTTTCCGGAGTAGGGGCCGTGACCGACAAGTTCATCTCCATCGAAGGCATCGCAAAACGCTATCCGGGCGCGAATGGCGCCACGACCACCGTGTTCGAAAATCTGTGGCTGGCGATGGCGCGCGGTGAGTTCTGTTGCGTGATCGGCCATTCCGGCTGCGGCAAGACGACGGTGCTCAACATCCTTGCCGGCCTCGATGCGCCGAGCGAGGGCGCGGTCATCGTGGACGGTCAGGCGATCTCGGGGACGAGCCTCGACCGCGCCGTGATCTTCCAGAGCCACGCACTGCTGCCCTGGCGCACCGTGCTCGGCAATGTCGCTTATGCCGTGAGCTCGAAATGGCGCAAGTGGGACCGTGCCAAGGTCAAGGCGCATGCGCAGACCTTCATCGATCTCGTCGGTCTCTCCGGCTCCGAGCACAAGCGGCCTTCCGAACTCTCCGGCGGCATGAAGCAGCGCGTCGGCATCGCACGGGCTCTCTCGATCACGCCGAAGATGATGCTGATGGACGAGCCGTTCTCGGCGCTGGACGCACTGACGCGCGGCACGCTCCAGGACGAGGTGCGCCGCATCTGCCTGGAGACCGGGCAGACCGCATTCATGATCACCCACGACGTCGACGAGGCGATTTATCTCGCCGACAAGATTTTCCTGATGACCAACGGTCCCGGCGCGGTGCTCGCAGAGGTCGTCGAGAACCCGCTGCCCAGGGACCGCGGCCGCACCGATCTGCATCGTCATCCGCTGTACTACGCGTTGCGCAACCACATCATCGATTTCCTGGTGACGCGCAGCAAGACCTTCACCGCCGAGAAGCTCGATCACGATCCGCGCAACGTGCCGGTGGTGCAGATCGGCAAGCCCGGCCTCTCGATCGCATCAAGCGGCGAAGAGCCACGACAGACCTGGACCCCCGGGACCAATCCCGGACTGAGTGCCTAGCAAGGAGACGCCAACAATGAAACGCGAAGACCTCACCGAGAAGCTGCTCGACATCAAGCGCGAGAAGGGCTGGAGCTGGAAATACATCTGCGAGAAGATCGGCGGCTATTCGGAGGTGCTGATAACAGGCGCGATCCTCGGCCAGATGAAGCTGACGAAGCCGCAGGCCGCCAATGCTGCCGAGCTGTTCGGCCTGTCGAAGGCCGAGACGGCGATGCTGAACGAGACGCCGATGCGCGGCATGCCGATGCCGCCGACCGATCCCCTGATCTATCGTTTCTACGAGCTGGTGATGGTCAACGGCCCGGCCTGGAAGGCGCTGATCGAGGAGGAGTACGGCGACGGCATCATGTCGGCGATCGACTTCGACATGGTGATGGAACGCCTGCCGAACCCGAAGGGCGACCGCGTCAAGATCACCATGAGCGGCAAATTCCTGCCCTACAAATATTACGGCGCCAGCGGCAACGTGCCGGAATACGGCTTCAAGGAAGGCTGACGGGGCGAGTGGGGAATTGCGAATAGCGAACGGTTTTGCCGCTCGCTATTCGCCTCTCACGGTTCGTTACAGAATCGCGCCCGGCGTGTAGCTGGCCGCGTCAGGCTTGGCCTTGGCCAAGGCGTCGACCTGCTCGGCGAAGTGATCGACCTGAGCGCCGGCGTCGCCGGAATTGGCGCGGCCGTGATCGAGCACGCGCTGGAGCTCGGCTTCGCTGAGGCCGAGACGCTGATCGGCGGCGAGACGCTGGAGCAAGTCGTTCTGCACGATCTTGCCGGTGCGCAGGTCGCGAATGGCCGCGACCGCGTGCTCCTTGATGGCCTCGTGCGCGCCTTCACGGCCGGCGCCCTTCTTTACCGCTTCCATCATCACCGTGGTGGTCAGCAGGAAGGGCAGATAACGGTTGAGCTCGGTCGCGACGACGGCGTCGAAAATCTCCATCTGGTCGAGCACCGAGAGCAGGGTCTCGAGCAGGCCGTCCATGGCAAGGAAGGCATCCGGCAGCATTACGCGGCGGACCACGGAGCAGGAGACGTCGCCCTCGTTCCATTGATCGCCGGCAAGCCCCGCAGCCATGGCGAGATAGCCCTTCAGGATCACATGCAGGCCGTTGATGCGCTCGCAGGAGCGGCTGTTCATCTTGTGCGGCATCGCGGATGAGCCGACCTGGCCCTTGGCAAAGCCTTCGCTGGCGAGCTCGTGGCCGGCCATCAGCCGCAACGTCTTGGCGAAGCTGCCCGGACCGCTGGCGAGATCGACCAGCACGCTGACCGCGCGGAAGTCGAGGCTGCGCGGATAAACCTGGCCGACGGCATCGAAGCTCCTGGGCAGGCCGAGGTGGACGAGGATGCGCTGCTCGAGCGCGCGGGCCTTGCCGGCATCGCCGTTGAACAGGGTGATCTGGTCGAGCCGCGTGCCGACCGCGCCCTTCAGGCCGCGCGCGGGGTAGGTGTCGAGCACGTTGACCAGGCTCTGATGCGCCAGCAGCAGCTCTTCGCCGAACATGGCGATGCGCTTGCCGAGCGTCGTGACCTGCGCGGCCACGTTGTGGGTGCGGGCCGTGAACGGGATATCGCGCAGCTGTCTTGCGTGTTTGGCAAAACGGATCAGCGCGGCGATGGTCTTGGTCTCGATCAGCTGGAGCCCGCGGTAGACCTGGAGCTGCTCGACGTTCTCGGTGAGATCGCGGCTGGTCATGCCCTTGTGCAGGTGCTCATGACCGGCCAGTTCGCAGAACTCCTCGATCCGCGCCTTGACGTCGTGGCGGGTGATGCGCTCGCGGCGCATGATGGAGGCGAGGTTAACCTGGTCCTTCACCCGCTCGTAGCTCTCGATCACGCCATCCGGCACGGGAATGCCGAGATCGCGCTGACCCTTCAGCACGGCGATCCAGTAGTCGCGTTCGAGGCGGACCTTGCCTTCGCCGCTCCAGATGCCACGCATGGCGGGCGAGGCATAGCGCTCGGCGAGGACGTTTGAAATATGATCTTTGGGGTGATCCTGGGACATGCCGCTCATTTGGCATTGCCCGGGCCTCGCCGCAAGCTGTTATGGAGCGAGCGGCGAACGGGGGTTGACCTCGCCATTCGCCGCTCCCGGCCGGCTTATTTCCCGGCCTTCACCTCGGCGGCCGCGACCGCGATCAATTCGCTCATCTTGGCGCGAATCGTCTGTTCGGTCACGGCAACATTCTTGGCGGCGAAATCGCCCATCACCTTGCGCAGGACGTCGGCATCGCCGGCTTCCTCGAAATCGGCCGCGACGACCTCCTTGGCGTAGGCCGTGGCGGCATCGCCTGACATTCCGAGCTTTTCAGCTGCCCACAGGCCGAGCAGCCGGTTGCGGCGGGCTTCCGCCTTGAACTTCTGCTCCTCGTCGAGGGCAAACTTCTTCTCAAAGCCTTCCTCGCGCTTGTTGATTTCGCTCATGCGTCTTCCATTCCTCAGCTGGCTGGACCCGATCGCCCTTGGCCGCCCTCGTTGCGAGGGCTGCGGCGCATGCCTAGATAGGGGGCAGGAATCGGCAAAACAACGAGCCGTTAAGCCGCAGGCAAGGTGGTATAAGTCAGCGTCGGATGGCCGGATCGATTGTGCTGGGACAGCCAATCGGATAGGTTGCCTGAAGGCAGGGTTCCCGTTCTGTTTCCTCAGGTTTCCTTGGGTTCCAGAAGGGGTTCCGGGCCGTTCACGGCAGCTCCGCTGTGGGTCGTAACCTGGTAACCGGAGCACACCAAATACATGGATTTCAACAAAACACGGTACATCCCTATGAGCCGTCGGCGTCGCATTTACGAAGGCAAGGCAAAGGTTCTGTATGAAGGTCCCGAGCCCGGTACCCTGATCCAGCACTTCAAGGACGACGCGACCGCGTTCAATGCCAAAAAGCATCAGGTGATCGAGGGCAAGGGTGTCCTCAACAACCGGATCTCGGAGTACCTGTTTCAGCACCTCAACGACATCGGGGTGCCGACCCATTTCATCCGCCGCCTCAACATGCGCGAGCAGTTGATTCGCGAGGTCGAGATCGTGCCGCTCGAGGTGGTGGTGCGGAACGTCGCCGCCGGCTCGCTGTCGCAGCGCCTCGGCATCGAGGAGGGCACGCAGCTGCCCCGCTCGATCATCGAGTTCTATTACAAGAACGACCAGCTCAACGACCCCATGGTGTCGGAAGAGCACATCACCGCGTTCGGCTGGGCCACGCCCCAGGAGATCGACGACATCATGGCGCTCGCCATCCGCGTCAACGACTTCCTCACCGGCCTCTTCCTCGGCATCGGCATCCGCCTCGTCGACTTCAAGATGGAGTGCGGCCGGCTGTTCGAGAACGAGATGATGCGCATCATCGTCGCCGACGAGATCTCGCCGGATAGCTGCCGCCTGTGGGACATCAAGTCGAACGAGAAGCTCGACAAGGATCGTTTCCGCCGCGACCTCGGTGGTCTGCTGGAAGCCTATACCGAAGTCGCAAAGCGCCTCGGCATCCTCATGGAGAACGAGCGTCCGCAGGGCACGGGCCCGGTGCTGGTGAAGAGCTGAAGAGGATTTTGACGTGAAGGCACGTGTTACCGTTACGTTGAAGAACGGCATCCTCGATCCGCAGGGCAAGGCCATCGAAGGCGCGCTGAAGTCGCTCGGCGTCGACGGCGTCGCCAGCGTCCGCCAGGGCAAGGTGTTCGACATCGAGCTCGCCGGCGCCGACAAGGCCAAGGCGGAAGCGGCGTTGAAGGACGCCGCGGACAAACTGCTCGCGAACACCGTGATCGAGAACTACGCCATTGAGATGAAGGGCTGAGAGATAGCAATGGCCGAGGTCAGCAACGAGTTGATCTTTGAGGTTCTTAAGCAAGTGCAGCAGAGGCTCGATCGCGTTGATCACAAGATCGACGAGGTCAAGACCGAACTTAACGCGCTCCGAGGACACCAGATTTCGATGCAGCAGGACCTCCAGAACGTCTACGGGATACTCGGACGTTCTGACGTGAGGCTTGATCATATCGAGCGCAGACTTGAGTTGAACGAAGTTCCTGCGCAATAAATCTGCCTCACAGCCATCCGACGCGGCGGAAGCGCCAATAGAGCGCGCCGCACGCGATCAGCATCACGCCGAGCAGCAGGTAATAGCCGTATTCCCACTCCAGCTCCGGCATGTGCTTGAAGTTCATGCCGTAGATGCCGGCCAGCGCGGTCGGGATCGCGATGATCGCGAGCCACGAGGCGAGCTTCTTGGAGACCGCCGTCTCCTGCGCCTGGCCCACCAGCAGGCTTGCCTCGAACGCGAAGGCCAGCACCTCGCGCATGGAATCGATCCGTTCCTGGATGTTGCGGACGTGGTCGGTGACGTCGCGAAACAGCGGCTGCATGGTCGCCCGCACCATCGCCAGCTCGTCATGCTCGAGCCGGCGGCAGACCTCGACCAGCGGGCCGATCGCGGTCCTGAGCCGCAGCAGGTCGCGGCGCAGCATGTAGAGCCGCTCGATCTGCGCCTTGCTGATCGGCTGGGAGAGCACGTCGTCCTCGATGCCCTCGACCTCCTCGTGAATGCTCTCGAGCACGGGCGAGTAGTTGTCGACGATGAAATCGAGGATGGCGTAGAGGATGTAGTCCTCGCCGCGCGCCAGCGCCCGCGGGCAGCTTTCGCAGCGCTCGCGCACTGGTGTGTAGGACGTCGAGGCGCCGTGGCGCACCGAGACCAGATAGCCTTCGCCGACGAAGATGTGCGTCTCGCCGAAGGCGATCCGGCCCTCGATCAGCTGCGCCGTCCGCGCCACGATGAACAGGGCCTCGCCATATTGCTCGATCTTCGGCCGCTGATGGGCGTTGTTGGCGTCCTCGATCGCAAGGTCATGCAGGTCGAACTGCTTCTGCACGGCGCCGAGCAACGCCATGTCCGGCTCGTGAAGCCCGATCCACACGACGTGGCCCGGCTTGGCCCGCCAGCTCGAGGCTTCGCTGATGGCGATGTTGGCGACGCGCCGGCCGTCGACATAGGCGCCGGCAGCGACGACGCCCTCGGCGGACACCGGTTCGGAGGCAGATGCGGGCAGCGACGGGACGTTCATGGCTTCAATCCCGGGCAAGAACATCGGGCAAAAGTGCCGTGGTCATGGCCTGTGTACAAGGCCGCCCGGCAAGGCTAGCACTGGTAAAATCCCCGTCAAATGGCTATGTCTCCTGACGAATTGGCCCTTTGGCCAGCCCGATTCCCGTCACCGCCGGAACCCGCAGCATGAAAGCCGCCATCCTCGTCTTTCCCGGAATCAACCGCGAGCGCGACATGGCGCGGGCATTGAGGCTGATCTCGGGCCACGAGCCCGCGATGGTCTGGCACGCCGAGACGTCGCTGCCTGCGGGCACAGATCTCGTGGTGGTGCCCGGCGGCTTTTCCTACGGCGATTATCTTCGCTGCGGCGCGATCGCGGCGCGCTCGCCGGTGATGGATGCGGTGCGCGATTACGCAGGCAAGGGTGGCCTCGTGCTCGGTGTCTGCAACGGTTTCCAGATCCTCTGCGAATCCGGCCTGCTGCCGGGCGTGCTGATGCGCAATGCGCGGCTGAAGTTCATCTGCAAGGACGTGCATCTGCGCGTCGAGCGCTCCGACACGCCGTTCACCCGCGGCTACAATGCCGGCCAGGTGATCCGCGTGCCCGTCGCGCATGGCGAGGGCAATTACGAGGCGGACGAAGAGACCATCAAGCGGATCGAGGGCGAGGGGCGGGTGCTCTATCGCTACTGCTCCGCCGACGGCGTCGTCGACGAGAGCCACAACATCAACGGTGCTGCGCATTCGATCGCCGGCCTCGTCAACGACAGGGGCAACGTGCTCGGCATGATGCCGCATCCGGAAAACCACGTCGAAGACATCATGGGCTGCACCGACGGCCGCGGGCTGTTCGCCGGCCTCGTCCAGCATCTGGAAAAGGCCGCGTGATCCCGTTGGTGCTGAAGCGGCTTTCAGTCGCCATTGCTGCGCTCGCGTTTGCGGGCGCGGCGTTCGCGCAGGACTTTCCCAAGCGTCCTGTGACCATGATCGTGCCGTTCGCGGCCGGCGGCACCTCGGACGTGATCGCGCGCACCGTCGCCGAGCAGATGGGCATCGCGCTCGGCCAGACCATCGTGATCGAGAACGTCGCGGGCGCCGGCGGTTCGACCGCGCTGGCGCGTGCCTCCCGCGCCGAGCCGGACGGTTACACGATCGCGATCGGCAATGCCGGCACCAATGCTGCGACCTACACGATCTATCCAAAACTGCCGTTCACGCCCGACTCCTTCGTGCCGATCGCGATGGTGGCGAAGACGTTCGGCATCATCGCGATCCGCAAGGACTTTCCGGCGAAGGACCTCAAGGAGTTCATCGCCTACGCCAAGGCCAATCCGGGCAAGATCAATCTCGGCCATGCCGGCGTCGGCTCGTCGAACTATCTCATTTGCAAGAGCTTCGTCACGGCCGCCGGCATCGACGCGACGCTGGTCGGCTATCGCGGCGCCGCGCCCGCGCTGACGGACGCGATCGGCGGCCAGATCGACGGCGTCTGCGATGCGGCGGCCTCCGTCTCGCAGTCGATCAACGAGAAGCTGGTGCGAGGCCTCGTGGTCGGCTCGACCGTGCGGCTCGCGACTCTCCCCGAATTGCAGACGTCTGCCGAAGCCGGCTTGCCCGAGTTCGAGGCGCAAGGCTGGAACGGGCTGTTCGCACCGAAGGGCACGCCACCGGCGGTCATCGCGAAGCTGAATGCGGCGGCGCGTACGGCGGTCGAGACCGACGCGGTGAAGAAGCGTTTTGCCGATCTGTCGACCGTTGCGCCCGACGACAACGAGCATGCGCCGGAACTGCTTCAGCAACTGGTGACGCGCGACGTCGAGAAATACCGGAAGATGCTGGCGGACGACGCCAACAAGTAGCGTCCGCACTCCCGCAGATCGCGACGCTCTATGCGTTTGGCTGAGGGAGCGGCTTCCGCTTCACCCGCTTGATCGTGCCGGAGAAGGTGAACAGGCGGCGCTCGCCGGCCATCATCTGCCCGCGCAGGAAGATCAGGGAGCCGCCGGCACGGGTGACCTCGCCGGTGCATTCAATCAGCTCGCCCTCGTGGCCGGCATCCAGGAACTCGCAGGCGAAATTGACCGTGACGCCCTTGCCCTGGAGCGCATGGCGACCGATCGCGAACAGGCAGTAATCGGCGAACGCCATGAAGCAGCCGCCATGGACGTTCTGGGAGCCGTTGAGGTGCTTTTTCTCGACCCGGAAGGCGCAACGGACGCTGCCGTCCGCCTCCAGGCGGTGCCAGAAGGGGCCGATATGGTTCTCAAAACTGTCGCGGATCCAGGTCTGCCAGCCCTCGAATTCGCCTTCGGTCGCGACGTGCAGCTCGGGGCGGGGGGACGGGGCGGTTTTGGTCAATTCATGCAAGGAAATGGGCCTTCAATTACGGGTCTTTTGCCCTTAAATCCGATCCGTCCGCGCCGTGCAATTCCTGTTCCCGCAAGGGCCCCGCCGCAAAACGTGGGACAGCGGGAAAATGCGCCATAAAGGGCTTTTCGCGAGCCCTCGATGTTCCTAAGAACGGCCAACCGCCGCCGAAAGCCCCGAATCCATGAAGAACGAACCCAAGATCACCCCCGAGCTGATCGCCGCCCACGGGCTCAAGCCCGACGAGTATGAGCGCATCCTGAAGCTGATCGGGCGGGAGCCGACCTTCACCGAGCTCGGCATCTTCTCGGCGATGTGGAACGAGCACTGCTCGTACAAATCCTCGCGGCTCCATCTGAAGGGCCTGCCGACCAAGGCGCCCTGGGTGATCCAGGGCCCCGGCGAGAATGCCGGCGTAATCGACATCGGCGACGGGCAGGCCGTGGTCTTCAAGATGGAGAGCCACAACCATCCGAGCTACATCGAGCCCTATCAGGGCGCGACCACCGGCGTCGGCGGCATCTTGCGCGACGTGTTCACCATGGGCGCGCGCCCGATCGCCTGTCTGAATGCACTGAGCTTTGGCGCACCCGAACATGCCAAGACCCGGCATCTGGTCTCCGGCGTAGTCGCCGGCGTCGGCGGCTACGGCAATTCCTTCGGCGTGCCGACGGTCGGCGGCCAGGTGCGCTTCCACACCCGCTACGACGGCAACATCCTCGTCAATGCGATGGCGGTGGGCCTCGCCGATGCCGACAAGATCTTCTATGCGGCTGCCTCCGGCGTGAACATGCCGATCGTCTATCTGGGCTCCAAGACCGGCCGCGACGGCATCCACGGCGCCTCGATGGCCTCGGCCGAGTTCGACGACAAGTCCGAGGAGAAGCGCCCGACCGTGCAGGTCGGCGATCCCTTCGCCGAGAAGCTTTTGCTCGAAGCCTGCCTCGAGATCATGGAGAAGGGCTGCGTCATCGCGATCCAGGACATGGGTGCGGCGGGCCTGACCTGCTCGGCGGTCGAGATGGGCGCCAAGGGCGACCTCGGCGTCGATCTCGATCTCGATTCGGTGCCGACCCGCGAGACCGGCATGAGCGCCTACGAGATGATGCTCTCGGAGAGCCAGGAGCGCATGCTCATGGTGCT